>SXGR01371022.1_pt1 | contig 85487 bp, 74 predicted proteins | sample 3174711 | NCBI WGS metagenome assembly SXGR01 (sample SAMN11356860, study PRJNA531348) | freshwater metagenome | isolation source: freshwater sample F1-60 | place: China: Fuxian Lake, Yuxi | collected 2017-12-25 | reverse complement strand
GCGATACCGCGCTCTTTCTCCTCAGGAGCAGAGTCAATAGAATCGAACGAACGAACCTCAGACCAACCCTTTTCAGCAAGCACTTTAGTGATGGCAGCTGTTAGTGTGGTTTTTCCATGGTCAACGTGACCAATGGTACCGATGTTAACGTGCGGTTTGGAACGATCAAATTTTTCTTTTGCCATGATTTTTTTATTTAAGGGTTTAAGAATGAGGCATGTTGGGTTGGCCGCCCGCTTGCCCGGGTTGAAGTTGAATGGAGCCGTTGAACAGAATTGAACTGTCGACCTCTTCCTGACCAAGGAAGTGCTCTACCCCTGAGCTCCAACGGCCAAGTGCTAACGATGAACGTCTTTCATCGCTATCGAAGCACCGGATTGACATCCGAAACTTCAGTTTGAGCGGGAGACGAGGTTCGAACCCGCGACCTACAGCTTGGAAGGCTGTCGCTCTACCAACTGAGCTACTCCCGCAATACCTGAACCCGAGAGTACAGGTGGTGGGGAGAGGAGGATTCGAACCTCCGAAGCTTTCGCAACAGATTTACAGTCTGCCCCATTTGGCCACTCTGGTATCTCCCCGACATAAAACAACACGAGCCTCCTGCCGGAATCGAACCAGCGACCTACTGATTACAAATCAGTTGCTCTACCAGCTGAGCTAAGGAGGCAAATGCTCAAAGAACGTATCCCATTGGGCAAGGTCGTGAACCTCCCCGAAAAGGGAGGGCAAATTTAAGAAAAAGATTTGAAAAAAGAAAGAGAGAAGAAAAGAAAAAATTAGGGCTTCAGTTTCTCTAGCTGACGGCGCACAGATTCAGCGCAATGATCGGTCGCTTCTTCAAAACTCTTGGACTGATCGGAGGCAAATAAGATATGGCCGGGCAGATGCACTTTCAACTCAACCAACTTATTGGCCGCATCGGAAGCGGCCCCTATTCTCAAAAACACCTCTGCGTTCTGTAGATCTTGATCGAATGTTTTGAGCTTCTCGATTTTCTGGCGTATGAATTGAAGTAATTTTTTGTCGGCATCGAAGTGAATAGACTGAATATTGATTTGCATAACGATTTGAGTTAGTTTTTTCCTGAGTGTGGGTGCGCGGCTCGGTAAACCTCCTTGAGTTTTTCGATAGACCGGTGGGTATAGACTTGGGTGGCGGCCAAACTCGTATGACCAAGCAGTTCCTTTACGTCTTGCAGGCCAGCACCTTGATCGAGCAAATGTGTTGCGTACGTATGACGCAGGACATGCGGGCTGCGTCTGGGCAGTCCTTCGATCTGACCAAGCAGCTTACGAATACATTTATATAAATAAGATTCAGAAAGGGGCATGCCACGATCTTGAACGAAGAGTGCCCCCACTTCAGTATCCTCCAATCTGATTTTTCTTTGCTTTAAATACTCCGCCAATTCATGACATAGCGATTCGGGCATGGGAATAATCCGAACCCTGTTTCGTTTACCAAGCACACGGACCTGCCGGGTAGCGAGGTCAACATCGTTGATTTGTAGGTTAATGAGTTCCGATCGCCGCATGCCCGTACCATATAATAAGGACAGCAAGAGGTAGTCGCGCAACAAACCAAATGAGGACTGGGCGTTCTCCACGCCAAAATCAAACAGTCTCTGCAGCTCGGGCAACGACACAACAGGCGGTAAGGGACGTGTAGTTTTAGGCCTTGTGATCCTAGATGCTGGATTATCTGCGCGCCATGAGCGACGACGCAAGAAAGCGAAGTATGATTTTAACGTTGAAATTCTTCTGTTAACACTCGAGGCCATTTGTTGCGACTGGAGGAGTGAAACCACCCAAGCGCGCAATTCGGGATAGCTCGCGTCTGAAAGTGGCGATTGGCTGCCGAGTTTTTCCGAACGGAATGCCTGAACAAGATTTAGATCCGTAGTGTAGGCTCTTAGCGTGTGAACCGAACACCGCTTGTCTAACTTTTGATACCTTAGAAATTCCTGAACCCAATCCATGTACAAATCCGATAACGGTATCTGCGAATATAGGGTATTTAAAAAGAGAAATGCCACCAAGTGGATTGGTGGCGAATTTTGAAATTCCGCTGGGGGCTTTGATACGCGGAAGGCCTAAAACGCGGAGGCTCAATTGATGGCTCAGGTGCTGAGCCCCAGTGGAGGCTTCGCCCGAAACTAGATCAAGCCGTTCTGAATCATCTGCTGCTTGTAAACGGCACGCAGACGTTGCTGACGAAGCTCAATGGATGGCTTTTCGAAGGCCTGACGTGCGCGTAATTCGCGCATCATTCCCATTTTCTCAAACTTCTTTTTGAACCGTTTGAGGGCCTTGTCGACCGTCTCATTGTCTTTAATGTCAATTTTAATCATGAATAATTTTTCTTAAGAGGCGCAAAGGTAGGCAAAATAATCAGGACTTCAAAATTTGACGAGCAATTACTAATTTCTGAATTTCACTGGTGCCTTCACCTATTGTACACAATTTGGAGTCGCGATAGAACTTCTCTACGGGAAAATCCTTGGTGTAGCCATAGCCTCCAAAAATTTGAATGGCCTCTGTGGATGCCCGAACGGCCACCTCGGACGCATAGTACTTGGCCATGGCAGACTCTTGGGTCATCGGCTTGTGTTCATTTTTGAGCCAGGCTGCCTGAAGGGTCAGGAGCTCAGCGGCTTCCAATTCAGTGGCCATATCGGCTAATTTAAATGCTATGCCCTGGAACTCACGAATAGACTTACCGAATTGCATTCGCTCATCGGCATATTGAATGGAGGCATCGAGTGCCCCACGGGCAATTCCCAATGACAGAGCGGCGATGCTGATCCGACCTCCGTCGAGCACCTTCATCGCCTGTATGAATCCCTCTCCCACCTGACCCAGAATCTGGCTTTTGTGAACCCTACAATCATTGAACAACAGCTCAGTCGTTTCAGACGCCCGCATTCCCAATTTATTCTCTTTCCGTCCGCTACTGAATCCAGGATGCCCCTTTTCAATAACAAAAGCGGTCATGCCATGTGAGTCGAGCAATTCGCCTGTTCTGACCATTACAACAGCCACATCGCCCGACTTGCCGTGTGTAATCCAGCACTTGGCACCATTAATAACCCAATAGTCGCCATCTTGACGGCCAATGGTCATCATCCTCATCGCATCCGAACCCGTATTGGGCTCGGTCAATCCCCATGCACCAATCCATTCAGCCGTGGCCAATTTAGGCAGCCATCGTTGTTTTTGTTCTTCGCTACCAAACTGAAGAATATGGCCTGTGCATAAGGAATTATGGGCGGCCATCGACAAGCCTATTGAACCATCTACCCGGGCCAACTCTCGAATGGCCGTTACATACTCCAAGTATCCGAAGCCGCTTCCTCCATAGGTCTCGGGCACCAAAACGCCCATCAGTCCCATTTTGCCCAGTTCTTTGAATACGTGAACAGGGAATTCTTGCGACTCATCCCACTCCATCATTTGGGGCTTGATATGACGGGCAGCGAATGTCTGCACCATTTCGGCAATCATTCGCTGGTTTTCGGTGGTGGAGAAATCCAATCCATATGCGCTGTTGGCCATAACTTAAGGGGATTTTTGTGCGGTGCAAAAATACGGCAAACCGCGGGTTAATGACCAATACTATGATAATTTAGCGTATCAAATTAGGCATTACGGGTCGAGATAGGGCAATAATCGGCTCAACTTTCCAGAGTCAACCCCATACAATTTGACCTTCAGTAGGGAGTCAGGCGGTGGAAGTGATCCATGACGTTCACGAAAAGCCATAAGCCTGCGCGCCAGAGTGCGTCCTGCATAGGGGTGTTCTGCCAATTCCGACTCACTGCATAGATTCAACGAAATCCGACGGATGCTTTCCCGGCCTTTCAAAGTCACGAAAGGCAGAATGGCCTCATACCGAGCGCTGTCCATTCCATAAATTTCCAGCAATTGCGACACATGAAGATATCCACCCAATCGCTCCCGATATTCCACGATGCGCCGTGCCGTGGCTGGGCCGATCCCGGGGATAGCATCCCATTCGGCAGAGTCAGATTGATTGAGATCTTGAACAGACCAAACCGGAGCGGACTTGTCGGCATATTGACTGCGCATGGTTTCGTTAGCAACGGTCCGATCACGATATTGAGACCGAGCATTTCCTGCCCCGTACCTTTGATCCGTGGGTTCGGGGAGAAGCAAGTAGGGCGCCAAACGCTCCTTTTCGTCATCCCGCAAAACCTTAAGGGCATACCAATCTGCTATACTGCGGACCGCTCCTCCCCGATCGCGAAACCGCTGTAATGAGGCGACGGTTCTAGGTGACAATCCCATGCCTACGAATTGAGCCGAATCTGTTTTCTCGAATATAAACGGCTTCAAGGTTGAGATGACACCGGGTTGATCGCCCCGATCCATACCATCCACCCTTTGAGCATAATCGATTTCATTCTGGGTCCATTCAACCACCGCAACAGATGGTTTGGGGGGATATTTGTAGTCGTAGAAGCGCAAAACCAGGTGGCCCGACAACAACACCATAAGAACTGTGGCGCCATAGCGTTCGGAACGACTAAGTTCCCAAAATCGGCGCCAACCGCCACGCTCTTCGCCCCCCACCATACAACGATTTCGTTATGTGCTAATCCTTCAATCGATCAGTCAATCTTGCGCTTATTGGCTTCCAAAACCTTCCAAAAAAAATAGGCTGTGATTAGGGTCACAGAGATCTTGACGAACATCATCATCCAAAATGCGGAGTCGCTCATGGTATAGATTTAAAAAGTGGGTGCGTTTTGGTCTTCATCTTCCGTTTCGGTATCTCCGGCAAACCCCAATCGCTCTCTTCGTTTGGTTGCGCGGAACACCTGCCAGGCAATAAATCCGAACAAACCCAGGAGACCAAAGCGAGCCATATCGATGTAAAATACCCTATTCGTGAACGATCCATGGGCGATGGCGTTACCCACCTTAATCTGGTCGCCGATAGACACGGCGACTACAGCAACCGAATCGAATGTATATTGCGTGGTCATTTGGTCGACCGAACTGATGTGCACGACAAAGCCACCCCCTGCTAGGGCTTGAACTGAATCGACTGTGCCACCAACTTCCGACTCGAAGTCGGTGGAGAAATAGTTGCGATTGGCCATCAATCCCTTGTGGGTAATGTTGCCTATGATACTTGATGGGTCCAATTCCCAGCCCTCGCGAAAAGCGCGCGACCAGTCGTTGTTTTTGGGGGTAAACAATGCCCCCAGAAAAACAGCGAGCAGGAAAGTTGGTGTCACATATTTGATAATGGGCTTATAGATCGTGGGCACTTTCATATCCGCCCCGCGTGTAATTTCTGCCCAACCTTTATCAATACCAAACACCCATGCAAACAATATCGTTTCCGCCAGGGCAAACACCACCAAAGACACGGTTCCGGCCCAATAATCGTATTCATCGAATACCCCCTTGTCGAAAAACAAAACAGTAGGCAATCCCATAACCAAAACTAAGGCACCGAACGACCAGGCGGCTTTTGAGGTTTTCCATCCAAATTCATCCCTCATAAATCCCATCCATGGGGTTCCCATAGCCAGCGACGAAGTAATGCCGGCAAAAAACAACAGACCAAACCACATTATTCCCGCTATTGTACCCAATAAAACGCCCCATTTGTTGAACAAAAACGGCATTGTTTGAAAAGCCATCGAAAATCCAGCATTTTCTTTCACCCAATCAAGGCCGAGATATCCTACTGCAATGGGGATCACAATACTGGCACCCAAAACGATCTCCACGAAGCCATTCATCCATCCCGCTGACATGGCATTGAGCGCAATATCATCTTTGGAGCGTACATAGGCGGCATAACATTGTATCGTTCCCATTCCTACTGAAAGGGTAAAGAAAATCTGCCCTGCGGCTGCCAGCCATACTTTTGGACTCCACAAACTATCGAATTGGGGCTTCCAAAGGTAGTCCATGCCCAACCAACTATTGCAGTCTTTGCATCCCGCAGGTGCGCCCGAACTGCCCAATGTCCAGCCCTTAATAGCAAGGAACAAGCCAAAAAACATCAATAGGGGAATCCCAATTTTGGCTACTCGTTCTACCCCTCCACTCAGACCACGCGATAGAATCCAAATGTTCAGGAAAAGACAGGCCACATAAAACACGATTGATTCATACGGAATGCCGGATGTACTGCTGCCGACATCGACATACTTCAGAAAAAAGGCGGCCACCTCCGACTGGCCCATCGACTGGAAGGTCTGAACCAGGCTGTGGTAGACATAGGCCAAGGTCCACGATTCGATGTAGCAGTAATAGGCCGCCACGGCAATATTGGTGAAAATGCCAAACACCCCGAAATACTTCCAAAATCGACCCTTACCCATTTGATCCAAAATGAAGGGTGTGCTGTGGTTGCCCCTTCGGCCACCGTATCTGCCCACACCCCACTCAATCCACAATAATGGAATACCCATCACCAGAAAACAAACCAGATAAGGGATAATGAAGGCACCGCCCCCGTTTTTCATCGCTTCCACGGGGAAGCGCAAAAAATTACCCAAACCAATCGCATTTCCCGCCATGGCGAGAATTAATCCTATTCGGGAACCCCAGGAGTCTTTATCGGACATGAAAAATTTGATTATTTGTGAAATAAAGCGTTAAACATAATGCATTGAGCTGGTAATGACAAATTGAGATGTTCATAGCAAATAAGTACTACTGGATTGCTGGACCCAACACCTTTGTTAAGCCCGTCTCAAGTGAAACAGGCTCATAATGAATCCTCGACTTGGCTTTTCCCAAAATGAATCCTGTTCGGGGTGGACGAAGTTCGGCTCCAGCAAGATCAGAACTGTTTACCGACTGCACCATTTCCATGCTGAGGCCCAGATGTTGTGCTACATGGCCAACCAATTCAAATATACTCACTTCCTCCTCCCCTGATATGTGAAAAATACCCCGCTCCTTTCTCAGGGCGATTTCTATACACGCTTGGGCCAGGTATTCGACGAAAGTCGGCATCCGATACTGATCGTTGACCACCTGAACAGGGTTCCCTGACTGAAGTACTTTGGTCGCCCACTGAACTATATTGGATCGACCACCCGGTACCTCTTGCCCATAGACCAAAATGGTGCGCACTACTGCCCATGATATCTCACTGTCGGATAGTAGCTTTTCGGCAGCAGCCTTAGACCAACCATAAACACTAATGGGCGATACAGGATCGGATTCTGCGTATGGGCCCGATAACCCATCAAATACAAAATCTGTCGATAACTGCAACAGGTGAATGCCATAGCGTGCACAGGCACCGACCAGGTGGGCAACTGCCCCTACATTGAGACACCTACAGTAGGCCGGCTGCTGCTCCGCCTGATCAACTTGGGTAATGGCCGCGGTGTGGATGATGGCATCGGGTCGGTAGCGACTACAAACTTCTTGAACCGCTTGCTCGCTGGTAACATCCATAGGAACGTACAGGTAGCCCTCGGTGTCTGAACGGCGATCTGGTCCCAAAGAGGTCGCAATGAGCTCTACATCGGTACGCAACCGAAGTGAGGCCACCAATCGGTGGCCCAGAAAGCCATTACTGCCCGTAACTAAAATTCGCACCATCACTCCACCAGCCAGCGGCTTCTTTTCACATATTGTCTGATGCGCAGCCAAAAGGCTACAATGAGGTATAGGGGCACGGAGGAGCCGTACGAAAAAAGTGAAACATAGACAAACAAGACCCGAATTCGTTCCAGGGGTAGTCCCCAAGTTTCGCTGATCAGCGTGCACACGCCAAAGAACTGGAGTTGACTAAGGTCTTTAAGATGATCAAGCAGTTTGCGCATAACGCTTATATAATGTTCTGGTCAACAAAAAAGCCCCAACGGCACATTCCAAGCATCGCCGAGGCCTACAATAGGCGTTCATCTGGTGAATCATGCCCTGGGATCGAAGCGCATTGTTGGCATCAACATTCAAAGATGCGAAAATATCTGTACATCTGTTTTTTTCCGGACCCATTTGTTCAAGCCATTGTACGGCCCTATCCTGTTCTTGCGGAAGGTGGTTTTCTTCGCCATAACAAAACAAAGCTGGAATGAGGCTATTGATGATGAAAACCTGAAGGGTTTTTGGCGATAAGCAATCGTCGGTTTTTTCGATCAAGTGTACCCCAGGCTCGGTTTGAGCAGCCTTTCGAAACAGCGCCCTCACCTCAAATGGCGTGGAAGCCGACAGCAATTTCCTAGCATCCGGAATTCCATAGGCCACCAGAACCGCCAACTGCTTGAGTTTATTTTTTGTAAAAGAAACAGGTAGCGTACACGAGCGACCTGAGCGAATCCAAGCAGCGCTTGTTTTTACCCGATCGCTCATGATTGCCCAAATACGGTCGAAATGACCCCTACATGCCTTAATTTCATACATAGAGATGGATAAAGCGAGATGCTCCATGGCAGCGCTGTTTGCATTCATCCCAAAACTTCGGACCAAACCCACCCACAATGCCCGATCCCAGTCGCCCCCACATTGATGGAGAGACCTCCAAAAACGCTGTTTATGTTGAAGAAGGCGCTGTAAGCCCCCCCGATCAAACATGGCCAAATAGCGGCTGCGGTCGACCAGTCCCCGCTGCGACGCGCAGGGGAAGTCGCCTGAATCAGCCATCAGCTGTCTGTAATGATCGAGAATATGCCCATCGACCCAAGGCTTCATGACGAAAGTATCGGCCTCCGTACCGTCGCAGCGCATAGCGGGCTGCCTACCCTCCCACACAACGTGTAGAATCACTTGATTGTAGTTTGGATCAAGTTGGTGGCGATGGCGGTACCATTCCATCGCGTGCGTATGCAATTCCACAGCTCCCGTCCACCGGAGATTTCCAATGCGCAGCCGTGCACCCAGAAAATCGGGGCCCGCATCGGGGTTGTGCTGCCCAGGCGACTCCAGCCAGATCCGTTCGCCTCTTTGGGTTTGCCACACCCCGGTCTTCAAAAGTCGGTTGTTCCAAATAAAGTGCATAACAGCCTCGTTCATGCTGCAAAATTGCAGCGCCCAGTTAAGGTCTCAAAATTTATGCAAGCAGATGCTCAGAACACAACAGAAAATAATCGAAATGCGACATTTATCGGATATCGGCGCGCAATCGAGTGTAGGCGCGCAAAACAATCAAAAAGTCATGGACAAAAAAAATGGCAACTGCCTTGCGGAGGTTGCCATTGAATGATTGGTCGGGGTGACTGGATTCGAACCAGCGACCTCACGCCCCCCAGACGTGTACGCTAACCGGACTGCGCTACACCCCGATCTTAGGGAGCGCAAATATAGGCAAATGCTAAAAAAAATTGCGTTTCAACCAAAAAACTTGGAGCAAAAGGGATAGACCAAAGCCCATCAGAACAAGGCCGGTGATGCGGTTGAGCCAAAGTACACGGGCCCAACTCAGCCACGGCCTGAGGCGGCGGGCCAGGTATGATTTCAGTAGGTCGGTCATGAGCACAGCACTGAGTGTTCCCCCAAAAAAGGCCAGATCATCGGCCCTTTCATAGGTAGGTAGTGCGCTGACCCAAGTAGATAGCCCTAACCAATAGACCAGAGTAAATGGATTGAGGATATTGAGCAGAAATCCTCTGACCACCAATAGCCCTTTACCACCCGATACGGGTTCCGAGATCTTGTCTGCATCATGGGGTGAAGCAGGGGGGCGAGAGGCCAATAGATAAACCCCATAAAACAGCATAAATAGTCCTCCTGAAATACCCAGCAGCCGCTGGTTCTGAGGTATCGCAACCAAACCGGTTAATCCAACATAGCAAAAACCCACCACCACCACATCGCTGAGCAGGGTTCCCACCGCGATTTGGGCACCTGCTCTAAAGCCACGGGTGATGCTGATTTGGAGGAGGGCGAAAAACACGGGGCCAATCAGTACCGACAACATCAAGCCAAAGCCAAATCCCTGTATGTAAGGATGGGGTATCATGCCTGGCCACCTGCCTTTTGTTGCATAAAGTCGATCCAGGCTTTTTGCACCTCGCCCTGCACCACCCGGGGGAACTTCCGCTGCGCCTCGAGCATCCCCCGTTGCTCCATCCATTCCAAGAACCACTTTTGGGGAATAAAATCGACTTTGAACTGAGAAAGGGCGAATTGACGTTCTACTGCGTAGTCGTCGTTGAGTGCGGAAAGTTCCTCGTCGAGCCAACGTGCGGCTTGATCTTCTGATATTTGAGCATCGCAACCAATATACCAATGGTGTCCGAGTCCGTCTTGTCCCTCAATCGCATGCACGGTAAATTCGCCCAGGGCAACGCCGAGCCGGGCCGACAACTGCAAGATCGCCTCATTCATGTTGTCGTGCGACAAATGCTCCCCGCATAGGCTTAAAAACTGTCGTGTGCGGCCTGTAAGGGTGATTTCTTGGTGTTCAGCGGAGGTCAACCGAATGGTATCCCCAATCAAGTAGCGCCAAGCCCCGGCACAAGTGGTGATCAGGGGCGCATATTCCGCTCCTTCTGAAAGTTGATCGACCCGCAGTGCCTCGAATCCGGGCCTTGGGTTTCCCTCCTCATCAAAATTGGTTCGGTTAAACGGGATGAACTCGAAGTAAATTCCATTGTTGAGGTTGAGTTGCATGCCTTGGCGAATGTCACTTCGTCGGGTGTCATAAGCCAAAAAGCCTTCTGAGGCCAGGTAGGTCTCGATGAGAATCAGAGGGTGTGCCGTACAGCGTTCTAAACGGTTGAGATAGGGTTGTATGGAAACGCCGCCGTAGGTACAGACCTTGAGGTTGGGCCATATGTCATGAATGGTCTGCAGCTGATATCGTTCTATGATCTGCTCCATGAGCCATACCAACCAAGTCGAGGACCCGGAAACGATCCATACATCCCACTCCGGCGCCTTTTTCACCATGGCTTCGATGCGCTGTTTCCAGTCGTCGAGTCGAGCGATTCGGCGACCCGGACTGAAAAATGGCTCAAACCAAAGGGGAACTTTCGACAAGGTGATGCCGCTTAAGTCGCCATAATAATGATTGCCCTCGCCCTTCAAACGGGTGCTGCCTCCCAGCATAAGTACCCTCTTGGCATATAAATCGGAAGGGAGCTTGTATTGGGCGAGCACCTCCATTTGACGAAGCGAAACCCCGCGCATCGAACGAAGCATATCGGGGGTCACAGGAATGTACTTGCTGGGAGCCCCTGTTGTGCCCGAACTCAACGCAAAATAGGGTGTCTTTCCAGGCCAACTGATGTCGGGTTGCCCGGCGAGTTGCTTCGACCACCAACGATCGAAAATACGGTTGTAGTCGTGCCAATCGACTCTTCGCGCAAATTCCGCAGGAAGTTCGGGATGATTCAGCAACGATCCAAAACCGTAATAACGCCCAAATTGGGTGTCCCTGGCCCGGTTCAATAACGCACGCAAAACACGTTCCTGCTGCCTGAGTGGAGCGGGTTGGGGCATCTTCAAACGCGCCCGTGTTTTGAGGGCGCCTTTCAGCACGCCACCGATGATACCCATGCGTATTGAGTGAAAAAATGTACCCGTTGTTGATTTGCTCAAAATTATTGAAACATCTTGCTCAAACATCCTACTTTTGAGGAATGTCGAAATCGAATCACTCTTTTACCGACTACCTCATCATCGGTGCGGGTTCTGCCGGTTGTGTTTTGGCCCAGCGCTTGAGTGCGGATCCAACGATCCGTGTTGTGCTGATAGAGGCTGGTGTACCGGACCGAAACCCTTTAATCAAAATTCCAGCCGCTTTTTCTAAACTATATCGATCGCGGGTCGATTATGCTTATCAATCGGTTGCGCAACCCGAGCTGGGTGGGCGATCGTTGTTCATGCCGCGCGGACGGACGTTGGGTGGATCGGGAGCCATTAATGCAATGATTTACATTAGGGGGCACCGCGCAGATTTTGACGGCTGGGCGGATCTGGGCAATACGGGCTGGGGATACGCGGATTTATTGCCCTTTTTTCAAAAAAGTTTGGGGTTATGGAACATTGAAAAACCTAAGGACATCCATCCTTTGAGTCGCCTCTTTTTAGAAGCAGCGGCGCAAACTGGCCTCCCCATAGTGGAAGATCTTAACGATTCTATCGCACATGGTGTAGGGATTCATCCTGTGAATATTTTAGACGGAGCCAGACACAGTCCAGCCCATGCATTTCTTCGTCCGGCTTTGAAGCGACCGAACCTGAGGGTAATTACGGGTGCTCGAGCCCTTCATGCATTGTGGGAAGCGAATAGGGTGACTGGTGTTGAATTGGGTATTGGTCGAGGGAAACGCTGTATTTATGCCACCCAATCGGTGATCCTGTGTGGGGGGGCCATCGAATCGCCACTGTTCTTGATGCGAAGCGGTGTCGGAGATCCGGTTGGTTTAGAAGAGATGGGGGTGCCCATACGGCAGCCCCTCACAGGAGTTGGTAATAACCTCCAGGACCATCCGGTTGTGCCCCTTGCCTATCGAACCCGCAAAGGGGCATCATTCGATAGCGATGATACGTTGGGCAATCTGCTTAGATGGTGGTGGAAACGAGAAGGTCCACTGTGCAGCAATTTATGCGAAACCGGTGGCTTCACCCGCAGTCAGGATGACCTCAGCGCACCCGATCTACAATATCACTTCGCCCCGGTTTTCTTTGTCGACCACGGGTTTGTGCGGCCCAAAGGAAATGGCATGAGCCTCGCCCCCATTTTGGTGCAGCCAAAATCGCGTGGATCCATACGACCAGCACCCAATGACCATTTTTCACCCTTGATTGACCCAAAAGTTTACTCAGATTCATCCGATTTAGACATAATGCTCATCGGCTTTCAAAAAGCTCGTGCCATCATGGAGGCCCCCGCCTTCGACGGATGGCGTTTAGAACCTTTTTTGCCTGCACAACCACCCCGGAAAGACGCTGAAATCATTGAATACCTGAGGCGGCACACGGAATTACTGTATCATCCTGTGGGAACCTGCCGGATGGGAGCCGACGAAAATTCGGTTGTAGATGATCAATTGAGGGTGCATGGGGTAGATGGATTAAGGGTCGTAGATGCCTCCATTATGCCGAATATTACCCGGGGGAACACCCAATCACCCACCGTAGTGATTGCTGAAAAAGCGGCCGAACTTATCCTCCGTTGAAACGGGGCAAAATTTCGACTCCGAGCTTCGATTTCATTCGACCGATCCGCCAAATGGGTTGTTTCAACGCCCGAGCCCTGGCCTCAAAGGTGTCTGTGGCCTGGGCATGAACGCTGATTAATAATCCACCACTCGTTTGGGGATCGCAAAGGATCATAAATTCCATTCCTTGCATGCCCTGCACCTGCCCCTCCACAGCATTCCAGTTGCGGTAGGTTTGATCGGGCACGATCATAGACAGCACATATGGATCTAACCCCTCCGCCTGCGGAAGGGCATCGAGGTAAAGCTCGGCCCCTGTTCCCGATGCCCGACACATTTCAAGGAGGTGACCCAACAGGCCAAATCCGGTGACGTCGGTCATGCTGTGCACATAGGCCTCGCGGGCGAACTGTGCACCTACCTTGTTGGATTGCGTGGTGAGTTGGAGCAAGGTAAATAGATCGCTTGATTGCAAGGCTTGGCGTCGAAGGGCAGCCGTGAGGATTCCAATTCCGAGTGGCTTGGTGAGGTAGAGCCAGTCGCCCACCCGTGCACCGGAATTGGTCCGTAAATGTTCAGGTGCCACCCATCCGTTCACAGACAATCCGAACAGGGGTTGCGGACCATCCACGCTGTGTCCTCCGGCAAGGGCTACGCCTTCATCGTCGCACACCTCACGAGCGCCATTCAACACTTCGGCGCCCATTTCTGGTGTGAGCTTATCGGAAGGCCAGACAAGGATGCCCAAGGCCAGCATGGGTTCGCCACCCATGGCATAGATGTCGCTGATCGCGTTGGTGGCTGCGATTCGTCCAAAATCGTAGGGATCATCGACGGGCGGACTCATAAAATCGGCGGTCGACAGCAACAATCGGTCTGGTGAGATTTGATAAACGGCCGCATCATCTCTATGCTCCCATCCCAGCAGTAATCTGTCGCTATTCGATGGCTGTACATGCGCGAGAATTCGGTCTAAATGCTGGGCGGGAAGTTTGCAGCCACATCCTGATGCAGGAGCCCATTCGGTTAATCGCGTTTGTTCAGGCTTTTCATTCATTTAAAAGTATTTTGTATTTTTTTGTTATTGTATGTATTGTATTAAAAATTCATTTTAAAATTCATCGCTCACTGACTTTCATGATATGCAATAGTCTGTTCATTACTTGAACTGCTTCCTCATGCACCCCCCAGGTGAGCGATATTCCTCCTTCTGGATGTCTGATGGAAAGACTTTGAGCATAGGCCTTGTCGTAGTAGCGCAGCGCAATGGATGCAGCCTCGTGGAGTCGGCCCCCGTTGAGTGCGTCCAAGGCCAGATTGAGGTACTGCCCACCAATCTTTCGGGCTATTTTCCTGAAAGCACCCTCTAATTCCGCCCGTGTTTGTTGTCCATATTCGCGAACCAATTCTCGAATTCGCTGTTCAAAATCGGTTTGCAGATAAACGAATGGAGAAGTAGACAGCCGACCCACAACGACCTCCGGAAGATGGAGGCTACCGATCATACTGCTTTCGTCTTCCACCCAAATACGTCGTCCTTTTTTCATCCCGCAAATCTTCCAACCGATGTCGCTGATAAATTGTTCATTTCCGGGCTGTGGTGGAAGACCAAGCGCACCAAAGGCCGATCCTCGGTGGTTGGCCAGCGCTTCCAGATCCAGGACTTGTTCGCCAGCCTCTTTTAATGCATGCAGCAGTTTGGTTTTCCCACTACCGGTGGGTCCGCCAATGACGACCCATTGGCCCCAAGTGGCCATCACCTCATATATATGACGACGCCAGTTGCGGTATCCACCCTCGAGCACCGAAACTTCCAAGCCAGCCTGTTTCAGAAGCCAGGCCATAGAATGGGATCGCATGCCGCCCCGCCAACAATACAACAGGATTGGACGCCCTGCACTCAATCGGCGGGCTTGGTCAACGAATCCCGACATCTTGGGCCCAACCCAAATGAGTGCCTGTAGTACAGCCGCGTCACGACCTTTCTGCTTATAGGTGATGCCGGTTTGTGCCCGCTCGGTATCGCTCAACAAGGGCATGGACAGCGCTCCGGGTATGTGTCCTTCCCGATACTCAGCGGGCGAGCGAACATCCAGGCACACACCAGTTTGCATCAATCCGTGTAGTTTTTTAGGTGATAAATCTTGTTTTGGCATGTATTTAGATCTTCTAAAGCAGATTAGAGATGTGGGATTATGTGTATTTTGCGCTAAATTCCTACAAATTATTGATTGTTGACTATGAGCTTTTACAAATTCCAGTGTCGTTTGTTTTTGGTGGTGTTGACCGGCCTATTCGCTTATCAAAATCGATTGAGCGCTCAAAATTCGCTTCCTGTCTATGTGCAATCCGGCACGCTGTTCATCCAGCAGCAAAGCCCGATCGCGCTCGCAGAATCACTCGAATCGTTGCCCCAATGGCAAGGAAAGTATTTTTTTATGCTCGCCTTTGCGCAAATTCCTGCACAATCGACAATGGATCGGTTGAAAGAGGCCGGGCTAGTCCTCAATGGATTCATCCCCCCGCATACGTATTTGGCGTCTGCCGATGTCGGGTTCTCCCCCAATCATCTCATTGAAGCTGCAGCCTATGGTATTGCTTCAATGCCACCAATCGGAAAAATCGATCCTGCGCTGCTCAAACCCAATTTGAACAGCCAACTTCAATACAAGGGTGAGAAATTGAAGATCAATGTTATGTTGTTTCAATCCATTTCATTGAATTCGGAGCTTCGTTCGGCGCTTGGATCCCTCTTGGAGATTATACCAAATTCAACAGGGGATCATTTATTGTGCGGTTGGATTAGGCCCGAACAGTTGTTCGCCTTTTCTGTACATCCCGCTATTCAGTTTATCGAGCCCGCCCCGGCTGAAGGCCAACCCGAAGATCGAGAGGGTCGTTCTTTGCACCGATCGCATGCCATCGACAACCAGCAGGCCGGTGGTTACCGCTACGATGGCAGTGGGATCGTTGTGGGCATCGCCGATGATGGTGCCATCGGACCGCACATCGACTTCACCGGCCGCCTGACTCAATATACGAATGATTTCACGGCAGGAAATACCCATGGCGACATGGTTTCTGGGATCGCATTAGGTGCGGCTAACCTCGATCCCACCAAAAAAGGCATGGCACCAGGGGCTTACCTACACATGTATGGCATCAACGGTTACCCACACGTAACACCGGCCGTTTCTAACTACAACACGCTGGGCACTACGATCACGTCGACCTCATATAGTGAGGTGAATGGGGGTTTATACAATGGAAATGCCTCTACCATCGACGCGCAAATCCACAACAATGAAATGCTTATTCACGTTTTTTCTGCGGGAAATGCGGGCACGTCTGACCATGGATATGGTGCGGGTGCAGGTTGGGGTAATATTACCGGGGGCTACAAAGCGGGTAAAAATGTGGTGGCTTGTGGCAATTTGCGCAATACTGATCAACTGGAAAGTTCGAGCAGCAGGGGCCCGGCCAGCGATGGCCGCATTAAACCCGACATTTGTTCGAATGGCTACAACCAATTGTCTACTGCCCCCAATAACACCTATCAGACAGGCGGCGGCACCTCGGCGGCCTCACCGGGGGTGGCTGGTATTTTCGCCCAATTGAGCCATGCCTACCGCAGCCTCAACAATAATGCTGTACCACCTACTGCTCTATTAAAAGCTTGTATGCTCAATACGGCTGAAGATTTGGGCAATGCAGGCCCAGACTTCCGCTTTGGCTGGGGTCGAGTCAATGCGCTCAAGGCTTTGAAAACCATGGAAACCAACCGATATGCAACTGGTTTGCTCAGCCAAAACGACAGCGCTAGCGTGAACATTAGCGTCCCGTCCTCTGCCCGCAACCTCCGGGTGATGGTTTATTGGGCTGATGAAGCCGGTGCACCCAATGCCACAAGGGCCTTGGTTAATAATTTAGACATGCGGCTGATTGCGCCCAATGGTGTGAATTGGCTGCCACTCGTTTTAAATCCGACCCCAACGGCCACAGCCCTCAACAGCTTGGCCGTACCCGGTGTAGATACCTTGAATAATGCGGAGCAAGTCAGTGTTTCACTTCCCGAGGCGGGCACTTATGTAGTACGAATACTAGGCACGGCCGTCCCCTTGGGCCCGCAGCGCTATTGGGTGGTTTGGGAATGGCACGAAAACAACATTCAGATTACTTATCCCATCGGAGGAGAGGGCTTTGTTCCAGGCGAGACTGAATTGATTCGTTGGGATGCCACTGGTGTTTCGGGTACATTTAATGTGCAGTATTCGCTCAACAACGGGCAATCATGGATGAACATGGCTACCAATCTGGCCAACAATGTACGACATGTGAGCTGGACCTTGCCCACTACCCTAACCCCCACCCATCAAGCACTCATCCGCGTGACTGCAGGCACAACGACTGCCCAATCGGAACAGCCATTTAATATCATTCGGCTCGTAAGCGGCCTTTCGATTGCTTATGTTTGTCCGACCGAAACCGGTCTCAGCTGGTCGGCTGTATCGGGTGCAGCACAATATATCGTATACCGATTGGGTCAACGGTATATGGATTCTATTGGAACAACCGCTTCCACTACTTTCACCGTAAATGGAACCATTCCGTCGCAAGCAGACTGGTTTGCCGTGGCACCTGTTCTCACAGGAAGTGGCGTTGGCCGACGCTGCATCGCCGTCGCAAAGCCAGTCAATAGCCTTTTGAATTGCCAGGCGCCGCCGGTGGCCAATTTCACTGCCAGTTCACTTTCACCCTGTCTCAGCGATACGGTGAACATTTCCGATCAAACCCTCAATGCGGTTGTATCGTGGCAGTGGGACATTACCCCATCCACTTTCCAGTTTGTGGGGGGAACCACGGCCAGCTCTCAGAATCCTCGTTTACTTTTTTCCGCATTGGGCACCTATAATGTCCGTCTGATTGTTTCGAACAACTTAGGGGCCGACACCTTATTGCGCACCGACTACATCAACGTGGGGGGGGGACAGACCCCACCGATTCAAGAGAATTTTGCGGCCTCTAACCTACCCATCGGTTGGAGCCTGCGCAACCCCGACAACAGTGTTACCTGGCAATTCCGCACAGGTGCTGGCCCGAATGGCAGCAATTCGGGCATGGCATGGCTCAATTTCTACTCCTATAACGGTCCAGGTCAGGAAGACGATCTGATTACCCCTGTCTACGATTTATCGAATGTGGCGGGCGAGGTTAAGCTCTACTTTGACGTAGCCTACGCCCGCTATTCGACGTCTTTATTCGATGGGCTCCGGGTGGATGTTTCTACCAATTGTGGGCAGACGTATCAACCCACCGGTTATTTCAGACAGAATTTGGACTTGGCCACGGCGGGCACCTTCAGCAGTGGGGGCTTCACTCCTGCTGCACCTACAGAGTGGCGACGCGACAGTATTGATTTATCGGCCTATACCGGCAACCGAATACGCCTGAAGTTTGTTGGGATTTGCGGCTACGGTAACAATCTGTATTTGACCAATATAGCGTTAAGTGGGCAAACCGCCCCAAGGGTGGAGGGCAGGCTCACCTATCTAAACACCGCACAGACCCCGATGGGCAATAGTTTGGTAGAACTTCGTCAAGCCAACCAGACCCTGAGGTCTGCAACTACAGACTCCCTGGGTCGCTATATGCTACTGGGTGTGAATCCGGGCAGTTATAATTTGAGGATCACCCACAATAAGCCATGGGGAGGCGCCACAGCGACCGATGCCTTGCTGGCCGCACGACATTTCTCGGGATTAACCATGTTGTCTGGATTGCCCCTCAAAGCGGCGGACGTTAACCTCACCTCAGTCGTGAACGCCTCCGACGCCCTGAACATCAACCAACGCTTTGCCAGCTTGTTGGGATCTTTTGTGGCGGGTGACTGGCAGTACGATTCGCTGCAGGTAATAGTCAGCAATCTGGCTCCGCGCGTTGAGCGGAACATTCGCGTCTTGGCCTCTGGCGATATCAATGGCAGTATGCAACCGAACCCTTGGTTGCGGGCATTATTCCGCAGCCTTCAGGAGCAGGGGACCAGCCAAACCTATCAGGGAACGCGCTTTCCTGTACACCTCGAGGCTGATCTGAAACGAAATTTGGGGGCCATCAGCCTCGTTCTCCTGCTTCCGGAAGGTCTTACACTAAGGGATGTACGATTGCCACAAGCGTCGGCATCTGATATGGCCCCTGTTTTTCGGCAAGTTGGTAGAACAGTGCGCCTGGCTTGGTATGGGCTCCACGGATTGTCGGGTGGCGGAAGCTCCGCAACCGTGGAGTTGTGGCTTGAGGGGTCCGCTGAAGGAAGCATTTCTGTATCCGACGAATCAGAATGTGCTGATGTGAGCGGTGATTTGATGCATGGTCTTATTTGGTCGGCCCCAAGATTGGTTAAAGAATCTTCTTCGGCCTCCATTTTTGTTTATCCGAATCCTGCGAATGATCGGATTTGGATTGGTGGAATACCTGGCATCGATTCAGGGTTCGGATTGGAAGCACCCCAAAACCAAGATGCGGGTGCGGCTGGCCTTTCACATCCATCCAATCGAGGCGTTTGGGTGAAGTTCTACGACCTACAAGGCCGATTGCTCACGGAAGGTCGCCCCGATAGAGCCAACGGCATCGCCTTACCCAATGGCCCAACAAGAATGATTCAGGTTGAAGTGCACAGCAGCGTTGGCATATCTCGCCACAAACTTCTGTTGAACGTACGATAGTTTCACTATTATTCGCTCCATCGCATTTCACTCTTAATGACTCTTGGCAGAGTGAATTCACACGCTCTTTTCTTTTGCATTATTTGTATCAGACGTCGGCCACTACTTCTTTTACCTCGGGTAGCATGCGCTTGAGCAGGTTTTCGATGCCGGCTTTCAGGGTAATGGTCGACGACGGGCATCCACTACACGAACCTTGTAGGGTCACCGAAACGATACCCGATACGGGATCCCAAGATTTATAGCGAATGGCGCCACCGTCCTGTTCCACGGCAGGCTGAATGTACTCACGCAAAATCTGCTGTATACGCTGGGGCGTCTGGCTGTCGCCTTCTACTGACCCACCAGCATCATCGCTGGCCACCTCAGGTTGAATACTTCGCGCCACAGGTAAACCCGCTTCTAAATAACTTTGGATAAATTCCTTGAGAATGGGATTGATTTCGAGCCAGTTTTCATGGCTGTGGCGGGTAATGGTGACGAAGTTTTGACTGATATAGACCCGCTCCACGAAGGGAAATTCAAATAACTTTACCGCCAACGGCACTTCTTGCAGATCGGCACTCTGCCGGTCAACTTCAACCCACCCTGCCTCAAGGAGGTATCGATTGGCTACAAATTTCATGGTCGACGGATTGGGTGTCGACTCGGTGTATAGAGTTATGGGATCAGACATATAGAGTAATGGGGACAGACATAATGACTTTGGGAAAGAAACAATTTCAATGGCATTTTGTGTGCCAACAGGTAAAATTTACGGGGTCATCCCTCCAGTAAATTGCTGCACCCGAAGCACGGCATTGTGTCGGATGTCCATATAAAATAAGTTAATGTCGCCTGAATGATAATTAGGCGATCGTATAAGAAATGATCCGGGAAATCGCGGACGATGCACCCACAATATACCACGGTAATGAGCTGCATCGCAGCGACGCGGGTAAATTCGTCCGAAGGGCTTTACCACAGCTCCTTTGTGGTGGCGACGAGCAACGTAGGCTTGTACTGAGTCGCCCGGGCCGGAATCTTCATAAACCCAACTGATTGGGTTCACGCACACCGGATCCAAACTAGAGTTGGGTGCCTGTTTGGGTTGATACCCCCAACGAAAGGTCCTCCAGCTTGTCCAACAACCTGTAGTAGTAGAATCCACGCAAACGGGTAGTCCGGCCAGAGAATCGGCCGGGATCGGCATTCCGGGCAGGTAAGCCACCACCAATCGCTGCTGCAACGATGTGCCAATTATACGATGCTTGAGCAAGCGCGCCAGGTGGAGGGTGCCCTGTGAATGTCCGGCAAGAAGGAAGGGCCGGCCTTGGTTATAATGTTGAATAAAGTAATCGAATGCCGCCTCCACATCCGCATAGGCCCAATCGAGGGCTTTCTTTTTATCGTCGAGATGAGGAGTCAAAAAAACCGAATAATGTGCCTGCCGGTAGCGCGGGGCATATACCCGGCCCGCGGCGTTGAATGCCGTGGCTTGATAACGAATAGGCCATTCATCGACCTGTCGATTCAGCTCAGGGTCGCGCACATCCTGGTTCCATTTGAACTCCGTTTTGGGCTTATCGGCAAACAGGGTTGGGTGCACATAAAATACATCAGCAGGAGCATGGATTCCTACCGATTGATGGCCTCTTGGGGTCTGGTCAGCCTCATCAACGCGATGGGGCAGGGCACACCAATTGTTTTGGTCGCTGTAATTGGGCTTGGGGGGCGATGGACTTTCTGTAAAACGGCTCGGAATGAGGTAATTCTGCGCACGCAGGTGGTCAGGCAAAAACAAGACTGCGGAGAAAACAAGGGCGACGAAAGGCCTGAACATCAGTCAAGTTTTAGCTAAAACGGCTTCAATACCCTATTCGGGCATGGTCCAGGTATTCAAATACTGGGTATTGAATGTGCCTGCCCTGAAATTCTCGTCTTGCAACATCTTCAGGTGGAAGGGAATAGTGGTCTTCACCCCCTCCACAACAAACTCGCTGAGGGCACGCTCCATGGTGGCAATCGCCTCTTCCCGTGTTTGCGCCACCGAAATAACTTTGGCGATCATCGAGTCATAATAAGGTGGAATCGTGTAGCCTGAATATATGTGCGTATCGACCCTAACACCGTGGCCACCCGGCATGTGAAGGGTGGTGATCTTACCAGGACAAGGACGAAAATCTTGATATACGTCCTCTGCATTTACCCTGCACTCAATAGCATGCATTTTAGGAATGTAATTCTTACCCGAAATTGGGATTCCTGCCGCCACTTTGATTTGTTCTTTAATGAGGTCATAGTCGATCACCTCCTCAGTTACGGGATGCTCTACCTGAATTCGTGTATTCATCTCCATGAAATAGAAATTCCGGTATTTATCGACCAAAAATTCTATCGTACCCGCACCCTCGTAGCCCACCGCCATGGCACCTTGGATGGCTGCCTCTCCCATCCTTTGCCGCAGTTCATCAGTCATAAATGGTGAAGGCGATTCCTCGATCAGCTTTTGATGCCGGCGTTGAATGCTGCAATCACGCTCGCTGAGGTGACAAGCCTTTCCGTATTGATCACCCACAATTTGGATTTCAATGTGCCTTGGCTCTTCAATAAATTTCTCCATGTAGAGACCATCGTTGCCAAAAGAGGCAGCGGCTTCACGGCGAGCTGAGTCCATGGCATCTTCTAGTTCCTCTTCTTTCCAGATTACCCGCATACCCTTGCCACCACCTCCAGCTGTTGCCTTAATGATCACAGGGTACCCAATTTCAGAAGCCACACCTTTGGCCTGCTCAGACGACTCCAGTAAGCCATCAGATCCCGGAACCACCGGCACGCCTGCCCGGCGCATAGTTTCTTTAGCAGTAGCTTTGTCGCCCATTGCTCGGATAGACTCTGGTGAAGGACCGATGAACTTAATACCGTATTCGCGACATACCTCTGAAAACTGTGCGTTTTCGGAAAGAAAGCCATAGCCCGGATGAATGGCATCTGCGTTGGTGATTTCGGCAGCCGACAGCAAATTCTTCATGCTGAGGTATGAGTCGGCGCTTCGGGGTGGGCCAATACAAACAGCCTCATCCGCAAAACGCACATGCAAACTCTCCCGGTCTGCCGTTGAAAACACCGCTACTGTTTTGATGTTCATTTCTTTACAGGTTCGGATGATCCTAAGGGCAATTTCGCCCCGGTTGGCAATCAGAATTTTCTTGTACACAGTGCTGGGCTTTGTCGTCGGTCTAAAATCAAGATGGATCAATCTCAAAAAGGGGTTGATCGTATTCGACTGGCGTCGAATTCTCAACCAATACCTTGGTGATGGTGCCCGATTGCTCGGCCTCGATTTCGTTGAATAACTTCATAGCCTCCACGATACAAATGACCTGGCCTTTTTCGACCCGATCACCTACTTTAACGAAGGGTTCTTTGTCGGGACCCGAAGACCGGTAAAAGGTTCCAATCATGGGTGATTTGAGCACGGCGCCTGAAGCCGTAGCAGGTGCTTGTACAGGAGGGGCCGTGGTATTGACTGTTGCAGGCACTACAGGTGCAGGCATCGGCGCAACGGGGGCGGTCGCGTAGGCAACGGGCGCAGGCATAACAACTGTAGGTGTTGCATGCCCGCCGTTTTGTACTGTACCAGATGACTTGATCACCAGTTTAAACCCCTCTTTTTCCAATTCAACTTCTGTGACGCCCGACTTAGCTACAAACCTGATCAGGTCTTGAATTTCTTTGATATCCATAATCTTCAAAAATAAGGGATTATTTGACTCTTTCGACGTAGTCGCCTGTGCGGGTGTCGATGCGGATGCGGTCGCCTTGATTAACAAACAAAGGCACTTGAACGCTTGGGCCATTATCGACGACTGCTGGTTTTAGAGCAGAACCGCTGGCGGTGTCGCCTTTTAGACCCGGCTCAGTGTAGGTCACCTCCATCTCCACCATATGGGGTAATTCAAGGCCCAAAATGTTCTCATCCTCCGAATTCACTAGGGCTAGGCACACCGCTCCTTCCTTTAGGAAACGAGGCGCATTGATTTTATGCTCTTCGACTGAAAACTGTTCGAAACTCTCGCTGTCCATAAAATTAAACCCCAGATCATCTTGGTAGAGGTATTGCAATTCGCGGGTTTCTACCCGAACGGTATCAATTTTTGCTCCAGCGGGAAAGGTGTTTTCCAAAACCCTTCCGTTGGTCATACTCTTGAGTTTAGTGCGCACAAATGCGGCTCCTTTACCCGGTTTTACATGCAAAAATTCGACAACTTGATAGATGTCATGGTTGAATTTGATGCAAAGTCCATTGCGAAATTCGGATGTTGATGCCATAATAGGAATTGGATTGGTCGTTGGTTGACTAAAGCCTAATAAAATACTGGTGAATGGAACCTAAAAAATACTGGTTGACTGGAACTTAAAAAATACTGGTGAATGGATTTTAAGTGAATTGTTGATTAATTAGGGTATAAGGTTGAGTTGGCCCGGCTGGACATCGGTTAGATTGAGGGCTTTGGCACCATCAAAGGCCCAGCGCACATAAAGAGACCCCCAGGTAAAACCACCGCCAAAGGCCGCCAAGATCAGATTATCACCCTTTTTAAGTTGAGGCTCCCACTCATGCAAGCACAATGGGATGGATGCATTCGTGGTGTTGCCATAACGCTGAATGTTGACCATCACCTTTTCCTCGGGGAGGGCAGTCCGTTCGCGCGTTGCATCGATGATGCGCTTATTGGCCTGATGGGGCACCAGCCACTGGACATCGTCGGCGGTTAAGCCATTGCGTTCCATAATTTCCTCAGCTACCCCCGCCATGTTGGTTACGGCAAATTTAAACACGGTTTTTCCCTCCTGATGAATGAAGTGCTCCTTTCGGGCAACCGTTTCTGGGCTCGCCGGATTCAATGATCCGCCCGCCTTTTGACACAGGTAGGTTCGGCCAACCCCATCGCTGCGCATGATGCCATCGAGTACGCCAAAGCCATCATGGTCTGGCTCGAGCAGAATGGCACCCGCACCGTCGCCGAATATGATGGCCGTTGAACGGTCTTGCAAATCGATGATTGATGTCATTTTGTCGGCCCCAACCACGATCACTTTTTTGTATACACCGCTTTCTATGTACCGAGCAGCGGTGTTTACCCCAAACAGAAAACCCGAACAAGCAGCCGACAAGTCAAACCCAGCCGTTTGGGTCATTCCTAACTTATCCGTAATAACATTGGCGGTTGCAGGGAAAGCCATATCAGGGGTTGCTGTGCAACAAATGAGTAGCTCAACATCCAGAGGATTAGTGCCCGTTTTTCTCAGCAATCCTTCCACCGCTTTCACGGCCAAATCGGATGTTGCCAGGCCAGGCTCTTCCATCCACCTGCGCTCCTTGATGCCTGTCCGAGCGGTAATCCACTCATCAGTGGTTTCCATCAACTGCTCCAGGCGGCTGTTGGCAACAACATTCCTCGGGGCCCACGCATGGATCCCAGTAATGGCCGCTGTTCTTCTGGTTTCGGTCATTTTATTCATTCAAGAACACGAAATCCCACGCCCATCAAAGGGGAATAAATTCCAATTATGGAATTCGAGCGTATTGGGATGGGGATATTCAACCGATCGACGGCTGAATATGATCATTATGCAATGGCCTTTTCCATCACGACCTTGCCACGGTAGTACATCTTACCCTCGAACCAATGGGCTCTGTGGAAAAGATGAGGTTGACCTGTGGTCGGACAAACAGCCAATGTAGGCGCTTCAGCCGTGTAGTGTGTACGACGCTTATCGCGGCGGCTGCGGGAATGTCGGTGTTTGGGATTTGGCATATCAGTTGATCTTAAGTTGTTTTAATTTTTCCCAGCGAGGGTCGGTTTGTTCGACAACCTCTGGGGTGTGAGCAATAGAGTTGGTCGTATGAGACATCCATGAAGACAGACGTTCATCACAGGCCAATTGTTGATCGGCACGGCATACTAACCGAAGGGGAAGAAGCAAACTAGCCGATTCATATAGGTATTCGGCCAACTGAAACGACCAGGCCGTTGTTGAAACGTACCAAATTTGATCGGTGTTTCCGATGGGCTCATCTTCGATTTTAACCAACAGCCGGGTGTCGCCTTCCACTGGGTGATCCAATTCAGTCAGACAACGATCGCAAACACCCTGAATACTGCCGCTCAACCTGAAGTCTAACACCATCTCCCGTGTCTTACGTTCGAGGCAAAGGCGCACATTGATGAATGCTTGGGTGATCAGGCTCTCTGGAAACTGCTTAAAAAAAGCCTGATTGAGCGCATAATCGTAGTAATGAAACCCGTTTTTAAGCGCTGAAAAGCGTATTTCGTATGCGGTAGTCGACTGCGAGGCCATACGGCTCAAGTTAGGCCGCAAAGGTACGGAAAAAAAAGGATAAAGGCAACAAGAACTGTACTTGACCTTAAAGCCCCCGCCTCCAGCGCTAATTGCTCGCGGCGTGTGCGCAGTATGTCTACTGCAGCGTAGAGTGCGCTTCTGAATGAGGATGGATCCGCCTTTTTTTGTCCGGCCAATTCATAAGCCGTTCCATGATCGGGCGACGTGCGCACCACTGGCAAGCCAGCCGTGAAATTCACCCCAGAATCGAAGCACAAGGCCTTAAAAGGGGTAAGGACCTGATCGTGGTACATCCCGAGCACACCGTCGAAATGCGCATAACGAGCCGTGCCAAAGAAACCATCCGCTCCATAAGGGCCCCAGGCCAGAATACCCTCCGATTGCACCGCTTCGATGGCCGGTATGATAACCTTTTGCTCCTCATCGCCCAACAATCCAGCATCACCGGCGTGTGGATTCAGAGAAAGTACAGCGATTTTTGGTCTTGTAATCGCAAAGTCTTGCGTCAGGATCCGGGCAAAACGGCGGATGCTTTCGGACACGCGCGCTTGGGTGAGGGCCGTGGGCACCTCCTTAAGGGCGATGTGACCCGTTACCGTTGCCACTTTCATGTGGTCGCCCAGCAGGATCATCATGGCGTTGCCTGCGGGAAACTCCTTCTGCAAAAATTCCGTGTGTCCGGGCACTTGAAATCCGTCGCCCTGTATTCCAGCTTTATTGATTGGGGCCGTCACCAATGCATCCAAGGCTCCTGATTTGAGGTCCGCTACCGCACGTTCGAGGGATAACCGGGCAAACCGCGCGAGCTGGGGATCGGGTTGACCCGGCACAATTCCAAGTTCTTCGGCCGATAAATTGATTAGACATGCCTTGCGGGCCGGGGCCTGCTGTGGCGTTTCGATGGTCAATAAATTCCAATCCTGAATCCCCAATATCCTTCGGTATAGGCCAACGGCACGCTGTGGCGCATAAACAATGGGGGTCATGGAATGAAGGATGCGCGGGTCGCTGAGGATGCGAAGTACCAACTCCATACCCACCCCATTTAAGTCTCCACAACTGATGCCAATGCGGGGTTTATCGCTCATTGCGTATATCTTTTGAGAAAATGAAGCAAAAGCCGCACACCGAATCCTGTTCCATGCTTGCCGCGATAACTGCTTTCGCTGTCAAGAAAAGCAGGGCCAGCGATGTCGATGTGCACCCAGGGATAATCGGTAAAGTGCTGCAAAAACTTGCCTGCCGTTATAGCGCCCGCTTCTCTTCCACCAATATTTTTCAAATCCGCAATATGACTTTTAAGCATTTCTCCGTACTCATCCCACAAGGGGAATGGCGCAAGTCGCTCATGTACGGCTAGACCCGATTGTTCAAAAGCGTCTATGGTTGCATCTTCTGCGGTACCCATAACAACCGCGCCTTGTGATCCAATAGCCAATACTGCCGATCCGGTCAGCGTGGCCAGGTCCACGACCAGTTGCGGTTCGTATTTCTTGGCATAATGCAGGGCATCAGCGAGTATAAGCCGTCCTTCGGCATCGGTGTTCAAGACTTCCACGGTGGTGCCATCCGAAATGGTGATGACATCCCCTGGGGCATAGGCCTCGCCCGACGGCCGGTTGTCGGTGGCCGGGATGAGTCCAATGAGGTGAACGGGCAAGCGCATGCGTGCTGCAGCCCCGATGGTTGCCGCCACCGCGGCGGCGCCCGCCATATCGCACTTCATGCTGTCCATACTGCCCGGTGTTGGCTTCAGACTAAGTCCACCCGTGTCATAAACCACCCCCTTCCCGACCAGAACGATGGGTTTCTGTTCATCTGATTTTGTTCCTTGCGGCCACTCAGGTTTCCACTCCAACACCATAAATACGGGCGGCTGAACAGAGCCTTTATTAACCGCCAAGAGCCCTCCCATTTTGAGGCTCTCGATTTGCTTCTTATGGAAAATCTCAGCATGAAAGCCGGTTTGAGTCGACCAGCGCAGCACTTCTTTGGCAAATTGCGGGGCCGAAAGGTAGCTGTTGGGTTCATTGACCCAATCACGCGCCGTATAAACCGCCTCCCAAAGCGCGGAAAGCTCATCGACCGCTCCTTGATGCAGCCCTGCAGACCCTGCTGAACAAATCTGTATTTCAGTTAAATCGACCGGGGGTTTTTCAGGTGACTTCAAATAGGTACGAAAACGATAAGCCGCCAGGCCGAGTCCCTCAACAAGGGCCAATATTTCGTCGGCCTCCGCATCACCCGTCAACCAAAGCGTTTCGACCTCTTCGGCCTGAAGTGCCTTCTGAAGCTGACCACCCATCTGCCGGAGGGCCTCCATCTGTTTGGCGCGCGCATGCTCATTTTGCGCAACACGCCCACCCAAATCCGAACCTTGTTCTTTCTGCCATACAACCCAGCTCAAGTTCGGCAGTTGATGTACGGCCAAAACGCCTCCCTTTTTCGATAGTCTGCGCTCAACGTAGGCTCGGTTGGCCGTTTGATCGGCCGGTAGCGATGTGCCCCCCAATCTACTCAACCAAACGCGCGCTGCATCCTGGGGGACGTGCGCGTCTTGGGCAACAAGCTGAACGCGTGGTGGCGACATACGGGGTCGAGGTGGCTGTTGATTGGGATTCATCATGGGTTTATCAAATTCAAATAGGGCACATTACGGCCATGGAAACACGCTCTTCGTTAAAAATTACGCATGAACGATTCAGGAGCGCAAATATAAGCCAATAAAGGCCATGCGATATTCTACCAACCCATTTTGGCAAAAAGCTGGGTTTCACTCCTGAAAATATCGATGATGGTGCCTTGTGGATCTACCCACATATACATCGGTGTGGCCACTAAGAGGTAGTTGGCGGCATTGGTGCCCAATTGACCCGCCGGATCTCGGAGGTGGGTCCATCCTTGCCATCCCCCGATTGCTTTGAGCCAGCCCTCGGGTGCAGTGTCGAGACTAACCGTTGTGACTTTCAGTTGGGGCGATTTAGACTTCCACCGCTCCATAATCACCGGTAGCTGTTCCATGCAATGGTCGCATCCCGCCCGCCAAAATATATACAATCCCCCCGCTGGCTTGAGCAGTGTATAGCGTCCGTCGGTGGTATAGAGCGAGTCGAGATCGGGTGCCTTCATGCCGGGCAAAACAGCCAAATATCGATTCAACTGCCCTTTAAGCCGTTGTTCCAATGCCGGATTGTCGCATGCCTCTCGTGCGCTCACCTTCATGGCCAGAAGTTGGAGGGCTCCAGCTCGATTCATCGACTCCATCCCCATGCGCAGAAAATCACTGACCGGATAGAAATACGATGGGTGCGACCGCTCGAGTTTTTCCAGAACACTGTTCATGAAGAGTAGTGCCTGAAGATCCTCTGAGGCTTCTTCAGTGGGTTCATACATGCCAAAATACTCGACAATGTGGCGAGTGAGATGGGGGTGATGCAGGGCATTGCTGTCGTCGAGTGTAAGCAAAGACAGGTAACGCCCTGGTTTCAACTCTGCTGTTAGATCTTCCTTGTCTCGTCCGATAAAGGGCCATTCGAAACGGATCATGCCCAGTGCGATGTCGCCCGCCTGCGCCTGATCGACCGCTCGTTTCAGGCTGTCGGTACGTGCCGCCACCCGCTGCATGCCTCGCTCCGCCTCGGTGGTGAGTGCTTTTTCGTCGGCGAAATCGACCTGCAGTTGCTTGAGGAGCTTTTCCTTTCTCCGAAGCTCCGTGAGCATGCGCGTGAGTTTTCTGTACTCCTTCCACGCATTTCCCTCTTGTACATCCACGCTATCGCCCCCATAGTGGGTGAATCGTATGTTGCTTCCGTCCCAAACCAGATCCACTCCTTCACCCTTCCACACGAGCCGATACATTCCGTGGTAGTTGGGACCGGCGGGGGTGAGCTTGAAACTACCCCCCATTCCCACTGAACCTTTGGCTACTGTGTCGAGGTCATTAACTGTGAAGCCGATCAGCAGCAGTTCGGTACCTGGATCGGCCTTGAGGGTGCCCCCGAGAGATTGAGCTTTGAGTGGCACGCAAGGCAAAATCAATAGAATGAATAAGGAGAAAAGGTGGTTTTTCATAAGTGGCTTGGCGGCGGTATGGATTGCTGCAAAAATACGAGTGATCATGCGGCTTTTATAGGTACGCATTAAGCGGGATCCACATCCAGCCAAATGCGGCATTGGTGCCCCAGCGAACTTTCTTCGAGGGCGGTGACTGCATCCATAACGTTTCGTTTAACCTTAGCCAAATCGGGACCTGCTCGCTCAATTTTAAGCAACAACTCGCGGTGGTATTCGTTTCGGACCCGGGCAATCGTGGGTACGGAAGGACCTGTAACTCTTGGGCCAAGGAGTCGACGCAGTTCATTCGCCAACCATAGAGCAGCGCGCGATGCGGTGGCCTCTTGCCGGTGCCGGATGCTCAAACGGATAAGACGGACGAAGGGTGGATAACCGTGAGTGGATCGATTGCCTAATTCGGCCTCTATAAATCCGCTGTAGTTATGATCCTGGATGAGTTGAAACAACGGATGCCGTGGTTGACGCGATTGAATCAGCACTTCACCCCGTACCCGGCGCCGACCCGACCGGCCACTCACCTGACTCAACAACTGAAAAGTACGTTCTTGCGCCCTAAAATCGGGTATTTTAAGTCCTGAATCGGCATTAAGCACCCCCACGAGGGTTACCCTTTCGAAGTCTAATCCCTTGGCCACCATTTGGGTGCCCACCAAAAGATCAAGCTGCCCGGCTTCAAACCGACCAAGGATATCGGCATAGGCATGCTTTTTGCGGGCTACGTCCTGGTCGAGTCGAGCCAATCGGATGTTCGGGAACACCTGAAGCACCTCCTCCTCTATTTTCTCCGTACCAAATCCCCTGGTTTTCAGCTGGATGCTGCCGCAGGCGGGGCAAGCAGGCGCTGGAGTGGCCTGGAAACCACAATAGTGACAAGCCATGCGGTGCCTGGTTTTATGAAAAGTTAGGGTGATGTCGCAATCGGTGCAGCCCGGTGTCCAGCCACAATCGGCACATTCGGTGTAGGGCACATAACCCCGTCGATTTTGCAAGAGGATGATTTGTTCTTGACGATCGAGCCTTTTCTGAATGGCCGTACAAAGCGCCCCAGACAACTCTCCTTTTAGGGTTTTGTTGCGCTTCTCGGCCAATAGATCCACCCGATGAATTTGCGGTAGCTGTATCCCTCCGAAGCGTTCTTCCAAGCGCACCAAATGGTATTTTCCCGTTGTGGCCAGGTACCAACTCTCCATAGAAGGGGTGGCCGACCCCAAGATCACCCGACTTCCGTGTGAGGCTGCCAAAACCAAAGCCGAGTCGCGGCCGTGGTAGCGGGGGGCCGGATCCTCCTGCTTAAAGGACGCATCGTGTTCCTCGTCGACCACCACCATCCCCAGCTTGCGAAAGGGGAGGAAGACAGCCGAACGTGCACCTAAAACCACCCGCGCTTGTCCGTCGGCCACTTGTTGCCAAATCTCAGCGCGCTCGGAATCACTGAAGCGTGAATGGTACATCGCAATACCCGTTCCCAAATAGCGGCTCAAACGCTCGAGCAGTTGGGTGGTGAGGGCAATTTCGGGAAGGATATAAAGTGCCTGCTCCCCGTTGGCCAGGATTCGGCGAATCAGCTCCACATAAAGCAGGGTTTTTCCACTGCCTGTCCAACCATACAAGAGTACGGGTAGGCGTTGCAACCAAGCCTGTTCTGTTTCTTTGAGTGCTTGAAGTTGACGATCCGATAAGGTGTAGGCTTCGCCGCGCCCCACAACCACGGGCACTCGATCCACCCGAAAAGTGGTAACTTCTAATATTCCTTTATCCACCAAGTTCTGCAGCACGTGGGCAGGTAATTTTTTATGATCGACCAACTGCTTTCGGGCCACCCAGGCGCGGGCAGGCGACTCCTGTAGATAGGCCATGAGCACGTCTGTTTGTCGCGGAGAACGCCGTTCAACCTCCTGCATGAGCGAACGAAGTGATTCATCATGACGATAGGCCTCGGCCAGTCGATAATAACGGACTCTTTTCTCCTTGTACTTGTGATCGAGGCTTTCAACAGTTCGAATGTGGCCCTGGGCTACAAGTCGTCGAAGAAGTCCACCCACCAACTTCCGGCCAAGCAACTGCTGTATTTGTGCCTGAGCCATGCTGTGGCGCGCATCAGCCCAAACCGCGTAGGATTTTTCCTCACCGGTTGCGTTCTTCTCTCCCGAGCCTTCCGTTCCGGGGTCCTCCATTCCGGGGTCCCCCCCTTTTAAGATCTCCCCTTTTGAGTTCTCATCGGCTTCAAGGGACATTAGGCTGCGCAAAAGCAACGCTTCATCACTGCTCGATTGGTAGGCCTGATGAAATGCCACTGCGTCGAAATCGGGGTCGCGAGCAAAGCGGGTTTCAGAACTGATGCGCATGGCACTGGGTAGCGCGGCCTGCATAACATCGCCCAGATAACAGAGGTAATAGGACGACATCCATTCCCAAAACTTCCTCATGCGTTCATCGACCACGGGCTGGTCATCGAGCACATCAATGATATCCCGTGCTGTACCTTTTTCGGGTGGATTCCGGTGCATGGACCAGATGAGTCCAGCCACTAGCCGGTTTCGACCGAGGGGCACCACCACCCGTATCCCTATTTGCAATGCAGCAACCAAGGCGTCGGGCACTCGGTAGGTATATGTACCCGGGATGTGCAGCGGCAATAAGATTTCGGCGTAGTGGGCATCCTCAGGCATTTTGCAAAAATAGTGGATTGGTAGTCTTTTCTCCTGTCCGTAATGGCTCGGAATGAACTGATTTGCTTCGTATTTTTGTGTTTATGAAGTACGACAAGCATTTTTTTGTTTGCCAAAATGAGCGCAGCGACCCTTCCAAAAAAAGTTGCGGCAAGGAACAGGCTCAAATGATGGTACAAGCCCTACGAGATTCGGTACGAGCGTTCCATTCCGACCCGACAGCTTCCATTCGTGTGCGGGCTCAAGCTTGCGCCTGTCTCGACGCTTGTGCAGACGGACCAACATTGGTGGTCTACCCAGAAGGGGTTTGGTATGGTGGCGTAAAACCCGCTGATGCGCACGAAATCGTTGAGGTCCACTTAGGTGATGGCACTCCCGTACGGCGTTTACAAATTCATCGACCTCAGGCAAACGATTCGAGTGCTCATCGACCTCAGGCAAACGATTCGACTGAGGCGAACGAGCAATGAAAACAGCAAGCCTTCATGCCCAGTGGGTGAAGGAGGAGGCCAAGCGTATCGGTTTCCATGCCTGTGGGATTAGCCGCGCCGAATTTTTGGAAGAGGATGCACCGCGGCTCGAGCAATGGCTCAAATCGGGCATGCAGGGCCAAATGGCTTACATGGAGCGAAACTTCGACATGCGCCTAGACCCCCGCAAATTGGTGCCTGGGGCCCGGTCGGTGGTGAGCCTGCTGTTTAACTACCACAACCCTGATTCTGTGGGGGGTGATGACACACCCCGTATAGCGCAATATGCCTATGGGGAGGACTACCATTTTGTGTTGCGCGACAAACTCAGGGAACTGCTGGACTGCCTACGCGCACGGATTGGGCAGATCGAAGGCCGGATTTTCGTGGACAGTGCTCCTATACTCGAAAAAAGCTGGGCAGCCCGCTCTGGGCTCGGCTGGGTGGGCAAAAACACGAACCTCATTACCCGCGAACAAGGCAGCTACTTCTTTCTATGTGAACTCATTTCCGATCTGGAGTTGGCGCCCGATGACTCCATGGCCGATTATTGCGGCACCTGCACCCGTTGCATCGATGCGTGTCCGACCCAGGCCATCACACCCTATAAAGTCGATGGTAGTCGATGCATCAGCTACCTGACAATTGAGCTGCGCGATCAGATGCCCCAGTGGGCCCAAGGACAATGGAAAGACTGGGTATTTGGGTGCGATATTTGTCAGGAAGTGTGCCCTTGGAACCGTTTCAGCCGACGGCACAACGAGGAACGGCTGATGCCCCATCCCGATTTACCCCTTCTCGATCGAGATGCCTGGGTTGAAATGACGCGTGAGGTTTTTGGGACCTTATTTCGCCGAAGTGCTGTCAAACGAGCGGGCTATAATCGGATGATGTCGACCGTGCGCTTGGTTGCATTGGGTGATGCGGGGGATTTAAACGCGGAGGAGAAGCCCAATTAAGTTATCGTCGAAACCAAGACCGGACCATGGACGATTTCAAGGACAAGACTAAAGAAAAACCAAGACCATAGCTACAAACGAAACCTCCCTAAGCCTCCTAAAACAAAAAACAAAACATCAAGGTTTACCCAAGGCGTATAAAGTGCGGATGTGCGAAAAATAGGCCCCAGACAGGTTATCGAAACAGTGATAGGGCAAGTGGAATTCGCGCGCAGTTTGTTCGACGATCTGAGAGATGGCCGGGTAGTGGATGTGGCAAATATTCGGGAATAAGTGGTGCTCAATTTGGTAGTTGAGTCCTCCCACGTACCAATTCAACAATTTGTTTTTACGGGCAAAATTGGCGGTGGTATGCAATTGATGATCCGCCCATGGCTTATCCATTTTTCCATCCTGATCCGGGAGCGGCTGGTCGACCCCTTCCACCAGGTGTGCCAACTGAAAAACAGACGCCATAATAAATCCCGCAACCAAAGCCATCACCGCGTAGCCCAAGAACCATTGTCCGAAGCTAATGGGCAGCAGAAAATAAGGTATGAGTAAGACCCCAAAATAGAACACCTTGCTCACCACCAAGGTCGTGAGTTCGCGACGAAAAGCGGCGGCACCCGACTGACGACCCCACGTAATCACCTGAACAAAATCCTTGATATGGAAGGTCATCACCATCAGGCTGTACAAGAATGGACCATACAAAAACTGCAGACGCATAATACCCCGGTAGGGATCGTGTTTATCAAATCGAAGGATAAATCGACCTGCAATGTCGCCATCAGCCTCGTGGATGTTGGTGAATGTATGATGCAAGGTATTGTGTTGCACCTTCCAATTGTAGACATTTCCCCCCAAAAGGTACATGCTACCCGAAAACAATCGATTAATCCAAGGACGGTCACTGAAAGCGCCATGGCAAGCGTCGTGCATAACCGACATGCCCACCCCAGCCAAACCGATCCCCATCAGCAAGGCCAAGACCAGCATTTGAAGGGGTGTAAACCATCCTGTAAGAATAAGAGCGAAGGGCGCAATGTATAAAGCAAGCATGCCCAATGATTTGTATACCATGCGGCTTCCACCCTTTTGGGAGATGCCTTGTTGTTGAAACCAATGGTCGACCCGCTCACGAAGAACAGGAAAAAATCCATCTTGAGTGCTTCTGGCAAACTTAATAGGTGGTACTTTCATTTTTTTGAAGAATATTTAGTTTCGATTGGTTGGTGATTTGAAGCAATGAATGAAGCTATTTGGATGCGTTTGAAGAAAGGTTTCTTTCGCAATCCGTTGCAAAAGTACATAGAGGATCTCAAATATTTCTAGCTGTTTTTTTACACCCAATAGGGCTCATTTCCACTTATTTTTGGGACGTTTTATGAAAACAAGATGATTCAAGGCCTTGTTCATGCCGTAAAATCGTGGATCCCCAATGGCATCACGCTGATGAACCTCATGATGGGTTGCGTGGGTGTGAGCCTTGCGGCTTGGGGCGATTTGGTGGGTGCCTCTCGGGCTGTCATGCTCGCTGCATTTTTGGATTTATTTGATGGCATGGCGGCTCGAGCCCTGGGTGTGGCATCACCTTTAGGAAAAGACCTCGACTCATTGGCCGATGTGGTGAGCTTCGGGCTCGTCCCGTCCTTTATACTATATCAGTTGGCGGCCAGCGCTCCGGGTCTTGCCGGCACCGAATGGATCGTTTATGTACACACCCTCGCTGCGGCATTGCGTTTGGCACGGTTTAACCACGATTCGCGACAAACCGACTACTTCATTGGTTTAGCCAGTCCGGCTGCGGCCTTGATGCTCGTTTCTGCCGTCGCTTTTTTGGGTCAAAATGAACCCCTTTCGCTTCAGATCCGATCGGAATTGACCAAACTGCTGATCTATGGTGCCGCCTCGAGCACGGCGCTGCTGATGCTCGTTCCCCTTCCTATGCCCTCCTTAAAAAATCTCGCTTACAGTCTGGCGATTGCAGACCTTATAGTTTTGGGGACTTCGGCCATAGCTGGGGTCGTGTGTGCATGGCTATTTTCAGCCGATGCGGGTATATTTTGTGCCTTATTGACTTACACGCTCTGTTCCGTTCTTCGTTTATTTATGTTCCCCAGTCGTACTCACCATTAATTCCCGAATAATCTTCCATTTGATAATTATCCTCTATGATTTTCATTGCTCACATCGACATTATGCCCCACGACGCGCTGTTAGACCCTCAAGGAAAAGCGGTAGAAAGCGGATTGGCCAAGCTGAACCTAGAGAAACTCACTCAAGTTAGGGTGGGCAAGCACATTCGCGTGCAGGTTGAGGCCGACAATCTGGAGGCGGCCAGCGCTGCGGTCGATTCGGCCTGCAAACAATTGCTGGCCAATACCATCATGGAGCGTTTTCAGTATACACTCGAACCCATATCCTGAGGAATTTCTACTGAATGAGCCATGCGACCATCGGCATACACGCTCCAGAACTCATTGCTGCCAAGAATCTTGGCCATTTGTATGGGCGTTTGCCTGTCGGCTGTTGATTTTTCTTATGCTCAAGACACGCTCTTGGCCCGTCAAATACTCGATACATTATGCAGTCCATTTTTTGCGGGCAGGGGTTATCAGCGGGGGGGACAGCAGGCAGCGGGGGCGTACATCCAAGAACGATTCGAGGGATGGGGCCTGAAAATCCTACCCTCATTGCCCTGTACCGTGCGCGTGGCCTGCTATGATGAGGTTGAATTATCGGCAGGGAGAAAGTTACTGAAGACTGGTGTGGATTACAGTGTGGCAGCGGGTTCAGGCTGTGGCTCCGGATACCTGAAAGGATTGCCCCGAAACAAAAGGGCCATCCCCTACTATGCGGATCGGTCGACCTACACCTACCCATACAACAGCCATATCAAGAAAAAACTTCAAGCCTCAGCTTGGGGGCGTTTGGAACTGGAATGGCGAAAAGGACCATTTATTGGCTCACTGGCCGACAGCATGGGGCAAAACACACGCATCCGAATCGACCCCAGTCATTTACCCCAAAATGCCCGTCGCCTCCGCTGGAACATCCGTGGAAGGCTCGATACCTCCCTGCAATTCAACATTATCGGCATGATAAAAGGCAGTCAATACCCGGATTCGATCATTGTGTTGTGCGCCCACTACGACCACTTAGGCATGTTGGGGCGTTCATGTATGTATCCGGGTGCCAACGACAACGCCAGCGGCACGGCCATGCTTATGGATCTGGCCAGACACTACGCCCTATCTGAAAATCGTCCACCCTTCAGCCTGTTGTTTGTGGCTTTTGCCGCTGAGGAAGCTGGCCTTTTAGGCTCAAGGCAGTATGTAAAGGATCCACCTATTCCCCTTGAGCGGCACTGCCTGGTCATCAACCTAGACCTCATGGGCGGAGGATCGAAAGGACTAATGGTTGTGAACGGGGAGGAAGAAGCTGCCCTAACAGAACTCATCCGCAGTTGCAATGCGCAGGGTCAATTCCTCAGTCGAATAGACGTTCGGAGGAATGCCCCCAATAGCGATCACTATCCATTCACGCTCAAGAAGGTGCCCGCCGTGTTTTTGTACACACAGGGAGATGTGACTGCCTACCACCATCCCGACGATCGAGCGGAGGACCTCGCATGGAAGCATTATACGCCCACCTTTCAACTCCTGCGCGATGTGGTTGACCGACGCATGCGCATCGATCCTGCGGCCCATTCCCCGACCCCTTCCAGACCATGAACACCGGCATCCTGTACCTTGTGCCCACCCCCATAGGAAACCGGGGCGATATCACCCGTCGCGCCCTTGAGGTGCTGTCCGAGGTAGACCTCGTGCTCTGCGAGGATACCCGTCGGAGTGGTCAGCTGCTGCGCGATTATGCATTACACAAGCCCTTGCAGTCGCACCATAAATTCAATGAGCACCAAAGCATCGGGCGCTTGATGAGCCTGTTGGGTGAAGGCAAGAACATTGCGCTGGTGAGCGATGCGGGTACCCCGGGCATCTCGGATCCCGGATTTTTGGTGGTGCGGGCTGCGTTGGCTGCCGGACACACGGTAGACGCCCTCCCTGGGCCAACCGCCTTGATACCGGCCCTTGTTCAATCGGGAATCCCATGCGATCGTTTTTGCTTCGAAGGATTCCTCCCGGTTAAAAAAGGGCGACAAACACGCCTGCAAGAACTCGCACAGGAAAGCCGCACCATGGTCTTTTATGAATCGCCTCATCGATTGCTGAAAACCCTGGAGCAACTGGCACAAGTATGTGGTGAAGACCGTCAGGCCAGCGTCTCGCGCGAGTTGTCGAAAAAATTCTCTGATACCGTGCGTGGCAGCCTTGCCAGTCTGCATAGCCACTTCCAAAAACAAGAACCCCGTGGAGAATTCGTTATCGTTTTGGCTGGCCGCTGACCGGCGCGTTCGCTTGGTTTATGCACTGGCCTCCGCCATCATGGCCTGGCAGGCCTTCCCCCCCTATAACCTAAGCGTTCTGATCTTCGTGGCCTGGGTTCCGTTGCTCATTACGGAAGACCAGCTCTATTACCAACACGGTAAAGACGCAGGGCGGCATGTTTGGCTTTGGAGTGCCCTTCATTTCCTTTTGTTCAACACCCTGGCTACCTGGTGGATAAAAAACGCGGCATGGATTGGCGCCATAGCCGCCATCCTGATCAACACATTCCTGATGAGTGCGGTGGTTTACGCCTACCACCGGGTGAAACGCAACAGCGGTGAACGAACAGCATGGCCGGTACTTGTGGCGGGTTGGCTGGCCATGGAACACATGAACCTTCGTTGGGACCTCGATTTCCCCTGGTTGCTCCTGGGCAATGCCTTTTCAGGAAATCCTTGGATGGTGCAATTTTACAGCGCAACAGGGGTTGCCGGTGGAACGCTTTGGGTATGGGTGGTGAATATCCTGGTATTTACCGGACTTCGCCATTTGTTGCTGCGCCTTCCTTTGTCGGCTGAAGAGCGGACAACACGGGGCTGGCTCGCTTTCCGTGATCTTTTCAGGGCAGTCGTTGCCTTGTTTTTACCCTTACTGGTATCGCTCTACCTCTACAGAACCCACAGTGATGACGGTTTACCTACGACCGAAGTAGGAATTATACAGCCTAATGTTGATCCCTACAACGAAAAATTCGAAGCCGGAACGGAAGAAAAACAGCTCGATAACTTATTCCGTCTATCTGATCAGGCCATTGGCGTCGATACGCGACTATTGTTATGGCCCGAGACCTCCATACCGGGATTGGTTTGGCTACCCGATAGTGAGGCCCTGAAACCCGAATTGCAACAAATTCAACACCGACTCAGTTATTACGAAGGCCTAAGCCTGCTTGCTGGTGCCAGCGCCATCACCGATTGGGGCATGAACCCGCCCGATCAGCCTGCGGTCAGGCGACAGGCCAGCGGTCGTGGGTACAGCGTCCACAATTCCGCTCTGTGGTTAAAAAACGGGGACGCCCTTGGGGTATACCACAAGTCGAAACTGGTGGCAGGCGTAGAGAAGCTGCCCTACCCCCACTTTTTCGGGCTCATAAGTCGCCTCATTTCGGTCGATCTGGGCGGAATGAGCGGGCAACTTGGCACACAGGAACATCGCTCCGTTTTCACTGCCGGCACCCTTCGCGTGGCACCTGTAATTTGCTATGAATCGGTTTTCGGTGATTACACCACCGGATACACCCGCGGTCCGAACGGAGCCAATCTCATTGCCATCATCACCAACGATGGATGGTGGGGAGAAACCGACGGCCACCGTCAGCATCTGGCGTATGCCCGTCTGCGCGCCATCGAAAACCGCCGTTATGTAGTTCGGTCTGCAAATACGGGCATTTCAGCAGCCATCAATGCCCGGGGTGACGTGTTGCAGCAGCTGCCTTGGTGGAAACCCGGCTGGCTTCGGGTTCGCGTGGCGCTGCATGATGAGCAGACCTTTTATGTGCAATATGGCGACTACCTGGGCCGCCTGGGTTGTTTCTTGTTTGCCCTTCTGCTGCTGGCCTCTTGGGTGCAAACGAAATCGCATCAACGCCGACGAGCCTAATAAACCCAATGAATCCAATAACATCATGGACGTATTATATCATCACCCAAACCTACGCGAACAGGTACTCGAAGTGGCCCGACCCGTGGCCGATTTTCAACGCCGCGAATGGGCGACCTTCAACCGAAGCGCTATCGAATACAAAGGCGCGCATGATTTGGTAAGTTATGTAGACCGGACGTCAGAGGAAATACTTGTGGCTGGATTGTCGACCCTCCTTCCCGAAGCCGGCTTTCTCACCGAAGAGGGAACGGTAGAACAGCACCAACGCCCGCTGATGTGGGTGGTAGATCCCCTCGACGGCACCACCAACTTTACCCACGGGCTGCCCTTCTTCTCCATCAGTATTGCCCTATTGTTTGAAGGGACTCCGCTGTTGGGATTGGTTTGGGAACCGATTCGTGACGAACGGTTTTCGGCTGTAGCCCAACAAGGAAGCTGGCTCAACGAGGAAAAAATCAGGGTATCCGCAACAAGCCATCTGGATCAAGCCCTATTGGCCACTGGATTTCCCTACGAAAAATACGACCGGGTCGATGATTACTTGCCCGTTCTCAGACGAATGATGACCGAAAGCCGTGGTGTTCGGAGACTCGGCAGTGCGGCCCTCGACCTGGCCTATGTGGCTTGCGGACGATTTGACGGCTATTATGAATACAACCTAAGCCCCTGGGATGTAGCCGCTGGGGTGTTGCTCGTGACAGAAGCTGGTGGAGTGGCTACGGATTTTTCGGGGGAAGCAAAGGCTATTTTCGGCAAGCAAGTAGTGGCCGCAAACCAGCCGCTGCATCCGCAACTGATGAGCCGACTGGCTCCCCTTCGTTAAAACCAATAGCTGAGGTTTAGGCCTCAACCAAATTGATCTCTGGATCAACCAGAATACGACCGCAATGCTCGCAAACAGTGATTTTCTTGCGCAGACGAATGTCCATTTGTCGCTGTGGCGGAATATGATTAAAGCAACCCCCACACGCATCGCGCTCAATCGCCACAACCGCCAGGCCGTTGCGGGCATTTCCTCGGACTCGGGAATATGCTGTAAGGAGGCGTTCCTCCACATGTTTCATGGCCTCCTTGGATTGCTCCATCAGCTCCTTTTCTTCCTTCTCTGTATCAGCGACAATACCACCTAATTCTGTTTTCTTGATCTCGAGGTCTTTGTAGCGCTCCGTAAGCAAGTCACTCACACCCTGCATCTGTTGACTTGTCATCTCTACCGCCGCATTCTGCTCGGCGATACGCTTGTTCGCAATTTCAATATCCAAACCCTGCAATTCGATCTCCTTGCTGATCGCATCATACTCACGGCTGTTTTTAACCCCCATGATTTGCTGCTCATAGCGTGTTTTCAGTGTATTGGCGTCATTCAATTTGGCTTGCCAATCTGAAATTAATCGTTTCAGTCCACTCAAAGTCTCATTGAACTTTTCCATCCGGGTTTCCATACCCGCAATTTCGTCCTCCAAATTCTTTACCTCTTGGGGTAACTCGCCACGCAGGACACGCAGATGGTCGATCTGGGAGTCAATTTGCTGAAGGTGATATAGTGCGCGGAGTTTTTGTTCGATGCTTTGTTCCATGTCGTTATTTGACAGTTTCGGTTACTGAAATCGGTTGCTACAATTGGGGGGTCAAATCGGTTAGTAAAATCGGTTTCTGGAATCGGTTCCTACAAATAGGAGACCGGGTTGGTTGGGGTCTCCGAAATGAGGACCGCAAAGTTAGTGAATTCCTGCGATAAAATATCAGCAATAAGTTGGGGCACGAACTGCTCGGTTTCGTAGTGTCCCAAGTCGGCAATCACGATGCGCTGATCGGCTTCAAAAAACTCATGGTATTTGAAATCGGCCGTTAAAAATAGATCAGCCCCAGCCGAAACAGCATCAGACAACAAAAAGGAACCCGAACCTCCACAAAAAGCAATGCGTTGCACCGGTCGTCCCAAAAGTTGAGTGTGTCGAATCATCCCGCCAAAGACCGTTTTAATTTGGTGTAAAACTTCCGCTTCATCCTTTGGTTCGGGCAATTCAGCCAGCCAACCTGCGCCATATTCCGAAACCTTGTTTTCGAGCTTCAACACATTGTAAGCGACCTCCTCATAGGGGTGGGCCTCAAAGAGGGCTTTGAGCACGACCGATTCGATCCAATAGGGGTAAATCAACTCAATGCGCATCTCGTCGACCCGCTCCAGCTTGCCCATTTCACCCAACGCAGGTATTGCTCCTTCCTCAGGCCTGAATGTGCCCTCACCCTTTAAATTAAAACTGGCGTGTGAATAGTTTCCAACCCAACCCGCACCGGCGTCGAATAGGGCCTCTCGAACGGCCTCAGCATGCCCTACAGGAACAAAAGTCGTGAGTTGCCGCAATACACCCGACATCGGGCGCAGTACCCGGCCTTTTTCCAGTCCCATTTTAAGCGCCATATGCCGACTCACCCCCTGTTTGATGTGATCAAGATTGGTGTGCAGTGCATAGATGCCCATGCCTAACTCGATGGCACGCACTACGCAGCGCTCCACCTGACCGGCACCCGTGAGCCTGCCCAACTTCTTGAAAATGATGGGGTGATGGGCAACCACCAAACCACAGCCTCGAGCCGACGCTTCTTCTAAAACAGCCTCAGTGAGGTCGAGCGTGCACAAAACAGCCGAAATCTGGGCATCGGGCCGGCCTACCAGCAGACCTGAGTTATCATAGGACTCCTGAAGGGCTGGGGGAACACGCCGCTCGAGAGCCTGCACAACCGCTGAAATACTGATCATAAACTAAAATTAAATGCTTGAAAAAGTAGATTTCGGCAAAAATACCCATAAAGGGAACCCCCAAACCCATAGAAAAACAATTGAAGGAAAAACTTTGTAAGTTTGTGTGTTAAAGTAAGCCGTGAACAGAATCTGGTTGTTGCCTCTGAGCTATGTATATGGACTCGGTGTGTGGATTCGAAACCGACTCTACGACTGGAATATTCTCAGCAGCGAGAAATTCCAGATCGCCGTAGTGAAAGTTGGGAATCTGACCACGGGTGGCACGGGCAAAACCCCCCACACCGAATTGGTGGCGGCCATGTTGATGGAATTGTTTCCAACAGTCGCTATTCTATCGCGGGGATATCGCCGCAAGACCCAAGGATTTCGTTTAGCCGACCAGGCCGATACACCCGACACCATTGGCGACGAAGCCTTTATGTTGTATCGAAAGTTGCCCGGCGTTCTGGTAGCTGTGTGTGAAGACCGAGCAGAAGGCATCCGTCGACTGCTTAAAATTCAACCCTACCTGAGTGCGGTGATCCTCGACGATGGCTTGCAACACCGAAAAGTGGAGGGTGGACTTAATCTCCTATTGAGTGATTTCAATCGGCCATTTTTTCGCGATTACCTCCTCCCAGCAGGCAATCTTCGTGAATCAGCGGCAGCGGCGCACAAGGCCGACCTGATTGTTTTCACCAAAACACCAGGCCAGTTGAGTTTATATGACAAAAAGCTCTATGAGACTAAGGTAAAGCCTGGAGCACACCAAACGATCCTGTTTACCACCCTTCAATACGGTGAACCCGTCTTTATAGAACCATTCCCTGAATGGCCCCTAACAGCCTCCGACCAGATCGTGGTGGTGACCGGCATTGCCCATGCCGACTCGCTCATCACCTATATTAAAACGGTTGGCCCTACCTACAAACACCTGGAATATCCAGATCACCACGAATACCAACAGGCCGAACTCAACCAAATCGAAGCAGCCTGGCGATCATTTCCACCGAGCCAGGGCAATCGGTATATATTATGCACCGAGAAAGATTTTGTGAAATTGGCCATGCACGGTGCTTGGTTCGAACAACTGCAAATCCCACTCGCATACCTGCCCGTAGAGATCGGATTCGACGAGCAAGATCGGACACTATTTATCAAAAGAATCGAATCCTATGTACGCCAGCATCAGCGAAACACTTGAGTACATCCGCCGTAAAACCCCGATCGAACCGAGAGTAGGCATCATTTTGGGAACCGGACTGGGTAAGTTAGCCGAAGAAGTTGAGGTGGAACTCAGCCTCGCCTATACACAGCTGCCCCATTTTCCGGTGAGTACCACAGAAAGTCACCGCGGTCGACTCATTCTGGGCAGACTCAGGGGGCAGTCCGTGGTGGTTATGCAAGGTCGGTTTCATTACTATGAAGGTTACAGCATGCAGCAGATCACCCTGCCCGTTCGGGTCATGAAAGCCATGGGCGCCGAGTTTTTGTTGTTGTCGAATGCCTCCGGTGGTCTAAACCCCAGTTTTAAAGAGACCGACCTGATGCTCATTACCGACCACATCAATTTATTGCCGGAACACCCGCTAAGGGGGACCCATTATCCAGCCTGGGGGTCTCGATTTCCGGACATGGGCCAGGCCTATGACTCGGAGCTCATCCGCCTGACACACGCCGCTGCCTCCAAGCATTCCATCGACCTGCATGAGGGCGTTTACGTTTCCGTTCAAGGCCCAGCCCTTGAAACACCCGCAGAGTACCGCTACTTACGCCTGATCGGTGGCGATGCGGTGGGCATGAGTACGGTTCCGGAAGTCATCGTGGCCCGACAGATGGGTATGCGCTGCATGGCCATTTCAGTTGTGACCGACGAAGCTTTCCCCGAAACACCCCGCCCCGTGACTCTTCAAAGTGTGGTTTCGGCGGCAACGAAGGCCGAACCCCGCCTCACCCGCATCATGCTGGATGTAGTGGAGGGCTTGGGATGATGGCCATTCTGTACAGATTGGCTTGTGTTTTGGCGGGATTGCTGATCACCTTACATTCGTATCCTTTGTTGGCCCATTCCGGCATTTTTTCCGTTGTTTTTGATGAATATACTCCCGCGGATACCACCGGAACGGCAAAACGCAAGGGCATACCCCAGCTACCTAAGGCCTATCGATTGGCCGATTTTCATTACGACACCATTCATTATGCACAAGCCGATACGCTCCTGTTTGGTGTATGGCGCTACGACCCGATCATGCAACCCAATTTCAGGGCGCATTTAGGGGTGGCAGGAAGCGCGTCGCGGAGCTTGTGGGGCGGATTAGCGCCATTTCAGGTACTCAACCTCGGATTTGCGGAAACACATGCCACTTGGCAGGAAGAAGGCGGCGGTCTTTTCTACCATCGGGGGGATCCTTTTACCCGCATCGATTACGCCGCAGGTTCTGGAGCCGCACTGCAGCGCTTTGGTCTACTTCATGCACAGGATTTGGGGCCGACGACCTCGGTTGGGGTCGAATTTCGCCAGCTGAGTAGTGATGGATTTTACCTCAACCAAGAGCACCGAAGTCGTTACACCCGCCTGTTTGGTCGGTTGCAGGACCGTAGCCAACGATACGCCTTGCATATTGAACACCTGGGCCGACAAAAAACAGCCGATGAGTGTGGAGGAATCGTGGATGGACGCGTGTTTGAAACGACCCAAACTGTGGCCCCCCTGAATGTGCGGGTGCAACTGAATGGGGCGCAGAGTTTATGGTCGGACCGTCGACTCAAGCTGCGGCAGGAGTGGCGACTTGGCCACCAACTACCCAACGCGAGCACTCCTACAGTGTCCCAAAAGCCATCAACCGACTCAGCAAGCCGTCAAGTCGATTCGACATGGACCCTGTTTCACGAACTGACTTGGGCAAAAGAAACTTTTCAATATACCGACAACAACCCCCTTCAGTCCTACTTTCCTCCATTCCGATACAGCGATTCGGCCACCTTCGACAGCAGTGGCATCCGGTGGCAAGAGCATGGGATCGGACTGCGAAAACTGCCCGGCCGAAGGTCAGGCAGCACCTGGGCTTTATCCACCCATTACCTAAACGCTCACATTTTGAGCGACAGAATGCAAGCGATTCCCCAATCTGTTTTTTGGTTGGGTTTTGCCGGGCATTGGCCCGCCTCAAGCCGCAGTAGAATAGACTGGGATGTGCGTGAGGTGCTGCACAACAGTCAACAGGCGAAAGGACGGTGGATGTTGTTGCGCTTTGCGCGGCAGATGGGCGGCTGGACACTCGACTTAAACGCTTCCCATCAGTTTAGGGCAGCCGACTGGGTGGCAGAGCGCTATACAGGCAACTACACCCAAGCCCGTCAATCGCTCGACGCAATAGGTGAGCAAAGCCTTCAACTGGCGCTGGCTCGGGGGCGATTCAAGCTGCAAATGGGGCAAAAATGGTTGACGGGCTGGGTATATTTCGATAGCATCGGACTACCGCAACAGTATGCAGGCGATCTAAGCCTGTCCCAAATCGCGTATGAATGGTCGCTGCGCAAGGGAATTTTTCGCTACGACATGCACCATGGCTGGCAATTCGGGCAATCGGGCCCACTCAGACTGCCGCAGTGGATGGCACATGATGTGATCAGCCTCGAAAAGCGGTTTCGCAGTGGATTTACCCTATCGACCGGGCTCGAACTGCGGATGCAAAGCCGCTATAAGGGCTTGGGCTACCGTGCAGAGGTCGGCCAATTTGTCGTACAAGACACCTTGGTGGCGGGTGGCTATCCGTTGGTGGACGGATTTATTGCCCTCAAGGTGAACCAAGCACGCCTCTATCTTCGAATGGACCATTTGAGCCGGGGCTGGACCGCCCCCGGTGGCTTCCAAATCCCCCTATACCCCATCTACGACAGGGCACTGCGTTTTGGGATCAGCTGGGATTTTTACAGATGAAGAATCCCGAACATGGTATGCGATAATTTGATGAATTCTAATGCGGCTCTTTGGTGTATTTCAACAAGAAATAAACGAAGCCTCCAAGGGCTACCACAGCGAAAATGATCCAACCAGTCATATGCTCTAATTTGGACGCAAAATAAGACAGGGCCGTCACATGTAAAAATGAAAACCGGTTAAAATTGGTATTTTCGCACCTCAAACGATCAAAACTGATGGTAGGAAACAAAAAAGTGGTGGTCATCATGCCGGCCTACAACGCAGAACGAACACTCGAAAAGACCTACCAACGCATTCCGCGCCCGCTGGTCGACGAGGTCATCCTCACTGATGATGCTTCGAGCGACCAAACGGCGGCTCTGGCCCGCCGATTGGGGATCGACTGCGTGATGGAGCATCCCCGCAACCGTGGATATGGGGGAAATCAAAAGACCTGCTTCGACGCAGCCCTCGATCGGGGGGCTGATATCGTTGTGATGCTGCACCCCGACTACCAATACGCCCCGGAGTTGATCCCGGCCATGGTGCATTTGATCGATTCCGGCCTCTATCCGGTGGTTTTTGCCTCCAGAATTTTGGGTACGGGGGCCCTGAAAGGGGGAATGCCCCTCTATAAATATGTTTTTAACCGAATGCTCACCGCATTTCAGAATCTGTTGATGGGGCTCAAACTTTCGGAATACCACACGGGCTACCGAGCTTTCCATGCCGACGTATTGAAGGGGGTCGACTACCACAAAAATTCCGATGATTTTGTTTTCGACAACCAAATCATTCTCCAAATTGCCCATCGAGGTCATGAAATTGGTGAAGTGAGTTGCCCGACCCGCTACTTCGCCGAGGCCTCTTCCATCAATTTTCGACGGAGCATGACCTACGGATGGGGGGTGCTGTTCCATGCCATCGGGTATCGACTGCATCAGTTGGGGCTGGTGCGCATGCGGGTTTTGAAATAAAATGAATCGGCGCACATCCTTTTTAATCATCGGCTGTTGGCTGCTGTTTTTGTTCATGCACCTCGGCGCCGTTCCCCTGTTCGATTGGGATGAAGTTAATTTTGCCGCATCTGCCCGCGAGATGCTGATCACGGGTGATTGGGAGCGGGTCACCGTCAATTTCGAGCCCTTTCGCGAAAAGCCGCCACTGTTTATCTGGTTGCAGGCCTTGAGTATGTATTTGCTGGGCATGAGCACTTGGGCCGCCCGATTTCCCAATGCCATCGCTGGCCTGTGTACGCTTTGGGTCTTGTATCGCCACGCCCCCCGATTGCACCTATTACCCCCTAGCCTGGGCATGACCGAACACGCGCCTGTTGTTCCACCAGTTGATGCCCCGAACACACCGCACCATCCACTCCAGTGTTGGGCTTGGGGAGGTAAATGGGGATGGGGATGGCCGCTTATGTTGATGTCGGGCACCCTGCCCTTTATGTACTTTCGCAGCGGCATTATCGATCCTTGGTTTAACCTGTTTATGCTGCTCAGTATATTGGCGATGAGCCAAACAACGGGCAGCAGCCGAGGGGCGGGACTAAAATCAGGAGCTTGGGCGGGGCTTGCCGTCCTCACCAAAGGTCCTGTTGGCCTGCTCATACCCTGTCTGGTGGCAGCCTGGATGCTCCTCAGAAACCCCAATCTACGCCGGCGCGGCTTTGGAGCTCTTCCCTATTTTCTCGGCGCCTCCCTCATGGTTGCCTCGCTTTGGTTTTTACCCGAAACCCTCAAAAACGGCCTCTGGTTCCTGCGTTCCTTTTTCGTGTACCAATGGGAGTTGCTGCGGCAACCGGTAGCGGGTCACCAACAGCCATGGTTTTACCACTTGGTGGTGGTCTTTTTAGGCTGCTTTCCCTTCAGTATTTGGGCCATTCCAGAGGCCTTCCGGTGGCGAAGGAAGTCCCAAAGCCCTCTTTCAACACACCCAACAACCCAAAAGAACCTGGTCTCAGACGATGAAACAACAGAAATAGGTCTCGTTTCCTGGATGCAAACCACCCTTTGGGTCGTTTTGGTGTTGTTTAGCCTGGTAAGCACGAAGATTATCCATTATTCGAGCATGGCTTGGGTGCCTTTGAGCGCGCTGGCCTGGGTAGGTTTTCAGCGTTCCATGTTACAAAACCCTGCGTGGGGCCCGGCAAAACATCCTTCGGGGAGCGAACATGCGTTGATCCGCTGGTTATTCAAGGGCAGTGTTGTTCGAAACGTGCTGACCAATTGGCGCCTGCTGACACTAACAATACTCGGCTTGCTCATGGGTTTGATTTGGTTGATGCTTGCCGCTGTCGGTCGAAGGGCCGGCCTTGTGGCCAACTACTTTAAAATGGACAGCTTCGAATGGGGCATGCTCCACAACAGCACGGTAAGTTGGCCGATCTATACTTATTTGCCCGGCATCCTCTGGATGAGCATCTGCCTGTTGTCCGTTGTGCTGTTGGCCCAAAGGAAATGGATCTTATCCGTGCATACCATGGCCATTGGAATTCCCGCAACGCTTTGGTTGATTCAAATGTTGCTGTTTCCAAGGATTGAGCAGATGGTACAGGGGCCTTTGCGGCAGTGGTGTATCGAATATGCCGACCAAAACCAAACAGTGGTGGCCTGGGGTTATCGAAGCTACGCACCCTATTGGTACAACCGATGGATGCCCGACCGGCGGCGGGTGGGTGACGATCAAAGAGATACCCAGCGGCAAGCTCTTTATTACGTGATGCGCATTGACCGCCTCCAAGACAATGAAGTGAACGCATATTTCAATCTCATCGAACGACGCGGTGGCTTCGCATTGATGCAACGAAAAGAAATGGCTGATCCCCCTCAAACGAATCCAGATTCTAATTGATCCGCCATGCGATTCGACTGGCGTAACGGAAACCATATTCTAATTTTACGTACTGATTGGGTCGATTTTTGGCGCTGTTCAGGCCCGATACACGGGCCTACACCCCGATGAGGCCTATTACCACCAATTCGGTCTGACGCTCGATTGGGGCTATTTCGATCACCCACCGATGATTACCCTGCTGATTCGGGCGGGGGGAGCATGAATCGATGAAGGGCGTGATTGGCCTGATTAACCTCCTTCACAATAGGCATGGACCTATACAAATCAATAGACACCACCAATTATCATGTTACATTAACAAAGAGATAATTGACAAATACTTATATTTATGATCAGAAACAACGCTCATCATCATGAAATTTATTATTAAGTTAATAATTGTTACAATACTTTTAAAAATACCATTTTTTCGACTAATTATTGCCCAAGTGCCATCAGGGATTACCACAACAGTGCCCACTTTGTTTACATCGACCTCTTGCACAACAGGTGGCAATGTTACTGCTGGAATTGGCATTACCGCGAAAGGCGCTGTGTATGCCAAAACGTCCAACCCCACTACTGCCAATTCTGTTACCAACGATGGTACAGGCACGGGCTCGTTTACCAGCCAGTTAACGGGATTGGATTCAGGATCAGTTTACTATCTACAAGCGTATGCAACCAATGCATCGGGTACCTCCTGGGGCCGTCAACGCATGTTCCTTCCCACGGAATGGCCCGCAGGCATTTACACCATCCGGGCAAAAGCAGTGTTGGCCAATGGAGATGTTATTGTTCGTTCCATCAAATTGATACAGAACTAATAATTCATTTTCCTTTATTTTGATCCGCTATGCGATTCGACTGGCGTAACGGAAACCATATATTCTATTTTTATGTACTGATTGGGTCGATTTTTGGCGCTGTTCAGGCTCGATACACGGGCCTACACCCCGATGAGGCCTATTACCACCAATTCAGTCAGACGCTCGATTGGGGCTATTTCGATCACCCACCGATGATAGCCCTGCTGATTCGGGCGGGCGGGTATTTTCTCGGCGGAATCATGGGCCTCAGGTTGGGCACCGTTTTGCTGCATCCCCTATTTTGGCTGTTGGTTTGGCGATTGGTGCGCACGGAGCCAACTCCGGGTAGAAGACAAGCACACATCATGGGCATATTGATGGCCTCACTCCCCATGATGCAGCTCTACGGCTTCATCACCACACCCGACATGCCCTTGCTTGGCTTTACAGCCTTGTTTTGGCTCGTTTACCGCCGGATTTTGGTGCAGGGAGGATCAGAGCTGAGCAACGCAGCCTGGCTGTGTCTTGCACTCACGGGCATGGCCTACAGCAAGTACCTCGGCGCCATACAAGTAGTCCTTGCGCTGGCGGCGCATCCCAAACTCATGAGTAATCGTTCGTGGATCATCGCTTCGACCGCCACTTTGATCCTCTTGATGCCCCACCTCTATTGGCAGTATCGACACGACTTCGTGACCTTCCGCTTTCACCTGGGGCACCGAACCGAGGGAATTCATTGGGACTACATCTGGCAATATTTGCCCAATCAGTTGGCTGTGTTCCATCCCTTCAATCTTCTGGCTCTATTCATGCTCGATTGGCGACCCAATACACAGTCCGATCCGATGAACCGCGCTATGCGCTTTTCCTTGCTGGGGATGTTGATCTTTTATGGATTGTTGTCGCTGAGGGGACATACTGAACCGCACTGGACCGTATCCGCCACCATACCGATGCTGTGGCTGTTTGTGCGCGGCGCCGAAGAACATGTACATTTCCGTCGATTCATTCTACGTTACACCGGACCCAGTTTGTTGGTTGTGTTTGCCCTGAGGCTGTGGCTTTTTACCGACTCAGGCAACCGAGTAGCCCGCCTCAGTCGACCCGATCCCTTATATACCGCCATGGCACGTATGGTTGACGACCGACCCGCTTTGTTTACGGGCTCCTTTCAGGATGCCGCTTTATTTCAATTTCACACGGGTAAAACAACGGGATTGGTGACCACCGCCGGTATTCGTGGCACCCAATACGATCTTTGGCAACGGCATGCACAGTGGCAACACCATTCGGTTGTGGTATTCGGTGCCGAAGGACCGCGGGCTCAATGGTTATCCGTCGGTGATCGAGGCATTTCCTATATTGAGAGCGATCACCTTCAGAGCCCTGAATTGTTGCACATACAACAAATAAGCAGGCGCAGCGCACATCACCCCGACAGCCTGCTCTTGGTAGTTTGGGTAATAAACCCTACTGATTATGTGATGGACCAACTACACCCCGATTTTCCATTCCGATGGGTTTTGTGCAGCAGCAAACCGGAGGCCGGGTCGATCGATACACTCCAGGCACGAAGTATGCCGACGTCCATGCGTTTCGAATCCCGAAAAACAACGCCGATCGCGTGGAGCATCCACAAGGATGACCTTCCCGATGAACCGATCATTGTAGGTCTGAGAACCATTTTCGGGCGCCAATTTCCCAATCATCCATCAAAAAACGACCCTTAGGGGCCCCAAAATTCCCAATCATCCAAGAAAAAACCACACTTAGGGTCTCAACATTCCCAATCATCAAGCGAAAAACAACCTTTGGAGAGCCAAAATAACTGATCGGCCCACAAACAATTCCATCATGAATCAGGTTTAAAGGGGTAGCCATCGATTGTACACCTGTCCCATGCACCGCAGTGAATTCCCCCGTTCCCATGATCTCTTACCCGCAGCCGCTGATTTTATTGGCCGCTGTTATTCAGAAACTGGACGCGCTGAAGCGGTAAACCAGCGAATCCAAGACATTCGCATCGAAATAGAATCGACGGGCACCTATCAACATTTGTCACTCGAACTGGAACATGGTGCGCGTATGGCATGGCGCAACAGCAACCGCTGCATTGGTCGGCTTTTTTGGAAATCGCTTAAAGTACGCGATGTGCGGCACATCAACACAAACGATGCCGTGTTCGACGCCTTAGGCAATCATCTGAAATACGCCACCAACCAAGGAGCAATTCGCCCACTGGTGAGCATTTTCGCCCCTGCACATCCCGACCGACCCGAACAGATCCTCAGTCTGGCCAATCACCAGCTGATCCGTTATGCAGGCTATGCGGTGGAAGAAGGTGTATGTCTGGGCGACCCGAATGAAGTGGGCTTTACCCGATTCTGTCAAAGTTTGGGGTGGAAGCCGGCAACTCCTCCGGGTCGATTCGATGTATTGCCCTGGATATGGAAACTACCCGGAGGCGATTGGCACTACCGTGCGCCGCGCAACGAATGGATCCTGGAAGTGCCGATCAGACACCCCGACTGTGCTGATTTTTCGGCTCTAGGCCTCCGTTGGTATGCCGTACCCATCATCTGTGATATGCTGCTCGAAATTGGAGGCTTGCAATACCCCGCAGCTCCCTTCAATGGATGGTATATGGGAACTGAAATTGGAAGCCGAAATTTGGGCGATGCCAACCGCTACAATTGCCTGCCGGATGTGGCCAAGCTGTTCGGATTGGACACACGAACAGCAGCCAGCCTGTGGAAGGATCGGTCATTGGTAGAACTGAACCGGGCTGTCCTCCATTCTTTTGAATCGGATGGTGTACGGATGGTCGACCACCACACGGCGAGCGAACAATTCATGAAATTCATACAAACCGAAGGTAAAAAGGGACGAAGTGTACAGGGCGATTGGTCGTGGTTGGTACCGCCAATGAGTGGGTCTGCATGCCCCATTTTTCATATGAATCTCAACAACGAGGTCTTGAGTCCTAATTTCTACTACCGAGGCCCGCTTCCAGAACGTTTAGCTGCCCTTTAATTTCCTTATATTTGTGGTTGCCCGAGGCTGACCACCCATTTAGTTGTTGGTCTCATTCGGATGCAAACGTTGGTCTTTTCTGTAACGAACGCAAACCCCTTTCCCCATGAAATTCCTGAAGTACCTATTGTTACTGGTTTTATTTGTTGTGGGCATTGCCCTACTTTCTGCCCTGTTTATTCCAAAAACCTATGAAGTGAAACGACAGGTATATGTTGACTTACCTTCAGATTCGGTTTTTTCTTTTGTTGCTCAGCTCAAAAACCAGGGACTTTACAGCGTTTGGGCGAAGATGGACCCCAAAATGAAGGTTGAATTTGAGGGGACCGACGGAACTGTGGGCTTTCTGATGCGCTGGGATAGTCCGATCGACTCAGTTGGCGCTGGCGAACAGCAAATCGTTGGCATTGAGGAGGGGAAGCGGGTCAGCCATAAAATCCGGTTCCTCCGTCCGTTCGAATCGGAAAGCGACGGTTGGATGTCGACCCGTGCCGATGCCTCTGGCAGCACGGAAGTGGAATGGGGAATGACGGGGTCGATGCCCTACCCCATGAACCTGTTTTTGGTGCTGATGGATTTGGAAGGATCCATTGGGCGCGACCTTCAAAACGGCTTGAACAATCTAAAAAGCATTCTCGAGCAAACATCAACCATTGATCCCGCTGAGGAAGGAGCCATCAACTCCGAGCAAAATCCCCAATCGTAAAGGAGCAATCACTTCCGATCAAAATCCCAATGACCCTTCAACCTATGCCGATTATCGACCCTTTAATTTTGGAACGCGCCCTACAATGGACCAGCGAGCAATACGACGAAAACACCCGAAGCGAGGTGCAGGCACTGATCGATGGCGGTGACACCAAGGCTTTAACCGATGCTTTTTATTGTGATCTGGAATTCGGAACGGGTGGATTACGGGGCATCATGGGTGTGGGCACCAATCGGGTAAACCGCTATACCTTGGGCGCAGCCACACAAGGCTTGTGCAACTATTTAAACGCCCAATTCCCCCAAGGTGGGTTGTCGGTGGCATTGGCGCACGATAGCCGCAACAATGCGCGTGCGTTTGCTTCGTTGGTGGCCAACGTATTCAGTGCCAACGGAATCCTGGTGCATTTTTTCGAAGACCTCCGTCCGACGCCAGAACTGTCATTCGCCATCCGCGCGCTCGGTTGTGTGGGTGGCGTTATGCTTACCGCATCTCATAATCCTAAAGAATACAGTGGTTATAAAGTCTACTGGTCTGATGGCTGTCAAATTCTTCCGCCCCACGACCAAGGTATCATTTCTGCGGTACAGGCGATTGCCGATGTCAAGGACATTCGGTTCGTCGGTCGTCCGGAACTGATCACAATTTTGGGTGCCGAAATGGACCGGCAATTTATTGACGCGTCCCTGGCACTGCGCCTTCGTCCGGAGGCCCCCGTTGATGCCCCTAATTTGCGCATTGTCTATTCGCCCATTCATGGCACAGGCGTGGAATTGGTGCCCCGCCTGCTCAAAGAAGCGGGCTATCAAAACGTGTTTACTGTTGCTGAACAGCGTACGCCCGATGGCAATTTCCCTACGGTGATTTATCCCAATCCAGAAGAACAGGAAGCGCTCACCATGGCGTTGAAACTGGGCGAGGATGAGTCTGCACATTTGGTTCTGGCTACCGATCCCGACGCCGATCGCGTTGGTGCCGCTGTTCGTGATCCTGAGGGAAATTTTATGCTGTTGAATGGCAACCAAACCGGTGTATTGCTGTTCGAGTATTTGCTGGAGCAATGGCGCGAACAAGGCCGACTAACCGGCAACGAATATGTGGTGAAAACCATAGTAACGTCCTACTTGATCGACCGTCTTGCTGCGGAGAAGGGAGTGGAATGCCTCAATACCCTCACTGGCTTTAAATACATCGGTGCTGTCATGACAGAACGTGAGGGGCAAAAGACCTATATCGCAGGCTGCGAAGAGAGCTATGGTTACCTGGTGGGTGAGCATGTGCGCGACAAAGACGCTGTGGGCGCCTGTTTGATGATTGCTGAAATGGCGGCCTACTATCATTCGCGTGGTCAATCCCTGTATGAGGTGTTGATGGATGTTTACCGCCGACATGGCCTGTTCCTGGAAACGCTCATTTCGGTCACGCTGAAAGGTAAAGAAGGTGCTGAACAGATCGCTGAGCTGATGAAGAAATTCAGGTCAAATCCACCCACCAACCTGGGCGGTGAGGCCGTGATTGGCGTACGCGACTTTTTAACACGGATGGAAAAAGACCTTCGAACGGGCGCTGAAACGCCCATTGATCTCCCTAAATCGAATGTACTTCAATTGATCACCGAATCGGGGGGCATTATTTCCGCACGTCCGTCGGGAACTGAACCGAAAATTAAATACTACATCAGCCTAAACCAGGCATTTGGGCCTGAGGAGTCGTTCACCGAGGCTCAAAAAGGTATGAAACGTCGATTCGACCAAATCGAACAGGAGTTAAGAAGCTAAAACGAATTTTTTCATTCGCTTTCCATCTCATAGGCCATCAATAGGGCCAACGCATTCTGTACATGGCCGTCGGCAATCCACTTTTGTGCGAGGCGATGTACGCGCTCCTGTTTGTGCATGAGATGCGCTTCCACTAATGTTTGATCCTCCCCTGTCACGTTTTTTTTCTCCCCCGTCATGCTGTAGTCATCCTGCGTCACGTTATGGTCATCCCCCGTCATGCTGTAGTCATCCTGCGTCACGTTATGGTCATCCCCCGTCACGTTATGGTCATCCCCCGTCACGTTGTAGTCATCCCCTAAAATAGGGTCTAACTTCATCTTTGATCGGGCTTTTTTGCAGTCTTCGGGGGCGGGGAGCTTTTCCAAATTACCGAGCAATCCAAGGTCATTTCCTGTGAGGACAGTTGACCTACGGACCGAATGCGGCAGGGCATCGACCCCGATCCCTAATGTGCTGAGTGGTTTGGGCACGGTAAACAGCCCTTGGCTGCTGCGGGCATACCAATCGCCCCCTAAGCGGGCCACCCAATCCGATTTGAACGGGTCGATGCTTCCCTGTTCATTGAAAATACCTTCATTGATGTGCATCAGAACAATTTCACAAATAACCAGATTTCCTGCACCCGGACCCTGGCCAAGGGCCTTGATTTCGATGACACGGCACTCCATTTGCACCGGCGACTCGGCCACGCGCGGGGGCGCTACCTGAGTGGAAGGAATCGGTGTGCATCCCGATTTAACAAATTCGTCGACCCCGCGGGGGTACTCGCTGCTGGCCAATGACGTTTGTTGGACCATGGCGTGGGTCACCCCATTGACGGTGCATTCGGGCACCTCTCGGAGGTTTTCGAGGGTATGCTTACTACTCCCATCGCGGGCCCTGAGGGCTGGTGAGAAAATGAGAACGGGCGGATGCGCACTGAATAGATTGTAGAAACTGAATGGACTCAGATTCACGGCCCCTCGACTGTCGCATGTGGCCACAAATGCAATAGGACGCGGGGCTATGGCCCCTTGAAGGAGCCCCTGCAGTTGAGGAATACTCAGTTGTGCGGGTTCGATGGTGCGCACCTCAGCTCTTTTTTAAAGCCAAAATCGAAAAATCATCCCCCTCCCGCTCGATATGGTTGCGCAAAAGCCCGAGGCCGGTCACCTCCAGATCGACCTGATCGCCTTCCTGCAGCCATTGGGGCACGAATCCATCCGGATTGAGCCGTTTGCCAGTACCGTTGAGTTCCAAAAAGCAGCCGGTTCCAACGGTTCCAGAACCGATGACATCGCCCGGCACAAGGTCTACCCCATAAGCGCAGCGCTCAATAATCTCGGCAAACGTCCAGTCCATATCCCCCATATTGCCCCGCGAGACCTCCACTCCATTTACCCGACAAACCATATCGAGGCGGAAAGCACTGCCCGTATGCCCGGCCGGTGGCGCACATCGATACGGCTCAAGTTCGTCGGGTGTTACCAACCATGGGCCAATAACCGTGGAGAAGTCCTTTCCTTTGGCGGGTCCCAGATTCAAGAGCATCTCTTCCATTTGGAGCGTTCGGGCACTCATATCGTTCATGATGGTGTATCCGGCGATATGTTGATCGGCTTCTGCCGCGCGGATGTTACGCCCTGCCTTTCCTATGACCACGGCTACCTCCAGCTCGAAGTCGAGTTGACGAAAATGATCGGGCATACAGCGTATAGCACCTGGACCCTGCACGGATCGGTGGTTGGTGAAGTAGAAAATGGGGTATTGGTCAAACTCAGCAATCATATCAACCCCCCGATTTCGTCGGGCTGCGGCCACGTGCTGTCGGAAAGCATATCCATCGCGGCAAGATGTTGGCCGCGGAACCGGGGCCAACAACTGGATTTCGTGGGTGATGAGTGCTTCAGGCTTAAATTCACCCGCAATAATTTGTTGATGTGCATCGCGTGCTTGTTGCATGCCCATTTCCCCAAGCGATAAAAACTCGGTCATATCGTGGGGCAAATGCGGCTGCAGCACCGACAGCCGATAGGACTTTTGGTCGTGAACCAAGCCAATCGCAGGCCGACCCTGATCGTCAAAAGAAATGAATTTCATTATCTAAATTGTTTAGTATTAAACTCAATATGTAAAGAAACGAGAAAGTAAGCACCCCTAAACACATTGAGTGTTACGCATTATACACCCTCGAATGATGCTGCAGGCTTCGAAAAGCAATTCCTCGGGAATGTTGAGGGGCGGTGCAATACGCAGCGATTGTTCATTAAACAAAAACCAATCGGTAATGACCCCGTTTTGCAGGCAATCGGCAATTACGGCCCGGCAACGGGCATTACTGCCCAGGTCTACCCCCAACATGAATCCCCTGCCGGTGATACGCAACACCGAGGGATGCTCCAGTCGCTGTCGGATTTCGGGTTCCAATTGAGCAGCGCGGGCAGGCAATTGCTCGGCCTCCAATGCATCCAAAACCGCGCATGCAGCAGCGGCGCATACCGGATTACCTCCGAACGTGGTAATATGCCCTAAAGCAGGATCTTCTTTCAAGCACGACATATAATACTCATTGGCCACGAATGCTCCAATAGGAAGTCCACCCCCCAATCCTTTGGCGAGCGTCACCACATCAGGTACCACATGATGTTTGCTGAATCCAAACCAATCACCCGTTCGTCCGATGCCACTTTGAATTTCATCACAGATCAGCAGCGCACCAACTTCCGTGCACCGCGCACGAAGGGCCTGAAACCAGGCTGTGCAGGGGGTTTGATAGCCCGCTTCTCCTTGAACACTCTCCACCACCACGGCTGCAGTCTGGGTATCGATATACCCCAGACTATCGCTGTGGTTGTAGGGAATCACCCTGTTTCCAGGAATTAGGGGGGCGAATGGCTGTCGATAGCGGTCGTGCCCCATGATGCTGAGCGCGCCCTGCGTACTGCCATGGTAGGCGTTGCGAAACGACACAAGGCCGGCACGCCCTGTGTATTTCTTGGCCAGCTTGAGGGCGCCTTCAATGGCCTCTGTACCGCTGTTGGTGAGATAAACCTGGTTCAGGGATGGCGGAAGGCGCTGTGTGAGCCTTGTGGCAAGCTGCACCTGAGGATATTGAATGTACTCGCCATACACCATCAGGTGCATGTAGCGATCGACTTGTTCATGAATGGCTCTGCAAACTTCTGGGTGCCGGTGGCCCACATTGCTTACACCGATGCCTGAAATCAGGTCAATGTAGCGCCTTCCCGATGCATCCCAAATGCAGCTGCCCTCGGCACGCACGGCTTCAATCCCCAGGGGGGCATCGCTGGTTTGGGCAAGGTGCCGTAAAAACAGCTGCCTTTGGGTCAGCATGGCAATCGGTTCACTAAATTCGGGTGCACTTCATGATTGTGTTCTTCTGTTGAGAACCAACCAGACGCCATTGTTGCAAAATGCTGTAACTCCTCTACATCAACCGCGTCGAAATCCGAAAGTCGATCGCTGTCGATGTCAAGGACCGCAACCACCGAGCCATCTACGCAGATGGGAACAACCACCTCACTCCGGCTCTCGCTGCTGCAGGCGATATGCCCGGGAAATTGATCCACATCCTCCACGCAGATGGACCGCCGCTCGGCCCATGCCGTTCCACATACACCACGACCATGGGCGATGCGGGTGCAAGCAACCGGGCCTTGAAACGGTCCTAAAACGAGTTCTTGCCCACGAACCAGGTAAAACCCCACCCAAAAAAAACCGAATGTTTGCCGCAGGGCCGCTGCCGCATTGGCCATGTTGGCGATCAAATCGGATTCTTGACAAGTGAGGGCATAGAGCTGAGGCCAAAGCTCGTGGTATCGCTCGCGGCGATCAGTAGAATGAAATGCCATTGACTCTCCCATGGCTATTTAATGAACCCGATCGCCCCGAAATTCCATGCCCGCTAAAAGCTCAGCCTCATAATCGAGGTATTCTTGCCACCGGGTTCGGACTTCTTCGCGCGGGAGATAACGCTCAGCCAAATCCATAAAAAGTCGATAATGACCTGCTTCACTCACCATAAATTCATGGTAGAAACTCCGCAGGGCGGGCTCGCTGCATTCGAGCGACAATAATCGGAAGCGCTCGCATGAACGCGCTTCAATGAGCGCACAGGTCAATAGTTTCTCCAGCAGAACACGTTCTTCACCAACGCCCTTCCGTTGAAATGCCAGAAGACCATGTACATAATCGTCGCGCCTTTTCTTGTCGAGTTTGATGCCCCGCGCATCCATTTCTTTGAGCACTTTGCGGAAGTGTCCCCATTCCTCAGCCACGATGGGCGATAGGGCCTGAACCAACTCAGGACGGTCGGCATACTGAACAATCAGCGAAATGCACGTACTCGCTGCCTTTTGTTCGCAAAAAGCGTGATCGATGAGGATTTCACCAATACTCTTCTCAGCAATATTGGCCCAACGCGGGTCGGTAGGTAGTTTGAGTCCCAACATAAAAACCATCCAATACGTTGAAACGCTGACCTATATTCAGGACAGTCTCGCCTCAAGCTTATCTTTTAGAACGTGTTTGGGTGCTGCACCGACGTGCTTATCGACCACCTCACCATTTTGAAAAAACAACAAAGTGGGGATATTGCGGATGCCAAATCGCATCGAAATACCCGGATTCGCGTCGACATCGACCTTTCCTACTACGGCGCGACCGGCGAAATCGTTCGACAATTCCTCCACGACCGGCCCAACCATACGGCAAGGACCGCACCAGACTGCCCAAAAGTCGACCAATACAGGTTTGTCGCTGCCGATAACGACCTCATCAAAATTGGCATCCGTGATTTCAATAGCCATAATTAAAATTTAAGTATTATTATTTGTTATTCTAAAATATCAGTATGCACACTACACTGCGCAACAAACTACAAAATTCGGAAAAAAAACGCAAAGCTCAACCCCCAACAGAACCGGCTAAGGCGCCCATTTGCCGCTACCTAAGCAACCAAGCTACCTTAGTTCATAGGAAACGCCCAGGTCTTTCAGCCCTTCAAGCAGGGTGTTGCCCGGCTCAACACCCCCATTGCGCGCACTCAACTCTACCTGAATGTGTTCACCGGGCTCGGAAAGGCGTACACGGAGCGTAACCGGACCAGGATGAGCATTCAATAAAGTAAAAAGACCATCGGTTAATTCATCGGTTACTTGAGCGGCTTCTAGGTTCAGCATCAATTCTCGGAAACGCTTGCCCCGCGCATCCGACAATAATTCAATGCTGTGGAACCGAAAAAAGCTCACCTTCCCGCCATCTCTGCCCTCAAATGCCTCGAAGCGACCGCGGCAAAGCAGGCTCTGCCCCGTCTGGATCATATGCTTGTATTTCAGTGCCTGTTCACCTCGGATCCGAAACTTACGCACTGATTGGTAGTCTTCCCCTGTAAAAGCGATGCTGTCGCTTTGACTGCGGCTATCGGTAAAATACTGCACCTCGGTAACGAGCATACCGAAGGCCAATTCACGTTCAGGCTGTTCTTCGAGATCCTTGAGGCTAACATTACAAAAATGAGACAACTCCAGGGCAAATGCATCAAGAGGATGCGCGGTTAAAAAGATTCCAACAACTTCCTTCTCACGTTGCAATTGTTCCATGACCGCCCACGGCGACACTTGGCCCAATGAAGGTTCCTGAATGTCGTTCATTACTTCATCGCCAAATAAGGATCCCTGCATTTGCAAACGACTCTGCTGGAATTTTTGACCGAATTTCACCGCACGTTCCAGGAGTCCTTCCGCCTCTCGTTCGTCTTCAAAAAAGACCCTCCGGTTGCCATTCACCCCTTCAAAACGATCAAAGGCCCCAGCAAGCGCCAGAGATTCCAGGAATTTCCGGTTCAGGGCCCGACCATCCATTCGCTTGCACAGGTCAAAAATCGAACGGAACATCCCATTATTTCGGCGTTCGGCCACGAGGGCATCGACAGCAGCCTCACCTACATTCTTTACCCCACCCAAGCCGAAACGTATTTGCCCTGCCGCATTGACCGTAAACCTGTAGGCCGATTCATTGACGTCGGGTCCCAAAACCGCCAAGCCCATCCGCCTGCATTCCTCCATAAAGAATGCGACCTTGCTGATATCATTGAGGTTATTACTTAATACGGCCGCCATGTACTCGGCAGGATAATGGGTTTTGAGCCATGCCGTTTGGTATCCGATGAGGGCATAACAAGTGGAATGTGACTTATTGAAGGCATACTCGGCAAACTTCTCCCAATCCGCCCAAATTTTGTTGGCTTTTTCGACAGGTTGATTACGGATCGCACAGCCTTCGAGAAACATGGGTTTAAGTTTATCCAGTTTCTCCCGGATTTTCTTGCCCATAGCCTTGCGCAACTCATCCGCCTGTCCTTTGCTGAACCCAGCCAGTTCCTGCGACAGCAACATGACCTGCTCTTGATAGACCGTAATCCCGTATGTGCTCTTGAGGTAAGGCTCCATAGCGGGTAAATCGTAGGTTATGGCCTCTTGACCGTGCTTCCGCTTGATGTAGTTAGGAATATACTGCAGCGGACCCGGACGAAAAAGTGCATTCATAGCGATCAAATCATCGAAACGGTCGGGCTTCAATTCACGCAGGTAACGCTGCATGCCCACACTTTCATATTGGAAAATACCCACCGTATCGCCCCGCTGAAACAATGCATAGGTCGCCGCATCGTCGAGCGGTATCTGCTCAATTTCAATCCGTTTCCCATGCCTTTGCTGGATGATTTCGAGTGCATCGTTGAGGATGGTGAGCGTACTCAATCCCAAAAAGTCCATTTTGAGTAGGCCTGCCGGCTCGGCCACATCATTGTCAAATTGAATCACCAAACGAATGCCCGAGTCATCGGTTGATTTCACGGGAACCAACTCCGTGAGTGGCTTAGGGGAAATAATAACACCACATGCATGCGTTCCTGTCGACCGAACTGAACCTTCCAAACGGGCAGCCTGGCGCAATACCCGCGCGGTCAAGCTATCGCCCCCGGAGGCCTCCTGCAGTGTTTCCGCCATAGCCAACCGATCGGCGGGGAAGTCGCTCTTGTGCTTCTTTAGCAGTTCGGGTTTGAAAATCAGGGATCCGAGAGGGGCTTTTTTAAATGCATCGTGGCGCGATAATTCATCGGGAAATGACTTAGCGAGGCGATCAGCATCTGACAATGGTAATTCCAAAACCCGCGAAGCATCGCGAATCGCCGATTTGGCGGCCATGGTGCCGTAGGTGATGATCTGTGCAACTTGCTCCGGCCCGTATTTGTCGACTACATATTGCATCACCCGGGCGCGTCCACGATCGTCGAAATCAATGTCTATATCGGGCAAGCTCACGCGATCGGGATTCAAAAATCGCTCGAAGAGTAGATCGTATGCCAGGGGATCGACTTGGGTGATGCCGGTGCAATAAGCTACCACAGACCCTGCCGCAGATCCGCGTCCGGGACCTACCCGAACACCCATCTCCCGGGCCCGGGCCGTGAAATCTTGCACAATTAAAAAATAGCCCGGATATCCCGTCTTACGAATAATCTCCAATTCAAAATCGATTCGCTCTCTTAATTCATCGGTGATTTCAGGATACAATTTACGCGCTCCTTCGTAGGTCAGGTGCCGGAGGTATTCGTCCTGGTCTGCAAATCCGATCGGCAAATCGAAGCTGGGAAGCAAAACATCGCGCCGAAGCGTGTAGTTCTCGCAGCGTTCCGATAGGGCGAGCGTTTCCGCACAAGCTATAGGCAAATCGGCAAACAATTCCGCCATTTCCTCTCTACTCCTAAGGTAATAGGTGTCCGTCGAAAAACCAGGGCGAAATCCTCGTCCACGCCCAACCGGAGTTTGTTTGAGTTCCTTTTCATTGATGCACCAAAGGGTGTCGTGGGTATCTGCATCCGCCTGGCTGTTGTAGTAGCTATTGTTGCTCGCCAACACCCTTACCCCATATTTTGCCGCCCATTTCAGCAAAAAAGGCTCGGCGTATTCCTCCTCCGGGAGGCCATGTCGTTGCAGCGATACATAAAAGTCGTCGCCAAAATGTTCATGCCACCAACGAAACGCATCCTCCGCCTGCTGCTCGCCCACATTCAATAAAGTGGCGGCAATTTCTCCGGTTGTGCCGCCCGACAACGCAATCAAGCCGTTCCTGTGTTTGAGAAGTAGTGATTTGTCGATGCGTGGAACATAATAGAATCCGTTGAGGAAGGCGGCCGACGACAAACGAATGAGGTTGTGGTAGCCCTCCTCATTTCGGGCCAATAAAACCTGATGGAATCCATGATCGCGCGTTCGGTGATCGCTATGATCGCGGCATAAATAGGCCTCCAAACCCAATATAGCCTTCACCCCAGCCTTTCTACAAGCTTCCGAAAAGGCAAAAGCGCCGTACATATTTCCATGATCGGTGAGGGCAATGGCCGGACTGCCTTGCTCGGCAGCGAATCGAGCCAAATCATCGACTGTAGACGTACCGGGCAAAAGGGAATAGTGGCTGTGGCAGTGTAGATGCACGAAGGCTACCACGGGAGCGCTGTCCTTTTCTGTGCCCGAGGGCGCAAGCGGGGGTTCGCTCAGCGGGGCTTCCCCCGGCGATGGATCCGAAGCAAAAATTCCTTTGGGCTCGGGGTTTTCGGAGCGTGCAGCGGGGTTTTCGGAGCGTGCAGCGGGGTTTTCGGAGCGTGCAGCGGGAGATTTGAGTCCTATGGCCTGCACGACCTGTGGGTGAGCCGCTAAAAAATCCTGGTAACCCGCCTCATCAAGGCCTGCCAGCTCGGCAGGAATCACACCGAGACGAATGAGTTCTAAAAAACAGCGCGCTGTGGCTTCCACATCGACCGCGGCGTCGTGTGCTTCATCAAATCCGATGCCGAAGAGTTTTTTATGCAATTCGGTGAGACTTGGCCATTTAAAACGACCGCCCTTACCCCCCGGCAAAGCACAGAACTGGGTCGAACATTCCTTCGTGTCGAGCAAGGTTCTGGAGGATAAACTACACGCCCTGCCGCGGCGAATGCACTCGGCCTCCACAACCCGAACGTCAAACAAAAGATTGTGCCCCGCAATAAACCGACACCGTTCGACTGCCTCGGCGAAACGTTCCAAGACATCATCGAGCGGCAAGCCTTCATCCAACGCCCTTTGCGTAGAGATTCGATGAACCTGCTCGGCATTGTAAGGAATAGTGAAACCCTCCGGACGCACCAACGCGCTGTAAACATCCATGAGCGTACCCCGCTCGTCGTGAAGCTGCCAAGCCAATTGCACCATGCGTGGCCAGTTGTCGGTATCGGAGGCAGGCGCCTCGTGCCTCCGGGGGAGACCCGTCGTTTCGGTATCAAAAATCAGGTACACAGCCGCATGATTGGATCCCAAAAATAGCAGGTCAATACCCCTAAGCCATTCGCATAGGGTGATTATTTATCCACAAATCGTTTCAAAAAACAGGGGGAATTTCTGATAAAGCGCACCACGCAGGATTTTGCCCATCGATGACCTGGGAAACTGGGGGATGCGCAGCATAATCCGGGGAATCTCCTCCGCTTTCAAGTGCGGTTTTAGGCAGTCGGGGGAAAATCGGGTGTCAACTGCCCCTGCATAGGGATTTGGCGTGTTGGGAATTATGGAAGGATCCTCCACCACACAGATCGGAACCTGGCCTTTGTGGGGATCGCTCCGACCCAATACTACAAAATCACCCGTCAGAAGTGAATGCAGCTCGGGCATGTTCAATCGCAGAATGTTCAACCGCTCCTCCACCTGCTCCGGATGCACCTTCAGCCCACCGACATTAATCACCCAATCGGCACGCCCGAGCCATCGAAATCCGTCGCCATCCAGCTGAACCCTATCATGGGTATGTATCCACCGATTGGCCGTAGCCGCCCCACGCAACAACAGACATCCCTCTTGATCTACGCGCCAATTCACACCGGGTAAAGCCCGGTATATTCCGTCGCCCTGCGGATTGAGTTGCCGGAGCGCCATATGGCTGCAGGTTTCTGTCATCCCAAATCCTTGAAAAACCTCCTGCTTCAGGCTTTCCAACGCGATAATTCGATCCGCAGAAATTGGTGCGGCCCCTAACAAGAGGGTGCCAAGCCGTATCACATCGCCGTTTGCTTCGAGCATCCGCCACAGTTGCGTAGGTACAAGCGGACAAAACGCAAACCTCATACCCGGGTATACCAAATCCGGACGTGATGTAGGGGGTGTTACCCACAGGTCGAGTCGACTCCAAAGGGCCCGAACCAGCATCATTTTACCGGCGATGTGCCGCGCATCGAGCGCCAATAAGGCCGGCATTCCCTGACGAAAATGGAAGAAATCGGCCGTTAATTGAGCCGATGCACGCATCCGATCGCGCGACAAGCGGATGGAACGCGGGCGACCTGTACTGCCCGATGTATGCGCCAAAATGTAGGTACGCGACGACCACCATTGGCACAGGAATTCAACCACGGCTTCTGGAATGCCATCGGCCTGGAAATCGGGTACGGCCGCACCCGGTTCAGCGCTGGGATGGGCATGGCCATGCCCCCCCACATCAAAGCGCATGAATGCCTCCGCTGGGTAAAATCGACCATTCAGCCGAATGCCTTGTTCCCTTTCATCCATTCTTATCCGTTTGTGATCAAGATTAGAGGTTGTCGCGGCAGCTCTCCCATTCCCAGCGGCGGTTTGCATCCCAATGTAAATCGCCTGATCGCACCAACAATGGCGAAGGAATGTTGTTTTTATACAACTTACCCGTTCCCAAGCCCTGCGGCAGGGGGTTGTTTAGGGTCGATGTCCAAGCCGAAAGGGCGGCTAGGCCCACATTCGATTCCAGTGCGGATGTGACCCACCACCCGGCACCCACCGCAGCAGCACGCACGATCCATTGTTCCGAATCGGCAAAACCCCCCAAGAGACTCGGCTTTAGGATGAGGTAGGCCGGTCTACACACTTCAAGTACTTCCATGGCCTGCTCCTCATCGGTAAGGGGGATGAGTTCCTCGTCGAGCGCCACCGGAATGGGCGATTGCCGGCACACCTCAGCCATCAAGGAGGTTTGCCCGGCCCGAACCGGCTGTTCGATGCTGTGGGGCGCGATCGCAGCCAATTGGTCTAGTTTGTGCAGGACATCGCCAGCGGAAAAGGCCCCATTGGCATCGAGCCGAATATCCAGTTGCCCTAACGGCCATTCTGAGCGGATTTCATGCAATAAGGCAAGTTCCTGTTCGAAATCTAAGGCGCCAATCTTGCATTTGATGCAACGAAAGCCCTCCGCGATCCGGTCGCGAATTTGATCATGCATATCTTCTGGTGTACCCATCCAAATGAGTCCGTTGATGCGCTGACTTTTCTCTCCCCGTGTGAAGGGGCTGTCATACCATTGTCCGCCCCCGCCTCCCCTTAAGTCATACAATGCCATTTCAAACCCCATTCGAAGCGATGGATAATAGTCGAGGCTCTCATGCCAAGCAGCCCATTCGCCAGCGTTGAACTGTTGACATAAATAGGACAAGCGGGTCATCAGATCCGGACGGTCGTCGAGACTCAAGCCTGGAAGTGGGGCGCATTCGCCCCGACCCACTACTCCTTCCGAATCGGTTAGTTCGATGAAATAGACAAGACGTTCCAGCATTTGTCCACGCGATGTCCCTGCTGCCCGGTGAAATACCAATCGATAGGGAAAAAAACGCGCCTTTATCCCCCTTCCTTCAGGCCATAAAGACCAATCGGAACCTAATGTACCCAATGCCATAGCATAAATAAAACAACAAACGAAAAGGTGAGCAGTGCCGTCCGTCCCAGCCACGGATCGAAAGCCACCGGATTGGGCAGGCGATACAAGAGCGGGAGGGACGCCATCAACAGGGTTCCGGGAAGCAACCAGGCCAGGAACAACGTCGTTTCAGCTGAAATGAAGGAATAGCCCCATAAACTACCCACACCCACCAAGAGCAATACGGAATGATATAGAAGTCCGCCCGCATGCCCCATGCGCACCACCTGTGTGCGCTTGCCAACCCGGGCATCACCTTCACGATCACGCAGGTTATTCAGATTAAGTACGGCGGTCGATAGGCATCCCATGCCCACAGCGGGCAGGATCCAACGAATTTCGAGGAGTCCACAGTGTAAATAAGAAGTGCCCAAAACGGCGACCGGGCCAAAGAACAGCCAAACAGCCCCATCACCCCAACCCGCATAGCCGTACGGATTTTTGCCCATGGTGTAGCGAATGGCCGCCCAAGTGGCTAATAAACCTGCCGCCAACATGATCCAAACCCCCATTCCTACCACCGCTTGGGCGTTGTAGAGCAAGCTCATGCCGGCCGCCACAGAAATAATCATGAGCAATCGTACCGCAAAACGCATGTCAACCGCTGAAATCGCTCCTCCTGACACGGCCCTCTTCGGTCCTGTGCGATGAATGCCATCTGCACCATGTTCGGAATCGCCAAGATCATTGGCCAAATTACTCAGAATTTGTAGAAAGGCGGCTGTTGATAGGGCTAATATGGCTGTAATTCGGTCAAATGAGCCAGATTGAAGGGCCAGCAGATTCCCCATACCTACGCCCGATAAGGCCAATGGTAAGGTGCGTAAGCGCATGGCGCCAACCCATGCCGCATACCAACGAAACCAAGGCTTGTCGGGGCCGGGAATGGATGCAGGGGCTTGAAATTCTGATGCCGGCTTCATCCCACAAAAATACAGGCAGTTGATGTCGACTTTCCACCTATTGTATCGGTATATTTGTACGATTATAAACAACCATCCTTATGAAACTAAAACAACGCGTTTCAACACTTGCCTTCGCGACGGCCTTGTCCCTTTGTTTTGTTGCATCCGGCCAAACTGTTAAGCAACCTCGGGCTCGCTTAGGCAGTGCCATGCTTTCAAGCGCTCCGGAAAACACATATTATACCTTCAGCCTGCAATCATCCCCATACACAGCACTCAGCAATCCTACCCCGCTCACCACGGCCACCTGGGACGACCCCAGCCTAACCGTTACCCTACCCTTTCCTTTCCAAGTATTCGGCCGCTCGGCCAGTCAGTTGGTTTTCGATGGACTCGGTGGAGAAATGGTTGCTGTAAATGCTTTGACCCAAGACACCCTTCCCCTGATTGGACCCTATGCCATGGACTTAATTGACCGGGGCTACAACACGGGAACGATGCTTTCGCCCATCTCATACAAAACGGAGGGGAACGCCGGAAGCCGCATTTTCAAATTGGAATGGAAAGAAGCCGGCTCCTACGATGAAGCGGATTCCTTGATGACCACTAATGCTGAAATGTATATTAGCTTACAAATGTGGCTCTATGAAGGCAGCAATCGAATCGAATTTCGCTATGGAGCCAACAACATCACCAACCCTGCGCTCTTTTATGGTGGCGAGGATGGAGCCATTGTGGGCATGGGTGCCTTCAACCAGGCTGGAGATTTGATTTTGGCTGAACTGCTCTCGGGTGCCGCAACGGCTCCTCAACTACAGAGTGGCGGCCTCCCCCAGCCCCTCACAGGCACTCCCGCCCCCAATTCCGTATATCGCTTCAACCCGCCCGGATCGGGCACGGGCCTATTTGAATCCGACTTATCGCAGCGGCTCATTGCATACCCCAACCCTACCCAGGACGGCATCTGGATGCACAACATCGGCACCAATAATGGTGCATCGAGTCAAGGATCGAGGGCCTTTATTTTAGACTTGCAGGGTAGATCCGTCGTGGATTTCGAAATTCAAACCTCAACCACGTCTGCACAGTGGGTGGACCTGAGTACGTTACCGAGTGGGATGTACCTACTGCGGGTGGAGGGCATGAGCGGAAGCATGCGCATCGTGCGGAATTAAAACGCTAGGCGGACTCCATCCGCACATTTTATCGCGATTTTTGCGGCCATGAATTTGCTCTCAGCCGAAAAACTCTCGAAGCAATATGGCGATAAGCCGCTCTTCCGCGACCTATCGTTTGGCCTCCAACTCGGGCAGAAAGTAGCCCTTCTCGGACACAACGGTTGTGGTAAATCGACCCTACTGCGCATATTGGCGGGGGTTGAAAAGGCCGACTCCGGACAATTTTCTATGCGCCGCGACCTGCGGTTGGCCTATCTGGAGCAAGAACCCCTGAACCGGCAAACGGGCAGCATTCGGCAATGGCTTGAAGAAACCTATCCCAAAACAGGCAGCGGTGTCGGTGCTCAAGGAAGCAATGTCCGTACTCAAGGAAGCGGTGTCGGTGCTCATGGAAGCAATGACCATGATCGGGGAAGCGACATCATCGAGTTTGATGATGCCCATGAAGAAGCGCAGCGCATCATGGACGGCTTGGGCATCACTGATCCTGATCTGCCACTGGCGGGCCTGTCTGGAGGACAAAGAAAACGGGTGGCACTCGCCGGCATGCTCAGCAGCCGACCGGAGTTGATGCTCCTCTACGAGCCCACCAACCACCTCGACCTCGAAGTGGTCGAGTGGCTCGAACAATACCTGCGCCGGCAAAAATGCACGGTACTGTTGGTGACCCACGACCGCTATTTCATGGAAAGTGTTTGCCAAGAAATTTATGAAATGAGCGACGGCAAACTCTACCGACATCCCGGAACCTACACGCAGTACCTGCACAACAAACAAGCGCGACAGGCCATTGAGGTGGTGGATGCCGAAAAAGCACGCAGCCGGATGCGCAGTGAACTGGAATGGATGCGCCGGCAACCCAAAGCCAGGGCCACCAAATCCAAGGCGCGTGAAGAGGCCTTCTACCGCCTACAAGAGCAGGCCAAAGGTCCACAGCGTCGGGGAGATATGCAGCTCGACGTGCAAAACCAACGCCTTGGCGGCAAAATTCTGGAGATGGCCTACCTGCGCAAGCAATTTGGCGGGCGTACACTCATTTTTGACTTCAGCTATTTGTTCACCCGCCACGACCGCATAGGGGTAGTGGGCCCCAATGGCGCCGGAAAAAGCACACTCCTCAACCTCATCGCAGGCAACTTGAGACCCGATGGTGGGAAAGTGGAGAAGGGCGATAATACCCGAATTGGATACTACACCCAACATGAGCTCGAATATGAACCCAACCAGACCGTGATCGGACTGGTGCGCGATCGGGCAGATTACATTAAGCTATCGGACGGACGGGAGTTGAGCGCATCATCCTACCTCAACCGTTTCCTTTTCCCCCCCAAACAGCAACATGATCTGGTCTCGAAACTCAGTGGAGGAGAGAAACGCAGGCTTCAATTGCTGCTTGTGCTTATGGAAGGACCAAACCTGCTCTTGCTCGATGAGCCCACGAACGACCTGGACCTCGACACCCTTCAGGTAATCGAAGAATTCCTCGACGAATTCGAAGGCTGCCTGATGATGGTGTCGCACGACCGCTACTTTATGGATCGTTTGGTGGATCATTTGTTTGTTTTTGACGGCGAAGGCCAAATCAGTGATTTTCCAGGAAATTACACCGAGTACAGAAACCACAAAAAAACCACCAAAACACGGCTGGATGCGCCCCCACCCATCGATTCGCCAAAGAAAACCGTCGAGCCGCCCAGCCAGGCGCGCCGCCTATCCTACCGCGAGCAGAAAGAACTCGAACAAACCGAGCAGTTGATGGCTGAACTCACGGCCGAAATGAAACGCCTCGATGCGCTGTTATCCGAAGGTTGCGGAGGACACGAAGACTTCGCACGTTGGGGCCAAGAACGTGCGGAATGCGCAGCACGAATGGAAGAAGCCGAGATGCGCTGGCTCGAATTGGATGAGCTTCGAGGCGCGACACTTTAAAAGGAAAAAGTCGGAATTTAATTAAATATCGTCAGAAGAAGGGGATTTTGTCTATTTTTATAGAATGGAAATCCGGCGAGCCATAGCACATCGGTTTCAGAAAGCACTCAGACCGAACAAGCTGGTTTTGTTATTAGGGCCCCGGCGAGTCGGAAAAACCTGGTTTCTGAGGCATTTATTACCCGAATTGGGAATGCCTTATTTATTTTTAAACGGTGATTATGCCCTGGTTCGAAATGTATTTCAACAAAAAACGCTGAGTAATTTTAAAAATCTGGTTGGGTCCAATAAGTTGCTGGTTATCGATGAAGCGCAACGGATACCCGCCATAGGTTGGGGGTTAAAATTAATGGTAGATGAAATCGAAGGCCTGCATGTTGTTGCAATAGGATCATCGATATTTGATTTGAAATCAGTATCGGAGAGCCTTTAACAGACCGTAAAACAGATATTTTTTTATATCCGTTTGCCCAAATGGAATTACGGCCCATGAAAATATGGTGGTTACAAAATCTCGGCTAGCCGATAGGCTGGTGTTTGGTAACTACCTCGAATTATGGCACCTCGAAAGTGATTCAGAAAATTCCTGGCTTTAGCCGCAACCTGCGCAAAGAAGTAACCCGACATTCCCGGTATTATTTTACGGACAATGGAATCCGAAATGCACTCATCAACAATTTCAATCCCCTGGCATTGCGTAATGATACAGGAGAATTGTGGGAAAATTATATAATCATGGAGCGGATTAAATTCCAATCCTACCATCAACTGCCATCGAAGAGTTATTTCTGGCGAACCTACCAGCAGCAGGAAATTGATTGGGTAGAAGATCGCGGGGGGAAGTTGTATGCTTATGAGATCAAATGGAATGAAAACCGCAAATCGAAAGTACCATCTGCCTGGGCCAATTCGTATCCCGATGCGTCATTTGAAGTGATTACCCCCAGCACGTATTTGAACTGGATTCAATGAACAATCGCTGATGTCAACAGTTGATGTCAACAGCGGTATCGCCCATATAAGCGTACTACCACAGTACCTCCCTTTTGCCTATATTCGTCAACTTTTTCCCATTGATAATGGTTGTTGTTCTGTGACCTCACCCCCGCACATACTCCTCTATGACTTCACCCCTGCACATACTCCGGCATCGCATCAATCGTTCGCTTTTTGCATGCATCCCTTACTTTTTATTTACCTTTTGGATGACCCAATCGCCCTTGGCCACCGCTTCAGGCGATCACAAAGGTGAAATTCGCTACCAAGCACAGAAACGAGCCTTCGACGAGCCCTGGCAGCAGCACCTGCGTCGCACCACCGAATGGAGCCGGTTCTATGCCCAACACCCGAGTTGGCACGTGGTGTTCAACGAAGGGAACAGCAAACCGCATCGGGCCTACGGCAATGCCATCCCCACGCGAGGCTCTAACCTTGAAGCCCGAAGCTGGGATTTCATCGCCAATCATTTGTCGGCTTTCGGTGTGCCCACCCAAGACCTGGAATTGATGGGTATACACCAGTCGGCCAAATACGGCCATGTACTCTTTCGTCAGCGTTACCGTGGACTCAACATCATCAACAGCCGGCTGCAGTTGAAGTTCACCCCCGCAGGTGAGGTGGTCATGTTTGGGCTGGACGTGTTCGACCCTGTGAATGCACCCACTGAAGCGCACATTAGCCCCATACAAGCCGCACAAGCAGCAGCAACAGGTCTTGAGCATACGAGCGCAGCGGTCGTAGCTCCCGAACTCAGCATACTCGCTGTACAGGATGCACGGAGTTACCGTTTCCATCTTGTGTATACCGTAGAAATTCCGGCTATGAGCCACGATGGCACCCCAGAGCAATGGGAAGCGTTGGTGGATGCACGCAGCGGCATTGTGTTGAGTCGCCGCAACCGGGTGGTGCAGTTTAGTCCACCCACTGCGGGTGGCAACTTCCGGCTCATGGGCAATGTGTACCCCACTCATCCCTACAATCCAGATTCCCTGGTAGGCCTACCCCATTTGTTGTTCACCGTCGGGAGTCAGAGCTACTATACGGGAAATACAGGCCTCTACGACGGTGCCCCTTTATCGCCATTACCCGCTACGGGTACTTTTCCCCTACGTGGACGATGGTGTCAGGTGGTACATGGCAACAACGGAAACAATACGCCCAGCTTTAACCTGGCCATTACACCTCAGACCGACACCATAGTATTTAACGGCCGAGGTACGGCACCGGCCACCAACAGCATAAGACATTTATCGGCCTATTACCACACGAATATTATACACGACTACCTGAAGAGCTTGGCGCCTGCCTTCACCGCACTCGATATTCCCCTCACCACCCGGGTCGATATCACCACAGGCAGCTGTAACGCTTACTTCAACGGCAATTCCATCAATTTCTACACAACACAAGCCGATTGCAATGCCTTGTCGATGGTAGCCGATGTGGTCTATCACGAATATGGCCATGCCATCACTAATTACTTTTATGATGCACTCGGGCAAAATTTTCAAAATGGCGCGATGGGAGAGGGATATAGCGACATTTTCGCTTTGAGCATCACCAACAACCCGGTACTGGGCATCGGATTCAGCAACACAGACCCCACCCGATTTGTGCGCCGCTACGACGTGAATCCAAAAAAATATCCTCAGAATCTGGTCGGACAGGTTCATGCCGATGGCGAGATCATATGCGGCGCGTGGTGGCGCACAGCGGGCAATATTGGTAACCGCGACACGATGATGCAGATCCTGACTGAAGCGATGTATGGCCTACCCAATGCGCCCAATGGAATGGAGGGAACGCTTTACACCGACATCTTGATCGATGCGCTCCAGGCAGACGACAACGACAATAACCTATCCAATGGAACGCCACATTTTACACAGATTGTAACGGCCTTCGCTTTCCATGGCATCACTCTGCTGCGCAATGTCACCTTCAACTTCAATCCATTCCCTGACGCGCAGGCTGGAAGTCCGATTCCGCTGAGTGTGCAGGCCTCTGTCGATCCACCTTTTAATGCTTTGCTGGACGGAATTAGCGTGGTTTACCGCGTCAACAGCCGCCAACCCCAATATACCGACACTATACTGCTCCAACCCGCCGGGGGGAATAACTATACTGGTAGTCTTCCGGCCTACCCCAGGGGCACGGTACTCGATTATTATGTGGCACTCACCGACCAAATCGGTGGACTGGGTTCTGCCAAACCCGACTATGTCGACGATCCAGGTCGACCCAATATGCCTTATAATATGCTGATTGGCTTTACCCGACACCAAGCATATGATTTCGAGAGCACAACACAAGACGCTTTTTTTACCATCGGATTCAGTGGTGATCGCGCCACCCAAGGAATTTGGGAAATTGGTGTACCTGTCCCCTCATTCACCTTTAGCGGTACGGGAAGCCCGGTAGAAGTACAACCATCATCGGGCAGCACGCCCGGTGGATTTCGTGCGGCCTTCACCCAAAATGCCGCTTCATCTAACGATCCGCCCACTACGGCATCCGTTCTCGGTGGACGAACATCGCTGCTTACATCAAGCCTCGATTTATCGACCTGGAACGACCCCGTGGTGAGCTATATGCGCTGGTTCTCCAATGATTTAGGCGATAACCCCGGACAGGACAATTGGGAGGTAACCCTCACCGGTAATGGCACCCAGTTTTTTCTGGTAGAACGCACCCGGCGTGCAGATGCCAGCTGGCGCAGAGGTGTGGTGCGCCTCACCGACCTTTTGTCGAGCCTCGGCAGTGTACGCATGCGCTTTGTGGCCCAAGACAACTTACCGGCTTCGTTGGTGGAGGCCGCGATCGACGACATTTTCTTCTATGATCCCACCCCCGCCACAGGAATCGGCTCGGAGTCTATCTCAACACAAGCTGTATTATACCCCAATCCTACCCATGGCCTAGCCTGCATAGCAGGTCTGCCGGAAGGACCGGTTTCGGGCTGGATCATGGACACCCGGGGTCGTCGCATCAGATTTTTTGAGGGCACCACCACCGCGGATGCCTGTGCATTCAGCATTGATTGTACTGGACTCCCAACAGCGCCTTATTTTGTGCAATTGACCGATGCAATGGGCGCAAACCATCCGTTTCGTGTGCTCATAAGCGGCCAATAACCAATCGCCTATGCTGCTCTCCTATTCTTGGTTATGCGAATTTCTTCCTGAGCCCTTACCGGTCGATGAACTTTGCGCCATCCTTACGGATCTTGGCCTTGAAGTCGATGGCGTTCAACACTTAGGTCATCGACCCGAACCCGCCCAGGGTCTTGTGTTGGGTAAAGTGGTGGAGGTGATGCCCCATCCTAAGGCTGACCGACTAAGAATTGCCATGGTGGATGTAGGGGAACAGGCTCCGCGACAAATCGTTTGTGGCGCGCCCAATTTGGCCTTGCACCAAAAAGTGGTGGTTGCCCTGCCTGGAACGACCTTGCACCGCGCAGGCGGTGACCCAATATTGATTCAACCGGCTATCCTAAGGGGGGCAGACAGCTTCGGCATGCTGTGCTCGGCTCAGGAAGCAGGTTTGGGTGACGATTCTTCGGGCATCATGGTGTTAGACGATCAGGCGTTCAGTCAGACTTTAGGAACCCCGCTTGCGGATCTTTTTCCGGGACGTCTGGGTGATTGGCAGATTGAAGTAGGTCTAACCCCGAACCGCTCCGATGCCATGTCGCATTTCGGTGCTGCGCGCGATGTGGCAGCCCGATTGGAGTTCGCGCGAACGATGCCCCAAAAGAGCTTGCCTCCCTCTTCAAAATCAACGCCAACAAAACCATCCGTACAAGTCTTTATCGAACAAGGGGATGGTTGCAGTCACCTGGCTGGTTGCGTGGTACGGGGCATCCGCACGGGTCCTTCGCCCGATTGGATGCAAGAACGACTCAAAATGTGTGGCGCACGCCCGGTAAATCTGATTGTAGACGTCACCAATTACATCCAATACGAATTGGGGCAACCCATGCACGCCTACGACCTCCGACAGATTAAAGGTGGAGAAGTGCGTGTGCGAACAGCCCACGAGGCGGAACGCATCACCCTACTCAACCAAAAAGAATATAGCTTAAAGCCACACCACCTGCTGATTACCAACGCGCATGAACCCATGGGTGTAGCAGGGGTCATGGGCGGGCTCAACGATTCTATTGCTCCGGATACCACCGATATTTTTCTCGAAAGCGCTCATTTCAACCCTAAAAGCATCCGCCGAACCGCCCGTGAGCTGGGCATCAAAAGCGACGCGTCCTGGCGCTTTGAGCGGGGCACTGATCCCGATGGCGTGCAAACAGCGCTCGCACGCGCCGTGTTTTTGCTCGAAAGTTGCGGGGGCGGAAAGGCGGAACCTTGGGTAGAGGCCCATGGAAACCCCATTCCTGAGGCGCATATCCATTTGCAGTTTCATACACTCGACACCATGGCCGGTTGTAAGATTCCTCGGGCCGAATTACGGGGCATACTGGAGCGTCTCGATTTCCAAATTGGCTATGAACACGCGGAGGGGATGGAATTAACAGCACCTCGATACCGAACCGATGTAACCCGCGAGGTCGATGTGTTGGAGGAAATCCTCAGGGTGTACGGTCTCAATCGACTTCCTTCACCACAACATCTTAAGTATGCTCCTACGCCCGCCAAGAACCTTGATCAGACCCACAAGCTGCGTGATTCTGTAGCCCGTATGCTCGCCGACTCCGGTTTTTATGAAACAATGAGCCTATCGTTCATTTCCGATGCGGAACTTGAGTTTCTTCCGGCCTATAAGCCCTATGCACTCAGGGTATTGAATCCGGTCAATGATCTATACCCTGTATTACGTCCCAGTCTGTTGTTTTCTTGCCTCAACAATGCACGGCACAACCACAACAGACAACAATATAACCCCATCTTCTTTGAATGGGGAAAAACGTATCTCGTAAACAACAACACCCGGACCGAAACCGATCAATTGGGCTTGTTGATGTCGGGTTCGGCCACTCCCGAAAGTTGGTATGCTGATGCGAGAAAAATTGACCTGCCCCTGCTCCATGCGCACGTACAGCGCATATTCATGGCCTGCGGGATAGATATCCAACAGCCTGAACAGGGTACGCATCCCTGCCTTACCCATCGCCAGCTTCAATATACCTGGCAAGGAAGGCCCTATGCCTATCTCGGTGAGGTCGACCCAGGCATTGCCAAACACTACGACCTCAAACAACCGGTGTGGTTTGCTACCATGGAATGGGCACCTTTGATGGCACAAGTTGGGCAACGAAAACAATTCCGTGATTGGTCGCGCTTTCCGCTCGTTCGCCGCGATCTCGCACTCCTGGTGCACCGCAGCGTCCGCTATTCTACTTTACGCGAACTTGCTTTCCAGTCTGCGGCCCCCTTGTTGCGCGAGGTGAACCTTTTCGATCGTTACGAGGGCGACCGCATCGCCCCCGAACTCCGGTCATATGCTCTGAGCTTTATGTTCCGCGACGATCATGCTACGCTTACCGATGAAAGAGTCGAGGCGGCAATGACTCAAATAATCGCTATCTTCGCGGAAGCTACAGGTGCGGAAGTGCGCCGCTAGAAATTATGGATCAAGAGTTGCTGCAACGCTTGCACGTGCTTCACCGCCGGGTGCAGTCGGTGCTCAACCGATTGGATAAATTGGAACAGGAAAATGCCAGTCTCAGGCAGCGCGTAGCGACGCTGCAGGATGACAAACTAAAGCTTCAAGACCACCTGAAATCGGTCGAAGAAGAGAAAAAAAACCTGGCCATAGCCGAACAAATCCGTCGCGATCCAGCTTCGAGCCGCTCCATGCAACTGAAACTAAATGAATACATCAATGAAATAAACCGGTGCATCGAACTGCTGCAGGAACAGCAATAGGTCACAGGTGTTTCAGAATTATGGAGCATATACACCTCAACATACGCATTGGAGACCGCACCTACCCGGTTAAAGTTGATCCCAGTGCTGCACCCCGACTGCAATCAGCCGAGGAGCAGATCCGATTGCGCATGGATGAGTATAAGTCGACCTACCCTTCGTCCGACAAAACCGACCAGTTGGCCATGACTGCGCTGCATTTCGCACACGCAGGACTGTCAACTCAAACCCAAAGCTTATCTGATCAACCCACGCCTAAGCTCGATTTATCCAGCCTTTCGCAATCCGTCGATCGCATTTTTGAGCTATTGGACCGACGAACATCGACCGCTTCTGAATCTGATTCGCCCTAGACCCATAGCCACTTCTGCCGTAGTCTTGCCCACAAAAACAAACTATGGAATATGCAATAGGATTGGCCGCGACCATCGTGGCCCTGCTTGCCGGACTCATCACCGGCCGCAAAATGGGCGCAACAGCCCGCGATCAACAACGCGAAGAAGCTGAAAAAGAGGCAGCCCGCATTCTCAAAGAGGCCGAAATAAAGGCTGAAACCCTGCGCAAAGAGAAAGAACTTCAAGCGCGCGAACGCTTTCTTCAAATGAAACAGGAACACGAAAGTGAAGCCAATAAGCGCACCCAAGCTCTTGTTCAGAATGAAAACCGCATCAAACAAAAGGAACAGACACTCAACCAAAAAATGGAACAGGTGGCCCGCAAGGAACATGAACTGGATGGCAGTCGCGACCACCTCAAACGCCAGCAGGAGCAGATGGAGCAGAAAAAGGAACAGCTCGATAAACAGCGCGAAGAACTGGAGAAGAGCCGACAAAAAACAGTGGCTGCCTTAGAGAAAATCGCCGGTCTATCGGCACAGGATGCCCGTGCACAACTGATGGAACAAATGGCCGCAGAGGCCAAAAGCAAGGCCGCAGGCCAATTGAAAGAAATTCTGGATGAAGCCAAAGCCCACGCCCAGAAAGAAGCCAAAAAAATAGTTATAGAGACGATTCAGCGCACCGCCACAGAGCATTCAGTTGAAAATGCCATCTCGGTATTTCCCATTAAAAACGACGAGATTAAAGGTCAGATTATTGGCCGCGAAGGACGAAACATACGGGCCTTCGAAGCAGCCACTGGGGTGGAAGTGCAGGTCGACGATACGCCAGAAGCCATTGTATTGAGCTGCTTCGATCCACTCCGCCGCGAAATTGCGCGTGTGGCTCTGCATCGACTGGTTACTGATGGACGCATTCACCCGGCCCGGATCGAGGAAGTGGTGAACAAAACCCGCAAACAAATCGAAGAAGAGATCGCAGAAATTGGCGAGCGCACCTGTGTTGACCTGGGCATACATGGATTGCCGGCTGAATTGGTGCGTCTCGTAGGTAAAATGCGGTACCGCTCTTCCTACGGTCAAAACCTCCTTCAGCACAGCCGCGAGGTCGCCAATTTATGTGCCACTATGGCCTCCGAACTTGGTCTCAATCCAAAGTTGGCCAAACGCGCTGGATTACTCCACGATATCGGAAAGGTGCCCGACGACAATCCGGAGGTGCCACACGCCATTCTGGGGATGCAAATTGCGGAACGTTGCAAAGAGCACCCTGTGGTTTGCAACGCCATCGGTGCACACCACGATGAGATCGAGATGACCGACCCCATCTCTGTGATCGTTCAAGTTTGTGATGCTATTTCTGGCTCACGACCTGGAGCGCGCCGGGAGATGGTCGAAGGCTATACAAAACGCCTAAAAGAATTGGAGCAACTGGCTACTGGCTATGGTGGGGTAGAAAAAGCCTATGCCATCCAAGCGGGTCGCGAACTCAGGGTTATCGTTGAGTCAGAAAAAGTGGGGGATGAAGCAGCCGATCTGATGGCCGTGGATATATCAACACGCATCCAGAACGAAATGCAATACCCCGGGCAGATCAAAGTGACTGTGATTCGCGAAAAGCGCGCTGTCTCCTTTGCGAAGTAATAATAAGCAAGTCGAAATATTCTGGCCTCTGATGATCTGATGCGCGCATAGACCTTTCATCAAACTATAGGCGGGGATCCGAAGTATGTGTGAATCCGATGTAAGCGGGGATCCGAGCTACTTTCTGTAGATCACTTGATTGCCTGAAGCGGTTGTCAGCAGAACCTCAGGTGCTTCTGCATGTTCTACATAGCCAATGCAACGTGCTTCGATGCCCATTGACTCAGCCCTTTCCATGAATGAAGGCGCCTCGTTTTCAGAAAGGTACACCTCCATTCGGTGACCCATATTGAACACCCGATACAGTTCTTCATCACTGCTCCCCGAGCATTGAGCGATCATCTGAAACAAAGGGGGAACGGGAAACAGATTGTTCTTAACCACACGATGTGGACCCAAAAAATTCAGCGTTTTCGACTGTCCCCCGCCCGAGCAATGTACCATGCCGTGGATATCAAATGCACGTTCACGCAAAATGGGAACCAGTAGTGGGGCATAGGTCCGCGTTGGCGACAAAACAAGACGACCCGCATTCAATGGTGTGCCTTTAACGAGATCCAAAAGACCCATAGGGCCCTTATACACCAAATCAGCGGGCATCGATGGGTCATACGATTCCGGATAAGCAGCGGCTAAGACCTGAGAAAAAACATCATGTCGGGCCGAGGTGAGTCCATTCGATCCCATCCCACCATTGTATTCAGATTCATACACCGTTTGACCGAAGGATGCCAATCCAACAACAACATCCCCCGCTTGAATTCGCTCCTGTGAAACAACATCGGAACGTCGCATACGCGCGGTCATTGTTGCATCAACTACTATGGTGCGCACCAAATCACCCAAATCGGCCGTTTCACCTCCACCATGGATCACCTCAATCCCATAATGATGCATTTGATCGATAAAATCGATGGTTCCGCCTATGATGGCCTCTAAAACCACTCCAGGAATTAACCGAGCATTACGCCCGATAGCCGATGACAATAAAAATGGACCCGTGCAACCCACACAAATCAGATCATCCAGATTCATGACCACCGCATCAACCGCCAAATTTCGCCACACCTGTAGGTCACCCGTTTCTTTCCAATAGGCATATGCCAAAGCCGACTTACTGCCCGCCCCGTCGGCATGAATCAAGGTACACCATTCTGGATCCCCACCCAGATAATCGGGGAGAACCTTACAGAACGAACGCGAATATAATCCCTTATCGAGACGGCCAATGGCCTGATGCACCTCATCTTTCGTAGCCGAAACCCCTCGCCGCAAATACTCACTCATAATTGATGGATGGCAGAGCTATCGACTTTCACCTCACTCCCAATCGGGATTGGTGTACACCAGATCCTCGTCGAGTTCCAGATCACCGGTAACACGACGGTATTTGATGATTCCCCGGAAATCCGTGCCGATCACTTTGAAGGTTGTTCGGCGGTTCAACTCGTGTTCCGCATCACTACACTTGACGCCATTACCACAGCGGTTCAAAAGCCTAGTCTCGCCAAATCCAGCCGGAACCAAGCGAGCAGAGTCAATTCCTTGCGCGATCAGGTAGCGTACAACTGATTCAGCACGTCGCTGGGATAAATTTTGATTGTAGGCATCAGATCCTCTTGAATCGGTATGAGAATTCAACGAGATGCGCAAATTTGAAGCACGGTTGAGAAAGCGTACCAAACTATCCAACGAACCGAGCGACTGCGGCTTCAGTTGGTCGCTGTCGAAATCATACACAATATCTCCAATGACGATCTCGTCCAAAGGCACGCGCATCAACCAGAGATCGGCACGGAATTTTTTTGATTCCTCAACCCCCATAGTATTTATGGTGGTGTCATGATCGATGTAATCAAATTTCGAGGCTTGAATTCGGTATTCGAAATCTGGCTTTAATCGGAACGAATAATTCCCCTTTTTATCCGTTTTGGTGTCCTTATAGGTCGAGTCCTTCATGAACAGCCTAACCTCTGCAAATGCGATGGGTTTACCGGTGCTGTCATCATAGATGGTGCCATCCAAGTCGATTTCAATCGGTGGCACAGACCATTGGTAGATGTCGTCGCTGCCACGACCACCTGTCCGATTGCTCACCAAAAAACCTTTGTCTTTGCGGGTATTGGCAATAAACCCAAAGTCATCAGCGCCAGAATTTACAGGAAACATTAAATTTTCAGGATCTGACCATTCCGTACCGCTGCCCTTAACCGCGAAAATATCCAATCCACCCATCCCAGGGTGGCCATCACTGGCAAAATACAGCGTTTGACCATCGGCATGTATGTAGGGAAACATTTCATCCGATTCGGTGTTCACTTGCGGACCAAGGTTAATGGGATCCTCCCATTGATCCCCGGCACGGTTCATGTACCATATATCTTTGCCCCCATAGCCCCCTTCAGCACCATCCGCCGTAAAAAACAACTTGGACTGATCAGGCGATAAACTCGGATGTGATACCAGTATGGTGTCACCAAAAACAGAGATCGCCTCTGGAGTTCCCCATTTAGTACCCGCCCGTTGAACCACATAAATCTTGCAATCTCCCTTTTTTACGGTGCAACGCGAAAAGTACATGGTGGTACCCGCCTCATTGATGCTTGCCGTACCATCATTTCCCGGTGTATTAATATCCCCTTCTAAAGTAGCTGGTTTGCTCCACTTGCCCTTGGCATCGACAGTTGATTCAAAAAAATCTGAATATCGTTCCCCAATGCGGTTGAAGAGTTTCTTACCACTGGCTTCTTCCCGATTGGAGGTGATGATGACTCCATTTTTCCGAAACAAAGTCAGAAAATAATCCGATTCGCGCGTGTTGAACACCCGCATATTTTTTACCTCATGCTTTGTGGGCGTTTTTTTCCATCCAGAGGCCATCACGCAGGTTTCCCGATCCCATTTCACACGGGCATCGTCGGGAACGGCCTCCAAATGCAAGGCATATTGCTCCGAAGCCTCATCAAATCGATCCAATGCCCTTAAAACAAAAGCGTGTTGAGCGTATAATTCCGGATCTTTAAAGCCTGCCTTTTCAGCACGTGCATACCAAGAATCAGCCTGTCGATAATCATTCATTAAGCGGTAGCACTGCGCTACCTGAAAAGTTGCTTTACCCTTCTCGTCCTTATTTTTAATGGCTTTCTTGTAGTATTCAATCGCCACGAAATACTGCTGAATCTTATACATTTTGTCGCCCAATGCCATCTGGGCACGTGATTCATGTCCAAAAGCGCACACAATAAATATAGCCAACAGCAGAATCGGGAGTCGTATCATTTGCTTCATATCACGGCATCAGAAAAGGAAGTTGCAAGGTAGCGAAAAGCAATCGTACAAGCAACCCAATCAGGGCTTTGCGCCAGCAGGCAATCCCAGCTTTTTCTTTACCGGCTCCATGATGTCATCAGAATCCTGATAATGCAATAAAGTTCCCCCACCGGAATCGAATACATAGGTATACTTGCCCTCCTTGGCCACATCCTTGATGGCCTGTTCCGCCCGTTCCATGATAGGCCGCAACAACTCCTCACGCTTCGAGGAGATATCTTGCTGCGCACGCTGCTGGAAGTTGTCGATGTTGGTCTGCAAGTCCTGAATTTCCTTTCCACGGTATTCCCGAACCGCTTCAGTCCACGCGCTTTGCTTCGACTGATATTCTGTGTATTTGGTTTTCAATTCGGCCAGCATCTGCTCCAACTGACCATTCAAATCCTCTGTATAACGCTTTAGGCTATCCTCTGACTTCTTTGTTTCGGGCATCAGGGCAACCAAATCAGATGAGTTGATGTGCCCCAATTTAATCTGAGCATGGACGGTCAAGTTCGACAAGCCAAACAAAATTAGACCGCTGAAGAGAATGATTTTTTTCATTTTGGATTAAGTTTAATATGATTTTATTTAACGAGGCCGGGTACCCGGACGAGGGGCAGGATTTGAGGATGGATTAGCAGTAGCTGGAGGCGGCGTTCGGGCTGGCTGAACATCAGGGGAACTTTCTTTATCCGACCCTTTAATCTCCTCTTTCAATCGCTCCATTCCGGGCATATTTACCTTAGGAAGTGCGGGCGTCCTCGACCGGGCTTTTTCCTTAGCAGCGGTCGGTGCCACACCCATTTCAGTCAGAATATCGTCGCTCTTATCGAACTTTCCATTGGCATAGATCAAAGTCACAGCCCCAGCGCGGTCAAAAATAAGGTCATATCCCTTTTCGCGGGCATATTTTTGGACGGCTTCATAGATCCGGTCCTGTAGCGGTTTAATTAACTCCTGTTGCTTGCGCCATAATTCACCCTCGAAGCCGAAGCGCTTCGACTGCAACTCCTCCAACTCGGCCTCCTTTTCCTTAATTTCTGCCATTTTTTCCTCCCGCATGGAGGCAGTCAGCAATACTTGCTCGGCCTTAAACGAACGCTGCATACTTTCAATGAGCGATCTTTTTTCGGTTAACTCGTTCGACCACTCCTCCGCCATAGCATCGATTTTTGATTGCGCAGCCTTGTATTCCGTAATTTGGGCGAGGATGTACTCACTGTCGATGTAGGCATACTTCTGAGCAACCGAGAAAAACGGAAAAAGCCAAAACAACAAAGCAAATACTGAACTATAACGCATCATCAAAAGTTTTGTCCGATAGTGATGT
>SXGR01377001.1_pt1 | contig 85726 bp, 69 predicted proteins | sample 3174711 | NCBI WGS metagenome assembly SXGR01 (sample SAMN11356860, study PRJNA531348) | freshwater metagenome | isolation source: freshwater sample F1-60 | place: China: Fuxian Lake, Yuxi | collected 2017-12-25 | reverse complement strand
CCGCCAAGGAAAAGCCACAAAAAGGTAAAGTAATCGCTGTTGGGAATGGTAAGAAGGACGAGCCCATGACTGTTAAAGCTGGTCAAACCGTTCTTTACGGAAAATATTCCGGTACTGAAATCAACATCGAAGGAACCGATTACCTCATTATGCGCGAATCGGATATTTTAGCGATTATCGATTAATTTAAATCATTAAAACAACTATAAAAACAATATTATGGCAACCAAAAACATTCATTTTGATACAGAAGCTCGTGATGCGCTTAAGCGTGGTGTCGATGCCTTGGCCGACGCAGTGAAGGTAACCTTAGGTCCTAAAGGCAGAAATGTGGTGATCGACAAAAAATTTGGCGCACCAACCGTAACCAAAGATGGAGTAACCGTAGCGCGTGAAATCGAATTGAAGGACCCAGTCGAAAATATGGGCGCTCAATTGGTGAAAGAAGTAGCATCCAAAACGGCTGACCAAGCCGGTGACGGTACCACAACGGCCACCGTTTTGGCTCAGGCCATCGTAAAATCTGGGTTGAAGAATGTAGCTGCCGGTGCCAACCCTATGGATCTAAAGCGTGGGATTGACAAAGCAGTCGCGGCTTCGGTGAAGTCGTTGCGTTCACTGAGCATGGAAGTGGGTGACGATTTTGGTAAGATCGAACAGATTGCCAGCATTTCGGCCAACAACGATGCCGTGATTGGCAAACTGATCGCCGATGCCATGCGTAGGGTAACTAAGGAAGGTGTGATTACGGTTGAGGAAGCCAAATCGACCGAGACGTATGTGGATGTTGTTGAAGGTATGCAGTTCGACCGTGGTTATGTGTCGCCTTATTTTGTAACCAACGCCGACAAAATGGAGGCTGAATTGGAAAATCCCTACATTCTCATCTACGATAAGAAGGTTTCAGCTATGAAGGAACTCCTTCCAGTACTTGAGAAAGTGGTGCAAACCGGACGTCCGCTGTTGATCATCGCTGAAGATGTCGACGGAGAGGCCCTAGCTACCCTGGTTGTAAATAAAATTCGCGGATCACTTAAGATCGCTGCTGTGAAAGCACCAGGTTTTGGTGATCGCCGTAAGGCTATGCTCGAGGATATCGCTGTATTAACGGGTGGTACGGTAATCAGCGAAGAGCGTGGATACAAATTGGAAAACGCTGATCTCACATATTTAGGTCGCGCTGAGAAGGTGAGTATCGACAAAGACAATACCACCATTGTGAATGGTGCGGGCAACTCCGACGATATCAAGGCGCGCGTCAACCAAATTAAAGCACAAATTGAAACGACAACAAGCGACTACGACCGCGAGAAGCTACAAGAGCGCTTGGCGAAATTGGCCGGTGGTGTGGCCGTTCTCTATGTAGGTGCAGCAACTGAGGTTGAAATGAAGGAAAAGAAAGACCGTATTGACGATGCCTTACATGCAACGAGGGCTGCCGTTGAAGAAGGTGTTGTGCCCGGCGGTGGTGTAGCGTTCATTCGCGCCATCAAGGCCATGGATCGGGTGAGCGTTGAAAATGAAGACGAGCGCACAGGCGTGAACATCGTGAAGCGTGCCTTGGAAGAGCCTCTTCGTCAGATCGCTGAAAACGGCGGCGTAGATGGTTCCATTATCGTTCAGAAGGTGAAGGAAAGTGCTGGGAACTTCGGATATAATGCCCGACTCAATAAGTTCCAAAACCTTTTGGTTGCTGGTATCATCGATCCAACCAAAGTATCGCGCGTTGCCCTTGAAAATGCAGCGAGCATTGCCGGCATGTTGCTCACCACTGCATGTGTGGTATCGGAAGATCCAGAGAAAGATGCAGCACCTGCTATGCCCGGTGGCGGCATGGGCGGAATGATGTAAAATTCAATTGGACGTCTTTTATTCATGCAGAAAACCCCGGGGAATTGCCCGGGGTTTTTTGTTGTTTCTCGTTCGATTCCGTCGTATTTTTGTAGTCTGTGATTGATTTTCCTTATGAATAAAATTTCTGTAATGTTGCGATCCTCATTGGGTCGCAAACTCATGATGTCGCTCACTGGTTTGTTTTTAATTTTGTTTCTGGTGGTGCATCTTGTCGGTAATCTTCAACTTTTGGCCGGAGATGGGGGGATGTCATTTAATCGATACAGCCATTTCATGTCGAACAGTCTACTCATTCAAACTGTTTCTAAGTTGAATTTTACTTTCATCCTCCTCCATGTGCTCTACAGTATTTGGCTCACCCGAACCAACGCAGCTGCAAGGCCAGTGGGCTATGCAGGAAAAGCTGCACAGGCGCAATCGGCATGGAATTCGAGAAATATGGGCATTTTGGGCACGCTCGTGCTGGTTTTTTTGATTGTTCACCTTAAGGGATTTTGGTATCAATTAAAATTCGAAAGTCCTGCATACACCACCCTGCCTCTTCCCGGAGGCGGGAGCGAAGTGGTAGTGAATGCCTATGAAGTAGTGCGGGTGGCTTATTCTGAGGCGTGGTATGTTGGCGTTTATTTGCTTGGATTATTGGCCGTTAGCATTCATTTGCACCACGGTTTCAGAAGTGCCTTTCAAACCTTGGGTTTGGGCTATTCAAGTTACAGCCAAACCATTCGGAGCGTAGGGGTAGCCTTCGCATGGATCGTACCGGCATTGTTCGCTCTAATTCCAGTGATGATGTATTTCGGTTTGAGTTTTTAATGGTTGATACATGATACTAAATGCAAAAATTCCGGACGGCGCGCTGCCGGAAAAATGGACCCGCTACCGTTCTACTGTTCGTTTGGTTAGTCCGGCCAACAAACGAAAGTTGGAGGTCATTGTAGTTGGAACCGGACTCGCAGGTGCCTCTGCTGCTGCTTCATTAGCTGAATTGGGATATAAAGTGAAGGCTTTTTGCTTTCAGGATAGCCCGCGCCGAGCCCATTCTATTGCTGCACAGGGAGGCATTAATGCGGCAAAGAATTATCAAAACGATGGTGATAGTGTATATCGTTTGTTTTATGATACGATCAAGGGGGGGGATTACCGGGCAAGAGAAGCCAATGTTTATCGACTCGCTGAAGTATCTGCGAGCATCATAGACCAATGCGTAGCCCAGGGAGTTCCGTTTGCACGGGACTATGGTGGGTTGCTCGATAACAGGTCATTTGGTGGTACTCAGGTGTCAAGAACTTTTTACGCCAGGGGGCAAACTGGTCAACAATTGTTGCTGGGTGCTTATTCAGCGCTCAATCGCCAGGTTGCCCGGAAACAGGTACAGATGTTTGCGCGACACGAAATGGTTGATGTGGTCGTGATCGACGGAAAGGCGCGCGGCATCATTGCACGGGATCTGGTGACCGGCAAACTGGAACGTCATGGAGCACACGCTGTGGTATTGGCCAGTGGAGGCTACGGAAATGTATTCTATCTATCGACCAACGCCATGGGATCGAACGTAACGGCTGCCTGGAAGGCCCATAAAAGAGGCGCATTTTTTGGCAATCCGTGTTTTACCCAAATTCACCCTACCTGCTTGCCCCAATCCGGTGAATATCAGTCCAAGCTGACCTTGATGTCGGAGTCGCTTCGAAACGATGGCAGGGTATGGGTACCATTGAGGCAAGAAGACGCACAGGCCATTCGAGAGGGGAAGCGTACAGCTGCGCAATTGAAAGAAGAGGAACGTGATTATTTCTTGGAGCGGAAGTACCCGGCGTTTGGAAATTTGGTGCCACGCGATGTGGCAAGTCGCGCCGCCAAAGAGGCTTGTGATGATGGAAGAGGGGTTAATCCAACAGGATTAGCCGTTTTTCTGGATTTCAGAGATGCAATACAGCGATTGGGCAAAGACGTGATCAGTGCACGTTATGGAAACCTTTTTGAAATGTATGAAAAAATAACCGGGGATAACCCCTACGAGGTTCCTATGAAGATTTACCCCGCCGTGCATTATACTATGGGTGGTTTGTGGGTCGATTATGATTTGATGACTACCGTTCCGGGTTTGTATGCCATAGGTGAGGCTAATTTCAGCGATCATGGTGCGAATCGCTTGGGGGCTTCTGCACTCATGCAAGGGCTTGCAGATGGTTATTTTGTTTTGCCATACACCATAGGTAACTATCTGGCCGATGAAATCCATACTCCGTCTATACCTACAGAACATGAGGCTTTTGCCGCTGCAGAGGCACGCGCCTTAGAATTGTACCAAAAATTCTTGTCGATCAAAGGGAGTCAATCACCTGAACGTCTGCACAGAAACCTTGGAAAGATTATGTGGGAGTATTGCGGTATGGCTCGGTCTGAAGAAGGTTTGAAGAAGGCGTTGGGTCTGATCAGTGATCTAAAAAGTTCATTTTGGTCTGATCTTCAGGTTGGGGGAAGCGTGAACGAGTTTAATCCTGAATTGGATAAAGCCATGCGCGTGGCTGATTTTATTGAGCTGGGTGAACTCATGATTCGTGATGCACTAGACCGCAAAGAATCTTGTGGTGGGCATTTTCGTACGGAGAGTCAAACGCCTGAAGGCGAGGCGCTCCGCGACGACCAGAATGGGAATTATGTCGCTGCTTGGGCCTACCAGGGTGATTCTGTTGCACCGGAGCTGCATAAAGAACCTTTGAACTTTGAAATTGTTAAACCTACTCAAAGAAGCTACAAGTGAAGGAAAAAGACACGATTGCCTTAACGCTCAAAGTCTGGCGACAAAATGGGCCCTCCGACAAGGGAAAGTTCGAAACTTATACCCTAAATCAGGTGCCGGTTAACGCTTCATTTTTGGAAATGATGGATCTGTTGAATGAGCAGTTGGTGGGCCAGGGTAAATCGCCGGTGGCCTTCGACCATGATTGTCGTGAGGGAATTTGCGGATCGTGCAGTATGTACATCAACGGACGTGCACACGGTACACAGTCAGGTACAACCACATGTCAGCTCCATATGAGACATTTTCATGATGGAGAAACCATAACGATTGAGCCTTGGCGGGCGGCGCCTTTTCCTGTCATTCGGGATTTGGTAGTGGATCGGTCTGCATTTGATACCATTATGCAGGCGGGTGGTTATGTTTCGGTCAATACGGGAAATGCACCTGATGGCAATGCCGTACCTATTGCGAAAACACATGCAGATGAGGCGTTTAACGCAGCGGCTTGCATCGGGTGTGGTGCTTGTGTGGCAGCCTGTAAGAATGCTTCGGCTATGCTGTTTGTATCCGCCAAGGTATCCCAATACGCCCTGTTGCCTCAAGGACAACCGGAGCGACGTGAACGGGTATTGAAAATGGTATCCACTATGGATGACTTGGGCTTTGGTGCGTGCACAAATACTGGGGCATGTGAAGCCGAATGCCCAAAGGGTATTGGTGTAACCAACATTGCTCGCCTTAACCGTGAATATTTTGGCGCTCTTTTGGGGCCTGGAGATTAATTAGTTTTTCCTAATCCGCAGGTCTACATTTTTTAGGCTTGGATACGGAGTAGGGTTTTTATACGTTCAAGTTTATGCCCTTGCTCTCCCTGAATTTGGATCGGTGTCCACTACGGCTGGAAGGCTATGGTTATTTCTTTTTTCGTGCTTTAGTTTTGTCGCTTCCCTTTTGGAGTTTGACGGCAGAGGCCACCCACAACAGGGGGGGGGAAATTACATTTCGACAATTGTCTGGGCTTACTTTCGAAATCACAGTAACCACGTATACCAAAGACCAGAATGCGGCTGATCGGCCGGATTTGCCGGTTTCTTTTAATTATGGCAACCCTGTACTGATCGATACAGTGCCTCGTTTGAGTCGGGTTTTTGTAGGTGCGGATCTAGTGCGAAATATCTATGTCACCACCCATACCTTTCCAGGGCCTTCAACCTATACCATATCGGTAGCCGATCCGAATCGGGTAGCCAACGTGGTGAACATTCCCAATTCGGTGAATCTGATGTTTTACATCCAAACGCAGCTCACGATAAGTCCCTTTTTGGGGGTAAATAGCTCACCCATATTGAATTTTCCGCCCATCGACTATGCCTGCATCAACCGATTGTTTGTTCATAACCCGGGTGCAGTAGATCCGGATGGTGATTCATTATCTTATGAAATAACGCCGTGTAGGGGTGATAATGGTCTCCCCGTTCCTGGTTTCTTTTATCCCGCACCGCAAAATCAACTTTATGTCGATGGTATTTACGGTGATTTTATCTGGAATACACCCCAGCAAGCAGGCGAGTTTAACTATGCGATGCTGATTAGGGAATGGCGAAATGGGGTCAATATTTCTTCGATCCTGCGCGACTTTCAGGTAACGGTTGCGGCTTGTAACAATCGTCCACCGAATTTGCAAGTTCCACCCGATACCTGTGTGGTAGCAGGAAGTCCTTTGCAGCGCTCGATCACGGCCACGGATAGTGATGGTCATGTCATTAGTCTGAGTGCAGCAGGGATGTCCTTCGCTCCACCCCGCGGCGCGGTTAGCCAGTCGCCAGCTACCTTCACGGATGTAACTGGTGTGGGGCCCTTGACCTCAACCTTCAGTTGGAATACCACATGCAGTCACATTCGCTTGGCGCCATACAGGGTTGTTTTCAAAGCCATCGATAACGGGAGCCCGCCCCTCACCGCTTACGGCGTTTGGAACATAAGGGTCATTGCATCGGCCGTGACCGGTGTTGTGGCCACGCCACAGCCGGCAGCCATTAGGGTTAATTTCAATCCCCATGCCTGCACATCGGCCTTGGGATATCGTGTATACCGTAAGCGGGGGTCTGGACCGTTCTCCCCAGGGTATTGCGAAACGGGTGTCCCTGCCTCGACGGGTTATGTACTGATCGATACGTTGATGGGGTGGAATTCTACTGTTTATGTCGATGACGATGGTGGTCGGGGTCTGCCCCCCATGGAGGAATTTTGCTACCGGATTACAGCATTTTTCAGCGAAAATGCACTGAATCCGCTTGGGGGCTCGGAGAGTATTACTTCTGATGAGGTTTGTGCACGGGTTCCTTTGAGTTTGCCTGCTTTCACACGCGTGAGTGTACAGTCGACTGATGCGGTGAATGGGTCTATTTCATTGGCATGGCTCGGACCTTCTGAATTGGACCAGGCTTTGTTTCCACCGCCTTATCGAATCGAATTGGTTCGCTCCGTGCGCCCTGATCTACAAGGCGCTGCAACTGTTTTCACGAGAACATGGCCTGATTTTTCATCATTGATGGCCGATTCTTTCCACATAGATACGCTCTTGAATACAGTACAAGGGCCGTATTATTACCGCATAAATTTGTTCTCAAGCCCTGCATTCGGTCTGGTGGGCCGAAATACGCACGCATCTTCTGTGTTTCTGCAGGTACAGCCACTTGATGCGCGGCTGCTCTTGGCCTGGACTTGGGATACCCCTTGGCAAAATGATTCTTTTTATGTGTATCGTGAGAGCGTTTCTGGCCTCCGTCAATTGTTGGGTGTTACCACCCGCCCCGAATGGCTCGATACCGGTTTGGTGAATGGTCGCAGCTATTGCTATGTTGTGATGAGTCGCGGTGGCTATCGTGCACCGAGCATGCCGTCTCTTTTATATAACGACGCACAACAAGTGTGTGGAATCCCCCGCGACTCCGTACCGCCTTGTCCGCCCACCCTCTCGGTTTCAACAGACTGCGATCGTTTTCAGAACCTGTTATCTTGGCAACAGAAACCTGAATGCGCCGCAGATTTGTTGGCGTGGAGAATCTATTTTAGTGCTGGGGAAGGTGAACCATTTATATTCTTAAAATCGGTGGCTGCCGATTCATTACCCTCCTGGTTACACGCAGGTTTGACGTCTTCGGTTGCGGGATGTTACCGAATAACGGCGGTCGACAGTGGTGGGAATGAAAGCGGATATGTGAATGAGGTATGCTCGGAGAATTGTTTGGAATATGATTTACCGAATGTTTTCTCGCCCAATGGCGATGGAGTAAATGATGTTTTTCGCCCGTTACCGGGTTGGCGGTTTGTGCAATCGATTGATTTGTATGTCTACAATCGCTGGGGTCAGATCGTTTATCGGAGCATAACACCTTCGATCGATTGGGATGGCACAAACATGCAAGGGGTGCCTGTAGAGGAGGGAACATACTACTACCGAATCCGGATCAATTTCAGGGTATTTTCGGGCATCGAATCAGTCGATCGCGATGGGGTAGTAGGAATTTATAGATAAGTATTATAGAATGTTCACAGGCATTATTGAAACAACAGGTGAAGTGGTGGCGTGCGACAGGATGGGTTCAAACGTAGATCTTTGGATTCGGTCTGATTTGAGTACAGAATTAAGGGTTGATCAGAGTGTGGCCCACAATGGTGTATGCCTGACAGTCGTAGAAGTGGCCAATGGATTGCATAGGGTAACGGCCATTGAAGAAACGATTCTGCGTACAAATCTGGGCACATGGAATTCAAAAACTATAGTGAATCTGGAGCGATGCGTACCGACCGGAGGACGTTTGGACGGGCACATTGTGCAAGGGCACGTTGACCTTTGTCTTATGTGTATATCCGTTTCAGAGCGTGATGGTAGTTGGTGGATTGAATTTGCTTTTCCGGCGTCCTATGCTCATTTGATTGTGGAAAAAGGATCGGTTTGTTTGGATGGTGTTTCTTTGACAGTAGCTCATCTCGGTGACTTGTCGTTTGCGGTGGCCATCATTCCTTACACATGGACGCATACTAATGTTCAACAATGGAAACCGGGTGCACGCGTCAATTTTGAAGCGGATATTTTAGGAAAATATGTAGCCAGGTGGATGGCACCCCACATCCATGCGGACTGATCTTATCTTGCTATTTTTGGATGAGCACGTTGAAACCACCTAAAAAAAATGCCGGCACTTAGGCCGGCATTGATCAATAAATTTGATTCTAAATTAGGGATGCAAATGGCCGAAGAATCACTTCGCAGCGGCCTGCAAATTGATGTTTAAGGTGATGTTGTCATTGATCATTTTGTCGCCTAATCCCTTAAAGAATTTTCCTGAACCATAACGGATATTCCAAAGCGTGCGATCGATATCAAATTTCGCGTTGGCCTTTACTGCCGCCGCTTCCATTTGAACCATGGCCGGGAATTTAATGCCATTAGTAATACCCTTGATGGTTAAATTACCTGAAATGGTGTGGGTATTGCCTTCAGCATCGGCAGCGGGTAGCGCATCTACAGCTGTAATAACGAAGTTAGCCACTTGATGGCTGTCCACTGCGAAGAAATCAGGGGATTTCAAATGTCCAACCAAATCGCCATTTTGCTTGGCATCTGTGAGATCTTCCACTTTAATGCTGCTCATGTCGATGGTAAAATTCCCTCCTTTTAATGAACCTGCATTTGCTTGAAGCGTGCCTTCGGTGATCGCTACGGTACCAAAATGCTCTCCCGTAACTTTCTTTCCGGTCCACTTCAATTCCCCGGAAGTGAGTGAAAATTCTTGAGCGCCAGCAACTTCAGCTGCAGCTGCCACATCAACATTTTCGGCTTCTTGGCCACTGTTGCCGCAGGAAAAGGCTAAAAGACCAGCTGCGACTGCAATCATAAGTGTGTTTTTCATAGGTTTTGTATGTTTATGGAACGATTTCCAGAATAAAAAGTTCAGTCAATTCCCAAAAAAAATAAATTGCACACACAAAATCAATGTATGAAGAGCTGTGATTATCAGTCGTCTTCTCCTTTTGGAGAGTCTACCAACCTTACAAGAGAGTCTACCAACCTTACAAGAGAGTCTACCAACCCGTGGAGAACGCTTTCTGCAAGCGAGGTGTATGACAATCCTTGGATTCGGTTAACGGAATACCAGGTGCTGAACCCATCCGGTAAACCCGGTATTTATGGTAAAGTGCATTTCAAAAACCTTGCGCTTGGAATTGTAGCCCTCTATGATGATGGATGCATGGGATTAGTGGGTCAGTACAGGTATACGATCGATTGTTATTCATGGGAAATCCCGGAGGGGGGTGGCAAGCTCGATACAGATCCGCTGCTATCTGCTCAACGAGAATTGCTTGAAGAGACTGGCTTAAAAGCGGGGCATTGGGAGGTGCTGCTTCGGATGCATTTATCGAATAGCGTAACCGATGAGTATTGCATCGTATTTCTCGCCACCGATCTCCAACAATTCGCGGCTGAACCTGAAGAAACCGAGCAATTGAGATACCTTAAGCTGCCTTTATCGGAGGTTTGGCTGCGGGTGAAGTCGGGGGAGATTACCGACACCATTACAGTTGCGGCGGTTCAGGCCATGATGCTTAGGAAGGCGGGACTTTAGTCAGCGGCTTCGCAATAACCAACTTTGAATGCTGTACGTTTCATCCCGAAAGGTTCATCCCGAAAGGTTCATCCCGAAAGGTTCATCCCGAAAGGTTCATCCCGAATTAATGTTTCCTAACCTGCATCCCTTAGATTTGCACCATGAAAAAGCCTTTGCATCACCCGATTTTAATGTCATTCGTTTCTTCGATTTCTTTCGTTTTTACGGTCTTCTTGTGCTGTTTTTTTCTGTCCACAGGGAGTGCGGATGGACAAACTGCACCACGCCTTAAGAAATCATCGCCGCTGCATAGAGCACGTCAATCGGCCGAATTTGCGGCACAAGCACGGCCGCGAAATATTATTCTGCTGATCGGCGATGGCATGGGGGCTACCCAAATATACGCCGGTATGGTGGCGGGTCGGCAAGAAGTGAACCTTGAACGATTCAGGCATTTAGGGTTTAGTAAGACCCATTCCTTCGATGACCTTATCACGGATTCTGGCGCAGGAGCAACAGCCTTCAGTATTGGCAAAAAAGCCTTCAATGGCGCAATAGGGGTGGATTCCGATACTATGGCCTGCGAAACGATTTTAGAAACGGCGGCACGGATGGGCAAACGAACCGGCGTGGTGGTTACTTCATCGGTAACGCATGCTACGCCTGCCTCATTTCTTGCCCATGTTCCCGACCGGGAGATGCACGAGGAAATTGCGCGCCAAATTATGGAGAGTAAGGTCGATCTGTTGATTGGTGCAGGTAAGAATTACTTTGATCAGAGAAAAGACGGACGTGCGCTAACGGCCAATATGCGCGAACGAGGCTTTTACACCGCCTTTGATTCGACGTCACTCGCCCAAATTCCAAAAGGAAGTCGGTTGGCGGCCTTACTTTGGGATAAAGAGGCCCCCAAGATGAGCGAAGGAAGAGGTGATTTTCTGCCTACTTCAACCCGATTGGCGCTCGATCATTTGAATGACACCACCAAAGGCTTCTTTCTAATGGTTGAGGGTTCCCAGATTGATTGGGGTGGTCATGCCAATGATGCCGATTATATCGTTCGGGAAATGATTGATTTTGACCGGGCTATTGGTGTGGCACTCGACTTTGCTGCAAAAGACGGTCAGACTTTGGTCGTGGTGACAGCCGACCATGAAACCGGTGGCTTTGCCATCAATGGAGGGGATTGGTCTACGGGCCGGATTGAAGCTGCGTTCACCACCAAAAAGCACACCGGCGTGATGGTTCCGGTTTTTGCCTTTGGGCCTGGTGCGCATGCATTCACAGGCATTCAGGATAATACATCGATTTATAAGCACATGATGAGAATGTGGGGTTTTACCGCTTCTTCGCCATGGCCTTGGCGAAAGAGCGCTCCAGAAAAATCGCGTCGGAGTGATACGGCTGAGTAAAGAAGGGGTATTGCCGGTTTTGGGTATTTTCTTGTGACCCGAGTTAACTTAACCAGGTTCTGGGCGTTTTCTACATGCATCGCTGCAGTGGGTTACCTCATCCCAGCACCGCAGCCACTTCTTGCGCCAGCTAAAGGGTCTCCCGCAAACAATACAGTCCTTTTGGGGAAGATGCGGTTTTCGGTAAATTGGTCCTCGATCGGGATTCTGGCGTTTATTGGTGTTCACTTTATTCAGAATTGGATTCAGTATCGGTCTTTTTTCCGTGTTTGCGTAAGATATGCTCAGCATAAGCTCGGCATTCGGCGCTCCCCTTTATGGCCCACAATGATTTTCGGGCGTATGCAGCAGCCGCATCAGGATAAATTATTGGGTTTGGGTAGTCGATTCCAATTCGACAAGCAAACTGGATTTGTTGGTCGGGGGATAGCAGCCATGGATTATGGATCCATTCGTTTGGTACATGAATGAGCTCTGGAACCCATTGCCGCACAAATAGTCCATTGGGGTCATGTTCTATTCCTTGCTTTACCGGGTTGTAGATTCGTATGGTGTGAATGCCCGTGCAGCCTGCCTGCATTTGAAACTGCGGGTAGTGAATGCCGGGCTCGAAGTCGAGGAACGCACGGGCCAGGTGTTCGGCTCCTTTTTGCCAATCGAGCCAAAGGTGATGGGTTAGGAAGCTCACCAACAGGGCACGCATTCGGAAGTTGAGGTATCCCGTTTGGACGACGCAACGCATACTGGCGTCGATCAGTGGAATACCTGTCTGACCATCGGCCCATGCCTGGAACCGATGCTCATCGAACTGATTCCTTACCGAATCGAAAGCTCGATTTTGATTACGGTGTTCGAGCATGCCGTCGATTTCAAATTTTTGAATGAAATGGCAGTGCCAAAGCAAGCGTGTGGCGAAAGCGGCCAAGGACCGAATATGGGCCGCGCTGGCACCAGATGTCCGCAGTTGTTGCCTGCGTTTCTCACAGGCCTGGAACACCATGCGCATGCTGAGGTTTCCCCATGCGAGGTACGGACTAATCCGACTGCAGCTGCGCCTGCTTTCCAGTGGCTTACTGATCATACGCCCATAGTTGAGGTGCCTCCGTTCTAAAAAATCGTTGAGGTATTTTTGGCCGAATGACGCACCGCCTGGCTGCATCGGTGCTTCGTTTGTGCTTGGGCTGAACACTGGTTTCCAGGCATGGGTTTGATGCCAATTCAGGCATTCTGAGGAAGGCGTGAAGGCTGTGTGCTTTAACCAATCGGGCTGTGCGAGGGGCTCTTGCATGCGCATAAACCACCGGGTATTCCAGCCTTTTAGGTTTGTGCAAGGTCTTTCTACGCCATGGGATGGAAATTCTATCCATGAAACCCCCTTTTTTTTGCTCCACTGGGCCACCGAACGATCTCGATCGTAGGTGAATTTTAAGCCGGTTTCTTCATGGCTGTATAGGTGGGTAAAGGCAACCAACTGGTGCAATCCCTCAAGCACGGGAACGACTTCTCCTTCGATCGCCCAGAAAATGCAGTCGAGTGGTATTTGTTTCTGAATGTCGAGGATTGATTGATGGACAAAGCGTAGATGCCGTTCACTGATACGGGCGTCGGCCTGCAGGGAGGTCTCATGAATATATAAAAGGAGGACACGGGCATGCTTTTGGAGCGCAGATGCAAGTGGCGCATGATCATTCAAACGCAGATCACGCTTAAACCATACAATGGCCATATTGTGCTTCAACAAAAGACAGGTTTTTATTGACGGGGTTAAGGGTTGGCGGGAACACCAAATAATTCGGCCAGCATACATCGGGCTGAGCCGCCACCTACACGTTCGATTAGGGGGATGTCGAGTATAATGGGGTTCAGAACTCCCGAAATCTGTTTGCGCTGCTGCTCGGTGAATGCATTCCATGCCGTCCGAGATGCAATCAGCTGCGGTTCACCTTTGGTGTTTTGAACCTCCAGAACATTAGCGCAATAAGAGCTCATTTGATCCTCACTAATCTCAATCAGCGGTCTTTGGCTGCGTAGGAGCAGTTGTTGGGTAGATAAAGAATCCGATGGATCCAGCACTTCCAGGCATACAAAGGCCATACTGGGCCCAACGGCTAGAACAACATTGGTGTGGTATGGGGGCGTTCCATGCTTGTCTTGAGCCCTTAGATAAATTAGGGTGTAGTTGAGGTGTTGTGCCACCAATTCGGCGGGCTTTCGATGGGTGCGGGGCGATTCGGTAGCAAAAACGACCCGGTGCAGGTGATCAAAAACCAGGCTGCCCGTGCCTTCCAGAAACTGCTGCTGGGTGGTCCATGGGCTCAAATCTAAACTCTTATGAAGTCCTATTCCCTCCAGGGCCGCCACATGAACAGGGTCGATTTCAATTCGGCGGTTTTCTGCCATCATGGGATACAAAATATATCGCCCACCCGGGTGCGTGCTGAACCAATTGTTGAGAAAAACTGCATCGGGCTTCGTGGGATGAGGGCTGTCGTTCCAAACGGTAACGTGCACGCCTGCCGCTTGTATGCGCGCTACACTTTGGTCAAATTCGAGCAAGGCTTGTTGCACGAATGGATATTGGCGCGAAATGGAGTCGCTTCGGTCGTCTCCGGGAACTGAGGAATCAAGCTTGATGTCGATCCCGTGCCCTCGAGGGTAGTTTTTTGCCTGAAATGCATTGGTTGAGCGGGTCTGTTCATTGTAGCCGAATCGGGCAGGCCGAATCATGAGCAAACGATGGGTGCTGATGGGATTCATGTCGATGCCAATACTATACTGGGTGTAAATGGAGGACACTCAATTGAATCATATAAATTACAGGGCACGTGCGAGGAGTGTAAATGGAACGCCTTCACTTGGTGTCTTCAAATTACCCGGGCAAAAGGGATATTCTTGGCCGGATGATGGGTATGCCAGGCATTGAGTCCTACCACACCGCAGAGCTGGGCCGCTGCGGGCAAAATCTGGCCATCAATCCCCAAAAGTTTTTCTTCAAGGTGGATCTCCGTTATGGCTGCCACCACTATCCGGCTGTTGTTGGCCTTCACGTCCGCGAATTCGATGGCTTTTAATCCGATTTTGAGCGGGGATTCGCCAACATATGGTGCAAGGTGATGGGTCGAGAACCAAGGTGTGCACTTACACGCATCGAATTCACTCTGGTCTGAAGGATAGCGGGCGCTGCATTGATGTGCAGACTCAATTTGATCAACAGAAACGGCATTTAGCGTAAAGTGTGTGTTGATCTGGATGATTCTGCGGGTATCCTGTTGGGCATCAGGCGGCCTCAGCACCACGCCGAGGAGGGGCGGAGCGGCTCCGAGGTGTACGATTGAAGCAAACAAGCCCAGGTTGTTTCGGTCGTTTATGTCTTGAGTACCCAACAAAAATGCAGCTTTGATCCCGCTGAGTGTGTTCACAAAAGCGCGACGGTATTCGCGCTCCCATGCCATTATTTCATCAAGATCTACCGTTTTCATTCGAAAGGAACAACAAATTCACGGTTATAGGCCAACTATTTTGAAGGTTTATGGCTTGAGCGCTGCGCCGTAGGTGTCGAGCGCGCGTGTCCGAGCAAAAGCATGTTCCACCATAGGGGCAGAGTAGTGCTTTGTGCCCCATTCAGGCACCCATTTTCGGATGTAGAGCCCATTCGGATCGAACTTTCGTGCTTGTTCCGAAGGATTGAATACCCGGAAATAGGGTGCGGCATCGCAACCGCTTCCAGCTGCCCATTGCCATCCACCATTATTCGAGGCCAAATCAAAGTCCAGTAAGTGGCGCGCAAACCATGCGGCACCCCACCGCCAGTCGATGAGCAGATGTTTAGTAAGAAAACTGGCCGTCACCATCCTAACCCGGTTGTGCATGAAGCCTGTTTGATTCAGTTGACGCATTCCTGCATCAACCAGCGGGTAACCTGTGGTGCCGAGGCACCAGCGTTCAAAGTCAGTAGGGTCATTTCGCCAAGCGATATGGTCATAGGCTGGTTTGAACGAGCGATCAGCGGCATACGGAAACTGGGCGAGGATCATCTGATAAAAATCACGCCAGATCAGCTCATTTAAAAATGTGGCATTCAAGTGCCGGGCGCGTTGGGCCAATGTCCGGATGCTAATGGTGCCAAAGCGAAGATGAATGCCAAGCCGGGAAGTACCGTCCATGTGGGGGAAATTCCGGCGTGCGTCGTAGTGTGCGATGAGGTCATCCTCTGTGTAAGCAGGTGGGATGCTGATCGAGGAAGATTCGAAACCGAGATCTTGTAGCGTGGGTATGGGTTCGCCAGGGTTTGTGACTCGTTGGCTGCTTCGAACGAGTGCTTCGCTGTTCCATTCACGAAAATGGTCCTCGTGCAAGGAATTGAGCCACTTTCTGCTGTAGGGTGTAAAGACGGTATAGGGTTTGCCGTCGTCTTTCAACACTTCATGCGGTTCACGTAGGACATGGTCTTTGTAGTCGTTCCACGAGATACCCTTCTTGTTGAGGAGGGATGCAATGTGCGCATCGCGTTGCCGGGCGTAGGGTTCATAATCGCGGTTTGCATAAACCCCAACTATCGCGTAATCTTGAATCAATTGCGCCCAAATTTCCTCGGGTTTTCCGTACTTGATACACATGCCGCTCCCGTTCTTCTGCAGGGTTTCATGCAGGCCCAACAAGGTGTTGTGCAGAAAATGAACACGAGCGTCATTCCGAGATTCCAATCGACCTAGTATGTGGCTATCGAAAATAAACAGAATCATCACCGGATGACCGGCATTCAGCGCATGCCAAAGGGCTGAGTTGTCTGACAAACGCAAATCCCGGCGAAGCCAGCAGACACTAATGGGTAAACGGTGCATGGAAGAGGGAAGTAGTTGTTCTGCTCTATTTTGGTGGTTATAAACCTCGGAGGCTTCCCATTCCTCCGTCTACGCCTATAATTTGTCCGGTTATCCAGCCCGATTCTGGGGCAAGGAGGAATATTGCAGCAGCCGCCGTATCGTGGGGCGTGCCCACACGACCGAGTGGATGGCGTTTGACGCCCGCCAACCGCTTTTCCTCGCTGTTCAACAAGGATGCGGCCAATGGGGTGTCGGTGAGTGAGGGCGCGAGGGCATTAACCCGAATACCTGATGCAGCAGACTCAGCAGCTAAGGAACGTGTTAGTCCTTCCAATGCCGATTTAGCGGAGGCAATGGAACTGTGAAAGGGCATGCCCGTTTGAGCGGCTACCGTGCTCATAAACACGACAGAAGAACTACCCGCTTTTTTGAGTCGGGAGTAAACAGCACGCGCAGCACGGGCTGCCCCCAAGAAATTAAGCTTCCATTCCTGTAGGTAGTCAGCATCCGTTAAGCGATTAAATGGCTTTAGGGTGATGCTTCCTGGTGCATAGACCATGCCATGAATTTCTTCCGGCAGATGATCAACCGGAAAGTCAACATCCCCCATCGCATCCCAAAATGCCCAATGGCCTAGGGTAGGATTTGGATTTTGACGGCCATACGTCCAAAGGCTGGCTCCCTCCCGCTGTGCCATATGCGCAATTTCCGCACCTATGCCTGTTCGGGCGCCAACAATCAAAATGTTCCTTTGATTCAAACGTGCCATCTCAATGCGCGGGCATTTCTAGGTAACGGAGAAATTCAGACCGGGTAGCCTCATCCAAAAATCGACCGCTGTAGTCGGATGTGATGGTTCTACTCTGACGGTCTTGCACGCCGCGCATGCTCACACACATATGGTGGGCATCCACAACAACGGCTACATCTTCTGTTTTCAGGACGCTGCGCAGTTCATTGGCGATTTGTCGGGTCAGACGCTCTTGTACTTGTGGTCTGCGTGCAAAGTAATCCACGATTCGGTTGATCTTACTGAGGCCGATGACCTGTCCGTTGCTGATGTAGGCAACGTGTGCTTTGCCAACGATCGGCACAAAATGGTGCTCACAATGGGAATACACGGCGATATCCTTTTCAACTAGCATTTGCCTGTACTGGTATTTGTTTTCGAAAAGGGCTACGCGCGGCTTGTTTTCGGGGTTCAAACCACTGAAGATTTCTTCTACATACATCTTAGCCACCCGATAGGGCGTTCCCCTGAGGCTATCATCACTGAGGTCAAGACCTAAAACATGCATGATTTCCCGGAAGTGCTTTTCGATTAACTCAATTTTGAGTTCATTGTCGCGTTCAAATGCATCCTGGCGGAGGGGTGTATCCATCGATCCAGGTGCATGGTGGTCGCCAAGCTCATCCATCATACGGTGTTCATCCTTCACATTCAACATAATTTCGTTCGGTTTCATATAGGGTTACTTTTAGATCATGCGCGGAGTTAATTTCTGGACGGAGAAGAGACCAAATGACTTGGGCAATGTTCTCGGCAGTGGGCACCAATGTTCTAAATTCCTCGGTATCCAGGTTTAGGTTTTGGTGGTCGAATCGTTCAACTACACAGCGATCGATTAATTCTGCCAGCCACTTCAAATCCACCACATAACCAGTCTCAGCATCTACCTCGCCCCGCACGTGTACGAATAGATTGTAGTTGTGTCCATGGTAATTGGCATTGGCGCATTTGCCATAGACTACTTTGTTGCGCTGCTCATCCCAATCGGGCCTATACAGGCGATGGGCGGCATTGAAATGAGCTTTACGGGTTACGGTGATTTTCACGATATTGAATAAACCCCTCAGAGGGCCAATTGTTCGTCCAAGGCCGAATTTTATTGGTTCACCAGCGGATGAGTGCCGACGCCCACGTAAATCCACTGCCGAAGGCTGCTAACATCAATAAATCGCCCCGCTGCAACCTTCCTTCGGCTACAGCTTCACTGAGTGCAATAGGAATTGACGCCGCGGTGGTGTTGCCATAGCGCATGATGTTATTATACACTTGCTCATCTCGCAGCCCCATTTTTTGTTGGATATACTGACTGATCCTCAGGTTGGCCTGATGCGGTATCATGAGTTTGAGGTCGCCCGATGAAACCCCATTGGCTCTTAAGGCCTCGTTGATGACTTCAGCGAATCGCGTGATGGCGTGCTTAAAAACGAAATTCCCGTTCATGTATGGGTAATACGACTCGTCGTTTGGGTTATTTTCTTTGAGGATGTGTGAGACCCAATGTTGGGTGCTCGGACTAATCACAGCGAGCTCGCGGGCATGCCTTCCTTCGCTGTGGAGGTGGGTCGATAGGACCTTGCTCATGCCCAATCCAGTACCTCCCGCTTCCTTTCCCTCTTCCTTTCCCTCTTCCTCAGCAATACCTACCACCACAGCACCTGCACCATCTCCAAAAATGACGCTCACATTGCGCCCACGGGTAGTCATATCTAAGCCAGCGCTGTGTAACTCTGAACCCACTACAAGAATTCGGCGGTACATACCCGTTCGGATGAATTGATCGGCAACAGAAATGGCATATACAAAACCAGAACATTGGTTGCGGATATCCAATGCCCCGATGGTATGATCCGGAGCCAGCATTTCCTGCAATTGAACACCGGGCCCGGGGAAGTAGTAGTCGGGGCTCAATGTTGCAAATATGATAAAGTCCAGTTCCTCTGCGGATACTCCGGCATTTTTGAGCGCCAACAGCGAAGCCCGGTAACCCATGCTGGCTGTGGTGTCTCCGCCTCCTAGTACAACATGTCGGCGTTCTTCAATGCCCGTACGCTCAACAATCCAATCGTGCGATGTGTCCATCAACTGACTCAAGTCGTGGTTGGTCACCACATGGTCTGGCACATAATGACCAACTCCTAAAATCATACTGCTTTTCATGGTTTCGATTTTGGGTAGAAAAATACAGACTTGGGCCTTAAAATACAGACTTGGGTATAAAAATACAGGCTAATGCCTACAAAAATCCCAGTTCCAGTCGCGCCTCTTCACTCATGAGGTTTTGAGACCAGGCGGGTTCGAAAGTAAGGGTAACAACGGCCTCACGGACACCAGCAATACCTCGAATCTTCGATTCAACCTCGCCCGGGAGGGTGCCCGCGACCGGGCAGGCAGGGGAGGTGAGGGTCATTAAAACATCAACTTTTCCTTCATGACCCACCTTGACCTCGTAGATCAGACCCAATTCATAAATATCGACCGGAATCTCAGGATCATAAATAGTCTTAAGAACGGCAATAACATCCTGCTGCAGTTCCACAAATGATTTATCGGCTGGTGTCATTCAATTATTGTTTGGTGTGGCCAATGCCAGGGAAGCATCATGTCGGATGCGCGCAAGCATACCGGCTAATCCATTGGCTCTACCGGGCGACAAATGCGCGGTGAGCCCGATTCGATCCGGTAAATCAAAGGTCTCATTCAGAATGTCTGCGGGTGTTTGTCCGTTGAAAACTTTGATTAACAAGGCGATAATGCCTTTCGCAATAAAGGCCTCAGAATCAGCCGACATCCACATTCGGTTGTTTTCGCAGCGCGTGGTCAGCCAAACACGACTTTGGCATCCTTTAATCAGGTTATCCGTCGTTTTCTCTTCCAGAGGCAGCCCCTGAACATCCTTGCCCAGGTCCATTAAATAGGCGTAGCGTTCCTCCCAATCGTCGAGGTATTCAAAATCGGCCGCCAATTGATCCTGAATGGACTTCATCGTACTGGGTAGATTACTCATATCGGGTTCAAGGGAATTTCAGGTTTATTGAGCTTGGACTTTTCCCATCAATCGCAAAGCACGTATCAACGCCTTTTCCAATTGGTCTATTTCTTCAAAAGTGTTGTACAGTGCCAGTGATACCCTGCACGTCCCAGAAATACCAAAATGACGCATCAGTGGCTGAGCGCAATGGTGGCCTGTGCGCAGGGCGATGCCTTGCTCGTCGAGAAGGGTGCCGAGGTCATAAGGATGAACACCATCGACCACGAATGAAATGACCCCAGCTCGATTGTTCGGCTGGCCAATGAAGCGAATCTGTGGAATGCTGCCTAGTTTCAGTAATGCGTACTGCAGCAATTCGGACTCACGGCGCTCGATATACGACCAACCGATCGATTCCAAAAAGTCGATGGCAGCCGACAGTCCGATAACCCCGGCAATATTGGGAGTGCCCGCTTCCAAGCGGTAGGGGAGTTCGGCCCAGGTGCTTTTTTCATAAGTCACCTCATCGATCATATCCCCACCGCCCACCATGGGTTCCAAGGTTTCTAGAATGGATTTTTTGCCGTAGAGGACCCCGACCCCAGTAGGTCCCATCATTTTATGGGCGGAGAAGCACAAAAAGTCGACACCTAGACCATGAACATCAATCGGATGGTGTGCGACAACCTGTGCCGCATCGATAAGCGTGGTAATGCCCTTTTCATGCGCCAATCGCACCCATTCATGTGCAGGATTGATGGTTCCCAGCGCGTTACTGATCCAGCTAAAGGCAAAGATTCGGGTTTTTGAATGGAGCATTTGGGCAACGGATTCGGTCGAAACTTCACCGAGATCGTTAACAGGCACAATTTTTAAGTGGGCCCCCGTTCGTGTGCAAATCATTTGCCATGGCACCAAGTTGGCGTGGTGTTCAAGTCCGGTCACCAACACTTCGTCGCCTGCTTTTAAATGGGCACTTCCCCAAGATTGGGCTACCAAATTAATGGAGGCTGTGGTTCCGGACGTGAAGATGACTTCTGAAGGGTTTTCGGCGCCAATGAAGCGAACAGTTTTCATGCGTGCTTCCTCATACGCTCGTGTTGCGCGTTGGCTCAAATGATGAACCCCACGGTGAACATTGGCGTTGTCCAACTCATAGTAGCGGGTCATAGCGTCGATCACCTTTCGAGGCTTTTGGGCTGTCGCTGCGTGATCGAAATAGACCAATGGCGAGTCATTTACCTGTTGATGAAGGGCAGGGAATTCCATTCGAATAGCCTTCCAGTCAGGTTCTTGGGGTGCTTTACATTCTGTTGGTTCTGACTGATTCATAAAGATAAGTGCATCGAATGGTGCACGGGTGCGGTTGATTAAAGTGGATTATTCGGTTGATTAAAGTGGATTATTCGGTTGATTAAAGTGGATTATTCGGTTGATTAACGGTCGATTGATTCAACGCATGGAGTCGGTCCACACAATGGTTGAGGCACCAGGAGCGAAGGATTTCAACCGGTAATGAGTCCAGTAAATCGCGCACAAATGCATCCTGAAGCATCATCCGTGCCTGGATCTCTGATAATCCACGCGTCCGCATGTAGTGAATCTCTCCTGCATCCAACATGCCCGTTGTGGCTCCGTGTGAGCATTTCACATCATCGGCGTAGATCTCCAATTCGGGCTTGGCGTTGGAAACGGCGGATTCATGCATCAGGAGGCTCGCATGATGTTGGTAAGCATCGGTTTTCTGGGCTTCAGGATCAACGAATACTTTGCCATTGAATACGGAAGTGCCGTTATGGCCGACCAAAGCGCGGTAGCGCTGACGGCTGCTGCAGTTCGGAGTGCAGTGCCGCATCAGCGTCTGGTTATCGATGTGTTCCCCGGCCCCCGGTAGCACAAGACCCGTGAGTTCTGTATGGGCGAGTGGACCTTCTTGCGAAACCGTCAATTGATTTCGAACCTTTCCTCCGCCTGCGCAGTAGGCAAAGTGAGCGTATTGGCTTTCTTTTTCTTGGTTAACCAAAACCTGTTGTATACACTCATGGGTATTGCCCCACAATTGAAGTTGATTGTGTTTGAGGCTAGAGCCCACTCCTAAGTGAATCTCATGCAGCGAAAGGGACATGCCCGCACCTATGCCTTCCATAACCTCTGAAAAGGTGAGGGAAGCGTTGGGCCCCAACTTAATGACATGATGGCATGGCAGGACGCTTTTCGATTCAGGTATATCGTTGATCGTGTGGATCATTAGATGCTTTTGGGCCACTACATTTTTTTTCACCTCAATGAGGACGCCAACAGCATTCTGTTCCAAGGCCCACTGACTAAAATAGTGACCGTGTTTCAGCGCGATGGCACCTCTACCGAATTCACTTTCCACCGAAGGCCCAAAATGGGTCCCCGGAAGACTGCAGACGCTGATCCCGGATGAGGGCTCGGGGAGATGGCTGAGATGCGGTTGAATCATTCCATTCTTCACCACCACAACCCAGGCCTCGTTTATTGATGGAATAGGCAAATTCGACGACGGGATGCCTTTGCTGAGGCCAGGCACGGAAGGCGGCTGGATTTTATACTGTTGAAAGTGGGGAAATTGAGTATATTTCCAATCTTCATCACGGAAATTGGGTGGTACTAGCTTCCGTAGTTTATCAACAGGCTGAACCGCGTGCGGCCTATTGGGCATCAATTCGGGACTGGTGGTCACGACGAAACCTCCTGTCCTGCCCGTATCCAATCGTAGCCTTTTTCCTCCAGCGTCAATGCCAGGTTGCGGTCGCCGCTCATCACGATCGCGCCATCTATAAGAACATGGACCCGGTCCGGTATTATATACTCCAAAAGTCGTTGATAATGGGTAATCACCAACATAGACCGCTGTGCATGTCTGAGTTTGTTGACACCTTCAGCCACGATCCGCAAAGCGTCTATATCGAGGCCTGAATCTGTTTCATCCAAAATGGCCATTTTTGGATCGAGCATTGCCATTTGAAAAATCTCATTTCTTTTTTTCTCGCCACCTGAAAACCCCTGATTGACGGGCCTGCGGATGAGTTCTTGGCTGAGTTCAACAAGGGCGGCCTTCTCCCGCATTAGGGCTAAAAATGCAGACGCATCCAGCTCCGGTTCTCCCCGATGCTTCCTGCTTTCATTCACACAAGCCCTTAAAAACGAACTAAGTCCTACACCAGGAAGTTCAACAGGATATTGAAAGGCCAGAAAAATCCCTGCTCTTGACCGAATTTCAGGCTCCCAATCCATAATTTCTACACCATCAAATCGGATGCTGCCCGAGATTTCGTAGCCATCTTTCCCTGCGATAATCGAAGAAAGTGTTGACTTTCCTGAACCATTGGGCCCCATAATCGCATGCACCTCGCCCGCAGGGATACTGAGATTAATCCCCTTCAGGATTTCTTTGCCTTCAACTGAGGCTTTAAGGTTTTCAATTTCCAAAAGCATATTCGTTCGCGCTCGATTTTCTATTTAGGTGATGATAAAAATGATTTAACATGATGAATTTAAGGTCATTACACTAACCTACTGAACCCTCTAGTGAAATAGCCAGCAACTTACGGGCTTCCACAGCGAATTCCATTGGAAGGTGATCCAGAACTTCACGCGCATAGCCATTCACAATCATGGCTATGGCCGATTCGCGGCTTAAGCCCCGCTGTGTGCAGTAGAAGAGAATGTCCTCAGCAATTTTGGAGGTTGTCGCTTCATGTTCAACAATGGCTGAAGGTTGATGGATTTCGAAATAAGGAAAGGTATGTGCGCCGCAACGATTGCCCATAAGCAGTGAATCGCATTGGGAATAATTCCGTGCTTTATGCGCTGACTTTCGGATTTTGACTAGACCTCTGTAGCTATTCTGGCTGCGTCCAGCGCTGATGCCTTTGCTCACAATTCTGCTTTGCGTATTCTTCCCAATGTGGAACATCTTGGTTCCGGTATCGGCCTGTTGCAAATGGGTAGTCATGGCTACTGAATAAAACTCGCCGCGACTATCATCGCCCTGCAGAACCACGCTCGGATACTTCCAGGTAATTGCCGAGCCCGTCTCCACTTGAGTCCATGAAATTTTACTTGAAGTTCCTTTACATAAACCTCTTTTTGTAACAAAGTTATAAATACCTCCTTTGCCATCCTTATCGCCCGGGTACCAATTTTGCACAGTGGAATATTTAATCTCACCACGATCCAGCGCCACCAGTTCAACGACTGCAGCGTGCAGTTGGTTCTCGTCGCGCTTAGGAGCCGTACAGCCCTCTAAATAGCTTACATAACTATCTTCAGACGCCACAATCAAGGTCCGCTCAAACTGTCCCGTTCCACGTGCGTTGATTCGAAAATAGGTGCTTAATTCCATCGGGCAACGAACACCAGGCGGTATGAACACGAAGGAACCGTCAGTAAAAACAGCGCTGTTCAAGGCCGAGAAAAAGTTGTCGGTAAAAGGGACCACAGTTCCGAGGTAGGCACGAACCAATTCAGGATACAGGTGAACAGCCTCACTGATGGAACAAAACAGCACACCCTTCTCGGCCAGTTTTTCCTTGAAGGTGGTGACCACCGAAACAGAATCCAAAACAGCATCAACCGCCACGCCTGCCAGCATCATTTGTTCCTCAAGAGGTATGCCCAATCGGTCATAGGTCGATTTAATCTCTGGGTCTAGTTCATCGAGACTATTCAATACCGGCGCAGCCTTTGGTGCTGCGAAATAGCTAATGTCTTGGTAGTCGATGGCGGGATAGGTCAATTTCTGCCAATTGGGTTCTTTTAAACCCAGCCAATGTTTGTAGGCTTTTAATCTCCATTGCAGCAACCAATCAGGTTCATTCTTTCGCTGTGAGATAAACCGAATGGTATCCTCAGTCAGCCCCTTTGGGATAATCTCCTGTTCAATATTGCTTTCAAATCCGTGTGGATAATCTCGTTCACTCAGTTGTTCCAGAAGCTCCTGTTCTGATTGGGCCATGAATTTGATGGGTTAAGCCTATTGCCGTTAATAAAATCTAATATGAGTAACAAAGGTACCGCTTTTCTGTTTGCACTTCTCTAAAACATAAGGGCTGGGTCGCCTTTGTAAGGATTACGAAGGCCACCAAACAATCGGCTCTTTATTCAAAAACAAGTTAATTCCCTGGCGGCACTCTACTGATGATCTAATTTCGGCATTGCGCAATGCGGCCCGTTCGAGCGCTTCATGGAGTGACAAATCCTGAACCTCTGCGAGTAACTTCCTAGTTGCAGCCAAACTACCTGGGGCACATCGCTTAGCAATATTTCGTGCAAAGGAATCTACAGTAGACGCAATTTCATCTGCCGCCACCACAAAACTGATCAGGCCATACCGCAGCGCTTCTCTGGCCTCAAGAATATCGCCACTCAGCAGCAATTCCCGCGCCCGCGATTCACCAATTTTTCTGACTAAGAAAACGGAAACCAGCGCAGGAATAAAACCAATGCGTACCTCAGTGTATCCAAATGTTGCCGAAGGAACCGCAAAACAAAAATCACACAGTGTTGCCAATCCGCATCCCCCGGCCAAAGCGGGGCCCTCCACCTGGGCAATGAGCACTTTAGGGCTATCATACATCAATTGATACAGTTCCATCAGGGCTCTGGAATCGGCCAAATTTTCTTCTAGTGAGTTGTTTTGGAGCGATTGCAAATAGGAAAGGTCTGCACCTGCACTAAAAGCCGGGCCCTGTCCGGAGAACACAATGATTCGACAACTTGAATCTTCAAAAAAACTTCGCAATGCCGATTTCAATTCAGCAACCAAACGGTCATTAAAGGCATTTCTCTTTTCGGGTCGATTTAAGACGATTTGCCCTATTCCTTCCTCTATCTGGGCTTGGATGTATTGATATTCCATAGGTTGATGGCTCCTTCTTCAGAGACGCAATGGCATGTGGCCTGTGTACGCCGAATAAGGACTCTAAGTTTGCTGCAAAAATACGGCTTATAAACCGATCCTAAGATGAGCGTCGGATAATTGTCGGCCAGTCTGAGAATGGTCTCTTTTTTCCATTTAGATTCTAAGATCAAGACATCCGCGATGGGCATCTCGGTCAGTCGATCCTCATCCCATTGCGATACCCATAGGGCTGTTTTGTCTTTCCAGCGGATCCATACCACACCCTTATGGTTGATGGTTGTAGGGTGCTGAACCCCATCATGGCTCAAAGGATCGTTGGAACCAAACACGATCGAATCTTCACTATGTCGCCAAACCCATCCTTGTCGACCCTCCCTTACCGCTGCCGAACCTTGCCCATAGCCTTCAAACACATAAAAGGCATTACTGCTGCTCAACTTCATCAGTTGCACCATGCCAACCACATACCACGCAATGGCAACAGACCAGGTGGCCTGGCGGGCCCATTTTATATGGATGAGCCAGCCTAAGGGAATCAATACAATCAGGGCCAGTGCCATGAATAAATCTATTTTCGTCCAATACCATCCCGTGCTCTGCGCATGGGGTAACGCGGCAATCCATATGGTGATTTCATTGATACAATAGAGTAAAGCAGACAAAAGATAGGCGAATATTTTCGCCAAAGGCGGTACAGCACTCAGCAGTGCGAGCAACAATGTGCCAATCAATGCGGGGGCAGATAGGGGCACCACCATTAGATTGGCTGGGAGAAAATAGACGGGGAATTTGTGGAAGAAAAATAAAACCAAAGGGAGGGTAAACCATTGGGCAGAAATCGACAACGAAGAGAGCTCCCAGGCCTTATCAAGCCATTTATTTTTTAACCAGCATAAGGAAAACAAACGGGGATGAAGAAAAAGAATGCCGAAAACGGCTGCATAGGACAGCAGAAAGCCGGGTTGAGTAGGCAGAAGTGGGTCAAACCAGACTTGGATCCATGCCGAAGCCGACATCAGATTATACGAAGATGCGTGTCTGCTCCACAGTTTACCTGCGGCGGCCAGGCTAAACATACCCGATGCACGAACAACTGAAGGGGATAGTCCGGTAAGCAGGGCATAGGCCCACAACATCAACAGGATGCCCAATGTCGAAGTCTTTTTCGGCAATCTCAAAAAAGTGAACATGAACCATGAGCACATCAAATAGAAGATTCCAACATGCATTCCCGAAACCGCCATCAGATGAATGAGTCCGCTCCCCGAAAACGCTTGTTCCAAATCGTCATTCATTCCTTGACGCTCACCTAAGAGGATCGCGCATGCCAAGGCCGCCTCACGCTTAGGGAGGTATGTCGATATTGCCCTACAAACGTGAATGCTGAGCCTCTGGGCCCTATGGCGTAGACTGATGCGCAGCAGAGGTTTGAAATGCGCGATTTTGATGTCATCAGAATTGGTTTTGAGTCGACCAACAAGCCCCTTGTTTCGTGCGTACCCTTCAGAGTCAAATGCATGGGGGTTGCGCAAATTGTGGAAACGACGCAACTGTGCGTTTCGAACGACAATGAAAGTCCCCGGAGGTGGTGCCCTCCAAGCCGTGTCGGTTTCTAGTCGAATCCGTGATTTGTATCGATTAATGGTATCGGATCGATCAGAGCCCATCCAGCGGCAAAAAACCCTTATTCTATGTTGACTTGTGTCGGCTATGCCATCAACCTGTAATAAACAAACTGGAACAACGCATTCAACGGGAAGACGGGCCTGGTATGACCAGAAATGCAGACTGAGGTTGAGCCAAGCGAGCCATAGTATGCCCAGTCCGGTTGATAGTCCAGTAAACCAACGCAATGTAAAACGCCCTTTTAATATGCGCATCAACCCAAAATGAATAGCAGCAAAAAGGGGAATTGCCCACATCCAACATGAGTCTTTTTCTATGGACGCCGGTGGAAGAGTAAGGGCAAGACCCATCCACAGAAGTACGCGGAAAAAAGGGACTTCAGCCCAAGAAAAAAAGACCGGACGAACCATATGACAAAGTTCGAACAGTCGAAGGGCAGTAGCCGTATGTTAAACGACTATATACGGAAGCAGGGGTTTAGCCCCTGAATTCACATAAAAAATGGGGGATATTGGCTTCGAAGAATCGATCGCCTTTGGGGATAAAACCACAGGACTCATAAAAGCTCAGGGCGTGTTCCTGCGCGTGTAAATAAATCACTCTGCCATCTTTGGGCAGACGCTCAAGTACCTCGCCCAGCAGTGCGCGGCCAACACCCCGTTTCCGGAACTGAGCCAAAACGGCCATACGTTCAATTTTCCAGCCTTTTTCGGTTGATCTATAACGAGCGGTGCCAACAGCTTGTTCATGCCAAAGCGCAATGAGATGGACAGCTGATGTTTCAAAAACATCATACTCCTCATCGGGATGAACGTCTTGTTCCAGTACAAAAACCTGTTTTCGGATGTCAAAAACAGTGGGTAAATCATCAGCCAGGGCCGCTCTGACCTGCAATTCTGTTGATCCTTCGTTGGGTGTTGCCTTCATATTGTGCCCACAATTTCGTATTTTTGCATTTTAGTTTATTCTATTTTTTATGAGTCAATCCCATATTCTAAATCTATTAGGCGACCAAGCTGCTTTTTTGTTGGATCACCGATGTCAAACCATTCCTGCAGCACAGCTTCATGTGCCTGGCCCTGATTTTATCGACCGGGTTTGGTCCGATTCCAACCGCACTATCCCAACATTAAGAAGTTTACAGACACTGTACAACCATGGGAGGCTTGGAGGCAGTGGATTTTTGAGCATTCTGCCAGTCGATCAGGGCATCGAGCATTCAGCCGGTGCCTCCTTTGCACCCAACCCCGTTTATTTCGACCCTGCCAATATCGTCGAATTAGCCATTGAAGGCGGCTGTAATGCCGTAGCTTCCACATACGGCGTATTGTCGTCTGTGGCCCGACGTTATGCACATAAAATACCTTTTGTGGTGAAAATAAACCACAATGAGTTTTTAAGCTATCCCAATCGTTATGACCAGATTCTCTTTGGTACGGTTCAGGATGCATGGAACATGGGGGCTGTGGCAGTAGGTGCTACCATTTACTTCGGCTCTGAAGAGTCGGGTCGGCAAATCGTGGAGATCGCAAAGGCATTCGAGCATGCCCACCAATTAGGAATGGCTACTATATTGTGGTGCTATACCCGAAATTCGGGTTTCAAGCTTGATGGGGTAGACTACCACGCATCCGCCGACCTCACCGGACAGGCAAATCATTTGGGGGTGACCATTCAGGCAGATATCATCAAGCAAAAATTGCCGGTGAATAATGGAGGATACCTCGCCACCAAACACGGGAAAACCCACGCAAAAGTGTATGATCAGCTCAGCAGTGCGCATCCTATTGACCTTTGCAGGTATCAGGTGGCCAACTGCTATATGGGTAGAGCGGGGTTAATCAATTCTGGAGGGGAATCGAAAGGCGCAAGTGACGTGCAAGAAGCCGTTGTGACGGCGGTGGTGAATAAACGTGCTGGTGGTACGGGATTAATTTTAGGCAGGAAAGCTTTTCAGAAGCCAATGAAAGAGGGAGTTGCGCTGCTGAATGCCGTGCAAGACGTTTACCTCGATTCTGATATTAGCTTGGCTTAGTTTCGTTGAATGGCCTGGTTTAGAAGATCCACCACTGGTGTAAGCAATCAGCCCAAACTGGAGGTTCCCGAAGGTTTGTGGCACAAGTGTCCGTCTTGTAAAGCTGCATTGCTGACGAGCGAATTAAAAGACAACCAGTATGTCTGTTCTAAATGCAATTATCATTTGCGAATTGGTTCTAAAGAGTATTTTGAAATACTTTTTGATCGACAGAAATTCACGGAGCGTGATTCGGAGTTGGTATCGGCCGATCCTTTGGGCTTTGTGGATACCAAACCCTACCTGGATCGTGTGCAGGCGGCAAGGGCCAAAAGCGGCCTTAATGATGCGATTCGAACCGCTGTTGGTACGGTTGAGGGGGTAGATTTGGTCGTAACTTGTATGGATTTTGATTTTATCGGAGGCTCGATGGGCTCGGTGATGGGTGAAAAAATTGCACGAGCAGCCGATTATGCAGCCCAAACCAAGACCCCGCTGCTCATTATTTCCAAATCGGGGGGTGCGCGCATGATGGAGGCTGCCTTTTCTCTGATGCAGCTGGCCAAGACATCGGCCCGGTTGGCGTTGTTGGCCGATGCTGGTGTTCCCTATTTATCGCTCATGACCGATCCCACCACTGGTGGTGTTACCGCCTCTTTTGCCATGTTGGGCGATTTCAATCTAGCAGAGCCCGGGGCGTTAATCGGCTTCGCGGGACCACGGGTAATCAAAGAAACCATCGGTAAGGATCTCCCCAAGGGCTTCCAAACATCCGAATTCCTGCTCGAGCATGGATTTCTCGACCGAATCGTCGACCGCAAGGATCTTCGCAAGACCATTGCCCAGATTTTGAGACTTTTATTTTAAAGGATTAATTTATACTTTTTTTCGTATATTTGCGGCCTTAAAGAATATTCGTCCGTGTGGCGGTTGATTAATTGTACCATATATGTATTTAAATACCGCTGAAAAGCAAAAAATTTACGCCCAGTATGGCTCAGGAGCTCAGGATACTGGTTCCGCAGAAAGCCAAATTGCTCAATATACAGTGCGCATCGCTCATTTGACTGAGCACCTAAAAAAGAATCGTAAAGACTATTCAACGCAACAAGCGCTGATTAAAATGGTCGGCCGCAGGCGCGATTTGTTGAATTACTTGCACCGAATAGACATTATGCGCTACAGAAGCATCGTTGAAAAGTTGAATCTGCGAAAATAACAGCATTAGAGCTGTAGTATATTCTATTCATTTTTTGGGTCGCTATAGGAGGCATAGCGCTCCCGGCTGTTGGTCAGAGAACACTGAGAATTAATTTATTTATGAAACCAAAACCGATCACACAAATCATCGACTTGGGCGATGGTCGCCAAATCACATTGGAAACAGGCCTGTTGGCCAAACAAGCTGATGGCGCAGTTGTCCTGAAAATGGGCGACACCATGTTACTCGCCACCGTCGTTTCTACCAAAGAGGCCAAAGAAGATGTTGATTTCATGCCGCTTACGGTAGATTATCAAGAAAAGTTCGCATCAACCGGAAAGATACCAGGCGGTTTCCTCAAACGAGAAGGTAGATTGTCGGATTATGAAATTTTAATCAGTCGACTCATCGACCGCGCATTAAGGCCAATGTTTCCGGAGGATTACCACGCCGACACACAAGTTCAGGTTACCCTCATTAGTGCGGATAAAGACATACAACCTGATGCTTTAGCGGGGCTAGCTGCTTCTGCCGCGCTGGCTGTTTCGGATGTCCCATTTAATGGTCCTATTTCGGAGGTTCGGGTTGCACGCATCAATGGCCATTTCATTGTCAACCCAAGCATCTCGCAGATGGCTCAAGCCGATATTGATATCATCGTGGCCGCCACCAAAGATAATGTTGTGATGGTAGAAGGTGAAGCAAAAGAATGTTCAGAAGACGAATTGGCCGCCGCCATTCATTTTGCCCATGAAGCGATTAAGATCCAATGCCAAGCCCAACTCAACCTCCGTGCTGAGGTAGGTGTTTCTCCGAGAGCATATAATCACGAGCGCAGTGATGCTGCACTTCAGGAGGCTATTGAGTCGTTTTGCTACGATAAAGTTTATGCTGTTGCACGTTCTGGAGCGCCCAAGCAAGAACGCTCAGCGGGTTTCAAACAGGTTTTGCAAGATTTCATTGCATCCCGCCCAGAAGGAGAGACACCCGATTCTTTTTTGACCCGAAAATATTTCCATGATGTGGAGTATCGGGCCATGCGCAACATGATTCTCGATGAGGAGCGACGGCTTGACGGACGGAAATTGGATGTGGTTCGCCCCATTTGGTGCGAGGTAGGATATCTCCCTTCACCCCATGGTTCAGCCGTGTTTACAAGGGGCGAAACCCAATCGTTGACTTCAGTTACCTTGGGTTCAAAAGATGACGAGCAAATGTTGGATGGCGCTATGTTTGCCGGATACAACAGGTTCATGCTTCATTACAACTTCCCGTCGTTTTCTACCGGCGAAACCCGTCCCAACCGTGGGCCTGGTCGACGCGAAATTGGGCATGGCAACTTGGCCATGCGTTCCCTTAAGCAAGTTCTGCCTTCAGTTGAGGCTTGCCCATACACGATTCGAATTGTGAGCGACATCTTGGAGTCGAATGGCTCCTCATCTATGGCCACTGTTTGTGCTGGATCGCTTTCGCTCATGGACGCTGGCGTGCAAATTAGCGGGCCCGTTTCGGGCATTGCTATGGGTCTTATTACTGATGGAAGCCGATTCAAAGTGCTTTCTGACATTTTAGGGGATGAAGATCACTTGGGTGATATGGATTTCAAGGTAACAGGAACAGCGAAGGGAATCACGGCCTGCCAAATGGACATCAAAATTGATGGGTTGCCTGCTGAGGTTTTGTCGAAGGCCTTAGCTCAGGCGGCCGAAGGAAGAGCTCATATTCTCAATGAAATGAACAAATCGCTAGCGGCACCCCGCGAAGATTATCGTCCGCAAGTGCCCCGTATCACCCAGTTGAAGATCGACCGTGAGTTTATAGGCGCGGTGATTGGACCTGGAGGAAAGATTATTCAGGAAATTCAGCGAGAAACCAATTCCACCATCAGCATTGAGGAGGTGGGAGAATTCGGCATGGTACAAATCTATACAGCCGATAAGACAGGCATGGACGCAGCCGTGCGCCGGATCACCGGTATAGCGGCGAAGGCTGAGGTAGGAGCAATTTACACCGGTAAGGTTCGTTCGATAATGCCATTTGGTGCTTTTGTCGAGTTTTTGCCGGGTAAAGATGGACTTTTGCACATCAGCGAGATTCGCTGGGAGCGTCTAGAAACAATGGATGGCGTTTACAAAGAGGGTGATCAAATACAGGTAAAACTGGTGGAAGTTGATCCCAAAACGGGTAAGTTCCGCTTGTCTGCCAAGGCGCTTCTGCCTAGGCCTGAAGGAATGCCTGAAACCTCAGAACGCCCACCGCGACGCGATCGGGATGATCGTAGAGATCGGGGTGAAAGAGGCGACCGGAGAGATCGGGGTGAACAAGGTGAACGAAAAGATTAAGGAGATCGTTGTAACTCCGGTTGATCATTGAATGTTTCAGCGCAACGTAAATGGACTGCATGGATTGTTTTTTTGTTGATTTTGCTGCGCAATTCTGAAATCGTATCTTTTTTTTGTGTTTTGCGCGCGTTTCAGATTAATTTTGGTCGATTTTTCGTCAAAATATCAACACTAGCCTATGCGTCAGCTGAAGATCAGCAAGCAAATCACCAACCGGGAAAGCCAGTCACTGGAGAAGTATCTTCAGGAAATTGGTAGAGTTGATTTGATAAGCCCCGACGAGGAAGTTGAGTTGGCCAAGCTCATCAGGCAGGGAGATCAAAAAGCATTGGAGCGTTTGGCCACGGCAAACCTGCGGTTTGTGGTATCTGTAGCAAAACAATACCAAAACCAGGGCCTCACGTTGGGAGATTTGATTAATGAAGGAAACTTAGGACTCATAAAGGCGGCACAGCGCTTCGACGAAACAAGGGGATTTAAATTTATTTCCTATGCTGTTTGGTGGATTCGGCAATCCATACTTCAGGCCTTAGCCGAACAGTCACGAATCGTTCGACTCCCATTAAATCAAGTCGGCACGCTCAATAAAATTGTAAAGGCTTTTTCCAAATTGGAACAAGAATTCGAGCGCGAGCCAACGGCTGAAGAGTTAGCCATTATTTTAGAGATGACGGTGAGTGAGGTTGAAAACAGTCTTAAGGTATCGGGTCGACATATCTCTGTAGATGCACCTTTAGCCGATGGTGAAGATAGTTCGTTGCTCGACGTATTGCGCGATGATGAGGCCGCAAAGCCCGATAACGCACTTATTGACGAATCATTGAGTAAGGAGGTCGAATATGCACTGATGGTACTCACCACGCGTGAGGCGGATGTGCTGAGGTATTTTTTTGGATTGGGGGGTCGACAACCGCTAACGCTGGAAGAGATTGGCACGAATTTAGGTTTAACCCGCGAGAGAGTGAGACAGATTAAGGAAAAATCCATTCGACGCCTTCGTGCGACAACCAAGAGTCGAATTTTGAAGGCCTATCTCGGCGGCAACTAAGGTTTACAGGCACTCGATTTTTGCCGTGGTGCTTGGATCTCGCCTATTCTTCACCTTCTTCTTCTTTCAGCATGACTTCTGCAGAAAAACGAAAGTTCAGTTTGGGGTAATCTGCAATGGCACGCTCTAACATCCAAAGACTGTCGGCTAGATAAACGGGTCGATCATCTTTGTCAAATGCCATCTGTTCGCGCTTGAAACGAAAAAAGTCCTCGGCATCACTGGGTTGTTCACTTTCTACCCAACAGGCTTTGAGGTAAGAGAGCGGACGAAAAGACACTTTTGCACCGTATTCCTGAAGGAGTCTGAATTGAATGACATCGAATTGCAGTTCGCCTACCGTGCCGATGATTTTTCGGTTGCCTGGTTGTTGTGTGAACAACTGGGCCACACCCTCATCGGTCAACTGTCTCAACCCCTTTTCAAACTGTTTGGCGCGAAAGGGATCCTGGTTCTCCACGGCGCGGAAAATCTCTGGTGAAAAGGCAGGGATACCTTTGAAGAAAAAGCCGGCACCCTCAGTCAGCGAATCCCCAATCTTAAAATTACCTGTATCATAGAGCCCTACCACATCACCCGGCCATGCTTCCTCCACCAGATTTCGCTCGTTGGCTTGGAACATGACGGGTGTGCTAAACCTGAATTTTTTGCGCAGCCGAGGGTGGAAATAAAATTGGTTTTTTTTGAATACACCGGAGCAGATCCTAAAGAAGGCGATCCGATCCCGGTGATTGGGATCGAGGTTGGCATGAATCTTAAAAACAAAGCCCGATAAATTCTTATCCCCTGGTTGAACAGTTCCTTGGTTGGTGGTTCTTGAAACGGGGGCAGGGGCCAATTCCACGAACGTGTCGAGGAGTTCCTGTATGCCAAAATTATTGAGTGCACTGCCGAAGAATACAGGTGCTAGATGACCCGCACGGTATTCTTCTTTGGTAAACTCGGGTAAAACCGATGTCAGTTCGACCTCTTGACGTAAGGCTTCAGCCGCCCGACCCAAAATGGAATCGATGGCCGGGTCTTGAAGCGACTCAAACGAACGTACATCGTCGGATATACCTGTTTTATTGGGAGAAAATAGGTTTAATTCACTTCGGTGTAGGTTATATACGCCTCTAAAAGTAGCGCCTCCTGAAATGGGCCAGCTGAGCGGGGTTACCTGAATTTTCAGTTTCTGCTCGAGTTCATCCAGCAAATCGAAAGGATCTTTGCCGTCGCGATCCATTTTATTCACAAAAATCATAACCGGAATTTGGCGCATTCGGCAAACGGCCATCAGTTTGTCGGTTTGTTCTTCCACCCCGCGGGCGATATCAACGACCAGAATCACGGAGTCGACCGCAGTTAAGGTTCTGTAGGTATCCTCGGCGAAGTCTTTATGACCCGGCGTGTCGAGAATATTGACCCGATAGCCTTTATAATCAAAACCCATGACCGAAGTGGCTACAGAAATACCTCTTTGCTTTTCAATTTCCATAAAGTCAGAGGTGGCTGACTTACGAATTTTGTTGCTTTTTACGGCGCCTGCGGTCTGGATAGCGCCACCGAACAGGAGGAACTTTTCCGTGAGTGTAGTTTTCCCCGCATCGGGGTGCGAAATGATGGCGAAGGTCCTGCGCCGCGCGATTTCCTGTTGTGGGTCCACGGGGGGCAAAAGTACGTCAATTAATCGACCGATTCTTCAGTCGAATTGCGGAAAACGATGCCCGATTCTTCAAAATGGTCGATCCAAATGGCTTGATCCGATTTGATCTCGCCCGATAGGAGGGCGCGCGACAAGCGGTTTAGTATTTCTTTTTGAATAATTCTCTTCAATGGCCTTGCTCCGAAAAGGGGGTCATAACCCGCTTCTGCTAAATATCGAACTGCAGCTTCGGATGCGGCCAAGCTGACGTTCTTGCTTTGGAGTTGCCTGCGTAATTGTTCGATGTGTAGGCTAACAATCCTTCGGATCTCTTCTTTAGAGAGGGGCTGAAAAACGACGATTTCATCGATTCTGTTTAAAAACTCCGGACGAAGGCTGGAGCGTAGTAGTTGCATCAATTCACTTTCGATTTCCGCCATCAGATGTTTTCTGTTTCGATCTTCCATTTCCTCCAGGCGCGATTGAATGATGGGTGCACCCAAGTTTGATGTCATCACTATCAGGGTATTTCGAAAATTTACCGTGCGGCCTTTGCTGTCTGTGAGTCGACCTTCGTCGAGTACCTGCAGCAAAAGGTTGAAGACGTCGGGATGGGCCTTTTCAATCTCATCGAGTAGGATCACCGAATAGGGATGGGTGCGGACGGCTTCAGTGAGCTGCCCCCCTTCATCATAGCCTACATAGCCCGGAGGTGCACCCACGAGTCGAGATACACTGTGTTTTTCCTGGTATTCGCTCATGTCGATGCGCACCATGGCTTGTTCATCGTTGAATAAAAAGGCGGCAATCGCTTTCGCTAATTCTGTTTTTCCTACTCCTGTGGAACCAAGAAAGAGAAAGCTTCCTACCGGGCGTTTTTCATCGTGCAGACCAGAACGCGACCGGCGTACGGCGTCCGAAACCACGCTGATGGCTTGTTCTTGACCAATCACTCTTTTGTGTAACTCCTCTTCCATGCGCAAAAGCTTCATTCGTTCGCCTTCCAGCATTTTTTGAACAGGAATTCCCGTCCATTTCGACACCACCTCGGCTATATCCTCAGCGGTCACTTCTTCTTTTAGCATTTTCTCTCGCGAAGACGCTGCTTTCGCTTGCTGATGAATTTCATTCAGTTGGACTTCCGCTTCTTTGAGTCGACCATAACGAATTTCAGCTACCCGACCATAATCGGCCGCTCGTTCGGCCTGTTCTGCCTCTAGTTTTAATTGTTCGATGGTTTCTTTTGACGATTGAATTTTCTCCATGAGTGCCTTTTCCGAACGCCAGCGCCCCCGTAAAAGATCTGCATCCGCTCGGAGTTTCAATAAATCCAAGTCGATGATTTTGACTTTTTCGGTATCATTTTCCCGCAACATGGCCTGTTTTTCGATTTCAAGCTGCATGATTCGCCGTTCTAGTTCATCCAATTCCTCAGGAACCGAATCGATTTCGATTCTTAGGCGGGCAGCGGATTCATCCATCAGGTCAATGGCCTTATCGGGCAAAAATCGATCGGTGATGTATCGTTGGCTCAGTTCGACCGCGGCCAAGATGGCTTCATCACGAATGAGGACCTTGTGGTGCGTTTCATAGCGCTCTTTTAGGCCGCGCAAGATGCTAATGGCGTCTGCAGCATCGGGTTCATCGACCAAAACTTTCTGAAACCGGCGTTCCAGTGCCTTATCTTTTTCGAAGTATTTTTGGTATTCCGATAAAGTCGTGGCGCCAATCGCACGCAATTCTCCGCGAGCCAGTGCAGGTTTGAGTATATTGGCCGCATCCATGGCGCCTTCGCCTCCACTACCAGCGCCCACCAGGGTGTGAATTTCGTCGATAAACAAAATTAAGGTGCCATCGCTTTCAGTCACCTCACGTACCACCGATTTCAGGCGCTCTTCGAATTCACCTTTGTATTTTGCTCCGGCGATGAGAGCCCCCATATCGAGCGAAAAAACAATTTTGTGCTTCAGATTTTCTGGAACATCCCCCTTAATTATCCTAAAGGCTATGCCTTCTGCGATGGCTGTTTTGCCCACGCCCGGTTCCCCGATCAAAATGGGGTTATTTTTGGTCCGACGGCTTAATATTTGAATGACCCGCCTGATTTCTTCGTCGCGTCCAATTACAGGGTCTAGTTTACCCGATTCAGCGAGATGATTGAGATTGCGGGCGTATTTTGCAAGTGCGTTGTAGGTGTTTTCGGCATGAGGGTCCTTCACCTGGGCGCCCTTGCGCAGGCTTTTGACCGCAGTAGTTAAACAATCAGTGGAGCAACCAGCGTCTTTTAACAAGCTTGATGCAACATCACGACCGGCAGAAATGGCCAGTATGAGGTGTTCTAGGGCAACAAATTCATCCCCCATTTTTTTGGAGATTTCAGCGGCTTTTGAGAGACTTTTTTGCGCCTCGGTATGCCAATAGGCTTGTGCACCCTCTACCTTCGGAAATGACTTATACTGAGCCTTGAGTGCTTCAAGGAGTCGGCCGGACTTACTTTCACAGGTATTGATGATGTAGGAAAATAGGTGTTGGTCGACCTGCTCAATTCCAAGAAGGACGTGGACATTTTCAATGGCCTGATGAGAATTTTGATGAGCCAGTTCGATGGCCTTTTGTAATGCTTCTTGCGACTTGGCGGTTAAGGAATCCTGGTTCATTTTTCGTTTTTGTTGTGAACATCAATTCCCCTACCATTGGTATACCCTCAAATAAAAAAGACATTTCGTCAGGATTTTTTAAACAAAATCTGACGAAATGTCTTGAAAAAGGAGTGCAGCCGAGAACTTCGGCGCTTCAAGTTGCTTTTATTCCGGGATTTGGTTGAGACCGTTGGTTTTTCCGAAGAACTCCAACGACTTCACATTATAGGCCCGAGCTGCTTCAATGGGCGTGTCGAAAATGCCCAAATCGAAGCGTTCTTTATTTTTGAAGATAACAGCCCTGTATTTTTTACCGCTTTTCACTACGCCCCGATAGCCGTATCGGTTCACTGATTTATTGGTATTGCGAACCACTTTTGATCGATTGGCCCATTCTAAATTGGCTTTTCGACAATCGAGTGGATTGCTGTTGATGATGTTCACCAAAAGCCGTTCATTGGCATCGGGTTTGTTTACAAATTTCTCAGCAATTAATTTGTGCAGGTAAATCGTCTCATTTTTGTAGACACCCTCACCTAAGGGCCAATTTTTTTGGAAGAATGCGTATCCGCGGGAATGTTTCCTGAGATTTTCAACAAATTTGATTTTTTTCAGGTACGGGTTCTCCACAAGAAAGTCGTACACCTCCGCATCAACAACAGCCGTTTCACTGGTGTTTTTTAGGGGGATTTTCACTAACATTGATTTTGTTTAAAGGGTTAGACATCATATTTTCTTAACAACCGAGGCAAATTTAAACAATTGAATTTGTACTATCAAGACCTGATATGTCACTGGGTATGGTGAATTTCCTTTTGTAACATTTCGTTTTCGAAGAATGCCCTCGTAGTACAAGTTGTAATCTGATTAAACGCGAGTCACATTTCAGTCGTACACCAGAATGTGCTCCGTTAACCATGGCGAAATGTAATTCGAACCTCGTCCGGATATAAACCGAACGACGGTAAGAAATAAATCGTGATGCCCAAACAGCTCATCTTGCAGGATGATAAATTCAGGTAATTAATAAGACCAGTCTAATCCTATTCTCTGGATAAATGGATTGATTTGTGGGTATTTATCCAGTAACCATTGTTTTTTTTCTGAAAGTGTCGCAAATGTTGCGGCTTGGGAATCAGGGGACATTGCAAGCAGTTTGAGTTGAATTTCAGGTTGCCCTGTCCAGCTTCTGAGTTGGTTGGTTAAATCGAACAGCAAAACATCCAATGCAGTGCGCAAAGCGTCGTGCTCGATTGGAATTTCGATTTCTGCCGCATTATTTAATACAGGTTTAATTTGAGATAGAGCGCTGTGCACATATTTCCTGCCTTCTGATTGAAGTCCTGCTAACATCTTGAACCAAGCTTGTTCGATTGTATCCTTTTCAGTGCTTATCGATATCTGAGTAGATGCTCCTGTTTCCTTAGACAGCGGGTACTCTGTTGTTGCTTGGCTGGCATGCAGCTGTGGAGATTTGATTTTAGATACTTTTAAGGGTGTAGCCACTGCCTTGAGCGGTGGTGCCACCGGGAGTTCCGGTACGGTGTTATCAGGCCGTATATGATTTTTTTCGGAACCTAAAGGCAGCGTTTCAACCCGGATTGCATCTGTTGTTTTTTCATCCCGGGTTGCTTCTGTTGTTCTTTGACTGGGTAAATGGTCCAGGGTAGTGCTGGGCGCAGCAACGGGATGAGCAGAATCAACTACTTTTTTTTCGGGGGATGCATGTTCTTGACGGCCTGGTAAATTGACTTGCTTGTCTAAAGCTGCTTCAGTGGAATCGGGCAGGTCGGTTTCTGGAGGCAGCAACAATTGACGCGCATAACAAAGTTTAGCGAGTGCCATTTCCGCATGTAGCCTCGGGTTTCGACTTTGCCGGTGGTTCATTTCGGCTTGAGCGAGTAGGTTGAGACCGCTCAAGTGAATGTCTAAAGAAAGTCGTCCGGCCTGATCAACATAGGATGGAAGGCTGTCTTTACCTACTTCCAACATCGCGCGGGTTTGTTCGTCGCGTGCCAACAACAACCACCTCCAATGGGAGGCTAATCCTGCCAGAAACGCATCGGTTTCAAAGCCATCGACAATGATCTTTTGTAGAAGCAACAAAAGAGCAGATAAATCACCATCGAGTATGTAATTAGTGGCATCAAAAAAGGACCGACTGTCCAGGAGATTGAGATTTTTAACTACATCTTCTAGCCGGAGCTGTCCCCCAGAAAACCCGACAATTTGATCCAGCATGCTGAGCGCATCACGCAGCGCGCCGTCGGCCTTTTCGGCCAATGAATAAAGCGCTTGTTCTTCGAATGGAATTCCATCAGTCCTACATACCCTTTCTAACTCGCCAGCTATATCCGGTACGCGGATTCTGTTGAATTGGTATACTTGGCAGCGAGATAATATAGTGGGTAGGATTTTGTGCTTTTCGGTGGTCGCAAGGATGAAAATGGCATAGGGTGGAGGTTCTTCGAGGGTCTTCAAAAATGCATTGAAGGCCGCCGTACTCAGCATATGAACCTCATCGATGATGTACACTTTGAATTTCCCGCCTTGGGGTGGATAACGAACTTGTTCAACCAGGTTTCGAATGTCGTCGACCGAATTGTTGGAAGCCGCATCAAGTTCATAGATCGCCATTGAGCCGCCCGCTCTGATCGATGCACAGCTGGCGCAAACGCCGCATGCTTCTGCCTCTTCAGTAGGTTGAAGGCAATTGATGGCTTTGGCCAAAATGCGTGCGCAGGTCGTTTTTCCAACGCCTCTTGGACCGCAAAACAACATAGCTTGCGCCAATTTATCGGTTCGTATGGCGTTCTTTAGGGTTTGGGTGATATGTATTTGCCCGACCACCGACATAAAGGAGTCGGGTCGGTGTCTTCTAAAGGATACTAAGTAGGGTTCCACCTTACAAATATAATAGGTTTTGATTTTCTTTTTTCTTATCTTTGCACCCTCATTAAAAATCCGTTCATGAACCAATATGAAACCGTATTCATCCTCACCCCCGTACTTACGGAGGAGATGGTCGCTGAAGCGGTCGGGAAGTTTAGACAGGTGCTGGAAGTAAACGGCGCCGAGCTTGTCCACCAGGAAAGCTGGGGACTCAAACAAATGGCTTACACCATCCGTAAGAAATCAAGTGGGTTTTATCACCTGTTTGAGTTCAAAGGAGATGCAGGCCTGGTCGACAAACTCGAGCTTGAGTTCCGCCGCGACGAGCGCGTTCTGCGATTTCTGACTGTTTCACTCGACAAACACGCTGTACTGTACAACCAGTCGCGTCGCAATCCAGACCGAAAGTCTAAGTCCAAGCATACCCAAACCGAGCCCGCCCATGATCAGCAATAGTTTTGCCGCCATTCCGGTCAAAGAAGAGACCCGTAAAAAATACTGCCGCTTCAAAAAAAGTGGAATTAAGTATATCGACTACAAAGACCCGGATTTCCTCCTTCGTTTGGTGAATGAGCAAGGTAAAATCCTTCCTCGTCGCCTTACTGGTACTTCTTTAAAGTACCAGCGTAAGGTGTCTCAAGCCATCAAACGTGCTCGCCATTTGGCATTATTGCCTTATGTAGCCGACGGATTGAAATAAACCACAGCTTAATAGAATTGTGACATGGATATTATTCTGAATCAGGATATAAAAGGACTAGGTTATCGCTACGACATCGTGAAGGTGCGCCCTGGTTATGGCAGGAATTATTTAATTCCACAAGGGCTCGCCCGGATCGCCAATGAATCGAATGTGAAAGAGCGCAATGAGAATGTTCGTCAGGCGGCTCACCGGGTTGAGAAGGTGCTTCAAGATGCGCGCACGATGGCCGAAGCATTGTCGGGCATGAATTTGGTATTGCCCGTTCGCGTTGGTGAAAAGGGCCGTTTATTTGGCTCCATTACTACACTCCAAGTTTCTGAGGCTTTGAAAGGCCAGGGTTTGGAAATCGACCGCCGCAAAATATCTGTTCCTTCAGAAATGAAAGAATTGGGGGTATATGATGTGGAGGTAGATTTACACCGCGAAGTAAAGGCCCAGCTCAAGTTAGAGTTGGTGGCCCAGGTTTAATTTCGGTTCATGATGGCCTCGGCCTTCATGAGGCATTCATACCATTCTTGCTCGGCGTCTGAATCGTAGGTAATGGCACTGCCCGCCCGAACGACTGCCTGTTTTGTATCGCTGCGGTAGAGCATACTGCGAATCACGACGTTGAAATCAAAATCGCCTTTGGGTGTAAAATAACCGACGGAACCTGAGAATAGTCCCCTTTTAAAGGTTTCCAACTTGTCGATGAGCTTCATCGCACTGATTTTAGGCGCCCCTGTCATAGACCCCATAGGGAACGACGCGAGCAGTGCATCGAGCGAATGTGTTTGTGGACGCAATTCACCACATACGGTACTGTACATTTGGTGTACCGTCTTTAAAGTAAACACCGAACACAATTCAGGCACTATTACTGAACCCGGCACGCAACTACGGGAAAGATCGTTGCGTACCAAATCCACAATCATCAAATTCTCTGCCCTTTCTTTCTTGTTCATCGACAGGAGGGCCGCGTTTTTCGCATCTAGTTTTGGAACGGTGTGCCTGGAGGCGGTGCCTTTTATGGGTTGACTGCACACCTGCTTGCCGTGTTTGCACATGAAACGCTCCGGGCTCGCACTCATTAGATAATGATGGTCCATTCGAACGTATGCCGAGAAAGGCGCTTGTGTACGTTGATTCATGGATTTCCATGTTTCTATGGGTGATAATTGAACGGATTGGGCTTGCCATTCAATGCAGTAATTCAATTCATATACATTACCTTCAGCAATATGCTGCCTGATGATCTGCACATTTTTCTCGTACTCGGCGCGCGACACAACGGGAACAAATTCTACTTTTTCGCCTGAATTTGTTGGTGCCGCGAAATGGGTGCCATTTTCTGTTAAGGGAAGTATCCGATCCGAGTCATCCGCATGCATCGCGTTCACTAAATATTCAAACCGTTCGGGGCTGATGTTCAGGCATTCGATGCGTCCGTTTTGAAAACGTAAAAGCAATTCTGGTTCAATAAAGAAATAGCTTGGAAAGCTGAATGGTTCCGTACCTGTGGAGTGAAGTTCTTCCAATTCATTCTTGAGATCGTATGAAAAGAAACCAAATAAGTGATTCTTGTTGTGGGATATGGCATTTCTCAAGGCAGAAAGACTGCCTGAATGGTCACCTGATGTTAGAGGGCTGTTTGATGCCGCGATCCAACCATCATGTTCGAAGTAATGAAGTGGAAACGCAGTCGTCTCTTGGGCTGAAAGGGGGGTATGAGACCACAATGCAACCACATAGGTAAAAGATGAAACGGCGTCGAGTAGCTGGTAAAAATCTTCCTCACCGGCATGCTCTTTGAGAATCCGGGGCTGTTCCATGCTGTTTATCTTCGGTGAATGGTTTGGCGTCGGTCGGGACCGACAGAAACGATTCGGATCGGCCGATCCAACTCATCCTCTAGCAAATCGATATACCGGAGGAGCTGGGCAGGCAGGGCATCCTCGGATGTTGATTCCGTCAAAGATTGATTCCACCCTGGAATCATCTTGATTACGGGTTCAACACCATCCAAATCGGAAGGGAAGTATGGTGTTCGACCATTCGCGGTCCGATAATGCGTACATACGCCAATCTCAGGCAGACCACTCAGAACATCTGCCTTGGTCATGATCAGGTCCGTGACCCCATTGAGCATGATGGCATAGCGTAGGGCAGGTAAATCAATCCATCCACATCGGCGTGGCCGCCCCGTAGTAGCACCAAATTCATGTCCTGTTTGCCGTAAAAAATCGCCTGTTTCGTTGTTGAGTTCGGTTGGAAAAGGTCCGCTGCCGACACGTGTACAATATGCTTTGAATATCCCCATCACTTTTCCTACCCGCTGCGGGGCCACCCCTAACCCAGAGCATACGCCGGCCACAGTGGTGTGTGAGGAGGTTACAAACGGATACGAGCCGAATTCTAGATCGAGAAGGGTGCCCTGAGCCCCTTCGGCAAGTATGGGTTCCCCGCGATCTAGGGCTTTGTTGAGGAAAAATTCAGTATCGGCTCGCTGGTATGCTGCGATTTCGTCTAAACTTTTCTTCCATTCGTCGCACAGCGCGTTGAGCTCGGAGAGATCAGATCCATGGCGATTGAGTTCATCGGTATGGCGGGCAATTTGCTCCCTAAAGTTGGCATCGAATCGGCCGTTATCCAGATCACCTAAACGGATCCCTTGCCTGGCGGTTTTATCGGAATAGGCCGGGCCAATTCCTTTTAAGGTACTGCCGATTTTCTCATCGCCCTTGGCCTGTTCCATTGCGGCGTCGAGCAGAGGGTGGGTGGGCAGAATGAGGTGGGCACGACGGGAAAGAACCAGACGATCTTTGACAGGTACACCGTTGGCCTCAAGCATTTTGATTTCGCGCAGGAGTCCGACCGGATTCAAAACCATCCCACTGCCGGCTACATTGGTGCTGCCATCCCGAAATATCCCAGATGGAATGGTGTTGAGTACCATTTTTTTACCGTGAATGACCAATGAGTGCCCAGCGTTTGGCCCACCTTGGAATCGAGCGATGATGGGGTATGTCGGACATACCACATCCACCAGTTTACCTTTTCCTTCATCGCCCCACTGCAATCCAAGTATTACATCCACCTTCATTGGTCAACAAATAGGGTTATGCAGATGGTACGTGAATGCAAAAAACATGGATAAAAGAATTAGCGTTCAAATAATTTAAGGAGATCAAGGTAGGGATGAAATCAAATGAGGAGGCAAAAATAATCGAAATGAGTCTTGCCTGTTAATCCTCCTCGGAGGCATCGATTCGGTCAATCGTTTGTATCCCTTTTACCGCTTTCAGTTTCTTGATGAGCGTATCGAGTTGTCGGGTGTCGTTGACATACACCATGATGCTGCCCTCGAAAATTCCGTCGTTAGAAACCACACTGATGGAGCGCATGTTTACCTTTAAATCGCCTGAAATAACATCACTAAGATTTCTGATGATCCCTACATCATCGATTCCTGTGATTTTAATGCCTGCAAGAAAACTGACCTCAGAGGCCAATGTCCATTTGGCCTTTACAACTCTGTAACTGTATTTCGACAACAGGTTTACCGCATTGGGGCAGTTCACCCGGTGAATTTTTATGCCTTCACCGATGGTCACGAAGCCGAAAATTTCATCTCCGGGTATCGGATGGCAGCACGAGGCCAGCTGGTAGTCGATTTTTTGAATGCCCCCATCAATCACAAGCATATCGTCGGTCGTCGGATTGCTCGAGCGCACCATACGCTCAAAATTATCTTCATTGAGACGCGGAGCTTTGGCTTTTTTGGACACGGATTTCTCACCTGCCAAATAGGCCTGTATATCATTGATGGCTATTCTCTCGGTGGCAATGAGCTGATAAAAATCGAGCAATGAACTGGCTTTAAAATGACTGGCGAGTCTTTGAATGAGCCCATCATGGCCAGTGATCTTCCATTGTCGCAATTTGCGCTCCAGTTGTGCCTTGCCTTCTTGGGCCAGCTCACGCTTGTGTTCGCGGAGGGCATGCCGAATTTTGTTGCGTGCTTTTGCCGTCGTCACAAAACCCATCCAATCGGCTCGAGGTTTTTGAATGCCTGAGGTTAGAATTTCAACCTGATCGCCGTTCTGAAGGGGGTAGCTTAAAGGTACAATTTTGTGATTGGCTTTCGCCCCTATGCACTTCATGCCGATGTCGGTGTGTATTTCGAAAGCAAAGTCCAGGGCTGTAGCGCCCCCTGGGAGTTTAATCAGGTCTCCTTTGGGCGTGAATGCGAACACATCCTTGGCATAAAGTTGTAATTTGAATTCGTCGATGAACTCCAATGCATTAGGTTCGGGATTTTCTAGCACATCACGGATGCGGCGGAGCCATTCGTCGAACGCACTATCGCTTTGGCCATCCTTGTATTTCCAGTGCGCGGCCAATCCCTTTTCTGCAATCTCGTTCATTCGTTTGGTCCGAATTTGAACCTCCACCCACCGTCCGCCGGGACCCATTACGGTGGTGTGCAGCGACTCATACCCATTTGCTTTAGGGGTTGATATCCAGTCGCGCAGTCGGTTGGGGTTGGGTTGGTACAGGTCTGTGACCACTGAATAGGCCCGCCAACAGTCGGCCTTCTCAAACTCGGGCCTGCTGTCCATGATGATTCGGATGGCGAAAAGGTCGTATACCTGATCGAAGGTGATGCCTTGCTTTTGCATCTTGTTCCAGATGCTTACAATCGATTTGGGCCTGCCTTTAATCTCAAATTGAAGCCCTGTTCCATTCATGGCCGCCCGAACAGGCTCGATAAACTCCCGGATAAAACGATCCCTCCGCGCCTTGGTTTCCTGTAGTTTCCGGGCAATATCTCGGTATATTTCTGTATGGGTGTATTTCAGAGAGAGGTCTTCCAGTTCCGATTTGATGGCATACAAGCCCAGTCTGTGGGCGAGCGGGGCAAACAAGAATGTGGTTTCGGAGGCGATTTTGAGCTGTTTATCTTTGCTCATGCTCTCGAGCGTCCGCATATTGTGCAGGCGGTCGGCCAGTTTGATCAGTATTACACGAACATCATCGGCCAAGGTCAGGAGCATTTTCCTATAATTTTCTGCCTGTTCAGATGGATTCGTATGGCGGTTGTAGAGGCCGGATATTTTGGTAAGTCCGTCAATGATGCGTGCCACCACATTTCCGAACTCCCTTTCGATGTCATTGAGCCCTGTGTCGGTATCTTCAACCACGTCATGGAGCAGGGCACAGATGGCTGAGGTGGTGCCCAATCCAATTTCTTCAACGGCTATACGGGCAACTTCAAGTGGGTGATAAATGTATGGCTCTCCTGATTTGCGTCGTGTTTGGGCATGGGCCTCCAATGCCATTTCAAATGCGGCCCGTACCAGTTTTTTATCCCCCTTTTTTAAAAATGGACGCATGGCCCGCAACAAGCGTCTGTATCGACGCAGGATTTCCTGACGTTCTGTTTCGGCATCCGTTATGGGCTGAACAAAGGGTTCAGCAAAGGATTCATTGGGGATTTCCACGGATTAGATGGGGGCGTTTGATGGGACGGCTAAAAGTTGAAGGGGTTATTTTGTAAATCTACGGATTTTTACTTTTTGACTGGGTATTTGATTATCTTTGCATCCCTGTTTTAAGGATACACAGTACTTTGGTAATCTGTATTCTCCGAGGCGCGGATGGCTGGATCGGAAAACAGAAACAATTCTGCGGATGTGGCGAAATTGGTAGACGTGCCAGACTTAGGATCTGGTGCCGCAAGGCGTGTGGGTTCGAGTCCCTCCATCCGCACTTATTATTATTGAAGACACCGGATGTTCATTTTGGTGGTGTAGTCCTTGGATTAATGCCCAATGCATGCGCCAACTAACATCCTTCCTTATCAACGTATGAACATCAGACACGAACAAGAAACGTCGCTCGACATCAAGGTTTTTTTAACGGTAACGCAGGCCGACTATATTGAGCCATTTAATAAGGGTTTAACGACATACAGACGGGATGCCGCTTTTCCTGGCTTTCGGAGAGGAATGGCCCCGCTTGGGCTCATAAGGCGTTCGGTTGGTCGGTATGTGCTTCGCGACACACTCACCGAGCTGGCTTCAGTGCGGCTAGACCAATACATACAGGAACAGGGATGGAACCTTATTGCTCGACCTGTACAAGAAACATTGCCCGAACTCGATGAACATGATGGGGTTTCGGTGATGCCTGACTTTGAATACATTTTTGCTTTAGGATTAAAACCTGAGTTTTCAACCGCGCTCAAGTCGGAAGTTTACGACTTTCATAAAGTCACGCCATCCGACGAGCAAGTAGCTGAGCAAATCACTGAATTGCGTCGTAGATTTTTTGAAAATCCTTACCCATCCGTTTCAGAGGCTGGTGATCGCCTGATGATACGTTTGGCTCGTTTGCCAGTAGAGGATGCTCAAGATACCATTCCCCCGTTCACTACTTTTTCTGTGGATATCGATACCATCCCGGATGAATCTTTGCGGGCCGAATTAACGGGAATAGGAGAGGGATACACCACACAGACGAGCTTGGGTCGATTGATGAACGCGCCCCATACTGAATGGCCTTCCCTGATGCGGGTGGAGGCCGATAAGATCCCGACGCCCGAGGAGGAACTTAGGCTCGAGGTTCGTTATGCGATCAGAGAGGGATTAGCTGAATTGGGTCCGGAATTGTATGCTAAGGCTTTTGAAGGCAACCCACCCGCTGATCAGACTGAATTGGAATTGCGGATAAAGGATATGCTCGCTCAACATTTTGTGGAAAGTGCAGAAGATTATCTTAGGGCGCGTTTGACAAAGGATTTTTTCGATGAGTTTGATGTTGAAATGCCAACCTCTTACCTGGCAAAGCTGTATCAATCTACGACTGACTCCCAATCTACCGATCAGGAGGAGTCATTTCAGTCGTTTTTGAAATGGTTTCGTTCGGATATGAAAATGAAGGTTGCTTTGGAAGAAGCGGGTTGGGATATCACGGATGAAGATGTGAAGATGTCGGCAGCACGTTTTCTCTCGGATTATTTTGCGCAGTCGGGTATGCGGCAAGACATGAATGTGTTGATGGGCTATGTCGACAAATACCTTGAGAATAAAGACAATCGCTTCAGGATGGAGGACACCGCTCGCCGTCATAAATTGGGTTATTTGCTTCGAAACAAAATCAACACCAACGAAGTTGAGGTGTCTCATGAGGAATATCGCAGCATGATCCAAACTTTTAATGAACAATAGTCGTTCTTATAATAATTATTAGCCTTTACTGCACCTGTTATGAGTAAAATGTCCCGCGATTTTCATCGGTTTGCTACTGCTCACCTTGGACTGAGTGGCAACACCACCGATGCGGTGGTTCGCCACCAAGTAAATGCACTTACCCCCTATATTATTGAGGAACGCCCGATGAATGTGGCCAGCATGGATGTCTTTTCACGTCTCATGATGGACCGCATCATTTTTATGGGGGTTGGCATCAACAGTGAGGTTGCCAATATCATTCAGGCGCAGTTGTTGTTTTTGGATTCCTCAGACAGCAGTCGTGACATCCAAATTTATGTGAATAGCCCGGGGGGATCCGTTTATGCTGGACTCGGCATTTATGATACCATGCAATACATCCATGCCGATGTCGCTACCATCTGCACGGGTATGGCTGCCTCTATGGCGGCGGTACTGCTGTGTGCAGGTGCGCCGGGTAAGCGTACGGCCCTCAAACATGCTCGTGTTATGATCCACCAGCCCATGAGTGGCACGGAGGGTCAGGTCACGGAGATGGAGATTGCTCTGAGGGAGACTATTAAGGTGCGCGATGAACTTTATCAGATTCTCGCCAACCACAGTGGTCAGAGTTTTGAGAAAATAACCAAAGACAGCGACCGCGATTATTGGATGAGTGCTGAGGAAGCGCGTACCTATGGAATGATCGATGAGGTGCTCATACGGAATCCCAAAACTGCCCAATAATGCCTAAAGCCAAAATTCATTGCTCTTTTTGTGGCAAAGAGAAGGAACAGGCTAAGGTTTTGGTGGCAGGCATGGAGGCGCATATCTGCGATCAGTGCGTGGTTCAGGCTGGTGAAATTGTTCGTGCACAGGAGGAGCGGCATGTGGGAAAGACAGGTAAAAGCAGTCACCGGCAGTTTGCTAATCTTCGTCCGACCCTCATCAAGGAGCATTTGGATACTTATGTCATTGGCCAGGACGAAGCCAAACGACATTTAGCGGTTGCGGTCTATAATCACTATAAGCGGATTAATCAGAGTCAACAATCGGATATTGAAATTGAGAAGTCAAATGTCATGCTCGTTGGGGAGACGGGAACGGGTAAAACGCTGCTGGCGCGTTCCATCGCTCGGTTGTTGAATGTGCCTTTTTGTATTGCGGATGCTACGGTTTTCACAGAGGCGGGTTATGTAGGCGAGGATGTGGAGAGTATTCTAACACGTTTGCTTCAGGCGGCCGATTATGATGTAGAAGCTGCTCAACGGGGAATCGTGTATCTCGATGAAATCGATAAAATAGCGCGAAAGGCTGATAATCCTTCGGTTACTCGCGATGTTTCCGGCGAAGGTGTGCAGCAGGCTCTTTTAAAAATGCTTGAAGGTACGGTAGTGAATGTACCGCCGCAAGGTGGTCGCAAACACCCCGAACAGAAATTTGTGCAGGTCGATACCCGGCATATCTTGTTTATCTGCGGGGGGGCATTCGACGGCTTAGAGAAGATAATTGCCCGGCGCGTGCGCGTGAGCTCCATTGGTTACCTGCGCCACGCTGGTTCAAAGGACCCAGAGGCGGGCCATTTGCTGCAGTGTGTTCAACCCGTTGACCTGAAATCGTATGGATTAATCCCTGAGCTTTTGGGACGACTACCGGTTGTGACATACCTCAATCCGCTCGACAAGAATACGTTAAAGACCATACTAACACAGCCTAAAAATGCACTGATGAGGCAGTATGAGCATTTATTCTCGCTCGAGGATATCCGCTTGGTGGTGCCCGACGATGTGCTGGACTTTGTGGTGGATCAAGCTATGGAGTTAAAATTGGGCGCGCGTGGTCTTCGGTCTATCTTAGAAGTGATATTGCTAGACGCTATGTTTTCGCTTCCCACGACCAGCCCGAAACCTAAGGAGTTTATCGTTGGTCTTTCTTACGCCCGCGATCAATTTTCGGCATCGGGATTCAGTAAATTACGGGCAGCAGGTTAAGTGGAATATATGATCGTGGCATCCACCAGTAGGGTGCCTTCACGCTCGAGATGGGTCGCGGAACACTATCAGCAGTGTCTTCAGGCACTGCGGATAGATGCAGATTTGATGGCACTTGATCGGGTTCCTTATAATCTTTTGGAAACAACGCTTTATCGAAATCCCCGGCAGCCGAATACGGCTTGGGACTCGATTCAACAGAGAGTACATACGGCCCAGAAATTTATTTTTATCATACCTGAATACAATGGCTCGTTTCCAGGGATTTTAAAAGTTTGGATTGATGCGCTCGAGTATCCCGGAAGCTTGCGCGGAAAGAAGGCCTGTATGCTGGGGTTATCGGATGGTACCCAAGGCTCCGCCCTTGCCATGAGTCATTTTGCCGATGTACTCAACTATGCCGGTGTACATACCCTTGCTTTTCGTCCGCGGTTCATCCAAATTGGCAAGAATATGTCGGCGGGAGTTCTCGAGAATTCAGATTACCTCAAGCAAATTCAAATTCAAATCGATCAGTTTATTACTTTTTAAGACGGATAAACGAACGTGTTAACAATTTGAGGGCTATTTTTTACGTAGGTTGAGTTTTCGGATGGCCTGAACAACTTGTCTATTTAATATAGACCGAAAAATTGGCCCCTAACGTACGATAAACTTGGACAGATAGCTTTGTCCGGATAGACCATGTACCCGAATATGGTATAGTCCGGTGGGTAATGGGTCGATTTCGTATTCTGCCCTTTCACCCTGAGGCGTGTTTTGGTTGATTTGCTGAACTTGTCGGCCCGAAGCATCGTAAATTGTTATGTTCTTCAATTCTTCCGCATCAAGCTGTATGATTATTTTCCGGTAGTTGTTTTCTAAAACAGTCGGATAAATTTGAAGCGACTGATTTTGTGTTGTTTCGTTGATCAAGGTTCCGAATCCCGTAGTCGTCGTGAAAGTTCCTGAGGCACTTTGCGCTGCACAGGTCCAACCGGGGTTATACGGTCGGATGGTATAGGTGTAAGTAAGATTGGGTTGAAGTACAGGCAGTGTATAAGTTAATGCGGTATCACCTCCATGAACAAAGACGTCTGTTACCCTTAGGTTATTGCGCCGAATACGGATCATATATGAAGTAGCGCCATCCACTTTTCTCCATCGGAATTGTACCCAATTGGCCGGTTGCGCTGGCCCCCCGGCGATGGGTGAGAGTGGGGTAGTGGTGCCTACCAAGGTGTCAACAAAATAGGGAGGTTGAAGCAGGAGATAACCGCGAGAAGCTGAAGGACCTGCCAGAGTCGAACGCATCGTTTGGATTTGTTGATCACTGAATCGATTCTGACAGTTGTCGTTTGAATAGGACATATAAAGTGCGGCATCCGGAATAAATGTGTCGCCGTTTCTATCGGTATCTGACGGTGTAAAGCCGAAGCAATTCCAACGGTAGCCAATATAATCGGCTTCGGTGTCGCAGAAACGATCACCCGCTGTGGCACAATTGGCCGACAAACGAGGAGGGGGCTCATTGGTGAGGCGCGTAACCCGCTCAGAAAACGGACCCGTTGGATCCCCGCTGGTGCCATCAAAGGGATGAGGTAGGGCAAAATAATGACCCATTTCGTGGGCCAAAGTGGTGTTTCCCGACTGAGAACAGGGTACGCTCATCATCAAACCGCCTTGTGCACTCCCAGATGGGCCAGAGCCGCTTCCTGGAAAGGTTGCATAACCACAAAGTCCAATGGAACCGAGATCAACAAAGTAAATATTTACCACCCGACTTTGGTTGTAGGTGTCCATCAATTGAGATCCTTGGGCATAGGAAGTATGTCGATACAAAGAAGAATTAGCGATGATATTCGGCTCACCTTTCATGTAAAAAAACAAGCCGGCTGACGCATATTTTTCATTGAGTTGGCATAAAACAGTGAGCCAAGTATTGAAATCATAAGAATTTCCACCAATATCTTGAACCACATGGATTTTGACAGGAACCATAATACGGTTATTCGAGACCCTTTCGAGTCCCAAATCGAATCGATTGTTTAAAGCCTCAAGATGCGCAAAGTGATTGAGTGAAGGTTCTGGCGTGCCGCAAAGTCCTTGTTCACTCCATTGGGCGTAAACAGGAGCAGAGATTGTATAAATGAATATCAATAAGCTAACGAAGTAAAAACGGAACGGCAGGTAGAGGTCCATGAGGAGAAGTTTATTGAACTACAATTTTGAAGGCCTTGTGTTGTTGATTTTGTTGAATATGAATATAATACAATCCTGACGCAAGCGGTGGCAAGCTTAGTTTATGTCGATCGAGATTCCTTTCTAAGGTCCATTCTTGAATCGTTCGACCCGATGCATCGCTTATTACTGCCTTTGCTTGTACATTTTCAGTTAACCCAACAATGTTCAACGGATGGGAAACTCCTGATTCGAAGAGGGTTGGATAAACCATCCATGCATTGATTTCCGATTCTGACCGAATACCGACATTGGTCACGTAAGCTCCAGCGTAAAAGAAAATGCGATCTGAATACGGTGTACACAGATTGGCTCCATTCAAGGCCCTAACTTGCCATGAATGCTCACGGTTGGCTCTGATGAGGCGGGCCTGACTGATGTAGAAAGTGTCCGTAGTAATGGTGTCGAGTACCGAAAAGTTGAACAGAAGAATTTTGATTTGGTAGGATGTTGCCCCGGGTGTACGATTCCACCGAAAAACTACATAATTACCTGGAAAAGTATCCGCTGTTGCTGGTGAAATGAGTGCAGCGCCGGTTGTGATATCCGGGTAAGCCGGCATGGGGTTGATGGTGAGGTAGCCACGAGGAGAATTGGTGGTGGTGAGTGTTGCTCTCATGGCTGTTATTTGTTGGTCTGAGAAGCGACTCATACATTGATCACTCGAATAACTCATGTAATAGCTGGAATCCGGGCGGAAACGGTCACCGTTGATGTCGAGCTGAATGATCCCGGTAGGGCAATTCCAACGATTGTCGATGAAGTCAGCCGGAGTATCACAGAAGTTATCACCTTCTGTATTGCAATTGGCCGACAACCGAGGCAAGGGTTCGTTGAAGTTCCGGGTAACGCGTTCTGCACTGTTGGCTGTTGGATTGTTGCTGGTTTGGTCGAAAGTATGGGGCAGGTTGAAAAAATGCCCAACCTCGTGGGTCAGTGTAGTTCCGTTGGGTTGTGAACAAGCAAAACTCATGACCACTGCACCGTTGTTTTGTGCCCCTCCGGGACCAGAATTCGGATAAAAGGCAAAGCCGCATAAACTCATGGCACCAAGATTGGTGTAATAGATGTTCATCGTGCGCGCAACGTTGTTTTGCGAAATCATGGTGTTGAGCGGACCATAATCGACCGGATTATAAAGAGCATCACTTAAAATAAACCGAACCGCACCCGGCACATAAAAGAAAAGGCCCGCGGAGGCCATTCTTTGATTCAGATCACAAATTGTCAGAAAAGCATTGTTTTCTAAAAATCCGCCTGAACCATTGGTCGCCTTCACGATGTGGATCGTTACCGGAATATTGATGCGGGTCGGATCTTCCGGAAGCACCGAATAATCCAGGCTTTGAATGAATTGGCGAACAGACTCCGGCGCGGCGGGTGTGCCACATGGGGCTTGCTGGGTGGGCTGCGCCAATAGACTGCTGGAAAAAAGCAGAATCGCCCAAAAAGTACTAAAAAACTTGTTCATGAAAGGCGTAAGTCTAACGGTTTACTACAATGCGGCGGGCATAAGAATGAGCACCACTTTGAGCGGAGAGTAGGTATAAGCCGTTGGAAAGACCTGTGCTATTCAAGCGAATCAGCGCATTGTCGTCCATATACATGGTCTCGGCCCGAACAACACGGCCCATTCCATCGGTTAGTCTTATTTCTACTGGGTCGATTCTAGGCTGTTCAAATTGCATATGTAAGTCAGCATCGGATTGAAGTAGTGAAGGATAAACGTTCCAGGATTGAGCGGATTCTTCAGAAATGCCCACGCCAAATGGAGTGGTTGTCGTGAACGTAATTTCAGTGCTGTAAGGGCGACAGGTGACCTTGTGGTTGAGGGGCATAATTGAAATGCGGTATGGGACGTTGGCACTCAGTTTGGTGCCGGTGTAGGTATAGACCGTGTCTGCTGAGTTCAACAGTATTTCTTCCATCAAAGTGAAATTGCGCCGAATTCTGAGTGCATACATGGTCGCACCCGGCACCCTGTTCCAGCGAAATGCCACCCAGTTAGCGGGATGTCCGGTTGAATTATTGGCAGGTTCTATGACGTTTGCAGTTCCCGTAATGGTATCATAGGCAGGCATAGGGGGTGATAGCAAGTACATCCGCGGACCGGGAACGGTAGAACCTCCCGGACCAGGCGTAAACGTGAGGGTAGCCCGCATGGCAGCAATTTGCTCGGGTGAGAAGGTTGTCTGACAATTGTCGTCGGAGTAGCTCATGTAGAGGGTGCCATTGGGCAGGAAGAGATCTTGGTTGATGTCGCGCACTGTGCTGTTGAAACCCGGGCAATTCCAGCGATCGCCCCGAAAATCAGCCTCTGTGTCACAGAAACGATCACCCGCATCTGCACAATTGGCAGAAAGTCTGGGCGGTGTTTCCGTGATTCGGGTAACACGTTCGTGTTGTTGGGGCGCCTCAGAAGTGTTTTGAAAAGGATGGGGTAAATTCAAAAAGTGCCCCATTTCGTGCGCCCAAGTTGAATTGCCCGCTCCAGAGCAACTTGGCGAAAGATAGATTGCTCCCTGACGATTGGAGGGGCTTTGTGGCTCGCCTGTTCCAGGAAAATTAGCAAATCCACACAATTGCAGGGTACTTAACCCGGTGTAATAAATGTTAATGACCCGAGCCACGTTGTATTGCGTATTCAAAACCCCAGCAGCGGCGAATGTTGGCAGGTTCGTCATGGAGGAGTTGGGAATGTAATTGATATCACCCCGCATAAAAAACTGAATGCCCAAGCTGTTGTACTTCTGATTCAATTCGCAAAGGTTCCTGAAAATACCTTCTTGGGTGAAATAACCTGTGCCTGTATTGCTGCCTATTACATGAAATTTGACCGGTAAAAAAATGGTGTTGCCTACCTGCTCAAAATTCAAATGATCGAAAACGCCATTGGCGCGCAGCTGAGATATGTAATCGAGGTTGGCCCGGGGTGCATCTCCCGTGCCGCATGGGTACGTCCAATCTTGGGCTACAGCGGGCTGGGATGTCAGGAATGCTAAGGAAAAAAGAAAGCCAATTCTGATCAGTAATTTTATGGGTTTCATAGTGGGGGATAGATGCTGTTTACGGTGGGTGAGAGATCTGATTTGTGAGCAAAAATAAACAAATTCAGCCTTTTTTGGTAACTTTGCGCCACCAAAAAAAAACTGATCTTATGAAAATAACCGTTGTAGGCGCCGGAAATGTTGGTGCCACTTGTGCCGATGTCATTGCCCGACGCGAACTCGCCAATGAAGTAGTTTTGTTGGATATTCGCGAAAATTTCGCGGAGGGTAAGGCCTTAGACTTATGGCAGACCGCTCCCATAGAGCTCTTCGATAGCCGCATCAAAGGTTCAACCAACGATTATTCGAAAACAGCCGGAAGTTCCGTGGTGGTCATTACCAGTGGTTTGCCCCGCAAGCCGGGCATGAGTCGAGACGATTTGATTTCTACCAACGCGGGAATCGTACGTTCGGTGACTACTCAAATTTTGGAATATTCGCCCAATGCCATCATCATCGTGGTATCTAATCCGCTCGATGTAATGACCTACTGTGCCTACAAGGCAGCTGGTTTGCCCGCCCACCGGGTTTTTGGTATGGCAGGTGTATTGGATACTGCACGCTACCGTGCATTTTTGGCCGAGGCACTCGACTGTTCACCCAAAGACATTCAGGCTGTTTTGATGGGTGGTCATGGCGATACCATGGTGCCGCTTCCACGCTACACGACCGTAGGTGGTATTCCAGTGACCGAACTGATCGATGCAGACCAACTCGATGCCATCATCGAGCGTACAAAAAAAGGGGGGGGCGAAATCGTACAACTTTTGGGTACATCAGCTTGGTATGCGCCGGGCGCCGCTGCTGCACAAATGGTTGAGGCCATTGTTCGTGATCAGAAGCGGATCTTCCCTGTATGTGCCTGGCTGGATGGTGAATATGGTTTGAAGGATGTCTACATGGGCGTTCCTGTTAAACTGGGCCGCAACGGCATTGAGAAAATCATCACACTGGATTTAAATGCCGAGGAATTGAAGGGTGTACACGCTTCAGCGGCTGCCGTTCGTGAAGTGATGGAGGTTCTCGATGGCATGAATTGATTGGGGAAACTACCCCAGTCCAATCTGTAAGCCGATGCCAAGGTTCCCGAACAAACCTGAGGGGTTCGTTCCGATGGAAGCTGTTGCCCACGAATGTCCTTTGGCCATCGTGCCAATCATTCCCTATCGTATGGAACCGCATGGTATGCATTTGGTGGTTGATGCCCGTCGTGGGCGACAAATTCTTCGGTTTTTGATCGATTCCGGCGCCTCAAACACGGTTGTTGACTTGAGAAAAATACGACCCGATGATGTTCATCCCCATGATTCAGCACTTCAGATACAAACAGCAGGGGCAAATGGGGGTCGTCAAAACGCGCCCCTCGTGCGAATGAAAGGGATAAAACTTGGTAATCTTGCTCTTCCCTTGTGGGATATTGCCGGCATGGACTTTTCTGGAATTCACTCGGCCTACAAAAGCCTTTCATTAAAACCTGTTTCGGGAATTCTTGGTGGGGATGTCTTGTATCATTATCGTGCACGCATCGACTATGGCCGACTTCAACTTGAATTTTTTCAGCCCCATGTTGCGCCTCCCTTTGGTTGACCGGGTAGTCGAGCAACTGAAGGCGACCATGAACGGGTCGGATGATTCAGCTTGGCTTTTGGCCGCCAGCGGTGGTCGCGATTCAACAATGCTCGCACACCTATTGCGGCAAGCAAAAATCCCATGTGCATTGGCACACATGAACTATGGCCTGCGTGGGGAGGAATCTGTACGTGATGAGCGGTTTGTTCGAGACCTAGCCCTTCATTTGGGGGTACCTGTATATGTGGAATGCGTAGATGCCGCACCTATGATAGGCAATCGACAAGCCATCTGCCGCAAGTTGCGCTACAACTGGCTGCATAAGCTCTGCCTCGAACATTCTTTTATCGGTATTTTAACCGCGCACCATGCGGGCGATCAGGCAGAGACTGTCCTGATGGCGCTTTTGAAGGGACGGGGATTGCGGGCACGCGCCGGCATGGATTTCACAGTTGGTCGGGTATACCGTCCGCTGCTCACCACCAGCAGTGAAGAAATCGAAGAGTGGGTGACTGACAACGAAATTGAATATATGGTCGACAGCAGCAATCGATCCCTCCGCTACGACCGAAACTATGTTCGTCATGTATTGACTCCTCTATTGAATGCGCGCTTTCCGAATTGGCAACTACATTTGCTGGAGCGTTCATCGGTTTGGCGATCCTACAGCAACAAACTCGAACAATCGGCGCTGGTGGAATCTCATCGGATTATTGTAGAAGATGCACACGGTTTGATGCGGTGGAACATCATCGATTCAATCCCGACAGATATTTATCTGGAAATGGCCCGGAAATTGATACCCAACCGAAATTCCCTTCTTCGATTGGGTGATTTGCTGGAAGGCGCCCCAAACCGTCAACTCACGGCGGGTGACTGGATGATCAGCCGAACCAGTCATGCACTCATTTGGGAGCGATTGGACGTGTCGGCCTGTGATTCGAATGTTCAGGATACGTTGCAATCCAGGTTTCCGATTGAACTCAACAATCCAGGAGTTTATGCACTTTCCTCCAATCAGCAACTGCTGTATCGGGTTTGGACGAATGCGTTGGAACGCTCAAACAGCATCGTGGAGGGTGGAGAATCATGGATTGAAGCCAGCATGCACCTGCCATGCATCGTCCGATGTTGGCAGGCGGGCGACCGCATCCGCATGGCCGGATCTGGGGGGCGGAAAAAGGTATCGGATCTGCTGAACGAGTGTGCTGTACCGCCAGTGCGAAGACGCAGCATCCTTGTTTTGGTGCAGGGCAATGAAATATTGTCGGTATTGGGGTATAGAAGCTTTAGTTTTGTGGGATCACCCGAGGAATACCCCCGACAAGCTTTTCGGCTGTGCTCGGTATCTGACAAGGATGCATCGTTAATGGCAAACAACCCTTCTTATTGAAGCTGAATCTATGGCCAAGAATCCCCCGGATCGGGTTGACAACAAATTTGTTGAGGTCACTTCACCCAATCGGCCAGCGGAACCGACGAGGGCGGAGCGGTTGGAGGAGGTTGTAGTGCAGGCGGTGGACGATAAGGTGCAACACATTGGAGACGATGCGGTGCAAGATGATTTGTTCGAACACCATAAGGTAATCGTGGATCGTGGGCAATCGCTGCTTCGAATAGATAAGTTTTTGTTTGATCGTCTGCCCGGTAATTCGCGCAATCGGATCCAAAATGCCATCAAAGCCGAGTCCGTACGGGTCAACGGAAAGGCCATAAAATCGAGTTATCTGATTAAACCGCTGGATGTCATTCAAATCGTGTTGGCCTATCCGCCACGCGACACGACCCTACAACCAGAGGCTATGGATCTCAAAATCCCCTATGAGGACCCAGACTTACTTTTGGTGAATAAACCCCCGGGCCTCGTGGTGCACCCTGGTCATGGTCACCACAGTGGCACGCTGGTGAACGGACTGCTTCACCATTTTAATGGATTACCCACGCACCGCAACGGGGAAGTGAGGCCCGGATTGGTACATCGGATCGATAAGGATACGAGCGGACTCCTGGTGATTGCCAAGACCGAATATGCCATGACCCATTTGGCGCGGCAGTTCTTCGACCACAGCATAGACCGAACCTATCAGGCCTTGGTCTGGGGCTCACCTGCACAAGACGCTGGTACCGTACGCACGCAAATCGACCGCGATCCGCGTAATCGACTGAAAATGGCTGCGTTTTTGGATGAACAGCGCGGCAAGCATGCCGTCACGCATTATGAGGTTATTGAGCGATTGGGTTATGTGAGCCTTTTGCAGTTTCGTTTGGAAACAGGTCGAACCCACCAGATTAGGGTGCACACCTCGTTTTTGGGCCACCCCATTTTTAACGATTCCGTTTATGGAGGCGACCGGGTGGTGGTGGGTCCGTCGTTCAGTAAGTACAGGCAGTTTGTAGAAAATGCCTTCTCGATCATGCCTCGTATGGCGCTGCACGCCCGTTCACTCGGTTTCATTCATCCCGAAACGGGGCAAAAATTGGCTTTCGAATCCGATTTACCTGCCGATTTCAGCAGTGTACTGGAAAAATGGCGTCGTTTTGCGGGAAGCTCGCCTGATACCTGGGCATTGGATTCGCCATGATTGATAAAATCGAGCGTAAAAGTGTTGTAATTAAATAAGCTATGTACAATTTATACATCATCCGACACGGGGAAACGGAGTACAATGCCTCCGGGAAAATCCAAGGACGTGGCATCGATTCTTCCCTCAATGAACGGGGAATGCAACAGGCCGAGGCCTTTTTGAGGGCCTATCCTTCGGATTTTTTTGATGTGGTTTATTGCTCGACCCTAAAGCGCACCAAGCAAACGATACAAGGGTATTTGGATGCGGGTCTGCCCTGTAAGGAGTTGGCTGCGCTCGATGAATTCAATTGGGGTGAGGTGGAAGGGCAGCCCTATACGGTCTATGCCGAAACCTACCGTGAAATGATCGAAGCGTGGACGGGTGGCGACTACCATCGGGCACCACATTTTGGGGAATCGCCTGCGGAGGTGGCGCTTCGGCAGCAACAGGCACTTCATTCCTGGCGTTCGGGAACAGCTCAACGCATATTGGTGTGTATGCACGGCCGGGCACTTCGGCTCATGCTCTGCCAACTAACACAGCAACCGTTGTCGCAGATGGAAAGCTTCACCCACACCAACTTAAGTTTGTATGTGCTGGATTGGGATGGCGCGCGGGGTCAAATACGGGTCGCCGACGACCGCAGGCATTTGAAAGCGGTCGGGTCTCTGTAGGCGGTTGTTTATCTGTAGGCGGTTGTTTATCTGTAGGCGGTTGGGTCTCTGTGGGCGGTTGGGTCTCTGTAGGCGATTGGGTCTCTGTAGGCGGTTGTTTATCTGTGGGCAATTTTGTCTTTGTAGGTGATACACGTATGCCCTGTAGAAAACCGTTCTGGCTATCTTTTAAATGCCCAAAGATCAACGAATCACAAGCGCTCCAAAATGGTTTGGATCATTCGGTCGATAACCTTTTCTGGATTTGGGCATCGTTCGCCTGTGGCGCGGTTGGCAAGTATGGCACTCACCGAAACAGCCCGATGCCCCATAAGCCGAGCGAGTCCGTAAATGCCAGCGGTTTCCATTTCCATATTGGTGATCCGCATGCCGTTGGGAAATTGAAATGCCGCTAATTGTTCGATGAAGTGGTCGATTCTCGGGGGGATTCGGAGTCTACGGCCTTGGGGTGCATAGAAACCTGCACAAGTCAGGGTAAGTCCTTGGGGCAGGTCTGTTCGTGCCAATTGCTTCAGCAGATCGGGATCTGCCCGATATAATACTGGTATGGCGGTTTGTTTGATCTCGGGGATGCGGTCGAGCAGTGCTTTTGTCTGACCGAGATAGGCTGAATCTTCGGGATCGGCGTAGAACGGCATCAAGCCATCGAGACCAAGAGCCAAGGAAGAACAAAGTAGGGAGCCCACTTCAACATCATCCTGTATGGCACCCGATGTGCCCAGACGGATCAGACGTAAAGATTTAGGCGGGTTGAGCGGTTGTTCATCCACAAAATCGAGGTTGTGGAGCGAGTCGAGCTCATTGAGTACGATGTCTATGTTGTCGGTGCCAATGCCCGTTCCGATGACCGATATACGGCTCGTGCCCAACTGCCCGGTATGGGTCACAAACTCGCGTTGCCGAACCTTGTATTCAACAAAGTCGAAATACTGGCTTACTTTTTCGACCCGATCGGGATCGCCCACCAGCAGAATTGTATCTGCTACTTGTTCGGGCATCAGGTTCAGATGGTAGACAGCGCCCAGCGGAGTACGCATCCATTCAGTCGATTTCATGGCACGAAAATAGAAAGGAAATGCAGCGGACTGGTTATTCGTTGGTCATCAGCTGATGAAAGGTGTGGCGTATGGCATCGATGGGTTGGTTGCGCATGCATTTGAAGTGGCCTTTCGGACACGTATCAAAGCCTATTTTGGAGCAAGGACGGCAATTGAGCCCGTTGATTTCAAAGGACTGTACGTTTTGGGGATTTACGGGCTGCCAGGCGTACATACCAAATTCAGGAATCGTATTGCCCCAAATGGCCAATGTAGGACGGGCGAAGGCAGAGCCTATATGCATCATGACCGAATCGTGGGTGATCAGCACCTGTGCTTGCCGCACTACATCGGCCGACTGATTGATGTTGAAACGGCCGCAAAACGAAAATAAATAGGGGTTGTTCGATGCCTTCACTACCCGTTCTGCTGTTGCCTGGTCGCCTTTGCCGCCCAGCAAAATCAGCGGTGCACGAACCGACCGGCAAAGCGCGATGATCAGATCTTCAGGTAGTCGTTTGGTGGCGTGTTGTCCACCCAATGCATACACGCCGTAGGAGGGGGCCTTATGATTGACAAAATTCAGGTTCTTGACATCAGCGTTCTCAAACAACTGGCCTACATCAATTTGATCCTCTTGAGGAATAAAGTATTCGAGGGGTAAGGGCGTTTTCGGAATACCTAAGGGGGTTAAGGTTTCCAAATAGCGTTCCACAATATGCACACGGGGAAGGATGTCGATGCCGCACTGCACCCGCAGCCATTTCTCAATGTTCAGTTTGCGAAAACTGTATTTCTTTCCCGACAAAAACCACTTAAACGGACGGCTTCTCAGGTTGTGGTGCAGATCGATGATATAGTCGAAACACTCTGCCTGAAGTGCAGGCATCAACTCTTTTCCGCTTTTGTTGATCAAATGTATGCGCGTGATGAGCGGATGGGCCTTGATGACCTCATAATGCTGAACCTTAGTGAGGTAGTGAATTTCGGCCTTGGGGTAATGATCAGCAATTGCCCGGATGACAGGTGTGGTCAGCACCATATCACCCAACGAGCTAAAGCGGATGATCAGAATCTTCAACGAACTGATTTCAGTAGGTTGGCACGTATTCCATGCGGGCAAGAATACCTTGGCTTCGGAGTGCCTGACTGGCTGTTTGAACGGGTGCGTACAATGCACCAAGATTTTCAACCATCTGGTTTTTAGCCGCATTACCCGACCATTTGTTTAGAATTTCGTCGAACGGGTCCTTGGGCGTTGGCATACGACGGATTTTGTAGTCGGTTACCTTAGCCAATCGCGACGCGCACGCCAGAGCGTCCTCTTCAGTACCGAGTTGGTCAACCAGTCCTAATGCCAGCGCCTGTCGGCCTGTGTATACCCTTCCTTGTGCCATGGCCTGCACACTATCCGAACGGAGACTTCGGCCAGTTGCTACCAGTTTGATGAAGTCGTCATACACCTTGTTCACCGAAGCTTGTATGATGGCCTCCTCATCGGCACGCATGGGGCGTACGCCACTCATGATGTCGGCATATGGGCCTGTCACCACCCGGTCGAAGGTGATTCCGGTCTTGTTGGCGAAGAAACCACTGAAATCAGGCACCAACCCGAACACCCCAATAGAACCGGTGATGGTGGTGGGTTCAGCGAAAATGGAATCGGCATCGGCCGCAATCCAATATCCACCCGATGCGGCTACATTGCCCATACTCACCACCAGGGGCTTCTTTTTATTGAGCAAAACCAATTCACGGCGGATCACCTCGCTTGCCAATGCATCGCCACCGGGCGAATTCACGCGCAAGACCACCGCTTTAACGTCGTCGTCGAGGCGGGCCTTGCGGAGGGTAGCCGATAGGCGCTCGCTGCCGATGTTCTCGTCGTCGCCTTCTCCTCCACTAATTTCCCCATTGGCATACACCACAGCGATTTCATTTTTGGACTCGTTTTCGTCTTCTTCCAGACTTCCCAGATATTCACCCAAACGGGCAAACTTAATTTTCTCAATGTTCTTAGCCTTTGTTTTCTGAGCAAGCATTTCCAGTACTTCATCGCGGTGCCATAGGGCGTGAACCATTCCTTTATCCAGTGCGTCACGATCCGTACGAATATCCAAACGATCCGCCATGCGCCGCAAAGAATCGGTTGATAGACCACTGTTCTTCGACACCTGCTGCAGGTAGTCTGCATATAAATCGTTCATATAACTTTCCATTTGCAGGCGGTTATCGGCGCTCAGGTCTTTGCGAATGAAGGGTTCGCCGGCTGATTTGTACTTACCCACGCGAATCAACTTCACTTCGATGTCGAGTTTTTCGAGCATGCCCTGTAGGAAGATCGGACTCGATGCAAGTCCATTCCACATAAGGCTGCCCATGGGCATCATAAAAATACTATCGGCCGCACTTGCCAGATGATAGGAGGCCTGATCGTAGTTTTCAGCATAGGCATAGATAAACTTGCCGCTTTTTTTGAAGGCCACCAGGTCATCCAGCAGAACAGAGCGCATGGTTCCTCCGACTGCCACATTGTCCAAATCGAGGAATATACCTTTGATTTTATCGTCGGTGGCGGCTTTGCGCAAGGCTCTTCTGACCTCAAACAAAGAGGTGCTTTCCTCCGGTCCACTGCCCGACATCAAATCAAGTCCGGCCAGCGGGTTTTCCGTTGCCCGGTCTACAATGGGCTGGTCGAAAGAAAGATGAAGTATGCTGTTGTCAGCGATCTCAGATTCATCGCCTGAAGAAACTGCGGCCACAATCGCAACGATGACAAGAATTGAAAACACGGTAATCACCATTTGGGCCGTTATGATGGCCAATACGAGACGCAGAAATTTTAGCATTGTTTGATTTAATATTTTTAAAATGGTTGGGGCAAAGATAAAGGGCCATTAGGTACTATGCATCACCAAGTACTGAAAAAATTTTAATACGAACTGGTGTGTATGCACTTGTACGGAAAAACAAAACAAAAATAGATATTCCGAGGTAGTCTCGCCCTAATTAGAATCTAAATTTGCCCAAGTGGAAATGCTTGTTTTGTTGATGGGCAGTAATGTCGGAAAACGAGAGGAATACCTCAAAGAGGCCCATTCGGCAGTGTCTGGGCTATTGGGGGCCCCTATAGCGTCCTCTCAAATTTGGGAAACAGCCGCTTGGGGTGGGGTTGCCCAGGGTTCATTTTTGAATCAGGCCCATCGCTTTTCTAGTGTTTTGAACCCATTTCAATTGTTGCAATCGTTGAAGAAGATTGAACAACAAATCGGTCGACGGGCCACTGACCGATGGGGCAATCGTGAGATCGATATCGACATTTTGGTCTATGGGTCTCAATGGGTGAGCCAACCCGATCTCCAGATACCCCATTCACGCTTGTCGCAAAGGCGTTTTGCGCTCATACCCATGGCAGAAATTGCCTCCGAATGGCGCCATCCCATTACCGGAAAATCAGTTGCGGATCTGTTGGCCGATTGTCTAGATGAATCATCGGTACAGCTGCATCATGTAGCCTGAAAAACGGCAGTTAAACAAAGTGGATTTGACCTATTTTTGTGCGGAATGAATAAATACATCGTGGTGGAAGGCAATATCGGTGCGGGAAAAACCACGCTTGTTCGGCTTTTAGCGGATTGTTGGTCGACGCCTTCTTTGTTTGAGCAGTTCATGGATAATCCTTTCCTCCCTCGGTTCTACGACAAACCAGAGCGCTATGCCTTTTCCCTGGAAACATCATTCCTGGCAGAGCGGTATAGGCAGATGCAAGACGAGCTGAGTGAGCCTGATGTGCGTCGTCGAGGGCTGGTGGCCGACTATAGCTTCTACAAATCGCTCATTTTTGCACGCCGTACGCTCGATCCAGAAGAATTTGGGCTGTTCAGCCAACTTTTCGGAATCATCAACCAACGCCTCCCGCAACCCCATTTGTTTGTTTATCTATCGACCCCGGTGCCGCGCCTTTTGCAACAGATCGCTGAGCGCGGGCGCGACTACGAACAGAAAATCGAGGGCGATTACCTTCATTTTATTGATGAAAGCTACCGCCAATTTATGGCACAAGCGAGCGGTCTCAAATGCCTGCTGTTGAACACTGCAGAGGTCGATTTTGTGCAGCATCCACAGGATTTTGATAAAATCAAATCACTCATTGAGCGGGAGTATCCTTATGGCATCACCGAATGCACCCCTTGATCATGAAAAGTATTTCTGGATATTGGAATAATGGTGCAAACCCCCCATTTTTGGCCACGAAATATGCTTAAGACCCCCGCGCTTTTAACAAGCCTACGCAGGCTTTTGATCATGCTTGCATTCATCCTGCTTGCATTCATCCTGGGTGCACGAATGGGATTTAGCCAGGGCATACAAGGAACGGTAACCGACGCCAAGGACAGAATGCCTTTAATAGGAGTGAATGTGGTTGTTAAAGGTACCACCTTTGGGGTCTCGACAGATATCAACGGGCAGTATAATCTGAACAAAGTGCCCGTAGGCGTCTATCAAATCGAAGTGAGTTACCTGGGTTATGAAAAAAAACTGTTTACCGGGATAAAAATCAGCGGTAATCAGCCCACGCGGCTCGATGTAAGTCTCGCACCGAGTGCATTAACCCTCGATCAGGAAGTGGTGGTGGTAGGCGAAAAACCTTTGGTAGACCTCGATCAATCGAAATCGGAGCAGCGTGTATCGCAGGAATCAATTGAAAATGCCCCCGTGCGCCAACTTCAAGGGGTGTTGAATACCCAGGCGGGGGTGGTTTTGAACCCCGAAGGACTGAGTATACGGGGTGGTAGAACCTACGAAACGGCCTTCATCATAGATGGGGTGTCAGCCACCGACCCTTTGGCCGGAACCGGATTTGGGATCGACCTGGGTACCAATTCCGTGGAAGGAATCGATGTCACCACCGGTGGGGGTGATGTGGCCTATGGCGACGGAACTTCCGGAATTGTTAAGACCCGTACCCGGTCAGGGGGAGATCGCACCGAGTTTAGTTTCAATCACCGACGCGATCGTCTTGGGTTTACGAATTCATGGCAGTCGGTTTGGGGCAACTCCATCTATGAAGCGACAGCAGGTGGATCGTTGAAGGGGGTTCTTCCCAGACCTGTGCGTGTTTTTGCCTCCTTCAAAGGCAGTTTCGACGATCAGTATTTTCGTCGGCCTGCCAATCAGGTCACTTCTTCCCTTTATCCCGATGCGGCATTTTCGCCCTACCAAGACAACCGTTGGGCCGGTATGTTGAAGTTCGATTACGAATTTAAGCCAGGCATGCGCTTAAGTGTCAATTACCTGCGCTCGCTTACCATCAACCAAGACGTGAATATGCTGCGCATCATCGGCAATGATGTGCCCTTCCTGCCGGGTTTTCAGTTCGATTTCATGCTTCAACCCGATCGCGCCAACACCTATACGCACGATACCAATCTTGAATCGGTGAATTTCACCCATACCACCAGCAAGAAATTCTCCTACACGGCCAATTTGTCGCGTCTGTTTGTGCGCCTGCGCGCCGATGCCAATGGACGTGCGTGGCGCCCCAAGAATGTAGATGCCGAGTTCGATCCAGCCAGCATAGTGACCTTCCCTGTGGGCTTCTTCAATCCGGCTGACTCTCAGGTATTCGTCTACCCCGGTCCGGGCCTCTACAACAATGGGGGGATCGGCACTCTTTGGCATGACCACCGGGTAAACGAGTATGGATTGCGTTGGACGGGCAACTATTACTATAATCCGCGAGGTGATCGCCTTATTTTTGGTACCGAAGTGCGTCTTCAGGACTTGTTGTGGATCGATATTGTTCGCCCATGGATCGGAGCCCCCATTCCTCTGCCCGACGGCACCATCAGCCAGAGTTTTCGATTGGGCGATTACAGCGATGTATGGGAGGTAAAACCGGCCCGAGGCGCATTCTATGCTTCCAATAAACTGAAATTTAGGGGACTTGTAGCAGAATTTGGGGGCAGGTTGGAGTATTGGTTCCCCGGCCGCTTCGTGGATGATGCGGTTCTCGATCCGCGTGCCCCCATTCGCCAGGAATTTCGTGATGCCTACTTGCGCAACACCATTCAGGTATTTGGTCAACGGATGAAAATGCGCCTCCTCCCTAAGATATCCGCTTCCTTTCCTATCCGCGAAAACCAAGTGTTGTTCTTCAACTACAACCACTCCATGATTTTGCCCCATCCCAGTTGGGTGTATCAGGGATTAAACCCCCTCTACCAAGATCGTTCGGTATTATCGCGTGTGGGTAATCCGGACCTGAATCCTGAGGTTGATATCTCATACGAATTAGGGGTTCGTTCACAGTTGGGAACCCGAGATGCCCTTACGGTTTCGGCCTATTGGAAAGATAAGTACGATTTCATTACCGCTGCCTCTGTACAGATTAAGGATTTCACCGGTCGCGAGGTCACACGCACCATCCGCATCAATTCCGACTATGCGCGGGTTAGGGGCATGGAGGTTACTTATTTGCGCCGTATTGGTCAATGGTTTAGTGGGCAGGCCTCAGCCAGCTACATGGCCGCAACAGGCCAAAGTTCATCCGCCAGTGAGGCACTCGGTCAGATTCTGAATTCAGGAAATCGGGAAGACACACGCGAAACGTATTTGGCTTGGGATAGTCCGTTCGACTTGAAAGGCAATATCACGTTCACCCGGAATTTGGGGAAGTCAACCACCCGCTGGAAGGCCTTTGATCGAATTTCTTTGTACGTGGAAGGCGTTTGGAGGACAGGTCGTCGGTATACGCCCTTTATTTATCAGGGCATAGAGCCTGTTACGGGTCGACCAATCTACGAGCGCGATCCGGATCCACAGGCGCTTTGGTCGGGACTTGGTGAAAGCCTCACCTGGGTCGATGTGAACCTGAGAAAATGGTGGATGCTCGGAAAAAGAAGTCGGTTGGAGTTCACCTGCCAGGTCACCAATTTATTCAACCAAAAAAACACGCTGATTCCCAATCCGGTAACGGGGCGTGCCTGGGAAGTGGGCGATGCAGTGCCTTCTTCCTGGCGTGATCCGGCATACCTCGACCCCCGCGATTTTCGTTCGGGCAATACGCCACCCGACAATCCGGCACGCTACATGCCGTTGCGTCATGTCATGTTCGGGGCCGGGCTTCGATTCTGAGTTTGCAGGCTTCCCGAGTTAGGCTGCACCCAAATGTTGGAATTGAGGATGGCCTTAATCGGGCTTTAGCCGGTTTCGTGCTTATAGGCTGCGTTGCGAAACGGAAAAGTTGGGGGTTTGACAAATTGTTTGGGTAGAGAATTTGACCCGACCACTTCAAGGATCTCCGACCACTTCAAACGTTATCGCAAACGCTAAACAAAGCGATTGAAACATGAAAAAACAGATCGTACAATTGACCCTGGCACTAACCAGCATTTACATGTATAGTGTAACAAAATGGTGGTATACGTTACCTGTTGATGGACCTGATAAGTTGTATTGGGGTTTTCCGATCGCATTTATGGGCGAAGGTTTTCATACGTCCATGTCATTGCAGTTCTTTGTATTAGATTTTATGGCTGATTTTTTACTATACTTCACCTTAGTCTTGTGGTTGGTTTTAGCCTTTACAAAGTGGTTTCCTGCCGTTCAAATTCCTAAAAAAGTTACCAAAATAGTTTGGGTATTAAGCCTTGTTTTGCTCATTGGATTGAGCTTAATTGTTTCCACATCAAACCCAATTATTAAAATAACACGAAATTACGATTGGAAAGTATTGAAAACTGGCAGTGTTTATCTATGGCAAAAAACACCAAGACCAGAAAGAAATATTCTAGCCCCCTGAATGGTTGGAGAAAGAATTTAAACCATCTCAGGTCTCATATGAAATATTGAAAAACCGGGCTGAAGCCCCCCATTTTCACTTCCATCGGCGATATAGTTCCCAGGCCACCACGCCCCCACAGACGGATACATTCAGGGAATGTTTGGTGCCTCCCTGAGGAATGTGGACTGAGCCAACGCATAGCTGCAGCATTTCGGGCGACACCCCTTCGACTTCATTGCCCAAAATCAGCGTCAAAGGCTGCCCAAATGCCCAAGTCCATTGGTCCAAGCCGACACTCTCGTTTGTCGTCTCTACCGCCACCAAGACATGACCTTGTTGTTTCAATTGGTTGGCGAAGCTCAGAGGATTCGGGTGGTGTTCCCATGATACCGTATCTTCAGCGCCCAAAGCCGAACGGTGGATTTCGCGGTGGGGTGGACTTCCCGTGATGCCGGTGAGGTAGATCTTCGACAAGCAAAACGCATCGGCCGTTCTGAAAATTGAACCCACATTGTGCATGCTGCGTACATTTTCGAGCAGCAGGCTGACCGGCAATTTTTCGCTATTTTTGAAATCCAGAGGCGATAAACGGTTCAGTTCGGGAGCGGTCAACTGGCGCATACAATAAAACTGATTTCATCCATGAAAGAAAAGGCTGGGACAGGGTCCAAAGAAACGCCATTAATGCAACAGTACAACCAGTTGAAGGCACAACACCCTGGAGCCTTGCTGCTTTTTCGGGTGGGTGATTTCTATGAGACCTTCGGAGAAGATGCCATCAAGACCTCCTCCATACTCGGGATTGTACTCACCCGTCGTTCCAATGGAGCTGCAGCCGATATGGAATTGGCTGGTTTTCCCCATCATTCGCTCGAGACCTACCTGCCACGTCTGGTGAAAGCCGGTCAACGCGTGGCCGTATGCGAACAAATGGAAGACCCCAAGGCCACCAAAACCATCGTGAAACGGGAAGTAACAGAGCTCCTGACTCCGGGTGTGGTATTCAGCGACAAAATACTCGACCAGCGAAGCAACAATTACCTGGCTTGTGTGCACAGCGATCAGGGGCGCAGTGGAATCGCCTTGGTGGATGTAAGCACGGGCGTCTTTTACCTGGCGGAGGGAAACCACAACGACATGATCCGTTTGTTGGTCGATCATCAACCCACTGAATTTTTAATGCCACGTGCACAGCGCAACGAGCCGCCACCTCCAGGCCTGGCAAAAGTAGCCACACAACCCATCGAAGACTGGGTTTTTGCTGGCGATTATGGGCGCGACCTACTTCAACGACATTTTCAGACCCCTAGCCTCAAGGGATTCGGGGTCGATGAGCTTGGATTGGGTATTGTGGCGGCGGGGGCCATCATGCATTACCTCACTGAGGTGCATAAATCGCGTTTGGCACACATCACCCGACTCAGTCGGATCGACGCAGAGCAATTTGTGTGGATGGATCGGTTCACCGTTCGAAACCTGGAATTGGTGGATGCTTCCCATACCGGCGGTACCTCATTATTTCAGGTCATTGATCGCGCCACGACACCCATGGGTGCCCGGTTGTTGCGGCGTTGGCTTCTTTTTCCATTGTGTGAACTCAGCCGCATTCGAACTCGGCAGCAGCTCGTTTCCGCTTTGGTGAACCAAACCCTTCGACGCAACGAACTCGCTTCATATTTGGGTAGGCTGGGTGATTTCGAACGTATTTTATCGCGCTTGGCCACCTACAGGGTACAGCCACGTGAGCTCCTTCACCTGAAAAGCGTACTTCAGGAAATAGAACCGATTCGGTTGTGTATGCAAAAAGCAGCCGAAGATGAACGGCTCGATACCGATTGGATTGCCTCGCTGCCATTCGACCCGGGTGTGTGGTCCTTGATCGATGGGTTTGTTTCGCCCGATGCACCCGCACTTTCGACCAAACCCGGTATCATCGGAGAAGGGGTTGATGCCGAACTCGACCACTTGCGCTCCTTGTCGACCGGGGCTAAGGGATTCATGCAGCAAATGGTAGACCGCGAAATCCATCAAACCGGCATCAGTTCTCTTAAAATCAGCTTCAACCAAGTCTTTGGCTTCTATTTGGAGGTTACCCATGCCCACCGCGATAAAGTGCCAGCCGGGTGGATCCGCAAACAAACACTGGTGAACGCCGAACGCTACATCACCCCCGAATTGAAAGAATTTGAGGATCAATATATGCATGCTGAGGAGTCGATTGCCGCCATTGAGGCACGGCTCTACCGCAGCCTATTGGATCAATTACAGCCCCACATTGGATTGTTGCAGACTATGGCCGCTTGGTTGGCCCGTTGCGATGCTTTGTTGGCGTTGGCCATGAAAGCGGTCGAGGCCGGTTATGCCTGCCCCCATTTGGACGATTCACTCGTCTTGGACATCAAAGGCGGCCGACATCCTGTGATCGAAACCTTGTTGCCCCCTGGTGAGCCTTATGTACCACATGATATGGTCCTGGATTGTTCGGATCAGCAGATGATGATGATTACAGGGCCCAATATGTCGGGCAAAAGCGCGCTCCTGCGTCAGACGGCCTTGCTGGTGATTATGGCCCAGATGGGGGGCTATGTGCCGGCGCAAGCGGCTCGGGTGGGTTTGTTTGATAAAATTTTCACCCGGGTGGGCGCATCGGATAATTTATCGGCCGGTGAATCGACTTTCATGGTTGAAATGCTGGAAACAGCATCCATTTTGAACAATGTTTCGGCGCGTTCGCTGATTTTGTTGGATGAGATTGGTCGGGGAACGAGTACCTACGACGGTATTTCCATAGCTTGGTCGATTGCGGAGTACCTGCATGAACATCCATCCATACATCCCCGTACTTTGTTTGCCACCCATTACCATGAACTCAACGACATGGCCGATCGATTCGACCGAATTCACAATTACCATGTGGGAATTGCCCAGCAAGATGGACGTTTGATTTTCACGCGCAAGCTCCTGCCTGGAGGCAGTGAGCACAGTTTTGGACTCCATGTAGCGCGCATGGCGGGTGTTCCCCAGACCGTATTGCGCAGGGCCGACGAGCTTTTACGTCAGTTGGAAGAAGAGCGACCCGACCGACAAAAGCGCATGAAGAAGCGTTTAGGTACAGCCCATCAGTTGGGTCTGTTTACCCCATCCGATCCCATTTGGGAGGAAGTTAAGCGGATGCTCCGTGCCACTGATGTAGAACGGACCACCCCCGTTGAAGCGTTGTTTGTGCTGCATGAAATCAAACGCCGGGTGGAGGCCGCTTCCTGATTCGTTTCGCTATTTTTGCAGCATATTCGATCGGCGTTTTTCTCCATACTCACTGATGTTATCAGCGTTTTTTTTCATTTTCACCTAAAATAGGCGTTTTTTTCAAACTTTAATCATGCTACAAACCGCAGAACGATCCTCTGCCCTCGACGCATCGGAAAATCCCATTTTTCAAAGGCACCTGATCGCCTATCAAACAGCAGCGCTTTCAGTAAGCGGCCGCGTATTGGAATTGGGATTGGGTGAGGGTTATGGAATGGAATTGTTGTCGCCCTTGTGTGACGAATATGTTGGCATGGATAAATTCTTGGATCCAGCGCGCCCTGTGGCCAAGCATGTTCGTTTGGTTCGGGCAGATCTTCCGCCCATTCCCGATACACCCGATAACTCTTTTGATTGCGTGGTGACGTTCCAGGTCATCGAACACATTGAAGCAGACCTTGATTTTTTGCGCGAAATTCATCGGGTTCTGCGTCCTGGAGGTGTGCTCATGCTCACAACACCCAACCGCCTGATGTCGCTTAGCCGGAATCCCTGGCACGTTCGTGAATATACGCCTGTTGAAATGCAAGCCATTTTGGAGCGGGTTTTTGGACGAGGGGGCACCGAGCTTCGGGGGATTTTTGGGAATGAAAAGGTGATGGACTATTACCAAAAAAATAAGGCGTCTGTGCGCAAGTTTACCCGTTTCGATGTGTTCGACCTCCAACATCGTTTACCGCGAAAATGGCTGCAAATCCCCTACGATTTGGCCAATCGAGCCAACCGAATGATGCTGCGCCGGTCGAATACAGGCCTGGTACATGATATTGTGGCTTCCGATTATTTCGTGGCACCGCTGGCCAAAAATTGCCTCGATTATTATGCGATTTGTACCAAATCAACATCTGGATTTTAAACTATTCTCCGCTTTCATTGTCTAATAAAGTTACTTATTGCGTAAAAACGTACGATATGAAAAGGAAATCAACGACCCTATTTTTAGGATTTTTTTTGGGCCTGATGCAGTCGTTTGCCCTATATGGTCAGACCAAGCAACTACCTGCAGCAATCGAGTCTACGGCATCACCCATACGTTGCTTCAGTACGGAGATGGAGGAATGGAACCTTCAAACAGGCAGAACTACGGAAACCAGGGTGCAGTTCGAAAATTGGCTGGCACAGGCCATCGCACGCAAGGCCCAGGAGCCACAAGCGGAACAAACCATCTACACCATACCCATTGTGTTTCATGTCATTTATTCCAATGCGACTGAAAACATATCGACGGCTCAGATTTTATCGCAGTTGCAGATTCTAAACGAGGATTTTGCCCGTTTAAATGCCGATACGATCAATACACCAGCCGGATTTCGTCCGGTAGCAGCCAACACCGGTATTCAATTTTGTTTGGCAACGCGCGACCCTCAAGGCAATTCCACTACAGGCATTGTTCGCTATTCTTATCCTTCAGGCACCAATTTTACCACTTCTTATGTGGATGGTACCATCAAGCCGGCAACCATTTGGAATCCAGAACAGTATTTTAACTTTTGGATTGTACCCCTTTCAGGCAGCATTTTGGGGTATGCGCAATTTCCAGTCAGTTCCCTGCCAGGTCTTTCGGGAAGCGCCTCAGCCAGTACGGATGGTGTTGTTTGCCTGCACACCAGCATCGGTCGGCCTCCTGCGAATCCATTTTCGGGTACCTACAATGCGGGCCGTACGGCCACCCATGAGGTCGGGCATTATCTGGGGCTCAGGCATATTTGGGGCGATGGAGGCTGCTCAGTAGATGATTTCTGCGGAGACACACCGGCCAGCGACGCGGCAAATTATGGTTGTCCTACCACTCATGTTTCATGCGGTACCGTTGATATGGTTCAGAATTACATGGACTACACCGACGATGCCTGTATGAACATTTTTACGGCGGATCAGCGAATAAGGATTCGAACGGTCATGGAAAATAGTCCGCGGCGTTCCAATCTGCGCACATCCCCCGCTTGCCAGCCTTTAAACAGTCCGCCTATTGCCGGCATTTCGCAGGGGCAAATTCAGGCTTGTCTTAATGTGCCCGTAACCCTCACCGATCAAAGTACCAACGGACCTACCCAGTGGTTGTGGACAATCCAGCCTTCGACCGGCATTCAATTCACTTCAGGTACTTCCGCTGCATCACAAAACCCGGTCGTCATTTTTAGCCAAACCGGAAACTACAGCATTCAACTGCGTGTGAGCAATGCATTTGGAAGCGATAGTATATTGCAATCAAACGCTGTTGTGATCGGGTCAGGAAGGAGCATCCCCTTCCTGGAGACTTTTCCAGGCGCCACACTCGCATCGGGTTGGTCGATTTCCAATCCGGATGCAGCAACTACGTGGGCGTTTCGTACGGGTGTCACGCCGGCAGGAACGTCAACCCCTATGGTGTGGATTGACTTGTTTGATTACAATGCTACGGGTCAAGTAGACGGTTTGGTCTCGCCTGTGATTGATCTCGTGGGCATCAGCAACCCGGTAGTATCGTTCGATGTATCCTACGCACGATACAGTTCAACATTATTCGACAAGCTGCGCGTGGATATTTCCACCGATTGCGGGCTCACCTTCACCAACGGAATTTACCTCAAAGAGAATTTATTGTTGGCCACAGCGGGTACGGTTACTACATCGTTCACCCCTTCTACGGCCGCACAGTGGCGCCGCGATTCCATCTCCCTTTCGAACTATGCCGGACAAAAAATACGGCTACGTTTCAACAGCATCAATGGATATGGCAATAACCTTTATTTGGCTAACATCAGGGTCAAAGGACAAGCCAGCGCACCCTCGGTCACTGGCAACCTTCGGTACCTGAACACTGCACTCACCCCTTTCACCAATTCTTCAATTCGTCTGATGCAAGGAACTGCACAGATCGCCTCTGCATCTACTGGAAGCACGGGTGATTTCAGCTTCAGTGCACCGGCGGGATCTTATAGTTTAAATATAAACACCCAAAAACCTTGGAGTGGGGGTAATGCGACGGATGCCCTTTTTATCAATAGGCACTTCACAGGCACATCGCAATTGTCTGGCCTTCCACTTTTAGCATCGGATGTCAACGCGTCAGGTTCGGTTAATTCTTCAGACGCACTGATTATTATGCGCCGTTTCACCACCCAAATTGATTCGTTTGCTGCAGGAAACTGGATACTATCTCCTTCATCGGTAACCCTTCCCCAAGCGGGTCCGTTAGGCTTGAATGTATTGGCAATGGGTGATGTAAACGGCTCTTATGTTCCTGATGTCAATTTAAGAACCGCCTACCAGCCGCTTGAATACGTTTCTACCGAATGGCGCATGGAAGAAGATTCTCCAAGAATTTCTGGACTTTTTGTTGATCAAGACGCGCTCATTGGGGCGGTGAGTCTTGATTTACTTATGCCCAAGGGTTGTGTAGTAGATGAGGTGTTGGGCGTCGCGGCATGGGACGCCTGTACTTGGAAACAGGTCGGGCGAACCTTCAGGTTGGCTGCTTACCGACAGTCTGGTATTCCGTTGACACGGGGTGATGCCCTCCTGCGCATTCGGACATGTGGCACACTGGGACAAGTAGCAATCAATAAACAGCATTCTGAATTCTCGGACATTTCGGGGAACGTGTTGAATCACTTAAATCTTTTTCAGCGTTTAGATGGGGCAACCCAATCGATTCTGTTCGATCCGCTGAGAATCTATCCCAACCCTAGCTCGGGCAAAGTGCAAGTAGATTTTCCGAAAGGGGTTGCGCTGGAGTCGGTCTCCTTGTTTGATGCCTTGGGTAGAATGGTGCTTTCTTTCGAGGCGAATGATATGCGGTTAAACCCTTCTGGAGCTGAACTTGAGCTGAGCACATTAGCAGAAGGAACATACCGCATAGATCTGAAAGGAAGGTCTGAACATGGCGCCTATTTGCGCCATGCGCTTTTGGTTAAGCGGTAGAAATTGATTGCAATTTTTAAAGGTTTTTAGGAACATGCGTCAATAGTCGCGCACGCAACGTACAGAACCTCCCCAAGTTTTGAGTCCTGTCGCCCTAGAAAAATTACCAGCATCCAGCCTGAGCAAATACCCATAATTAAGGTCTGTAGGACTCAAATTGGGTGTTTGAAGCAGCAGATTTCCACCAAAAGCCTGGTAGGAGCCGTCATCCCCCACACGAGCTCCAGCGGGAAGTGCCGAGAACCCAAACGCATCGATGCCATAATGGGGATTGGTGTTGTTGTGGGCGAGCCAACGGGGGTGTGCTGTTGTGTTGCAGGCCGTTGAGTAAGGCGTATTGATTTGTCTACAGGACTTCAAGGCCCTGCCTGTTCCATTTCGATTGCTTGATGTGTTGGGGTACCCACTGCTTTGGCAAAAACTGGTGAGTGCCAGGTATTCAGCGTCGGTAGCTACGTGCCAGCCAATTGGACAAATACCACGTGGGTCGGCCAAAGCGTACCAGTTATAGAGTTTGCCATAAGCTGAGTCATAGACAGCGCTGTCGTTGGGTGATGCCATAGCTCCTGTTGTGGCTCTTCTCCAGGCCGAGGTATCGAGGCCGGTTGGTATAGGGTCGCCATTTCTGTACTTCGACACCCGCAAATTTTGTTTAAACCAGCATAATGGTCTGAGTTGACTGTTGATGGTGAGGTTCAACGTAATGGTCGCGTAGTTATTTCCGTCTAAATCGGTGGCAAGAGATGTCCCGCATACAAATAATATTGTTGTCGTAAAGGTTTGTTGCTGACCGTAGGCAGTCCCTGCCGAATTGGTGGCATATGCTCGAATATAGTATTGTGTAGAAGGGGTTAGTCCTGTCAAATTGCTTGTAAATGCGCCCGTTCCCGTGCCATTTTGTGTTCGGGAATTGGAGATGGTGGGTAGGGTGGTGGATGACCAACAAACCCCTCTTTGGGTAATCGTGGCACCGCCGTCGGTGCTGATTGTTCCGCCACTCTGCGCGCTGTTGTGCGTAATCTGACTCATATTGCTCGTGACGAGAACGGGTAGGCCAACGGTAGTCGTAAACAAAATCTCGTTGCCGTATGCTGTCCCTGCACTGTTGGTAGCATATGCTCTTACCCGGTACGCAGTGGCTGGTGTTAATCCGGTTAATACACTGACGAAACTTCCAATTCCATTTCCGTCTTGGGTAAATTGGTTGGATAAGGTAGGATTGGCCGAGGTTCCATAAACAACGCCCCGCGCAGAAACATAGTCTCCTCCGCCGGAGATCACAACGCCTCCAGTTGAAGCACCACTCGAGTTGATCGATGTGGAGGCAATGGTTGTCAGGCTCGGCAATGCAATACATACCGTTACAGTTCGAGATGCCGTAGAATGTGTACATCCTCCCGATCCAACTATGGTGTATAAGATATTTGAAGTACCCGCCGCAATTGCAGTCACCAATCCTGTTACCGTATTCACACTGGCTACTGCAGGGTTGCTGCTGCTCCAACTGCCGCCTGTCACCGTTGAGGTGTAGGTGTCCGTAGAACCAACACACAGGTTCTGGTTGCCACTCAATGTGCCTGCGCTCGGTGAAGCCGTTACCGTTAATGTAATGGCCACTGATGCGTCAGCACAACCCCCCGTGCCCGCTACTGTATAAGTGATCGTAGCCGTGCCTGATGATAATGCCGTCACCAAGCCCGTTGTGGTGTTCACCGTCGCTACCGCCGTATTGCTGCTGCTCCAACGGCCACCTGTCACCGTTGACGTATAGGTGTCGGTCGAGCCAACGCACAGGTTCTGGTTGCCACTTATTTGACCGACACTGATCGGTGCAGTAATGCTGACCAACCGCTCGGATTCGGCATTCAAGCACCCTCCGACACCGACCACTGTGTATGTTATTGTGGTACTTCCAGCCGACAAACCAATAGCCACACCCGTTATAGAATCGATATAAGCAACTGAAGGGTCGTTACTGCGCCAAATCCCGCCCATTGGAAAAGCCAAAAAGGCCCCCGTTGTGCCTAAACATAGGCTATCAACACCCGATGTAATTCTGGGATTCGTGCAAAGTGTTAGGTTGAAAATTGATCCATAAGCAGTTCCGATTGTATTTTGGGCATATGCCCTGAAGTAATAGGGAGTCGATGGAAATAGACCGTTGATTGTGTCATTGAACGAGCCAAGCCCCCAGCCAGCAGTTGAATTCCAACGATAATGGGGTGAACTAGCCAAAGTATCGAATACAAATCCACGTTCTACCACAGTTGAGCCACCATCAAGATGTACAATACCTTCACAGTGCACACTGCTATCACCTATTTGCACTGCCCTAAGCGTTTCAACGGTGGGAATGCATACAAAAAACAAGCTTTGTTCGTTTGAATAGGTAGTTCCGAATGAATGGGAGGCGTAAGCCCTAAAGAAATAGGTCGTTCCGCCCGAAAACCCATTTAACATCCAAGAAAAATCGAAACTGCCTTTTCCTGAAATGGCTTTTTGATCTGTAATGCTGGGATTGCTGCTGGTAGACCAACAGATGCCACGCTCATAAACTCCTGATCCAGTCGCCAAAAACTGGGCGTGAGCCACAACCGATGAACCATCGATATAAACAGTATCCAACAATAAGTGTGGATCGGTTGGAATTGCTGAGTAACTGCCATTGAGATCTCCTGCTGAAAGAACCCACAAATGAACGTTGATTGAATCCGATTGGATGCTGAGGAAGGGGTGTGACTGCACAAATCTACCGATAGGAAATGATGAACTCACTTGCGCTGAAAACCGAGCGATGAGCAAAGCATCGGAGGTGTTGAGTGCGGTGTTTCCATTCACATCGCCTGCCCGGGTTTGAAGGGAAGGAAGCCCGGTAAATGACGAAAATACCTGAGCAGCAGTGAGTGCGTCCGTTGTATTGACTCCTCCTGGTTCGTAATTCAAGGATGCATCTAAGAAATAATTTCCATCCGGGAAACCTGAAATGCGAAAGTTGCCGGATGAGTCGGTGGTGTCGCTCATGACGATGTAACCTGGCAAGGCTCTTAAGTGAACGGGAACGCCTGCCAATGGGGTTGACTGGCTGTTGTTGTAGGAAAGTGTACCGGCTATGTAGTTCGCCGGCAGCATAAAGGCTACAGAGGCGGTTGAATGTGCTGTGTAGATGGTAACAAAGAGGGATATCAGGAGTAAAAATCGTAAATCAGGCCAGATCTTTAAGCCATCACCTGGACTCAGAATGCTTGATTTTATACAGTAATTTATTGGGGCGCGCATGAATCAGGTGAAAAGAGGGATGAATCAAAGATGAGGTAATCTAAGGACTAGATGGAGTCGTGGTTGCTAAAATCGCTCACAGTCATCAAATGTCTGCTAAATATATGTTATAACTAATTAGATATGAATACCTCGGCAAAGGTGCGTTCCAATACTGCATGGGGCATTGGATTGTATTTACTGACCCTTACCCTAATTCTGGTTGCAGGCCAAATTCTGTGTAAGTCGTCGGCAATCTTGTATGCCAGATGCTCGATCAATTGAACACGCATCTGCATACGCTCAGCTATTCTTTCGTACACTGTTTCGTAGTTGATGCACCGCGCCAAATCATCCGACGCTCCCTCAAAATCATGCTCGAAATAAACATCCACTGAGAACGTGTTGCCTACCACAGCTTCTTCCGGGTGAACGCCATGAAAGGCATGAAAACGCATTCCTTCAATTGCTGTAAGTGCCATAAGAGATTGGTCTGAGTTGGGTCATAGATAACGAAGGAGCGGAACTTACAAAGATAACCCAATTGCCGTTTTATCTATAATCCAAAAGATGGTCGCAATCGGTACGAGATGGTCGTTTAAATTTGTTTAGGCAGTACCTTTGCGCCAAAATTACTCCAAATTAATATTTTATCCATTTTAAACATAAAAACCGGGACAGTATACTGATTGTATCATGCAACCTTAGCTATCAGAATTCTGTATTTTCTGTGGATAAATAAAATGCTCTACTGAAAATTATGCATCTTTTGTTGAACATTTGTGCATTCTTGCTTTTAAACATTGCGTCTATCCATAAAATTGTACGTCCTTTCATTTCTTAAACAAATAATATGAAAACTGATCGATTCCAACACCCTGACCACTACCTCATCGATGAGTTATTGACCGAGGAGCATCGGCTCATCCGCGATAGCGTGCGCGAGTGGGTGAAACGCGAATTGAGTCCGATTATTGAGGATTACGCCCAGCGCGCGGAATTTCCCCGCCATATTCTGCGTGGTCTTGGTGAAGTCGGTGCCTTTGGCCCCTCGCTTCCTTCAGAATATGGATGTGGTGGCCTCGATCAAATTTCTTATGGCCTGATCATGCAAGAACTTGAGCGCTGCGATTCCGGAATTCGTTCGACGGCCTCGGTTCAAGGCTCCTTGGTGATGTTCCCCGTCTATGCCTACGGCAGCGAGGAACAAAAGCGTCGCTTTTTACCCAAATTGGCCACCGGCGAACTGATGGGTTGTTTCGGCCTCACGGAGCCTGATTTTGGATCCAATCCGAGTGGGATGATCACCAACTACCGCGATGCCGGCGATCATTTTGTATTGAATGGCGCCAAAATGTGGATTTCCAATGCGCCATTCGCGGATATCGCTATTGTTTGGGCTAAAAATGAGGAGAGCCGCATACATGGATTGATTGTGGAGCGCGGTATGGAGGGTTTCACCACCCCAGAAACGCACAATAAATGGAGTTTGCGGGCATCCGCCACGGGCGAGTTGGTGTTCGATGAAGTGAAAGTACCCAAAGCGAACCTCCTCCCTGGCGTTTCCGGGCTTAAAGGCCCGATGAGCTGCCTCGATTCGGCCCGTTATGGCATCGCTTGGGGTGCGGTGGGTGCAGCGATGGATTGCTACGACTCGGCCCTCAACTACGCCAAGGAGCGTATTCAGTTCGATAAGCCCATTGCAGCCTTTCAGTTGACTCAGAAAAAGTTGGCTGAAATGGTGACCGAGATCACCAAAGCCCAGTTGATGAATTGGCGATTGGGTGTACTCAAAAACGAAGGGCGTGCGTCAACCGCCCAAATTTCGATGGCCAAGCGCAACAATGTCGAGATTGCCCTGCGCATCGCACGTGAAGCCCGCCAAATCCATGGTGGAATGGGTATTACGGGTGAATATCCGATCATGAGGCATATGATGAATTTGGAGTCGGTGGTTACCTATGAAGGAACCCACGATATTCACTTGTTGATAACGGGTATGGACATCACAGGAATCGCAGCCTTCAGGTAATGAATCTCAAGGGGAACGGCCTTCGTTTTCGGTCGGTTGATCATATATCTCAGGGGTACGGCCTTCGTTTTCGGTCGGTTGATGAGCCAGCGAGTCGGAACTATACCAAACATAGAATTTTAACGCTTCTACCTCACCTATGCTTGTAGCCCCTTCCTTGCTGTCAGCCGATTTGGGTCACCTCGACCGCGACATCCGCCGAATGGAGTTGGCTGGTGCAGATTGGATGCACATCGACGTGATGGATGGGCAGTTTGTACCCAACATTAGTTTCGGACTTCCAATAGTGAAGGCATCGCGGGCTTCTACCCAGACTACCCTCGATGTGCACCTGATGATGGTGCAGCCCGAGCGGTATATCGGTGAATTTGCACAAATGGGTGCCGATGTGCTCACCATTCACTATGAGGCGAGTACGCACCTTCATAGAAGCTTGTCGGCCATAAGAAGTGCCGGAATGAAAGCGGGTGTAGCACTCAACCCCCATACGCCCGCATCGCTTTTGGAGAATGTTCTGGACTGCATCGATTTGGTATGCGTGATGTCGGTTAACCCAGGATTTGGCGGACAAACATTCATTTCTTCGGCCCTGAATAAGGTGAAAGCACTGCTGAATATGAGACAGAATGGAGGTCATAGCTTTCTCATCGAGGTGGATGGGGGGGTACGGCCAGAACATGGAGCATTGTTGAGATCATCGGGGGTGGATGTGGCTGTGGCTGGGCACGCCCTTTTTTCGGCTGCCGACCCCGCTGCGGTCATTTCGGCACTAAAAGGGATGCGTGAAAACAGCTAAACGCCTCGGTTCCGCCGCCGTTCTCCTTTTTTGCGGTATTACATTGCTTCCTTTGATGGGGGTGGCCCAGGGATCAGGATTTTTTGTGTTATCGGGGCGGGTGACAGACGCTGCTTCGGCGCCTCTGCCATTAGCCAATGTGTGGGTTCCACGACACAGCAAAGGAACGGTAACCAGCGATCGAGGCGAATATAGGCTTGAAATTCCGGCTGGTACTTGCTCTGTTCAGGTTCAAATGTTGGGCTATCAAACCCAATTTGTTGTTGTGAGCGGTAAGATGGGCCAGGAAGTTCGATTGAATGTTCGGTTGAAAGCCGCTGCCGTAGAGGGACCCGGCATTTCCGTGGAAGGTGCCCGAGAGTCGGGGGCCACCATGCAGCGCATCGACCCCCGTGTGGCCGGCCGTGTGGTGAGTCCGTCGGGCAACTTTGAGACCATCCTTCAAGGTCTTGGTGCACGCACGCAATCCGAGTTCAGTTCACAATATGCCGTGCGCGGAGGCAACTTCGATGAGAACCTCATTTATGTGAACGACATCGAAATTTACCGACCTGTGCTCATGCGCAGTGGTCAGCAAGAGGGCATGAGCTTCATTCATCCTGATTTGGTAGGCAACATCCAATTTTCTGCGGGTGGATTTTCCGCACGCTATGGCGACCGTATGTCGTCTGTGCTCGACGTACAATACCGTGTGCCTACAGCGCAACGGGTAAAAGCACAGCTCAGTATGATGGGGGCAGGCGTTACGGCAGAGGGAACCGACAGCAGCCAGAGGCTTACTTATCAGCTGGGGGTTCGCTACCGAACCCTTAGTAGTTTATTGGGTTCGCTCGATACACGGGCTGAGTACCAACCCTCATCGGGTGATGTACAATTTTTGTTGAACTACCGACCGTCGGCCCGTTGGACCTTTGGTCTATTATCACACTACAGCCACAATGATTTTCGGGTGGTGCCTTCGAGTCGCGAAACGGTTTTTGGGACGGTGAAAGAGGCACTTCAGCTGCGCATTTTCTTTGATGGGCGCGAGCGTACCTGGTTTCACGCTTATACGGGTGGCCTAACCGCTGCATATCGTCCACACCCCCGACTGCAATTAAAGTGGATCGGCAGTGTCTTTTCGAGCGACGAGCGGGAGTATTTTGATGTGGAAGGTGCATGGTGGCTCAATCAGCTCGACACAGAACTGGGGTCTGAGAATTTTGGCAAGGTTTCATTCACCCGCGGGGTAGGTGCCTATCAGAATTTCGCGCGCAATCAGTTGAGCATGCGCGTTGCGGCTTTAGAGCACCGGGGTTTTTGGGAGAGTCCGACGCTTGGATACGTGCAGTGGGGCCTAAGGGCTCAGCGCGATCGGGTAGTAGACCGCTTATATGAATGGAACAATCTGGATTCTGCGGCTTTTTCGGTGCCTTCATGGCAACCGGGCGATACGGTCGTGCGCTTGCGCGAATTCATTGATGCGCGAAACCGGGTCGAATCGGGGCGTTATACAGCCTATGTGCAAAGCCGTTTGCCGATCTGGGAAGCCCGGCGATTGTTTATGACAGCCGGTGTGCGCGCCAACTATTGGACCTGGAACAGGGAGTGGCTGTTGAGTCCGCGTGTGGAATTAACCTACACGCCACGATGGGATAAAGAATGGTTGTTCCGCACCGCTTGGGGGCTCTATGGTCAGCCGGCCTTTTATCGAGAGATGCGTGATCCCTTCGGGCGACTGAACCCGCAAGTGAGGGCACAACGGGCATGGCATTTTGTATTGGGCGCCGACCGTTCATTTAGAATGGATGGCCGTCCATTTCGCTTTGTTGCCGAGGCCTACTACAAAGACTTGCGTTCGATTGCCCCCTATGAACTTGATAATGTTCGTGTTCGGTATTTAGGCAACAACAATGCACGGGGCTATGCCAGGGGCTTGGACCTGCGCATTAATGGGGAGTTTGTGGGGAATTTGCAGTCTTGGGCATCATTGTCGTGGATGAAAACGGCTGAGATCATTGAAGGGGCCGTGTATACCGACTCGTCGGGCGCCTCCCGGCCGGTGGGTTATATACCTCGCCCGACCGACCAGCGGGTCATGGCCAACATAATGTTCCAAGATCTTCTTCCATCCAATCCAGCCTATCAGGTAAACCTGAATTTAGTGGTGGGATCTGCCCTGCCTTATGG
>SXGR01210417.1_pt1 | contig 85881 bp, 55 predicted proteins | sample 3174711 | NCBI WGS metagenome assembly SXGR01 (sample SAMN11356860, study PRJNA531348) | freshwater metagenome | isolation source: freshwater sample F1-60 | place: China: Fuxian Lake, Yuxi | collected 2017-12-25 | reverse complement strand
TACTACAGACACCGTGGGGAGTCCGAGTGTCGGGGAGGGGTCGGGAAGTGGGGGTGGTTGGGAGTCAGAAAACAGACACGAGCTCAGATGCTGCCACCTGATGAACAGAGAAGTGGCGCCTAGCCCCAAAAACGACCACTGCGCATCTCGTCTCGTGGCCCCGCTCAGCCCCTCCAATCCCGCTGCGCTTTGAGCCGCTCGAACTCCCGCTCATTGAGGCTCTTTCCAAACATCCCGTAGGCATCCAGGTAGGAGGACGCGACCCCGACGCCCCAGCTCAGCATCACGTAAAGGGGCCACGTGGAGACGCCCACGCCCACGCGCTTACCCATAGTGACGTACCAGATCCCCCAGAGCAGCAAATTGACGGTCACGTACACCGCCAGCTGCTGTTTGAACTGCGCCCGCTTGCAGGCCACCTTCCAGAGTCGGTCGTCGTCGGTGCGGATCATGGATGCGTCGGGGAAAAAGAAGGAGTGAGAACTTCAATCGGGGTCACCAGAATATGCGGCGCGATGGACTGTCGTGCTAGCTCGGATGAGCGGATTGCGGCGGGACTGCCACGTGCACTAGGGAATATCCAATGCCACTCACGTGTTGAACCGCGGCGGCCTCGGTGTTCGGAGTCCACTGGACGCGCCGTGAGAGCGTTATCGGATATTCCCGCGTGTACGCGGCCGGGGGAGGGTTTTGGGGGTAGGCTTGGTGCAGGTGAGTACCTAGTTAGGCCTCAAATCACACATGCCCACCGCCCTCCTAATCATCGACGTCCAGCAGGCCCGCTGTTTTGGCGACTACGCTGGGGGTTCGAAGCAGCGCATCAATCTCTCGCCGTAAGGCGCGCACCTCGTCGAGGATCAACCCGGTATGCACTTCTCCGTTGCCCGGCTGGTCTACCGCGATCTCCGACTGCATGGCGTTGACAATCACAGCGATAAACAGATTCAGCACCATAAACGTTGCGAGGAGTAGGTAGACCACAAAGAAGATCCAGGCATAGGGTGACTGCGCCACGACCTGACGCGCAATGTCGGGCCACCCCTCAACAGTCATCACCTGGAACAGGGTAAAAAGTGACTTAGCGAGAGAGCCGAAGTACTCCGGTGAGATTTCACGGAACAGCTGCGTGCTCAGCACGGCTGACACGTAAATCACGAGCGCCATCAGGCCGACGATTGATGCCATCCCCGGCAAAGCCGTAAGTAGAGCACTGACCACCTTCCGCATCGATGGTACCAACGATATCAGCCGCAGGAGCCGGAGCACGCGCAGGGCGCGCAAAACGCTGAAGGCACTGCTCGCGGGCATCATCGCCACCCCGACAATGCCGAAATCAAAGACACGCCACGGATCACGGAAGAAGCGACCGCGGTAAACGAAGAAACGCGACAACAGCTCGACTATAAACACTGCGAGGGCCGCGCGATTGAAGCCTTCAAACCAGTCGCCGAAACGTGCGACGACATGGGGTAAGGTTTCGAGTCCGAGCGTTATGGCGTTCGCGATGATCAGCGCGATAATAGCCCCCTCAACGCGCGGGCTCTCAACGACAACACGGAGGCGCTCGCGCAGATTCCGCGCGATATCGCTATTGTTGTTATGCACTGTGCCTAATCCAAATAGAGGGGAAGGGGGGTGAATCGGGCACGGACGGACTCAAGGTCGTGCTCAGGGTACGATCCCCGCCGCGGCTTTTGGTGTGATATAGGCCCAGGGCCGCGCCGCCAGCTTCCGCTGTCGTGGGTACACCTCGTCTAGTGTGCTCCCGTCGTACAGCCGTCCGTTCATCATCACCATACCAACGCTATTGCTATTACGGATGTTTGTGAGCGGATCCCGATCGAGGACAAGGAAGTCAGCCATCTTCCCCGGTTCGAGCGAACCTACATCGGTACTCATCCCGATCGCCTCAGCGCCCACGATCGTGGCCGCGCGCAGTGCGTCGTGCGTCGAGAGCCCGCCGCTCTGGATCAGCCAGAGCTCCCAGTGCATGCCGAGCCCCTGTAGCTGGCCGTGGCTCCCCACACCCACACGCCCACCGGCTGCAACAGTCTTCGCGAGATCCTCGGCGTGTTGCCACATCGCATACTCCTCGCGCAACGCGAAGCCAGCGGGCCCGGGGGAGTTCCCTGTTCCGCGACGGCGGATCTTCCCATCGAGGTCAATCGGGTGCGAGAAGTACCGCAGCTTCGCATCGTTGACGAGATCCTCACTCTGATAGAACCACCCCTCACCGAATGGCCCGCCGTACTCCACCACGAGCGTCGGTGAGTTGTAGGTCCCCGTTCCCTTGTACCACTCGAACACGTCCTTGAACTTCGGCGTTATCGGCAATGTGTGCTCGATCCCGGGATAGCCGTCGATCCCGTGCGTCATGTTCAGCTTCTGGTCGAGCCCACCCTCGGTGGTCGGCATGATGCCGAGTTCCTTTGCGGCCATGATGATCCACTGCCGCTGCTGGCGATTCCCGCTCATGTACATCTTGAGCGTCTTGGTATCGTAGTACTTCGAGTACCGGGAGAGGATTTGCTTCGCATGATCTAGGTCCTTCACCGGCTCTTGGCTGAAGACGCCGGGGCCGGTAGTGTAGATGCGTGGGCCGACCATGTCCCCTGTCTCCACGCGATCGCCATAGCTCAGGAAATCAGTGGATGAGGTTTGCGGATCGCGCGTCGTCGTCGTCCCGTAGGCAAGCGTCGCTAGATATTGCCACGTTTGCGTGTTATGGATCCCGGGCGTGAGCCACTGCGGGTGATAGTGCGTGTCTACCATCCCTGGCATGACCACCTTGCCGGCGACATCGAACACACGAGCCCCCGCCGGAATCTGCACGCTGCCCCGCGCGCCGATCGCCTCGATGCGACTGTTGCGCACCACGATATCGGCGTTCTCGATGATCTCCCGCCCCTTCATCGTGATCGCCTTCGCCCCGCGGAAGACGGATACGCCGCTCGGCTTGTCGCGCGTGGCACTCACGGTGATACGCCGCTCGGCGGGTTTGTAGCCCGGCTTGTCCTGCTTGGTGGTGTCCGCCTTGGTGATGGAATCCGCGCGGGCGACGCTGTCCTTCTTGGTGGTGTCGGCGCGGAGAAGGGCTTTCATCCGTCCGTCGGCCTTGAGTGAATCGTCCACGACCTGCGCACGATTGAGGTCGAAGGTGAAGAGCGCATTCGCAAGCGACCACATCACATGTCGACCATCGGAGGTCCACGCGGGGAACTCTCCGCCGACCTCGTTGAGCTTCCGTACTGGAACCGCAGCACTCGCCGGCGAGGCAACCGACACACTCAGCGCGTTGGCCCCGACCTGCGGGATTGTGATCACGTAGAAATCCATGCCGACCATCGCCAGCGCCTGATCCCCTTTGGGGGCCATCAGCACAAGCGCGGCGGGAGGAGCACTGGGTGGCGACGGCTCTGTGGGATCATCATGACCGAACACCGTGGCAGTCGCAGAGAGTGGACGCGACGGCACGGGACGTGCGGCACGGCCGCCGGTCCAGCGCGACGCGGCCTCGTCCATTCCGGCGTCAAGCGTCATCGCAGTTGAACCTCCCTCGCTCGGTGGCATCGGACCCGTCACCTTCAGGTGCGTCTTGAGGTCGGTGCCGTCCCAGCGGAACGAGACGAGTCCGCCGCTACCGTAGGCGAAGATCCGCTCTCTGTCGCTGGTGAAGTGCGCGTTCCCGAACCCCCCACTCGGCATGATGATCGTTGGCGTACCCCCGTTGGTACTCACCCAGATGAACTCCGAGGCACGTGGGCCGAAGAAGGCGCTCCCTGCCTCCTGCATCTCGCGCGCAGCGGCCCGTGTGGCGACGATCCGGTCGCCAGCCGGCGACCAGGCGAGGTCCGTCAGGTGACCGCCCGTGACGAGAGGTTGCGTCACCCAGGCGCCGCGTGCACTGAGATTCGCACGCACCATTCCGCCCCCGGTGGCGTCGTTCCACGTCACGTAGGCGAGCGACTTCGAATCGGGAGACCAGACGGGACCGAACTCACCGACCGTTGCGTTAGTCACCCGCTGCGGCGAGCCGTCGGGCATCGTCATCACGTAGAGACGATCGAGTGCGGTGAAGGCGAGTCGTGTGCCGTCGGGCGAGGGCGCGATGTCGCGGATCTGTTTTGCCGTGAAGCTCGTCGTGGTGTCCATGCGATACTGGAAGGCGACCTCGGGTCCCATCTCCAGCTTCACGTCAGCCTCGAAGGAGATCTTCACCGACGCCGACTTGTCCACCGGCACCCGCCAGATCTCGCCGCCGTATGAGACCACCACCGCGCGTGAGTCCGGCGTGAAGGAGTAACCTGGATAGGCGTCCATTGGTGCACGCGACTCGGTCTCGTCGCGCTGTACCGGGAAGGCGAGCCAATCCTCTTCCTGCGTCTCAAGATTGCGGAGGCGGAGCCCCGTCTTGGTCTCGAATCGGGTCGCGTATACGAGGAGCTTGCCGTCGGGGGAGAGTGCTGGGCGGAATCCCGAACCGTATCGCGTGGTCATCTGCGAGGTTTTCCCGTTTTCGCGATCCCAGATATAAAGCTGGTACTGCGGCCCGAGCGCGTTGTACTGCCAGTCGCCGGTGCGCGCGGCATACCAGAGGTAGCGCGGGTCCTTGCCGAAGGCGGCGCCGAGCATCTTGAGGTTCGCCGGCGGCGCGGGCTGCGAGGAAAGCGCAACGCCATTGCCGCCATCCACGTGATACATCCAGAGCTTCGCGGTGCCGAAGGTGCCACCGGACTTCGACGCGACGACGTACTTGCCGTCGAGGGTCCACTCCGGGGAGGTGTACTGGTTGCTATTTCCCTTCGTGAGCTGGGTGGTGTCCTTCCCGTCGACGGAGAGGAGCCAGAGATTCTCGCCACCACTGCGGTCGGAGACGAAGATGATGCGTTTCCCATCAGGAGAGAAGCGAGGCTGCGCGTCGTAGCCCATGCCGCTCGTAATCTGCGTCGCCTTGCCTCCCGCGATCGGCAACGTGTAGAGGTCGCCGAGGAGATCGAAGACGATCTGTTGGCCGTCGGGGGAAACGTCGAGGGAAAGCCAGGTGCCCGTCGTCGTCGTGAAGGTGTGCGTCCGCGCGGTTTTAAGCGGGAGCGTCACCGGAGGCGTCGCGCCGGCACCGGCCGCGGAGGATCCCCCCTGGGCGTCGAGTTCGCCGATCGCGAGGATCGAGAGCGCAAGCAGTGAGGCGAGCGCTGGGACAAGGCGACGAAGCGTCTTCATTATATAGGGCGGCCGGGATCGTGGAGCGACGACAGCCGGAGCGGTTCCGGCTGCGGAACCCTCCAAGGTTACACCGGAAACGCCGCGTTCGGAACCCGAGTGCCGCGTTCACCGGACTGCTCACGAGCCACGGCATCCAGGTCAGCATAGACGGCCACGGCTACTGGCGCGACAACATCTTCGTCGAGCGGCTTTGGCGCTCGCTCAAGTACGAGGAGGTCTACTTTCACGCCTACGACTCCGTGTCTGCCGTCACGGCCGGCATCGGCCGCTACCTCACCCTCTACAACACCCGCCGTCCCCACTCGAGCCTCGCCGATCAAACCCCGAAGAGGCATACTTCACGAACCGCATCCCGCTGCCGCTTCCCACGGCGGCATAACCCGCCCGCCAAAGCACTTATCTCAGCCCTAAAAACCTGTTCAGGTAAGCGGAGCCACTTCTGCGTTCCCTGCGGAATTGCAGCGCCATCATGCCGGGGCTCACTTGCACCAAACTTCATGCCCTTGCCGTCAGTCATGACTGCCCGGCCGTAGCCGAACTGGGAGTTGCTTGGCCTACGCGCACTTCGATCTCGTGGCCCATTGCGCGGAGTTCTGCGATGGTAGTAGCCGGCACTGACGCCTCGATCTGCGATGGGAACGCTGCTCTTCGTTTCAGCGGCGCGCGTCTTCAGGCGATATCCGGAACCGCGGCGGGCGTAGCAGCAGAACCGTTGACGGAATCGTCGGCCTGGCGATCTACACCCTGTATCAGCTCAGCCGGTAGCACGCCAAAGATGCACTGAAAATTAATACCCCTTCCACGCACTCCCCCGCACCGCACGACCCGGCTTGGCGCCGGTGTGTTGTCCATCCGCCAGCACTCGTACGCCGTTGACCCACACCTGCCTCACGCCCGTCGAGATCTGGTGTGGCTTGTCGGGCGTTGCGACGTCAATGATCGTCTTTTCGTCGAATATGACAATATCTGCCAGCATCCCCTCGCGAAGTAGGCCGCGGTCGCCTAATCCAAGCCGGAGTGCGACGCCTGACGTGAATTTCCGAACCGCGTCCTCAAGCGTAAGAATTCCCGCATCGCGTACGTAACGCCCAATGATGCGCGGATAACTGCCGTACGCGCGCGGATGCACGAGTCCCCTGGCACTGTCGGGATCGAACCCGCCTGCGTCGGTTCCGATGACGATCCACGGATATCCTATCTGCATCCTCACGTTCTCTTCGCTCATCGCGAAGTTGAGCTTGCTGAGGTCACGCCCTTCTCCGAGAATGATCTCGATGATGGCCTCGGGCCAGGGCTTCTTGAGATCGTCGGCAATTTCGCTGATACGCTTGCCTTCGAACTTCGCGTACTCGGGTTTCCTGAAGTCCACGACCATGTAGCCGCCCGGCCCTTCATGCTGGCAGAGCGGAGCGCCGTTCAGATCGACCATTTCCTCTACGATGCGGGCGCGTGTCGCTGGATTCTTCAGGTTGTCGAAGAGCTTGCCGTTTTCGCTCGCCCAGTCGGGAAAACACTCGCCGAGGTTGTTGCCGCTGAATGGATACGGGTACATGGTAGCACCGACGTCGAATCCAGAGCGTCGCGCCGAATCGATCTTGGCCACCATACCCGTAGCCTTGCCCCAGTTGCGCCTGTTCGATGCCTTGAGGTGATAGATGTCGAGACTGACGCCAGCTTCGCGGCCGATACGAAATGCCTCGTCCATCGCCTCAAACAGCGAATCGTCTTCAGAGCGCATGTGGGTGATGTACTTGCCCTGATACGGCGCCATCGCCTTGGCCATCTCGATCAGTTCGGTCGTGCTCGCGTACGATCCCGGTGGATAGATCAGCGCGGTCGAGATTCCGAAGGCGCCGTCTTCCATCGCGTTGCGAACGAGCGTTCGCATCTGCTCAAGCTGGAACGTGTTCGCAGGGCCGGGCTTCTGACCCATCACATATGTGCGCACGGTGGTCGCGCCGAGGTATGAACCGACATTCACCGAGTTGCCATGCCGTTCCATTGCGCGCAGCCACGCCGCAAATCCGCGATCGCCACGGAACTCTCGTTGTAGCGCGGCGCGCTCGGGTGGCCATCCCTCGCTAGGGACCATCAGCGCATCGAGTTCGGCGTTCGCAGGCGCAGGAGTGGTCGACTCTCCCAAGATTTCTGTTGTCACACCCTGAGTGACCTTGCTGACAACCCGTCCATCCCGGAACAGCAGTGCGTCCCACGAGTGGGACTGAATGTCGATGAACCCTGGCGCCACCACGAGGCCCGTCGCATCAACGCGCTGCGCGGCCGGGGCGCTGCGCAATCCGCCGGACGGCCGCACTGCGACAATGCGGTCGCCACGGACGCCGACGTCGCCATAAAACCAGGCATTGCCGGTGCCGTCCACCACCTTACCGTTGGCAATCACGAGGTCGTAGCTAGCGGCCGCTGAGGGGTCGACGGTTGCCATGCTGGCCGGTACCGCGCAGGCGGCGAGAACGAACGTTGTAGCAGACGCCGTAATGAGCGCGTATCGAGAGATTCGCATACGTACGAAGTTGCGCCTCCGGCGCCGCCAGCGCCAGCAGGTTCGCACCCCGCGCAGTGCGTTACCCGCGCGAGCCAAACTGCTTGGTGAACTTCACAGTGAACGCGCGCGTGATCGGGCGCTTCCAGTTGAGGAAACCGTCGGCCTGCTCGGCGTCGTTGAACACGATGAACAATCCCGTGCCGGCCGTGTTGAGCCAGCTCAAGCGCGCGTTGGCGGTCCAAGTATGCGCCTGGTCGTTGAACTGCATGAGCGTTTGCATGGAAATGCGCGGCGTGAAGAAGTACGCGAACCGGAGCCCGATGAGCGAACGCGAGAACTCGCCCTGTGTGAGGTGTACGTCGGAGTAGTCCACGAGCAACGACGAGGAGAATGCCGCGCCGTATCGCGCCGTGACGGTGGTGGTCGCCGTTGCGCGGTTTCCGTTGTAGAACGCGCCGGTTTCGGCGCGAAGCACCACCGATACCGGCCGACTGGGGTCGGTCGTCCAGTCGAGGCCAAGGACGGGAAAGTCGTATCGGCCCACCGGGAGTGTCACGCCGGGCGCAATGGCGAAGGGGCTGGTCAACCCTTCGTGATAAATGTTCAGGTCTGGTCCGAATCGCGCGCCGCTCGTGAACTCGACCTCCGTCATGTCGACGTGCATCCATCCGCTCTGAAAGTAGCCATCCAGCCCGTAATAGCCGCGGTAGGTGACGTGCGGGTTCCAAACGCGAAGCCATGGCAGGCTCTCGTTCCGTACGTATCGCATGATACCGATCTCGACGTGACGAAATCCGCTTGGCCGGTTGAGGAACCCGAGTTCCGGGACAAAATCAGATCCAACCCGCATGAGCCGAATGTTGTTGTTCCACTCCTCGGTCTGGTACCCGACGCGTGCGCTCCCCGCGAGGTTATCGCTGCCACGCTTGGGCGAGTCGGTGAGGCCACCCCACCAATCCGTGGTCCAGTTGTTGCCGAGCCCGATCCGCCCATCCACCCCGAACGTGCGGTGGTAGTCGTCCGAGTTGTTGCGTGCCATGCGTTGCACGCCGATGAGGCCAATGCGCGACCGCGGACCGATTTCACGCGAGAGACGCCCAACACTGTACGACTGGCCGCGAAGCGTCGCGAAGTCGTTCGTGAGCATCTGGATGGCACCGACCGTTGTTCCGCCGACTCGGCCGGTGAGGCGGCTACCGCCAAGCAGCGGCAGTGGCGTACCGAGCGAGTCAATGCCGATGCGGCGACTGAAGAAGAGTTCGGCGGCCTGAGGCGTGCCCGCGCTGAAAACGCCAGCGTTCTCGAGAAAGAAAGGTCGCTTCTCTGGGAAGAAGAGAGGAAAGCGTGTGAGATTCACGCGCTGGTCGTCAACTTCAACTTGCGCGAAATCGGTGTTGTACGTGAGATCGAGTGTCAGGCTCGGCGTCAGGCCGAGCTTTGCATCGAGGCCGACGTCGAGCTCTGTGCTCGTCCTCAGTGGCGTGCCGTCTTGGCGGGTCGAGCCGATCAGGTACGGCGTGAGGCTTGCGATCCGGTTCGTGGGCGCCTTCACGTCCCCAAGTGTGCCGGCGAGCGACAGCCGGTACAGATTGAACTGGCGCGGAATCGGCGACCAAAACAGTTCTTCGTTTGTGCGCCGCACGAGACGGGCGAGATTGAGTCCCCACTGCTGGACCGCGCCGCCGCCGTACCGAAGCGTCGTGAACGGGATGCGAAATTCGGCGTACCATCCGAGCGTGTCGCGCGACGTCGCTACCGTCCAGCTCCCGTCCCAGTTGAGATTGAATCCGCCCATGGCGCCAGATTGCGCACGCGTCTGGCCTTGCTGGAATGCGCCGTTCCCCTCGCCCTCGCGGGTGACCTGACCGTCGTATTCGATGCCGGCCGGCGTCGTGCCGAAGACGAACCCGTTCTGGCGGTCGTGAAAGGTGTCGAGAATGAGCGCGAAGTAGTCGCTGTTGACGAGCTGGCCATCGCGCACCTTTTCGCCAGGCACGATAGCGCCCGCATGCGTGTCGAACAGCCAAGCCCCCACATACAGCGCCTGATCGTCGGTGAAGATGCGCACTTCGGTGCGCTCGCTTGCGGGTGCGCCGGAGTCTGGCTCTCGTTGCGTGAATCCTGAAAAGAGCTCGGCGTCGCGCCAGGCGCTTTCATTCAAGCGGCCATCGACGACCACTTTTTGCGCCAAGTTGCGGGCCACGCCGGACTTTCGTTGCGGTGGTGTGACTGCCACGGCGGCCACGGTGCCCGTCTGCTGTGTGCGTACGGTGGCCGGGATAAGGCTGGTAACGGAAATGAGCGCGATGAGCGCCCTGAAGGTCCTGGACATTTCGGAGAAGTTGGGGGCTGGGTGGAGGCGAAGCGCGTCGCGGCGCTCGGCCATGGGGCGCGCTTAGCAGCGGCGACGCGGGGAATCTATCGATCGGCCCGGACCGTACCGATCGAACGGTCCCCAGCGAGTACGGGATTTGTTCGGCAAGCCAAGGGGCTGGATTGCCAAGGGAACATTCGGCGTCGAGTACCAATATGTACTATATGATATGACATAAAATAGCTGTGTATAGCCGGATGTCCGAGGCGGCTCGTTCTGTGCCCAGGTGGGCGCACCGCAAGTCTATCGCGTACCAGCGAACGTGGAGCAAGGTGATACGAACGGCACGATTCTTCAGGACGACAGTGAAGGCTGCGGCTGGTGTCGTGGCGTTTGCCGGTCTCGCGCAGGCACAGGAGTTGTCGGGTAACGGATTCCTGTTCGGGGCACCGATGGGGAGTATCGCGTTCCGCGCTGGCTATGCCGGCGCGAATGCGGGTAGCGACCTATTCTCGCAGATGACGACCGACCTAAGCCTCAAAAAGGGCGACTTTTCATCGTTTGGCTACGGGCTCGATGTCGCATTTGCCTTGCGACCGCGCTTGGACGTGGTGGTCAGCGCCGACATCAGCGGGATGGACAAAAAGTCCGATTACCGCGAGTGGCAGGACAACGCCGGAAAACCAATTGAGCAGACGACCGGCTTCTCTCGTCAGGCATTTGCCGCCAGCCTGAAGTATTCCCTGGTACCAAACGGCCGTACGCTCGGGAAGTTCGCGTGGGTTCCAGCCCGGTACGTGCCGTGGGTGAGTGCCGGGCTTGGCCGCACACTGTACAAGTTCAAGCAGGATGGCGATTTCATAGATTTTGGCAACAACAACAAGGTGTCGAAGGACCAGTTCTCGTCGAGTAAGTGGGGCGGAACCGCACAGGTAGCAGCCGGACTCGACTGGAGCATCAACCAGTGGTTTGCGCTGACATCCCAGGCGAAGTATCTCTCTGGAAAGGCAGACTTGGATCTGGATTTTTCTGGGTTTGCCCCGATCGACCTGTCGGGTTTTGGAATGACCGCAGGGCTGACCATCAGGTTTTGAGGAGGAGCCGATGCACTCGACACGAAAAGTGATCACCACGTTCGCAGCGGCCGCCGTTGCAAGCGCGCTCGCCGCCGTCACGATGTCCGCCCAGGGCAAGGATTCGCGCTGGGATGCGTGGATCGGCTGCTGGGCACCGGTCGCTGGCCAGGACGGCATGTTGCGCGAAATGGGCGGCACCGGTTCGACGCGCGTTTGCGTGGCACCAGCCGAGGGCACGTCAGCGGTCGAGGTGCTGACGATCGCTTCGTCTGGTAAGTTGCTCGATCGTACGCGCATCGAAGCAGACGGTGCACCGCACGCGATCTCGCGCGATGGATGCAACGGCACGGAAACCGCTCGTTGGGCGTCGCACGGAACGCGCGTCTACATCTCGACGCAGCTCACTTGTGCCGGTGGCGTACAGCGTCGCGGAACGGGCGTGATGTCGTTTAACCAGCGATACGAATGGCTCGACGTGCGTGGAATGAGCAGTAGCGATGTGTCAGGCGTTGCCGTTGCCCGCTATTTGGCGACTGACGACACGACGGGAATTCCGGCTGACGTGCGCAAAATCGTCCCAGTCCGCGCGGCCGTGAAGAACATTGCGGCGCTCGCCGCGGCCGCGCCGCTGACGCTGGCCGATATTGCGGACGTCGGAACGGTCACCGACAGCGGCGTCGCGTCCACCTGGCTCACGGAACGGACGCAGGGCGTGAGACTGACCATCAACGGTAAGCAGCTCGAGGCGCTGGCAGACCAGGGTGTGCCGGCGGCCGTGATCGACGTCGTTGTGGCCATCGCACACCCTGATGTGTTCGTGTTGAATCCTGGCGCTGGCGATGCCGGGTTGAAGCCGCGCGACCAGCGCGTGACGAGCGCCAACACCAGCGCACTTCGCGGGATGTATGGATATCCCGGCTACTACAGTAGCGTACTGTCGTCGGGATTCCCGTTTGGATTCGCGTACGGTTGGTCGCCCTACTACGGCATGTATGATCCGATGTTCGGCTATGGGTACCGATCATATGGCTACGGGATGAATGGCTACCGGGGGTACAGCCCGTACGGTAGCTACGGATCGTACAGCCCTTACGGCGGCTACTATCCGGGTTCACAACCGATCGTGGTTGTGACGAGGCCGTCGGACACGGGCGTAACCGGCTATGGGTACGGACGGATGGTGAAGGGCGACGGTTATGTTGGGCCGCGCAATTCAGGTTCGTCGAGCGGCGGCTCGTCATCGACTTCTGGTGGAAGCAGCAGTGGATCGTCAAGCGGTGGATCGGCGTCGACCGGCGGGGCGACCACCGGATCGAGCAGTACGAGCGGTGGCGATCGCACCGCGGTCCGGAAACCGCCGCAGTAAATCATTGACAGAAGGCACCATACAAAGCGGCCGGCGGATTTCTCCGCCGGCCGCTTTTCTTTCGTGCTGCTCAATCGATCAGGGCACAATGGGCGGCGTCCAGAATCCCGGAGTGCCCTTGGCCGATGCACTGACTTCGCCCGAAAAGAACATGGAGTTGAATATCATGCGGAAACTTCCCGTCGGCTGGCCCCGCCACTGCGGCTGAAACCCGAAGAGCACGACGTGCCCCTTGCCCTTCTTCACATCGACCGCGGCGGCCTGTCCCTCCATGTACTTCGCACCGCCGAGGTAGCCAGAACGGAGCGGTGACGCGGGATACTTGGCGATGACGGAACCGTCGAAGCCTTCAAGGGTCGTGAAGACCGGACTTCCGCTCACCATCACGTCGGCGGTTTCGGGCATGCCGGCCATCACGGGATGTGCGCCGTCGACGGTGACCTGCATGATCGAGCTGCCGGTGAAGAACGCACTCCGTTGCAGTCCGGCGACGATGTTGCGCACCGGGAGTCGGAGCGAAGTGATCGCTGCGGTTGCGCCCTGGTTCCAGGCGACGACAGTACCGCCACCTGAAACGAAGGCATCCACTGCGCGCGTGCGCGACTCTCCTGCAATGAGGGCTGTGCTGTCGATGGCGCCGCCACGTCCACCGCGACCACCGCCGGCCGGCCCACCACGTCCGCCACCACCGCCTCCGCCAAAGGCCTGCGACGCCATGACGATCACGTCGAATTGTGTGGAGAGGTCGCCGGCCTGAAGATCGGCTGCGCCGATGAGCGTGTACGAATAGCCGTGGGTATCGAAGAGCCACTCGGTCCAGCCCTGATCCATATTGCCCGGCGCGGCCTTGTAGAGGGCGATGCGTTTCGGTGCGACCGGACCGTCCGGAACCGTTGCGACGCGATTGGCGCGGACGGACAGTTCGGTGGCCCACGCGTCGGCCTTGGTGCTGTTTACGCCTGAGACGGCCCAGCGTTCGGAACCCTTTCCGGAGTTCGCGACGTAGCGCACGGTAGCGCCTTCAACGAGCGCTTTCGTGACGAAGCGAAAACTGTTGTTCTGTTTCGGATCGAGCAGAATGTGCTCGCCGGATCCGGTAATTGCTCCACCGGGCGCGACGATGCCGGCTGCGACGGCGTTGGTGGTGAACGGGTAGTCGGCAGACTTGCCCCAAGGCTCGGGCGTGCCCTTGACCGGCTTCATCGCTGCGCGAAAATCTGCGGAGAGCGGCGTTTTGGCTTCTGCGACCTTGACGTTCATCTGATACGGAAGGGTCCAGCCAGCCGCGTCATACGGCAGGTCATCACCCATCTCGGGATATTTCTGTACCTCGAGTAGTTCGCGCACGAGCTCACCGAATTCCTGATCCATCGGAATGACCCACGTGCTTTTCGGATAACTCGTGCCGTCGGCCGTGGCGTCGCGATCGAGCTGGCTGATACGTATGCCGTGGAAGGCAAGGCGGCGGAGCAGCTCGATCGGCGCCATCGGATCGTGTTGTTGTTGCGCGACGATATAGGCGTACGGCGCCGTGTTGCGATACTTCTTGATCACGTCCCGGCCAGACTGGTAGCGATTGTAGAGGAGCTCCTCGCGGAACCTGGCCGCGAACTTGAGCGTGGCGCGCGACGCGGTGACCATGTAGTCCACCGCGTCCCGAAGGCGCCAGGCGCCACCGGGCCACGGGCTCAGGTAGAGCGCCTGCGGCCGGAGTTCACGGTACTCGGCTGGGAAGTTTTCCGGGCGACCGATCGGCTTCGGTGTGGCGCAGCTGCCACCCTGGGTCTCGGTCCACCAGGCCGGAATATTCTGGAACACCGGCATGTAGTCGATGTAGCCCGGATAGTAGGCGTCGAAGGTGGCGAGCATGTGCACGCCGCCGGGCTGGTTGTGCGCATCGAGTTCCTGCGCGATGTATGTGCCGATCGTGTTGATCGTGCGCGCCGGGATCGGTGGGGCCCGGAGCCCGACGGGGTCGGCGAACGGCGGGATCCACATGCGCGTCGGCTCGGGCGACGACTGGTGGTGCACATAGATGATGTTGGGTTCCCATTCGCGCCAGACTTTCTGGATTACCCGCGACTCGATGACGTTCATCATGTAGCTGTCGCGGTTGTTGTCGTGGCCGATGTACTTCTGGTACAGCTCCATACTGCCCGTACGGCCCGCGTACTGGTCGCGGCACCAGTTCACGACGATGTCCTGGCCGTCGGGATTGATCGATGGCCAGAGCACGAAGATCACGTTGTCCAAGATGTCGCGCACTTCGGGATCATTCGCACGGGAGAGGAGTTCGTACGCGAGTTGCGGCGTGTGCTGCGAGCCGGCGATCTCGGAGGCGTGCAGGCCTCCGCTGATGTCCACGAACGCGCGCCCCTCACGGGCCAGCGCGCGTGCCGCGCTGTCGGTGAGGCCTTCCGGATGTGCGAGCCGTTGCGCGATCTGACGGTACCGGTCGAGCTTGGCCAAGTTCTGCGGTGACGAAATCACCGCGACGGTCCAGGGCTTGCCGAACGACGTCTTGCCGACCTCCACCAGTTTGATGCGGCTGCTCGACGTCGCGAGCTTGCGGAAGTAGCCGATCGACTGGTCGTAGTCGACGAGCTGGCTATCGGCGCCGACGGCGAAGCCAAACACCGATTCCGGAGTGGGGACGGATGGCCGTGCCTGCTGTGCGCTGCTGATTCCGCCTATGGCCACAAGGAGGGCGACAGGGCGGATGAGGCAGGAGATCACGGATCGCGCGGACATGCAAAAACTCCTGAGCGAAGTGGTAGCACTCGACGCGCAGCGGGCGCGCGTGGAAAAGCGGTTGACTCTATCGTATGATGCATGCTTCTCCACCCTTTTGGGAGTAGGTGACTATGCGTGGGTTGCGGACGATCTACACCGTAGCGCTTGGCGCGGCGGCGACGGTAACAATCAGCTCCCCTGTGACGGCGCAGGCTGCCAAGCCGCGAGTTCCTGCGTCGGAGTACGGAAAATGGGAGTCCGTAACCGCGGGCGACCTCTCTCCAAACGGCAAGTGGGTGGCGTACGAGCTGCGCCGCGTGAATGGCGCCAATGAACTGCGCTATCGGCAGGTCAGTGGCGGCCAGGAACAGTCGGTCCGCATGGCGACCGCGCCACAGTTCACGCGCGACAGCCGCTGGCTGGTGTACACGATCAACCCCGACACCGGTGCTGCCGCAAGTGGCGGACGGGGCGGACGGGGCGGACGCGGTGGAGCGGCGGGCGGAAACGCCGCCGCCCGCAATAAAATCGGGATCGTTGATCTCCGCGGCGGCACGCCGGTCGCGTTCGACGACATCCAGTCCTTCGCGCTCGCAAAGAGTGGCGCCCACGTGGCGCTGAGGCGGTACCGTGCGCCGAGTGCGCCTGGCGCGGCACCTGCTTCACGCGGCGCCGACCTCGTGGTACGCGACCTTGAGCGTGGCACGCAGGTGACGTTTGGCAACGTCGCCGACTTCGCGTGGAGCGACGACGGCGCGCTGTTGGCCATGACCGTCGATGTCGAAGGTCGCACGGGAAATGGCGTGCAGGTGCTCGACGCTACGACTGGCACACTACGGTCGCTCGATGCCGGTGACCATGGCTACACGGGGCTTGCTTGGCGCGCGAAGACATCGGATCTCGCGCTGTTCCGTAGCCGCACCGACACCACATTCGCCGACACGAGTCAGGTGGTGCTGGCATGGAAGAACGTCGCATCGGCTACTCCGCAGCGTCGGATGTATGACTTCTCTGCTGACACACGATTCACCACTGGCATGCGGGTGGCATCGTACCGCGCGCTTCAATGGACTGGTGATGGTTCGACGCTGCTGTTCGGCGTGGCGCCGCGAGAGCAGAAGCTTCCGCCCGCCGGTCGTGGCGGTGCGGGCACTGCCACACCCGCACGCGTGCAGGTGTGGCACTGGAAGGACGTCCGTCAGTTCCGCCAACAGGAGGTGAATGCGGTGCAGGATCGCCAGCGCACGCTTCCCGTGTCCTGGCACCTTGCGAGTGATGGGATCACGCGCCTCTCGGACGATTACAACGAAACCATCCAGTTCGCAGATCAGCGCAGTGCGGCGCTGGCCAGTGACCAGTCGGCGTATTTTAAGGAGGTACTCTCCGGTCGGTCATATCGCGATCTATTTCGCGTGGACGCGGCGACTGGAAAACGCGAGGTGATCGCCACGAAGACCATCAGCACCAGTGCGATCAGTCCGAGCGGGCAATACGTGCTGTACGGGCAGAAGGGTCAGTGGTGGAGTTACGATGCCGCCACCGGGAAGCGTGCGAACCTCACCGAAAAGACGAAGGCAAGTTTCGTTGACCTCGAAGACGACCACCCGACACCGGAGCGATCGTTGTACGGACTGGCTGGTTGGGCGCCATCGGAGAACGCGGTATTTGTATACGATAAGTTCGATCTCTGGAAGCTCACTATTGACGGATCCGGTGCCCAGCGCCTGACGCGGGGGCGTGAGGATGCTACCGTGTATCGCTACGTGTCACTCGATCCCAGCCGCGCTGGCGGCGGTGGACGCGGCGGGTTTGGCGGCGGCGGTGGAGCCAATATCATTGATCTGTCCAAGTCGGTGATGCTCTCGACGACAGGCGACCTGACCAAGAAGAGCGGCTATGCGAAGCTGACGGGCGGCACGGTTGAACGGCTCGTCTGGCGCGACAAAGCCATCGGTTCGCTTCAGAAGGCGCGCGACGCGGAGCAGTACCTCTACCTCGAGCAGAGTTACACGGACTCACCGGACTATTTCGTCGCCGCATCGGATGCGCTCAACTCAGCGCAGGCCGTATCGAAAACCAATCCGTTCCAGGATGACTACGGCTGGGGCAAGCAGGTGCTCATGGCCTACAAGAACAAGCGTGGCGATAAACTGCAGATGATGCTGACGTATCCCGCGAACTACCAGCCGGGCAAGAAATACCCAATGCTCGTCTACTTCTATGAATCGCTCTCGCAAGGCTTTCATAACTACATCGGCCCGAGCGATCGCACCGTGTACAACACCCAGGTGTTCAGTCAGGAGGGATATTTCGTCCTCCGTCCGGACATCCTGTTCCAAAAGCGGAACCCAGGCTGGTCCGGACTGGATTGTGTGACGTCGGCGGTGAAGACCACCGTTGCCGCCGTGGCCGACATTGAGGCGCAGAAGGTCGGCGCGATGGGACACTCGTGGGGCGGCTACCAGTCAGCGTTCTATGCGGTGCATGCGCCGGAGACTTTTGTCACGGCGATTGCCGGCGCTCCGCTCACCAACCTCGTGTCGTTCTATGGCTACACCTCCGGCAACTCGGGGCAAGCGGAAGCCCAGCACTTCGAGACGGGCCAGGAGCGTATGGACGTCTCGCTCTGGGAAGACCGCCAGGCGTTCATTCGGAACTCTGCTGTATTTGCCGTGGATTCGCTGCGAATTCCGTTGTTGCTCGAAGAAGGTGACGCGGACGGTAATGTGAATCCGTTCCAGAGCCAGGAGCTGTACAACTTTGGTCGCCGACTCGGAAAGGAAGTGGTCTACCTCGTCTATGAAGGCGAGAACCACAACGTCGCGCGCGCGGAAAGTCAGCGCGACTACCAGAAACGGCAAATCGAATGGTTCGCGCACTACCTGAAGGGCGAACCCGCCGCCGATTGGATCGTGAATGGCGAGTCATATCAGACGCGCCAGCGGATTCTTCGTGGCGGAATGGCGCCGCCACCGGCCTAGGCCTACGGCGCGATGGCCAGTGCGCCGATGAGTCGAGCGAGTGCGTCCACGTCACGAAGGTCGAGTACTTCTGCTGGCGAATGGGAGTAGCGACCAGGCCACGAAATTGAGGTGTTGATCGGTCCGAAGGCGGTGAGCGCGGAGCCGTCCGTGCTCCCCATCGTGGTACCGACCTGGATCGGGATCTGCTGTGCACGCGCGATCGCGAGGACGCGTTCGCGCTCGGCTGGGGGCGTGAGCGCGCCGTTGTCGAGCCCGCGAAGCACCGCGCCCTTGCCGAGCGGTAGGTAGGCAAAGTGTGGTGACTCGAGCGGCGTGTCGCTCGAGACGAATGTGTCGATGCTGTACACCCGATTGAGTTCGCGTCCGTGCTCGGCGCCGAACGCCCGTGCACCATTGAGGCCACCTTCTTCGCGCACCGACCAGACGAAGTAGGTTCTGCGCGGAAGTTTGGTGGGATCGAGTTTCTGCACAGCAAAAAGGAGTGCGGTCGAACCCGACCGGTCGTCGTTGGAGCGTGCGACGAGTCGGGCGCCGCCGAGCCGTTCGCCGCGCTTGTACGCGAGCACAGGCAGTCCGGCACGCGCGCCGCGCGCTACAAGAGTAGCGGAATCGACACCGAACCAGGCGGAGAGCTGACCGGGGGCTCTAAGTCGCGCGGTATCGCGCGGGATGTACACGCCGCGCAGTGATTCTGGAGCGCGACCATCGGCGCCTTGGTTGAAGTGCAGGTAGGCTGGGCGTCCCTCCCACGCCGTGGCCACGCCGCCGCCGACGGCGCGCAAGGTCACGCGTCCGTCGCCAAGAATCCGCTCGATCTCAAAACCCACCTCATCCATGTGAGCGATGATCGCTTCGGGATTCTTGTCTGGGCCCGCGACGACGATGAGGTTGCCAGCGGAATCCACGGTGGCGATATCACGCGCCCATTTCGGGAGTGCGGCCATCAGGGTTTCGCGAACACGCCATTCGCTGCCAGGTGCGCCCGGAAGGTCGGCGAGGGTGAAGAATTGCTTCTCGAGCGCGCCGTACGCATCGGTGCGCGGCGTGAGTATACGCCCGGTATCGAGCGGAATCGCGGTCCAGGAATCGCCGCCAAGCGTGACGTTGGCAGCGGTCGCGGCGGCATCGAGAAGCTTGAGTGCTTCGCTCGCATGGACGGACTCGACAAGCGTGCCGGGCCAACGCACGGCGGGAGCGTTAGCGCGGATGGTATCTGCGCGTGCGCCCTGAAGCACGGCGCGAATTGGGGACTGGCCGCCACGGCCGCCACGGCCACCGGTGGTGGTCGCGCCCGAACGATTTGCGTAGCCCGTCGTCTGGCCTTCATCGAATACCGTGACGACGTCGACTGGTTCAAGTTTCGAGAGGAAGGCGCCGAGCCCGACCCAACCGAAGATCCGCTGCGTGGAGAGGACGAAGATGGTCTCGCCCGTGCGCGGCATGCCCTTTGCCGCACTGGCCACGGCCGCGCACCCTGCGCGCGCGCCGGCATTCGGACCCGTGGCGAACCCTTCGAAGGTCCATGCTGGCCGGTCGTAGAGTACTGGATCGAGCAGTGAGATCCCGAGTTTTTCAGCGTCGCCGCGGGTCGATGCCCCGACATCAACCCAGAGCTGGTCGACTGTTGCGACGAGCGAGTCGGCGCGGTGCAGGGAGGCGAAGTGTCCGTTGGCCACCGCACTGATGGCCTTTACCACTCCGGATTTGGTGAGGATCCGCAACCGCTGCGCTTCGTGGAACTGATCCCAGAGCTGGTGTGGCACACCTTGACCTGTGCGACGAAGCCGCAGGTAGCCCTCGTCTGTGATCTGGCTGACGACGTATCCCGACTGGTCGAGCGCGCAGGCGACGACGCGACGCGGCCGTCCGCTGCCGGCGCGTTTCGAATAGTTGCCCCACGCATCTACCGTCCAGCCGGCAAACAGCTTGTTTGTCGACGCGCGTGCTTCCGATCCCGGTGGCGCATCGAGCACAATCCACGACGCCACCGCCTTGCTAGCGGCGTCCGCCGTGGCTTGTGTGCTGGCGATGGCAGGTGCGAGTGACAGGGCGATCGCGACGGCGCAGAGCGCGGTGCGCCCGGTGAGTTCGGTTCGGACGAACGTCATAGTCGGGCTCGGTTGAAGAAATGTCGGATTACGGAATCGTTCTGGTCGTCGCCAGTAGTTTCGTCAGGCGATAGAGGAACTCCTGCCCGTCATAGAGCGCTTTGATGAGGATGCGCTCGTCACGGCCGTGCGACCGGATGTCGTCCATGTCGCTCATGATACCTTGGATTCCATACGCCGGGATGCCGGCAACGCGAAAGGGCTGAGAGTCCGTGGCGCCTGTGCTCATTGTTGGAATCACGGGGATTCTGCCATACAGCTCGCGCGTGACCTGTTCGACCGGTCCGAGCATTTCTGGACCGATGGACGACGGCTCGACGAAGGCCCGGGCACCGGCTTTTGACACCTCGAGCGTGGTATCGGCAAAGGCCGCGGCGATTTGCGCACGAACCTCAGCGGGATCGGCATCAGGCAGCATGCGACAGTTGATGCGCACCTCAGCCGTTTGCGGGAGGGCGTTGGCGGCATGACCGCCGGTCAGGCCCGTGGCGACGCAGGTCGTGCGCAGCATCGAGTTGTAGCGCGGGTCCTTGGAAATGACAGCCGCAGCAGCCGCATCGTTCTCGTTCTTCACGATCGCGCGCATCGCGGCACCGAGTTCGGCGGATTCGACGGCGGCCGTGCGCTCGAAGAAAACGCGCGTGACACTGTTGAGTTTGACCGGGAAGCTGTACTTCGAGAATCGCGCGACGCCGCCGGCCAGTTCATAGATCGCATTGTCGGGGCGCGGCACCGATGAGTGCCCGCCCTTGTTCTTGGCGGTGACCGTGAAGTTCGTTGAGTTCTTCTGGGTCGCTTGGAGTTCGTTGAAGAGCGGCTTGTCGTTCTTCATGGCGCCGCGCCCGCCTTCATTGAGCACAAAGGCCGCGTCGACGAGCGCTTTCTGATTCTGAATCAGCCAGCGGACGCCATTGAATCCGCCACCTTCTTCGTCGGCGGTGAGGGCGACGATGATGTCGCGATCGGGGATGTAGCCTTCCTTCTTCATGCGGATGAGGTTGGCCACGAAGATCGCGCCCTGCGCCTTGTCGTCCGCTGTGCCGCGACCGTAGTAGAAGCCGTCTTTTTCGATGAACTTGAACGGATCGAGATCGGGCGACCAATCGCTCTTGAGCGCTTCGACGACGTCGAGGTGCGCCAGTAGCAGGATCGGCTTCGGTGCGTTGGCGCCGCCGCGGCCGTGGTAGCGGACGACGAGGTTGTGTTTGTCGGCGCGCGGGCCACCCGTATAGATGTCCTGCTCCGGAAATCCCGCCTCGCGGAAGCGCTTGGCCATCGCTTCGGCGGCGACCGTCGTGCCAGACGTCATCACCGAGGTATTGATCTCAATGAGCTCTTTGTAGACGTCCTTGAGCGCCTGTTGGTTCGGCGTAAGCTGCTGAGCGGCAAGCGGCGCGGCGACCGCGAAGGCGGCGAGCATGAGAGCGAGCAAGCGACGGTGGCGCATGGAACACCTGGGCGGGAAGAGGGGTTGTGTGGGAGCCAAGAGATTCTAGCGCCCTGCAGCCCAGGTGGTGAGGTTATCTGATGATGAAAACCCTGATTCGATCGACCGGCCTTGCCGCCGCCGTGCTATGTGCCACGGCGGCCGGCGCCCAGCAGTCCTCCAGCGGGCGTGTCCACGTGAAACTGCCGGCATACAAAGCGAGCATCGCGATCGACACGATCCTGATTGTGACCGACCACGAAGCTTCGGCAGCGGCGGTCTGGTCAGCGGCGTCGAGGGTGTTTTACGACGCCAAAGTTGCCACCGATCTGCGCGATTCGGTTGGGGGCGTGATCGGGGCGACGAAGTACGTGAAATCGAGCTACATGGGCACGGTTCCCATGTCGAAGGTGCTGAATTGCGGGACATCCATTACCGGACCCAACGCGGACAATTTCAGGATCAACATTGCGCTGGTGGCAATCATCTCGCAGGTCAGCGCCACGAAGTCCAAGCTGGGTATCGGGTTCGTGGGCTCGGGGCTCGACATGCGAGGCAGCTCGGCCGACCCCGTGGTGTGTGCGTCTACCGGCCAGTTCGAGGGCGAGTTTTCTGTCCGCGTGAAGAAGATTCTGGCCGAGGCACCATAGGGAGACACCGGTTGTCGCCGCCTTCCACGCGGTACGATTCGGTGCAAGATTGGCAAGATAGGTCGGCGTCGCGCAGCAGAGTGCCGCTGAGCCATTTACGGCGCCGTGCGATCAACAGCGTACAACACCTACAGGCGGAGTTCGATATGCGCGGCGCGATCGCGAAGGCTCTGTTCCTGATGCTGGCAGTCGCGCCGTTGCGCGTTTACGCACAACGTGGAGGTGCGGCCGGTGGCGCGCCGCGCCAAACGCAGTCCGACGACTACACGCGGTACGAACTGCTCGCTCCAGGAACGGGGAAGTTTCGGATCCTGTACGAAGTGACCGCGACGACCGCCGGTACGACGCAGTTCTTCAATGCGATCAGGCAGGGAAGCGTCGCGAGCGAAGAATCCGTATTTGACGGTATGACCGGCAAGGCACTCCGGTTCGACGAAGTGGGTGCTGAGGTCGCGCGGGCGGGGGGAGTAGGCGGCGGCCGCGGCGCGGTTGACACGCTGCAGAAATACATCCGCGTCTGGCTCGCACGGCCCGTGCCGGAAGAGGGCGAAGGCCGTGTGCTGATTGACAAGACCTATTTCGACCCCAAAAGCTATTTCGAAGAAAATGGCGACATCGTCTTCAACCGCGGGCTCGGCATCAAGCGCAACTCGGTGGTGCTGCCGGTGGGATACGAGATGGTGTCGTCGAACTACCCGGCTCAGGTGCTCCAGCAGCCCGATGGCCGCATTGCGATTGCCTTCTGGAACACCACGCCTGGGGAGGCGCCGGTGATTCTCCGCGCGCGCAAGTCAGCCGTGATGGCTGGTGGCCCGTTCGCGGCAAATCACGCCGAGCCGGCTGATCGCGTCGCGCGCCTCGATGAGCGCGCACGCCAGAATCGCGAGATCGTCTACTTTCTTCAGCAGCCCGAAACGCACGCATTCGACCTGTATCACGACTACACCGAATCGCGTGCGGGTGTCAGCTACTACGTGAACGAGGTGCGGGCTGGAAGCACCGTGTCGAACCCGCGCGCGCGGGTGCTCGACACCGGCGAAGAGCTCAAGCATGAGGTGCTGAAGGGCGATGCCGTCACGAAGGCCAACGTTGGCGTGCGCAATGTGACGCCCCAGACCGAGGCCGTGGTGTTCCGGTTTGTGCCGGTGCCAACGGGTGCGTCCACACGACTCCGGATGTACGAGACCTACACCGATACGGCGCGGTACAAGGTCTTGAATGGCGAACTGATCTGGAATCGGGGATTCGGTCGACCGACGAACGCCGTGGTGTTGCCAGCGGGATGGGCACTGACCAACAGTTCGATCCCCGCGACGGTCACGACGCAGGCCGACGGACGGGTACGACTGGATTTCATCAATCCCCGGCCGGACGAGGTGAATGTCCTGATCACGGCGCGGAAGAAGTAGGGTGCGGGCACGTGCCCAGGATCGGTCGGTTCGACGACGTTCGCGGAGAGGGTAAGTTTCCACCGTGATTCAGACCTACGACGTTATCGTTGTTGGCCTTGGCGCGATGGGGAGCGCGACGGCGTATCATCTCGCGTCGCGCGGTGCCCGCGTGCTGGGGATCGACCAATTCGCGCCGCCACACGATCAGGGCTCCTCGCATGGCGAGAGCCGGATCATTCGCCAGCTGTATTACGAACATCCGCTCTACGTGCCGCTCGTCCAGCGAAGCTATGAACTCTGGCGAAAGCTCGAGCAGGATGCCGCGCAGCCGAACTTGCTTCGGATCACCGGCGGTCTGATGCTCGGTCATGAGACAAGCGGACTGATTCAGGGCGTTCGTCGTGCGGCAGACGAACATCGGCTGCCGTTCGAGGAGATTCCGTCGTCGCGGCTGCAGGAACGCTTTCCGCAGTTCATACCCTCGGCGGGGATGCGTGCTGTCCTAGACCCGGAAGCGGGATTTCTCGACCCTGAGCGCTGTATTGCCGCGCATCTTTCGCTTGCGTCCGCGCATGGTGCGGAACTGAAGATGGGTGAGCGGGTGATTGAATGGATGACGGTCGGTGACGGTGTACGCGTGCGTACTACCCAGGGGTCGTACGAAGCCGGCAAGTTGGTGCTCGCGGCGGGGCCGTGGGTCTCGGAACTGTGTGGCAGCGCCGGCCCCCTTTTTTCGGTAGAGAAACAGACCGTTGCCTGGTTCCAGCCGCCTTGTGAGCGCTCGATCTGGACACCCGAGCGGTTTCCAATTTTCATGTGCGAGTTTGAAGACGGCCAACTCATCTATGGGTTCCCGCTGCTGAGTCGCGGATGGAAAGCCGCCGTCCATTATCAGGGAGAAGCGGTCACGAATATGCGCGACGTACGCCGCACCGCCGACGCCCGAGATCTGGCGCGTGTTCGCACCGCGTTGGCGCGGTTGTTCGACTGGGTGAAGGAGGCGCCGTTGCTCAATTCGGAGACCTGTTTCTATACGAACACGACCGACCTGCAATTCGTCGTCGACTTCCTGCCCGGCATGTCGCAGGTGCTCGTGTCGAGCCCGTGCTCGGGACATGGATTCAAGTTCGCGTGCGCGATCGGCGAGCTGCAGGCGCAGCTTCTGCTCGACGGCAAGACGAGCTTTGACGTGTCACCGTTCCGTATCGACCGGTGAAGCAGATCCGGCGCTGATGCGCCGTGGTCGCCATGCTCTCCGTCGGTCGCGTGGCGGGCGCACAGGTGGTGCGCGGTACCGTGAGCCTGCCCGATGGAACGACGCGTGCGGCTGGCGTGATTGTGGTGGCCGTGCGCGACTCGTCGCAACCAGCCCGAGCGCTGACCAATCAGCGCGGCGCGTTCACGATTCGGCTGCAGGCGCCCGGGCGCTACGCGATCAAGGTGCTCAGGATCGGATTTCGGCCAACCGATGGACCGACGGTCACTGTCGGTTCAGCCGACACAATTTCCCTACAGTTGATCATCACTGACGTTGCAGTGTCGTTACAAACTGTCAGCGTTCGTGGGGAAACCATCTGCCGAACCAGTCCGGATTCCGGTGCCCTCGTCGCCCGCGCCTGGGAAGAGGCCCTCAAGGCGATCATGGCTTCACAGCTCTCGGCAATAGATGCGCCGCTCGTCGCCGACTGGATTGAATACAACCGCACGCTCGACCCAAGTGGGCATATCGTGCGCGGACTGAAGGTACGCGGCACGACCAATCCGACCACACACGCATTCAAGAGCGCGCCCGCCGAGTTGTTGGCAACGAACGGATATGTATTGCCGGAAGGTGGCGAGACGATCTATCACGCGCCCGACGGCGACGTGTTGCTCTCCGATTCGTTCGCGTCCACGCACTGCTTCCAGCTTGTCGAAGCGGCGAAAGGGGGCCGATACGCTGGTTGGTGTGGGGTTCAGGCCCGCGCGCGACCGGCGCAGCGCCGAGTTGCGGTGGATGGACTACACCTATACCAACATGCCTTCGGTGACGGAGAAGGCGCGGCCGGGCGGGCGCGTGGAGTTTCTCCGAGTCGGCACCAGTGGTTGGTTGATTGGACGCTGGAACATTCGCATGCCGGAAGTCGGGCGCATGCCGATTGGGAACGATCCCGGTGTTCGCCGGGTGGTTCGGCCGCCCGCTGCGGGCGCGCTACACGCGATTCAGGTGACGGGTGGACAGGTGACCCGTGTCAGCCGAAGCGATTCCGTGCTGTACCAGGTGACCGGGGCAGCGCTCGATCTGCAGTTCCGCTCCAGCGACGAACTGATCAGTGCCGCGGGAGCGATCGTCGAACTAATCGGGACAGATTATGTGGCGGTGGCGCGCGCCGACGGTCGGGCGCGAGTCACGCCGGTGCTTGAAGTGCGCTACGAGGCGCGGATCCATACGCCGCTCATGGACACCCTTGGCATTCCGCCGATCACGCGCGAGATCGAAGTCACGCTGCGCTCGCGGATCGATACGGTGCAGCTCGGCGCGGCCGAGGAGTTGATTCGTGCGGCGTGCCGCGATTCCATCGGCGGGACGAACGGCCTCGTGCGCGGCACGGTACGCGACCCGCTTGGCTGGCCGATCGCGAACGCCGCGGTCGTCGTCACTTGGCAGGGTCGTGTGGCAATCGCGGGTGAGCAGCGGCGCGATGCCGTTGGGTGGACCGAACACAGCGTCGCGACCATGGCCGACGCGAATGGGCGGTGGCGTGCGTGCAACGTGCCGCGCGGGGCGCTGTTCACGGTTCGCGCTAAGACCGACATCGGCTCGGATGCCCGGCGGATGCGCATCGAGGAGGACCAGGTGATGGTAGCCGTAGACCTCGTGCCGGGGTCGGCGCCCTTGCCGGCGGCGCTCGCGATCCCGAAGGAAAACCGTGCGCTCGTGGAGCTCTGGGCGACCGACGACCACGGGGCGTTGATTCAGGGGGTCACGTTTGACGTGGAGCTGGCGGCTGGCGGCATGTGCTCGGTCACGACCGGCACCAGCGGGCACGCGCTCATTCCCGACGTGGATCCGGGGCGCATCATGGTGCGGGCACGAAAAATTGGATTCAAGGCGGCCAGCTTTCATTGACTGTCGCCGCCGGGCGGAACACGGTGCCGATCATCATGAGCTCGGCCGGTCTGCCGACGCTCGACACGGTACGTATCGTGGGTGACGAGCGAAAACGGAACGATCGGCTGGACGAGTTCGAGACGCGGTCCATCACGCGCGCGGATATTGCCAAGCGGAATCCGACGAGCGCCTGGCACATGCTATCGAACATCTCGTCCATCAAGGTCGAGGAAGTCGGTGGCATCGTACGCGCCCTGCCAACGCGGGTCAGGCAGGTCAGCCTGATCAACGCCAACCGTCCCTGCTTCATGAAGGTCGGGGTTGACGGCCTCGTCTGGCAGGACGAAATCCCGAATCTCGCCAACCTCCCGCCGGCTGATGCCATTCACGGGATTGAACTGTTTGCTGGGCCGGCGTCGATTCCCCTTCAGTACGGTGGGACGGGAACCGATAAGTGGTGCGGGCTCATTATGGTCTGGACCCGTTAGTGCGTTACGTCGGCGCTACGCCGCCGCCGGTGTGCGGCGCTACGTCGCGAACTGTTTTGCTGCCGCGTTGAGTAGTGCGATGGCGCGGTCGAGCTTTGGCGCCGCGGTCGCGAACGAAAATCGAATAAATCCTTCGCCGCTCGGACCAAAATCGGTCCCCGGGCAACCCGCGACACCAAACTCCTGCAGCAGGCGTGACTGAAAGGTGATCGTGTCGAGCCCTGACGTCTTCAGTAGTTCACGGATGTCGGCAAAGGCATAGAACGCTCCCGACGGCATGGCGCAGCGGATTCCTGGCACAGCGTTGAGTCCGGCCACAAAACGGTCGCGTCGTTCGTGCAATGACTTCCGGAGTCGGTGGACGACATCCTGCGATCCGCTCACGGCGGCAAGTCCGCCGCGCTGGATGAATGGCGGTGCGCACGAGGTGTTGTTGATCACCAGCGCGACGAGGTCTGTGAACAGCGCCTTAGGGAAAATGCCAAAGCCGAGTCGCCATCCGGTCATCGACCAGCGCTTGGAAAATCCGTCAATGATGATGGTGCGATCAAGGAGTCCAGGCACCGCTGCGGCCGACGGCGACTGCCCGTCGGCGTAGTCGTACGCCAACCCGCTGTAGATCTCGTCGCTGATCACCCAGAGGTTGTGCTGCGTGGCGATGCGGCCGATGCGCTCCACGTCTTCACGCGTCGCCGTCCAGCCCGTGGGATTATGCGGCGAGTTGAGGACGATCGCGCGCGTGCGCGGGGAGAGCTGGCGCTCGATCGCATCCCAGTCGAGACGCCAGCCGTCAGGAGTGAGATGGATTGAGTAGTGTTTCTCGATTCCGCCGGCGAGCCGCACGGCGGATGGGTAGATCGGGAACCCCGTCGTGGGGATGAGCACCTCGTCGCCGGGGTTCACGGCAGCGAGGAGCGCGTACTGCAGCATTGGCTTTGCCGCAGAGGTCACGACGATGTTGTCGAGTTCTGCGGGAATTCCGCGACCGCGCGCATACTGCACCAATGCCTGGCGCAGTTCCGGCAGCCCGGCGGGCGCGGTGTACTTCGCGTCGTCGGCCTGGAGTGCGGTAACACCGACCGATGTTGCGTGCGACGGTGTGGGAAAATCTGGCTGGCCAAGTTCGAGGTGGATGACCTCTCGGCCCGAGAGTTCGAGCGCGCGTGCCGCGGCCGCGACGGCGAATGCGCCTTCGATGGCGAGCAGGTTGAGTCGTGAAGCCTTGGCCGGTGTCTTCATTTGTTGAAGATAGGGCAGGCCCGACGGGGGACGAAGCAGGCGGTGACGGCTGGAACTGGTGTGCATGAGCCGATACTATTCGGCTCCACCGGACTCTTTGTTCTTGGGGTGTAGCTCAATCGGCAGAGCGCCGCACTGTTAATGCGGATGTTGGTGGTTCGAGTCCACCCGCCCCAGTAGCCGCTACCGTCGCGCGTAGACCGTTGACTTCGCGCCCTTTGCGAACGCCATCACGTGGTAGGGTTGCTTCATCGCGCCCTGTTCCATACCCGGCGAGCCGACAACCATTCCGCCAACAGAAAGTCCGGTGATCTTGGACTTTTCGTCGAGCATCTTCTTGACGAGGTCGGCGGGCACGTGGCCCTCGATCACGTAGGTGGCGACGAGCGCCGTGTGGCAGCTCTCGAGGTCGGCCGGCACGCCGGCATCGTGCTTCACCTGCGTGAGGTCGTCCATTGCCACGACCTTCACCGTGAAACCGGCCTTCTCGATGTGCTTGACCCATTCGGCACAGCACCCGCATGACGGCGATTTGTAGACGGTCATCAGCGGTAGCGGTGCGGCAGAGGCGCCGTCAGCGGTGACCGCGCGTGCCGCGCGCGGCAGGAGCGCCGAGCCCGCGGCGAGCGCGGCAAACGACCCCACGAATTCTCTGCGTTGCATCGTTCCCCCTATTGGTTCAGCCAGTCGGATGCGTCAGGGCGTCGTGGTGCGCGCGATTCCCGCGAGCGCGGCCACGATCAGCAACGCCCACTGTGGTCCTTTGTACCCGTCTGTTCCGTCGTCGTACCATTCGCCGGCCGCGTGCGCGTTTCCGCCGCGTCCGCCGCCGTCAATTGTCATGGCCGGAATGCCCATGCTCATTGGCAGGTTGCTGTCGGTGCTGCCTGAACCGGACGGACTGGTTGGAAGGCCGAGTGCCTTGGCCGCGTCGAGCGCGACCTTCACGATGGGTGTGCTGTCGTTCTGCACGACGCGCCCGACGGGCCGGATGCCGATCGTGTCATACTTCACCGTGACCTTGCCCGGCGCGCGCGGCCACCGTCCGTTCTCGGCGGCGACGCCCTTGGCGATGGCGTCGTGGATCAACTGGTCCATCTTCGTGAGGTTGTCCACCGACTCGGACCGCATGTCCACTTCCATTGCCGCATCGGGTGAAATCGTGTTGACCGAAGTGCCGCCCTTGACGACGCCAACATTGTATGTGGTCTTGAGGCCGGCCGGCGGGACGAGATCACCGACGTTTGAGATGGCCCGGCCCATAGCGTGGATGGCGTTCGGGACGCTGCCAAACGCACCGTAACTGTGCCCGCCAGGTCCGGTAAACACCACGTTGTACCGATGGCTGCCCACGGCGCGGGAGGTTACATCAAAGCCGGTGCCGTCGACCGAGATGAACTGGTCGATCTTTCCCTTGTATCCGTTGGTGAGGATTTCACGCACACCGCGCAGATTGCCCGGGCCTTCCTCGCCGACGTTGGCGACGAGGATCACCTTGCCGCGTGTCTCGATCTTTGCCTCATTTAGCGCTCGCGCGACCGCGAGAATCACCGCGAGCCCGCGGCAATCATCGCCGATGCCGGCGCCGTCGAGCCGAGTGCCCGTGCGCTTGACCTTGACGTCGGTCCCTTCCGGAAACACCGTATCGAGATGCCCTGTGATCAGCACGGTTGGACCGCTGCCGCGTCCCGCACGTTCAGCGATCACGTTGCCGATCGCGTCGATCTTGGTGTCTGGGTAGCCGAGCGCAATCATCCGTTTGCGGAACTCGATGCCCCGCGCCTGTTCTTTGAATGGCGGGGCAGGGATCTCGCAGAGTGAGACCTGGTTGTCGATGATCCAGCTGTTCCACGACTGGATCGCGGCAAAGGCGCGCTTGATTCCGGGGTCGTCGGACGGGATGTTCGGCTGTGCAGCCGCCTGGCCGGCGAAGGCGAGCGCGAGTGCGGTACCCGTCAGTACTGTATGAACGCGGAGGCGGAGATGCATATTAGGCAGATGGTCAAGGTGAATCGAGGGGATCGTTCGACCCTAGCGGTGCCAGGGAAAATACCGTTAATGCAGCGGCTGCGCATGCGTCCGCGCATCTGCGCAGCGGGGGTGGCCGCGTGACCGCTCCGGCCACGCCGCATCTCGCGGACGACGATCGGGGGCGCGCGCACTACGACGCGGGTGTTCCCCACACGCTCGCGCCATACCCCGAGCGGACGTTGCTCGACTTTCTCGACGACGCCGTGCGCGAGACCCCAGATGCGGTGGCGCTCTGGTTCAAGGGACGTACGATCAGCTGGCGAGCGTTGGACGCTGCCGCGAACGAATGTGCGGCGGGGTTCGAGGCGGCCGGCATCAGGCGGGGTGACCGCATTGCGTTGGTGCTCCCCAATTGCCCGCAGTTTCTGATCGCGGAGATTGGTGCGTGGAAGGCTGGCGCGGTGGTCTGCCCGTTCAACCCGACCTACACCGAGGACGAGCTCGCCAAGAACTTACTGATGCTGGAGCCACGCATCGTCGTGACCCTGAGTGCGTTCTACGAACGCGTTCAGGCGGCACGCACGGGGACGACGGTAGAACGAGTGATTTCGACCGGGATCAAGGAATACTTTCCGCCACTCCTGAAATTCGCGTTCACCCTCCTGATGGAGAAAAAGCTTGGCCATTGCGCCGTGATTCGCGCGGGCGACACGACGTGGGGTGACTGGCTTGCGCCCCACCGTGGGTGCCGGCCCGCGTGCGCGCCGCCTGGACCGCAGGATGGCGCGATGATCCTGCTTTCTGGCGGAACCACGGGTACCCCCAAGGGTGTCCCGGCCTGGCATCACGCACTCGTGATCACGGGGATCCAGTTCCGGGCCTGGCTGTCGCCCACGATGACGATGGGCGTGGACTCGATCCTGCTGCCGCTGCCGCTCTTCCATTCTTATGGTGCGTGTGTGGTGCAGACGGCATGCGTGGTTTGTCGCTTTCCACTCGCGCTGGTGCCGAATCCGCGTGACCTCGACGATCTGGTCAAGTCGATCGCGCAGTTCAAACCGACGATGTTTGCGGGTGTTCCCACGCTCTACAACGCGCTGCTCAATCATCGTCACGTGAAAAGCGGCCAGGTGGCCTTCAACTCAATGAAGGTGTGTGCGTCTGGATCGGCGCCATTGATGGAAGAGACGAAGCGCCGGTTCGAGCATGCCACCGGTGGGCACATCACCGAGGCGTACGCCCTCACCGAGTCCCTGATCGCAGCGACGGCCAATCCGCTCAAGGGTCTGCAGAAGCTTGGTTCGGTGGGCATTCCGCTTCCGGACGTACACGTCCGGATCGTGGATGTCGACGATGCCGAAAAACGCTTGCCCACTGGTGCGGTAGGTGAGATCCTGCTGCGTGGCCCGCAGGTGATGCGCGGCTACTTCAATAACCCGACGGAGACCGCCGGCATGATTGTGCGCCACGCCGACGGTCACACCTGGTGCCATACGGCCGACCTCGGCTACCTCGATGACGATGGGTATCTGTTTATCGTGGACCGGAAGAAGGACCTGATCAAGGCGAGTGGTTTGCAGGTCTGGCCGCGCGAGCTTGAAGAGGCGATCGCGAAACATCCGGCTGTGGCCGAGGTCGGTGTGCGCGGGTTCGCCGACGCGGCCAAGGGCGAGATCGCCGTCGCGTTCGTGGTGCTGCGCCACGGGATGCAGGTCACGGAGCACGACATCCGCGAGTTCTGCAAGCAGCACCTCGCGTTCTTCAAGGTGCCGGCGCGCGTGGTGTTCCGGAGCGAACTCGCGAAGACGATGATCGGAAAGGTGCTGCGGCGCGAACTCAAGCTCGAGCCGTCGGAGCAGCAACCACACTAGCGCGCTGATGCTACAAGGGTCGTCGGGTGGATTTCCGGCGGCCCTGCCACGCGCCTAGAACTCGCGCTTCTTCATTTCCTTGAAGAATTTGTCGCGCTCGAGATCGCCTTCATCTGAAACACGCGACGGTGCCGTCTTGTCGTAGACCTTGCCGAATTCCGTTTTCGGTTTTGGCTGCTTGGCCATCTTCTTGACGAGACTCTGGATCTTTTTGTCGTCGTACATCGCCATCCCGAATTCCTCCGGCTACCGGTCTGCGGGGGAATGTAGCCGTGCCGGCCGGAGTTTGGGTGGCGCGGCTGGTGGAGTGCGGGTGGCGTGACGGGCGGCCAACGGACCGGCACTTTGCCCAGCGACCACTTTTGGCGACATTGCGCGCGTGGAACCTCTGATGGCCCCTGATTCGGACCGTTCGCTTGGTCGCGCTGGCGCGGCGGCCGTGCAGTGGGCCATTGGCCTTGCGGCTTTTGGTGGCGCGCTCGGCGTGGTGACGTACCGGTCGTTCGACCTCGATCGTTTCTTCGTCCCCAAGGAACTCGCGTTGCACGCGGGGGCGCTCATCATCGTCACGACGCTTGCGGCGCGGACGGCGAAGCGGGGCTTGAGCCGGTCGGACCTTGCGCTCGGTGCCTGGCTGGGGCTGTCGATCGTGTCGGCGATCTTTGCGACCAGTGGCTGGCATGCCATCCGCGCAATCAGTCTGACATTGAGCGCCGGTGTGCTCTTCTGGGGTGCGCGAGCGCTTCGTGAATCGGGCGGGTCGCGCCGAGCTGTGCTGCTGCTTGGCGCGGCGGTAACCGTCGCGTCGCTCACGTCGCTGGCGCAGGCGTACGGTATCGAAGCGAACCTTTTTGCGGCTAATCGTGCGCCAGGCGGCACGCTCGGCAACCGCAACTTTATTGCGCACATCGCGGCCATGGGTCTTCCGATTCTGCTTTGGCTGTCGGCAACAGCCCGGTCGTCGCCGCGCGCACTGGGTGGTGCGTTCGCGATTCTGGTGCTGACCGCTGCCCTCGTGCTGTCGCGCACTCGTGCTGCGTGGCTTGCGCTGGTGGTCTGGGGCGTGATCGCGTTGCCAGTTGTATGGAAGGGACGCGCCACGATTGCCGCAGCGCTTGTTCCCCGGCGGGGGAGGTTGCTTGTCGGCGCGCTTGGGGTGGGCGCCGTGCTCGCGCTCGCGATGCCGAACGCCCTCGACTGGAAGAGCGACTCGCCCTACCTCGATTCGGTCATGGGCGTGGTGAACTATCGTGAGGGCAGTGGCGCGGGGCGCGTGAAGCAGTACCTCAACTCGCTCAAACTCGTCCGCCAGCATCCTGTGCTGGGCGTCGGGCCAGGTAACTGGGCGTCGGAATATCCGGCCGTGGTACCGCGGAGCGATCCGTCGCTGGCGGACGGTACGGGCATGACGGCCAACCCTTGGCCGAGCAGCGACTGGATTGCCGCGCTCGCCGAGCGTGGCGTGCTGGCCGCCGGCGCACTTGGCCTGTTCGTGCTGTTCTTGCTGGCCGGTGCGTGGCGCAGCTGGACGAACATGGAGTTGTCGGCGCGCGAACGGCTCGGTGCGCTGGCAGGCGGCAGCGTGGTCCTCATCGGTGTAGTGGAGGGGAGTTTCGACGCTGTGGTTCTGCTCGCGTTTCCGTCGGTGATTCTCTGGGGCGCGGCCGGTGCGTTGATTCCGCGCGGGCCGGTGTTATCCGAACGGCGGCCTCTGCTTAAGGAACGGATCGTTCGGGGCGCAATTGTCGCGCTGGTCTGGATTGGGATCGTCCAGATGCCGGCCGCCAAGTTGTACGCCATGCGCTTGTACACGCAGGGGTCGTATGATTCTATTCGCAAGGCGGCGTTGTACGATCCTGAATCGTACCGGATTCAGCTCAAGGCGGCGGAGATTCTGGCAGCCCGAGGCCAGTGCCGGCTCGCGTATCACAATGGAATCAACGCGCTATCGCTCTTTCCGTACGCGCAGGCCGCCCGAGCAGTGGTGGCGAGATGCACGAAGTCCGACCGCGACTGACCACGACTGTATTGCCGCTGTCTCGCGCTAACTAACCGCTGACTGCCGCGGCGATGGCCTTGAGTGCCGTCGTCGTCGGTGCGGTACCCTGTGCCAGCCTCACGTTGCCGCCACCTCGCCCGCCGTTCGTTGCGAGCGCCGGCTTGAGCAGCGCGCCGGCGTCGAGTCCGCTGTCGTCCGACGCCGAGATGATGATCGTCGCAGGCGACTCGCAGGTGCCGATGAAGGCCACCTTGCTGAGCGCCGCGACTGCGTGGGCGAGCGCGCGGAGCTCATCGGCAGAGGCCGATTGGTGCAGCACGCGCCGTACGCCGTCGGCACGCGCCGTTGCCGCGTCGTAGAGTTCCCGCGCGCGGTAGCTGGCGAGCGACTCTGTGAGTTTGCGCCGCTCCGACTCGAGGGTCCGTGCTGATACTGTCTGCGAGGCCACCAGGGCCGGGAGTTCGTTGATTCCCGACGTGAGCACGGCTGCCATTCCGGTGAGCGCCTCGTAGTCCGCGCGCGCGCGTGCAATAGCGCGGGCGCCGCAGAGAAACTCCACGCGCGTGTGCTTTTTGTATTTCTCGATGCGGCGAATGAGCACCGCGCCGATCTCTCCGGTCGCGCGCACGTGCGTGCCGCCGCAGGCGCTTCGGTCGACCCCGTCGATGGACACGATGCGAATTTCGCCGGCGCGATCGCTTGGCGTTCGGAGGCCCGCCGCCGTCGCTGCGTCTTCGAAGGTGACAGACACCGCGCGGTTCTCAGCGACCACCGCGTTGGCGCGTGTCTCAATCCGCACCGCCCTATCGCGCGAAATAGACTCGACGTCGAGTTCTATCGTGGCTGATTCGTCACCGAAGTGCACGCTGACGGTTTTTCCGCCACCATTGTCGTCAAAGAGCGCCGAGAGGAGGTGTTGGCCGGTGTGCTGCTGCATGTGGTCGAAACGGCGAGGCCATTCGACCTCTCCTTTCACGCGGTTCCCGGCCGAAAACGATTCTGGTGTGTCGAGTACGTGCACGATCCCGGCGTTGTCGTCGATCACATCCACCACCCGCGCCCCGCCGAGGGTCCCGCGGTCGAAGGGCTGGCCGCCGGACGTGGGGTAAAAAGCGGTCTGTGCGAGCGTGACCCGCGTACCGTCGACCCCAATGACCGGCGCCTCGAATGAGGTGAGGTAGGCGTCGGTGTAATAGAGGCGTTTGGTCATTCGGGGCGGTGATCGGCGAAGGGGAGGTTCTACCGGGGATGGTACCCATTCGGACGGAATCGCGCGAGTCAGCGGGCGGGGTCGGCGGGGCGTATGTTCTGGATGCGAAGGACGCCGGGGAGCCCCCTGGCCGCAACCCAATTACGAGGTACGTCGCATGATGCGAAATCAGCTACTGCTGCGCCGGACGACCGGAGCCCTGCTCGGCCTCACGATGGCCGTGGCGCCGCTCTTGGCCCAAAGCAACCAGGACGCCAACAGCGCGATCAAGGCCAGTAAGGATCTACTGGCGAAGGAAGGGTACCAGGTCCCGCCGCCAGACATCGCGAAGCTGGTGCTCGCGCCACGGCACCTGAACGTGTCGCTGTCTAACGGCAGCCCCGACCGCAAGCACTTTCTCCGCGAGGAGAGCGAAGGCCTGCCGAGTGTGCAGACGTTTGGAAAGCCGCATGTGTACTACGGTGGCGTACAGGTGGATCCGAAGGCGAACCGGGCGCGCGTGCTCACGACCCGCGGCTCGGTGGGCCTTTCGCTCATCGATCCGCTGACTGGCAAGTCCACCTCGCTCGAAGTGCCAAAGGGCGCAACGGTAACGAGCCCAGCCTGGTCTTCGGACAGCAAGCAAATCGCATACATCGCGAACTTCGAGGCGGCCTCGCACCTGTTCGTCGCGGATCTCGCGACGATGAAGTCGGTGCAGATCACCAAGACGCCATTGCTGGCGACGCTGGTGACGACGGTGGATTGGACGGCCGATGGCAAGGGCGTGCTGGTCGTCCTGGTGCCCGACGGCCGTGGCGCTGAACCAAAGAAGCCTGACATTGCCACCGGCCCGCTGGTGCGGCTCTGGACCGACGGCGTGAAGTCACCGCAGCGTCAGTTCTGGAGCTTGATGGAAGAGCCGTATGAATTCGAACAACTCAAGTACCACACCACGGGCCAGCTCGCCGTGATTGACGTCAAGACAAAGCTCGCCAAGAAAATCGGCGTGCCGGCCATGATTCAGAGCGTTGATGCCGCGCCGGACGGCCAGTACTACCGAGTGTCTACGATGCTGGAGCCGTTCTCCTACATGGTGCAGGTATCGAGCTTCAGCACTCTCGACGCGCTCTGGGACGCAAACGGCAAACAGGTGGCGGAGCTCGAGAAGCGTTTGTTGCGTGAGCAGCCAGATTCGACGCAGGCCGGAGCCGGCTTCGGCGGGCGCGGCGGAGCTGCTGGCCCAACGGGCAAGCGACTCCTTGCCTGGATGCCGAACGGTCAGGGGATGTATTACGTGGCGTCAGATTCCGCACCAGCCGGTGGCCGTGCGGGTGGCGGTGCAGGCGGCGATGCCGCCCGTCGCGAGCGCGTGATGCAGTGGTCGCCGCCCTACGGCGCGGCAGACACCAAGGTGCTTTACCAAGCCGACGGCGCCATCGCGTCGCTCGTGTGGACTGACGACGCCAAGCAGCTCTTCGTCGGCGTTTCGGCGAACAACATGGGCGAGATCTATCACGTGGACCTCGCGACTCCGGCGGAAAAGCACACCATCGTGCGTAAGCGGATGTACACGCCGGCCTTCTCCGCCGGCGGTCGTGGCGGTCGTGGCGGCGGCGGTGGCGGCGGTGGCAGCGCCGGCGGACGGGGTGTGAGCGTCCAGGACGACTCGGTGCAGTTCTTCGGGAATCCCGGGAGCATGCTGACGCGCCGCGGCACGACGGCAGGACAGGTGGCGATTGTTTCCACCGACGGCAGCGTGTTCCTTTGGGGTACGCAGTACTCGCCGAACTATCTGCAGAACGCGCCGCGCGATTTCATCGACAAGATCGCGATCAAGACCGGACAGAAGACCCGCCTGTTCGATGGCGCGACCGACGCGGCCGAAGACTTTGTCCAGGCGCTCGACGACGACCTATCGAAGGCGATCGTGTCGCGGCAGTCGGCGAAGCAGGTAGCAGACGCCTATCTCCGTGACATGAAGGCGGGGACGATGACGAAGCTCACGGCGAACAAGGACTACACGCCGGAGTTCACGAGTGCCGTGCGAAAGCGGATCACCGTGACACGGCCTGACGGCATCCGGTTCGTCGTGAAGGTGACGCTGCCGCCGAACTATCAGCAGGGCACGCGGCTTCCCGGAATGTTCTGGTTCTATCCGGGCGAGTTTACGGAGCAGGTGGCGCTTGACCGCACGCTGCGCACCGAAAACATCAACAGCTTCCCGAACGGCGGTCCGCGCACGATCGAGTACCTCGCGCTGCAGGGCTACGCCGTAGCGAATTTCAATCCGCCGGTCATGGGTGAAGAAGGGCGGATGAACGACAACTACATCCGCGACCTCGTGACAAACCTTTCGGCCGTGATCGACGAGCTCGACCGGCAGGGATTCATCGACCGCACGCGGCTCGGGATCGGCGGACACAGTTATGGCGGGTTCAGTACGATGAACGCCCTGGCGCACACGCCGTTCTTCAAAGCCGGCATCGCGGGCGACGGGATGTACAACCGGTCGCTCACGCCGACAGCATTCCAGAATGAGCGTCGTGACTTCTGGCAGGCGCAGAAGACCTACCTCGAAATGTCGCCCTTCATGTATGCTGACAAGATCACAGGAGCAACGCTCTTGTATCACTCGCTCGAGGATCAGAACGTCGGCACCGCGCCGGAAAGCTCGGTTCGCATGATGCAGGCGCTGCGGGCAAACGGAAAAGTGTCGTCGCTCTTCATGTATCCCTATGAAGACCACGGTCCAGCGACGAAGGAAAGCGACCTGGACCAGTGGGCGCGGTGGACGGCGTGGCTGGACATCTATGTCAAAAACGCCAATGTGTCGAAACCGGTAGTTCCGTAGTGGTTCGCTGGCGGTAGTTGAACGACGACGGGGGAACGGCTGCGCGAGTTGCGCGGTCGTTCCCCTGAGTCGTTAACGAGATCGGCTCGGCGGTCTAGACCTCGACGCGAGGGTTGTTCTTCCCCATCGGTACCGCCGCGGGCGCAGTGGCGGCCAGAAAATGGCGCTGACGGCCCTGAGAGGCGAAGTTGAGACGGTCGGTTTTGGAGTCCACCACCAGGAGTTATCCGATGCGCCGTTCCGAAGCCGTTGTTGCGTTCATGCTCTCGCTCGCCGTCGCTGCACCCGTGGTGCGATCAAGCGCACAGGGCGGCACGAAACGTCTGCTTGCGATCGAGGACTACTACCGCATCAAGACGATTGGCGGCGTGACGCTCTCACCTGACGGCCAGACCGTGACATTCACGGTGAATATGCGTAACGAGGAAAACAATGGCAACACGACTGAATCGTGGATGGTGCCGTGGGACGGTTCAGCGCCAGCGCGCCGCGTCACGGCGGACAGCGGGAGTGTCGGTGCGAGCGGTCGTGGCGGTCGTGGCGGTCGTGGTGGGGATGGCGCGTCGGCGACGCGGAGCTCCGACGGCCAGTGGCTGTTTGCGATTCGTGACGTGGCGCCGCCGGTGCGGCAATTGGCTGCTGACACGCCATTCGAAAAGCGGCACGCCGAACGCTTCAAGGGCATTCAGTTCGACTGGCTCGACTATCAGCGCGACGGCGGGCAGTATCCGCTGCCCAATGTCGCCGATCCATATGTGAGCCCGCCGCAGGAGATTTTTGTTGCGCCGAGCGTTGGCCGTGGGGCCACTGGCGGAGCAGAACGCCAGCTCACGAAGATGGGACTGCGACCAAGTGGCGCACAGTGGAGCAACGACGGCACACAGATCCTCTTCACCGGTGATTCGCTCTACCGGTCCGAAAAGTCATACGGCCGCTCAGAAGCGTTCCTCGTGACTGTCGCGGACGGCAAGATCACGCGGCTCACGCCCGACGCTCGCCATGACTATCGCGGCGCACGCTATTCGCCCAACGGAAAGTGGATTCTTGTGACGCGACAACTCACGACCGACCACGTGATCGCGAAGAAGCTCAATTACGGAGGCGCGACCGACCTCGTGGTCATTCCGGCCGCCGGCGGGGCGGAACGAAACCTCACCGAGACTTGGGACTATCTCCCGAGCAATCCGCTGTGGAGCCCCGACGGCAAGTCCATCTACTTCACGGGCGGCGTCGGCGGCACGGTGCATCTCTTCCACGTCTCACCCGAAGGCGGGGCGGTGCAGGCGTTGACCGCGGGGGAACGCCGGATTGCGGACCTCTCGATGGACCGCGCCATGCAGCGCATTGCGTACACCGTGGCGACGTTCGACGCGCCGTCGGAAATCTGGTCGGCGACGATTGACGGGAAGAACGAGCGCCAGCTCACGCGGGTCCACGACGACTTCACCGCCGGGATCGCGCTCGCGCGCGCCGAACGGCAGCAGTTCAAGAGTGCCGATGGCACGGCGGTCGAGGGGTGGTTGCTGTTGCCAGCCGGCTATCGCGCAGGCGGCACAACACTGCCGCTAATTGTGAACAGCCATGGCGGGCCGCACAGCGCCATTCAGTACGGCTTCAGCTTCAAGAACCAGTACTTCGCCGCCAACGGGTACGCAGTGCTCGAGGTGAACTTCCGGAGTTCCACGGGCTACGGGGAGAAGTTTCTCTGGGGCACGTGGGGCGCGTGGGGCACCAAAGACGGCCAGGATGTGATGGCGGGTGTAGACCACGTGATCGCGAAGTACGGCCTCGATCGGAAGCGCGTCGCGAGCATTGGCCATTCGTACGGCGGCTTCATGACCAACTGGCTGATCACGCAGTATCCCGACCGTTTTGCCGCTGCCGCGTCTGGTGCCGGGATCGTGAACTGGATGAGCGACTACGGCAATGCCGATATCGCGCGCACTAAGGAGACGGAGTTCTTCGGCAAGCCTTGGGAAGCACAAGCGCGCGAGGTGATGATCAAGCAGTCACCGCTCACGTACGCCGGGCGCGCGAAGACGCCGACGCTTTTCATCAATGGCGAAATCGACCGCCGGGTGCCGTTCTCGGAGAACGAGCAGCTCTACGTGGCGCTCAAGAAGAACGGCGTCGAGGCGAAGATGATCCAGTACGCCGATCAGCCGCACGGGATTTCAGGCCATTGGAACAACGTGCACCGGATGCTCAACGAGCGCGGGTGGTTCGACAAGTACATGAAGCCGGCGCAGGTGGTGCCGTAGCGGTCAGTACAAACTCATCATCGCCCAACGCACTGCCTGGCCTCCGTTCGCTTAGGCAATCCCGGTTGCCGAGTCGCCGCCGCACTGGCAACTTGCCTCGGAAGTGTTCCAGTACCACCGCTACCTGAATCGATCGCCCTTGAGGTGTTCCGTGTGCATTCGTCTCGCTTTGTTCCTGGCGTTCGCCGCCGCCGCTACGGCCGCTGCCCAACAGCCGTATACGCCGAAAGTTGTCACCGCCGACGACTACGCCCGCGCCGAGAAGTCCTTAGCGACGGCACTTACTCCGCTCGCGACTGGCGGCAGTGTCAACGCGAACTGGCTGCCAGATGACCGGCTCTGGTACCGCAACACGACGCTGAGCGGGAGCGAGGTGATCCTCGTTGACCCAGCCAAGAAAACGCGGGTGACCTGCGACGCGACACTGAGCAATTGCCCCGGTGTCCCCGCCGACGCCCACGCCGCCGCCGGTGGCGGTGGCGGGCGCGGTGGACGGGGCGCGCCGCCTGCCGCCGGTGGTGGACGCGGCGGTCGAGGCGCTGTTGCTGGGCCGCCGCTCACGACGTCGCCCGACGGCAAACTCGGCGCCTTCATCAAGGACTACAATCTCTGGGTGCGCGACGTCGCGACCGGTCGCGACCGGCAACTGACGACCGATGGCATCAAGGATTTTGGCTACGCCACCGACAATGCCGGCTGGGCCACGAGTGACCGTGCGATTCTCCTTTGGTCGCCGGACTCGAAGAAGCTCGCGACGCAGCAACAGGACGAACGGCAAGTCGGCGAGTGGCACCTCACGTCGACGCGCACGGGACGGCCAGAACTCCGTTCGTGGAAATATCCGCTCCCTGGCGACAGCGTTGTCCAGATGGTGCACCGCGTGATCATCGAGGTCGAGTCGGCGAAGATGGTCCGGCTCAAAATGAATCCAGACTTCCACCGCGCGACGCTTGGCGACAACATCAGCATGAGCGACTACAAGTGGAGCCCGGACGGCAGCAAGCTCGCGCTCGCGTCCACGCCCCGCGATCACAAGGCCGCAGTGCTTCGTGTGGCGGACGCGATCACGGGCGAGGTGCGCGATGTGATGGAAGAGACGAGCACGACGCACTTCGAGTCAGTGACCGGATGGCAGGTGCTCTGGGCCACGAACGAACTGCTGTGGTACTCACAGCGAGACGACTGGGGCCAGCTCTACCTTTACGACCTCACCACGGGAAAACTCAAGAATAAGATCACGAGCGGTGAAGGCCCGGTGACGCAGATCGTGCGCGTGGACGAAAAGGCGCGCACGCTCTGGTACATGGCCAACGGTCGCGAAGCGGGCCAGGATCCGTACTTCGCGCATGCGTACCGCATCGGACTGGATGGCAAGGGTCCACAGGTGTCGCTCACGCCCGATGACGGCACGCACGGCATTCAGTTGAGTCCGAGCGGCAAGTATCTAGTGGACACCTACTCGAAGCCCGACGTACCGCCCGTCGTGTCGCTTCGAGATGCCGCCGGCAAGTTGGTGATGCCGCTCGAAGCGATGGACATCGCCCGCCTAGTTGCCTCGGGCTGGAAGCCAACGGTGCCGATCAAAGTCAAGGCTGATGACGGCAAGACCGACATCTACGGTGTGATGTTCATGCCAGCGAACTTCGATCCCTCGAAGAAATACCCGATCGTTAACAACGCATATCCTGGTCCGCAGAGCGGAAGCGTGGGGTCGCGCACGTTCAGCGCAGCACGTGGCGACAAGCAAGCGCTCGCCGACCTCGGCTTTATTGTCGTGTCGATCGACGGGCGCGGAACGCCGGGCCGCTCAAAGTCGTTCCACGATTCCTATTACGGCCGGATGGGGCGCGACAACACGATTCCCGACCAAGTGGCCGGAATGAAGGATCTCGCGCGGCAGTATCCGTTCGTCGACCTCGACCGCGCGGGGATGTGGGGCCATTCGGGTGGTGGCTTCATCACCGCCGACGCGATGTTCCGTTATCCCGACTTCTTCAAGGTCGGCATTGCCGAGTCGGGCAATCACGACCAGCGTCTCTACGAAGATGATTGGGGTGAGCGGTATCAGGGCCTGCTTACGCGGAACCCCGACGGCACCGACAACTATAATATCGAGGCCAACCAGACGTTCGCGAAGAACCTGAAAGGCAAGCTGTTGCTCGCGCATGGCACGATGGACAACAACGTGCCACCCGACAACACGCTGCTGGTCGCGGATGCACTTATCAAGGCGAACAAGTCGTTCGATCTATTGATGATTCCCAATGCCGGACATGGTTACGGGACCGCATCGAACTACATGATGCGCCGCCGCTGGGACTACTTCGTGCAATACCTCCTCGGCGCCGAACCGCCGAAGGATTACGAAATTGGCAAGCGACTGGTCCCCTGAGCTGTCAACTGACAGGCACCGTGGCGGCGTTCGCGATCGCCGCCACGGTGAGAGCGGCGTTCAATTAGTCGAACATCGCCGCGGGATCGCCGAGCGGGGCGGTCGCTAGGTCATCTGGGAGTAGTTCGAGATTCGCCTTGGGCGACTGCACGAGCCGAAGCGGCCACTGCGAGCCAAAGACAAAGCGTGTCGATCCCATGCTCCGGAACAGCTTTGCCAGGTGGTCGTCGGGCGGGCCCCAGATCCAGCTGATGTCCCAGAGTATACGCGACTGCTCGAGAGGCGTGAGACCCCAATGCACTTCTTCGATGAGATCGCGGCCGGCGGCGCAGACCACGAGTCGCACGTCGCTACCGGCGCGGGCGAGTGCGCGGATCGCTGCGCCGGTCAGATCGCCAAAGGTGTCGGCCGCTTTGCGCTGGCGAAGATCCTCGAACCGAACCGTGAGTACGACCGGCAGCTCTCGCTCCCCACAGGCGATGGCGAGGTCGGCTAACGCGCGATCGCCAGCTGCCATTCGCCACTGCGGCGGAAAGGCGCGAATCGCCGCTGCACCCGCCCTCGCTGCGCCCTCGAGTTCAGTCTTCCAGTCTGGCCGGTCGGGGCGAATTGTCGGAGCGGGTGAGAAAATCTCTCGGTGCGGTTCGAGCGCGCCGTAGAGCTCGGTGTTTCCCGCTGCCGGATTGTTGGCGAACGCTGATGGCAGGTGACCGACCCAGGCATGCGCGATGCCTTCGCGCTCCATCACGCGCGCCAGAATCGGGGGCTCTGGATGTGGCACATGCCGGAACGGATACGATCCGATGAACACCGACGGATCGATCATCGCGCGAACGCCTTGTCGCCGAAGATCCGGACGGCGTTTCGCCAGCGAATATCCTCGAGGTCATCAGGGGAGCACAGCCCGGTCGCGTCAAGTGCGCGCAGTTTGGCGAGACCAGTTTCCATCGTGAGATCGGTGCCAAAGAGCAATCGCTGCGACGTGAGCGCCTTGATGGCGTCGTCGAGCATGCCGCGATCCACACCGCTGCCGGAAATATCGGGCAAGATGTTGGGTACGTCCTTCACGGCGGGGAAGGTGTGCTGATAGTCGCCACCGCCTCCGATATGCGCGAGGATGAACCAGACTGTGGGGTGCCGGCGCGCGAGCTTCGCGAGATCCGCGCCGTCCGAGATCTCCTGATTGGGCCACTCGCGCGTCCGGTGCTGCCAGATGTGATGGAGGATCGGGAGTTGCTTCGCTGCCGCGAGCTCGCAAATGGGGTCAAGCAGCGGATCGTCAGCACGACGGCTCGCGAGCAGTTTCACGCCGATCGCACCAGCGGCCACGCATCGATCAATCTCGTCGAGCGCATGATCGGTGTGGTTCGGGTTCACGGTCACGAGCATGCGCACGCGCGCGCCTTCCTTGGCGCAGATCTCGAGCATCGCATTGTTGCCCGAAGTGGCGTCGGCTGGCGATGGGAAGTAGGTCGGCGAGGTGAAACCGTAGCTGCCAAGTACCGACGCGACATGACAAGTGATGCCCATCGTGTCGCCTGCGCGGAACCGCGCCGCGTTCACATCGCGCCAGTCGGAGCGTCCACAACCAGCGTGCAGGAAGTGTGCGTGCGCGTCGATGAGCGGCAAAGCGTTCACCACGGTCACGCGCCATCCGCTGTGCGCATCGTGAAGAGCGTATTGCTGGTGCACGACTCGATCTCAGCGATCGTCTCGTCGTCGTGCGCGAGCGAGGCGAAGTTGTATGGGCCACGCTTGAAGAGCACGCCATTGGCAGCGGCCGTGGTCAGGAAGCGCGTCTCGAGCGCAGGAGATTCGAACCGGAGGAACCACATCGGGTCGATGCCGGCGATCTCAATGCCGTCCGTGCGACTCGCCGTGAGTGCGTTCGACACAGCAGTGCGCATGTCGCCGCCGATGCGCGCGAGTTCGTCACAGACGGGCATGTCGGCGTGGAGGTGCAGTACAGCGCGTGCGGCCGCGAGCGCTGTCGCTTCGGAGGCGAGCGTAGAGGAGATCCAAGTCTTGCGGGCGGCATCGAGGATTGCTGCATTCCCGCAGACGGCCGCGAGGGGATAGCCGTTGGCAAGCGCCTTGCCGAACGCCGCGAGGTCTGGTGTCACGCCGGAGAGCTCTTGGTACCCGCCTGTAGCGAGCCGGAATCCGCTTTTCATCTCGTCAAATACGAGCGCGGCGCCGGACTGTATTGCGAGTGCCCGCGCGCGGGCAATCCATTCAACAGATGGCATGCGTTCGATAACCGGCTCGAGTACGATCGCCGCGAGCGTTGCCCCGTAGCGGTCAACGGCGGCTTCGAGCGCACCGATGTCGTCGAACGGAATCTTCACGTAGTCATCGCGCACCGTGCCTGACACACCCGCCTCGGCCGAGCACCAGTCGAGCCAGCCAAAGTAGCCGCAGCCGATCACCGTCGTGCGCCCGGTGTATGTGCGCGCGAGCCGAACGGCGGCGGCCATCGCCTCGGCTCCCGACTTCAGGAACTGCACTTTTTCGGCACACGGGACCGCTTCGCAGAAAAGCTCGGCCACTTCGACTTCGAGAGTGTGGCTGAGCCCGGCGACATTGCCGTGCGCGGCGGCCGCGACGACGGACGGCGTGATGCGCTCGTCCGCGTAGCCAAGCGCGACAGCGCCAAGCGCCATCGTGCAGTCGATCAGCTCTTCTTCGTCTGTGGTAACGACGCGGCAGCCGGACGCGCGCAGGTAGTGAGTCGGTCCGTGCGCATCAGCCGTTCCCCACAGTGCTTCTGCGCGCTTGCTGCCGGTTGATGAGCCGCTCGGCAGGATGGCCTGCGCCCGCTCGGCCCAGCTGTGATCGGGCAACGCCTCCGGGGCATCGTCGGCGTGCTCGTCGCTTGCAGTATCCTGCGTTTCGGCGGCGGGGTCCAGCGGTGGACGCCCTGACGGCTTGAAGAATCTGGAAAAGACCATGTGAGGAAAGAGAGGGGTCGGTGCGCCCGCGTTCAAGGGTAGCGCGCGATCACTCGATGGCAAAAGGAATCAGGCGCGGGGCGTCATGGCGATCGCCACGAAGGTAGACACACTCACCGTCGGAGCCGCTCATCACGAGTTGGCCGCGTCGTCTGGTGCGTCCTGGCGTGGCGTCATTCACGATCAGATCGAGCGCGATGAGCCCCGATTCACCCGCACCGGCAGGAATGGTGGCGCGAATCTCGAATCCGCCGGCCATCGCGCGCCATTCGGCCGTCGGGGCGGGGATGCCGTCCCACCCGTCAAGTGCGCGCACGCGGACATCGTTTGAGCCTGCTTCAGGCACGAGAATCCAGGCGCCGCTGCTGCCTTCAGTGGCGAAGTAGAGCTGGACGCCATGGCCGTTGATATCGGGGTGCTCGTTGTCGAACGGATTCGTCGCGTCGCCGGCAACGAAGACCGGAGTGTCGGTCGCGACGAACAGGTCCACGAGGAGCCCCGTGGTGTCTGCGCCGATCGCAACGCGCGCACGCGGCCGTCCGGCTTCGTCCCAGGTGAGCTCTGATCGGCGGTAGTGGGCGTCGCCGAGTGCGAACTCGACCCAGTCAGTGCGTCGCATCGGATCGAGTTCACTGAACCACTCGGAGTCGTGCTCGTGCAAGCGGATCACCAGCGGTTCCGAAAGCGCTCCACTCGCCGCTGCGAGCTCGGCAGGCGAACGAGGATCCGTTGCCCACTCGTCCAACGCGATGCGTTCACGCGTGAACCGGATCAGTTTCAAACGCTCGCCGTGCTGAATCTGCCAATCGGTGTCGGTGATGCGGTGCGTGTGAGTCGCGCCGTTGACGCACATCGTCAGCTCTTCTTCTCCTCCCAAGTCGGCCGACACCAGCTCGCCTGTCCAGCTCCACGCCGATCGGATGACACCGCGGGTTCCTTGCATGCGGATCAGGTAGAAGCGTCGCGACTCGGTCGCCGGCTGCCCCGGTGCCAATGCGCGAATGAGTGTGGCCGCCGTATCAGCGCAGAGCTGGGCCTGTGCCGACCGTCCATCGCGGCTTGCGGTCAGGCGAACGGTACGGCCAGCCGGCAACTCCGCTGCCTCGCCTTTACGCACTGCATTGAAACCGTCCTCGAGTCCATGACCACCAATCAACGTGTGCGGTGCGAATGTCAGATCGTCCGCGTCAGCGTCGAAGTGGATGGGCAGATCGAACTGTACGGCATCGTCTGAGTCCCAGCGTACCTCGTCAATGAAGTAGTGCTCTGCGGTCACGACGGTACGCTGGACGCGCACTCCGTGTGCAATGCCGTCGAGATGTGCGGACACGAAGTCGAATCCACCAGTGGACTCGCGTCCGATGCAGGTGCCGGCCACACGGAGCTGCGACTGTCCGTTGATCAGCGGCGCGTTGTGCGCGAGGGTGCTGCGATACCAGTGGAGCGACGGATCGACGTACGAACCTGTTCCGAGGTCGTCGAGCCAGCGCGCCGAGCCAGTAGAAAAGAGCAGGTTGAGGCGATCGGCATGTCCGTGGCCACCACCGCTCTCGCCCCAGTCGAGTGCGACGTATACCGCACCGTGTTCACGGCGGTGGATCGTGAGTCCTTGCGATTCAATCGTGATCGAACCGGGCGGTTCCAGGCGCAGCATCGGCAGTGACTCACGAGCGAAGAGCAGCGACTTCCATCCGAGATCGGCCCGGGAGAATCGGACGGGCTGGGCGTGACGCTCCGCTTCGCCGCTTGCCCGTGAGCGCTCCGTGTCGCCTGGGTCCAGATCGTGGTCGTACATCCGCCTGAGCGCCCACGACAGCGTTTCGTTGTCACGCCGCGCGAGGCCAAGCTCACACGATTCGGCGAACCGCCACTGTCTGAGCGAAGCGGCGTAGCGCGAATCCTTTCGCGCGGGGTAGGTAAAGTCGGGCAGCACCGAAAGAAATGGCGCGCTGAAGCCGGCGTCGAATCGCGCGAGCAGTTCCTCATCGAACGAATAGCCCACGCGTTCGCCGAGTGTGATCCCATACCAGAGTCCGCGATGTGCGAACTGATGGTAGTTGTCGCCCTCGTACCAACTACCGTCCGGCCCGACCGCGGAGTGGATCACCGTCTCGATATTCGTCAGGGCCTGTTCGACAAGCGGGCCGTTGCCTTCGCCAAGGAAGCAACGTGCGGCCACAATGGCGGCGTTGTTCCACACCTGCCGATTGGACAGGCCTTCGTCGTATTGCTCGATCAGCGTTACGGCCGGTTCGATGATGCGGTCGTGGACGATCGCTGCGGTGGTGCGATCGCCGCCGTCAGCCAGCAAATCTGCGGCAATCGAGATGTGCAGTAGCCAGAGTGATTCGAGGTAGGTGCTGAAGAACAGCCGCGAGGGGCCGAGTACATTGTCGATGTTTGGATAGTCGAGGTATCGGTCGGCGTAGCCGAGCAGGATCGTGCGCGCGAATGCACGATGGCGCTCGTCGTTGTTGAGGGCGCCGAGCGTTGCGGCATGCACGGCGCGTTCGGCGAGCCAGAGTTGGTACGGGTACAGCCACCAACGGTCGTGATACTCGCCCGTGTGCACGCGTGCACATGTTGGGCAGCGATGGGCGTGTGGTGACGTCGGGTCGAACTCGAGGTCGGTGCCGTCGGCCTCGCACCGGCCGCCAACGCGCGAGAGCAGCGCCTTGGTGGTCGGGATGTACGGCTCGCGATCGAGCAGCGGATTCAGGTCGGTGGCGAGCGAATCCGCGAGGGTGAGCAGCGGGCCGCGCGCGATCGCCTGACGAGCGTTAATCGCCGCCGCACCGAGCAGGAGCGTCATCGCAGGCCTGTGCGCCAACGCGCGATCGAAGCCAACTCGCCACGAAGGTCAATCGTCACCTGTTCGATGCGTCGCGATACGCCCTGCAGCCCGCGCGAGTGATAGACCCATGCCGCTGGGAGGTCGCGCGCGAGTACGTCTTGAATCGCCGTGAACACAGACGGCAACTCCACCTCGCCCACGCGTCGCGTGCGAACGAACAGTGAATCGAGTTCCGGTGTATGGTAGTCACCGTAGTCCATGGCGCCACCGCGCTGGCGCCCGTCGTACAGCGCGCCGAGGAACGAGAGCGACAGGTCGCCGGGGATTCCAGTGAGCAGCAGGTCAAACGCTTTGGGTTTACTCCGTGCGCGGGTGAGGAATGCACCCATCTCGAGTTGGCGGATCGCGATCTCGATTCCGCGCGCGCCGAGGTCAGCCTGGACCAGCTGCTCGGCGGCATTGTCACCGCTGCCGACCGTGAGGAGATCAGCACGAAGCGTGACGCCGTTCCGTGTGCGCGGACCGGCCTCCCTACGGTGCCAGCCGGCGGCATCGAGTAGTGAGTCGGCGAGTCGCACGTCGTGAATTAATGTTGCCGCGCGCGCGAGCGGGCTCTCTGCGGGTACCGGGCCTGCCGCTGGTGTGCCGTAGCCGCCCAGTGCCGCGCGCACGATGCGCTCGCGATCAAGCGACGCATTGACCGCTGTTCGCACTCGCACGTCGTCGAATGGCGGGCGGTGTGTGTTGAACACCAGTGCTGTGGTGAGGAGGATCGGGTAATCCATCACCCGTACTGTCGGGTCGCGGGCGGCGAGCGAGGCCATCGTCGGCGCAATGCCCGCGAAGTCGAGATCGCCGCTCGTCAGGCCGGCCAGCTTGGTCGTCGGCTCGTCCACGACGACGATGACGAACCGCTCGATGGTTGGCGGACCGCCTAGAGCGGCCGGAAAGGTCAGGTTCCGCTCAAACACCCATCGCTGTCCGGGAATTCGTTCGACAAACCGAAACGGGCCATTGCCGACCGGCGCCAGGTTGAACGGCGCGCGGCGCATGTCACTGTGTGCGACGCCACCCAAAAGATGCGAAGGGAGGATCGGCAGTTCGCAAAGCACCAACGGGAAACGGGGCTGCGGCCCGTCGAACTCGATCGTGAGCGTGCTATCGTCAGCAATCGAGACGGTGTTAATGGAGGAGAGATCCGCCGAACGTGAATAGCCGGTTCGGGGATCGCGCGCGGCAAGAAGTGTGAACGCGACATCATGCGCGGTCGTCGGTACGCCGTCGTGCCAGGTCGCACCGCCATGGAGTCGCAGCGTGAGGGTCGAACGGTCGGTCGACCAGCTCCACTCCCGCGCCAGGTACGGCTCCGGAGCGAGTAGGCTGTCGTAGCGGGCGAGCGTCGTAAAGAGCGCGAATCGCTGCACCTGCCGCGAGAGCCCGTGCACGGTCACGAGCGGGTTGGCCGATTCGAGGTCGGCGCCCGACGCGAACACCACGGTTCCTGCCGGCTTCGGAGGCCCGTAGCACGAGAAAGCGGCGAGGCCAACGGCGAGCGCGACCATGGCCCAGGTGATTGACGCGCGTGTGCGATGCGGCATTATCAACGGGTGTCAGTTTCCCTAATTATGCGTCGGGTTGCCGGAGCGGCCGTGCTGTTCTGGCTGGTCGTTACGCTCATCTTCGCGCTTGTGCGCTTGGCTCCCGGCGATCCCGCGACTCTGCTCGTGCCGCCTTCGGCGACCGCCGAAGATGTCCAGCGGCTCCAGGCCGACCTCGGGCTCGATCGGCCTGTGGCCGTCCAATATGCACGCTGGGCTGGGGGACTGCTGCGCGGCGACCTCGGTGACAGCTTTGCGCTGAACGTGCCGGTCACGCGGGCGCTCGCTGATGCCGCGCCGATCTCGATGGCGCTCGGGTTGGCCTCTATCCTGCTCACCTTTGCCATCGGGGTGCCGCTCGGGCTTTTGCAGGCCATCTGGCGCGGTCGCGTGGCGGATCGACTCACCACCGTGGCGACGGCGGCAATCTTTTCCGCCCCCACATTCTGGGTTGCGCTCGCGCTCGTGGCGTTCTTCACCTACGGCGCCGCGTCGATCGGACTGCCAGCCGGCCTGCGATTGCCCGCCCTCGGCGTTCGCACACCCGGCGTGATGCTGACCGGTTGGGCCGACATGGCCGACATGGCGCGACATGCGATCCTGCCGATCATCACGCTCGCCGCGGTCGGTGCCGCGGGCGTTGCGCGGTACGCGCGCTCGAGCATGATCGATGTGCTCTCGCTCGACTTTGTGCGTGCCACGAGGGCGCGTGGTGCATCGCGCACACGAGTTCTGTCGCGCCATGTGATCGTGAATGCGATGCCTTCCCTTGTCGTGCTCTTCGCACTGACGCTTCCCGGAGTCGTCGCCGGGTCTGTATTTGTCGAGTCGGTGTTCGCGTGGCCTGGCCTTGGTCGGCTCACGCTCACCGCCATTGCCGCGCGCGATTACCCGGTCGTGCTCGGAGCGGGCATCTGGTATGCAGCAGCGGTGATCGTGGCCAACCTCGCGGCCGAACTCGCGCTGCCATTGCTCGACCCACGTCAGCGGGGACGCGTGTCGTGAACCATGTCTGGCGTTCGCTCGACCGGTCGGCGCGCGCATCACTGGTTGCGCTCGTCGCGCTCTCAGCCGGGGCATTGCTCGTCCCGTTGCTGGCGTCTACCGATCCCCTCGCGATCGGCGACGTCGTTACGCGGAAACTTCTGCCGCCACTCACTCGAGATGACTCCGGCGCGTTGCACCTACTTGGAACCGATCGCTTCGGCCGCGATCTCTTTGTCCGGATCATGCTGGCCGGCCGCATCTCGCTTGCCGTCGGCCTGCTGGGCTCGCTGCTCGCCGCGCTGATCGGGACGACCATTGGTGCGGTGGCAGGATGGAGCGGGGGAGTGGTGGACCGCATCGCGATGGCGGCGGCGGATACCGTACTCGCCGTGCCACGGCTCATCCTGCTGCTGGTCTGCGCGGCGCTCTGGCAGCCTGGCGTCAACACCGTCGTGGTCGTACTCGCCGCCACAGGGTGGATGGGTGTGGCGCGGCTCATTCGCGCCGAGGTAGCTGGCGCGCGCGTGCGGCCCTATGTCGAAGCGGCGAACGCGCTCGGCGTGTCGTCTGCGCGAACGCTTTGGCGGCACGTACTCCCGAATGCGCTTGGCCCCGCGATTGTCGCGACGACACTCGGTGTCGGCAGTGCGGTCATGCTCGAAAGCGGACTGTCGTTCCTTGGGCTCGGTATCCAGCCACCCGCTCCGAGCTGGGGCAATATGATCGCCGGCGGCCGCGATCTCATCGTGTCGGCTCCCTGGGTCTCGCTTGCACCAGGCCTCGCCGTGATCGTCACTGTCGTCGCGGCGACGATCCTGGGCGATGCGTGGCGCGACCGGCTGGCGGGCGAGTCCGCGCCGCGCGTACGGGTCGACCGCGCGTAGTGCCGGCTACGGCTTGGCCGTGATCACTTTGACCATCGCATCGAGCGCGCGAATATTGGTCCAGCGCGAGACGATCACGAGATCGTTGACGGGATCGACATAAACCAGGTTGGCGCCATTGCCCGAGTGGTAGAACGCCATTTCCGGCGCATTTGGCATCGCCTTCTTGTCCGTGTTCAGGAAGTAGTTGGCGAATCCATAGCCACTGTTCGCCGGGCCCGGTGAGCGCGACTGCTTGATCCACTCTTCCGAGATCAGCTGTTTGCTGCCCCACTTGCCATTGCGCAGCGTGAGATAACCGAAGCGCGCCATGTCGTGCGCGCTGATCATCATGCCGCCGCCCCAGTGCGCGCCGCCCGCGACGGACTGCACCATTTGCCCGTCCATGACGACCCAGGAGTTGTCGTAGCCGGCCCAGCGCCAGCTGTTGGATGCCCCGATGGGATCCATGACGAATTCTTTCAGTACCTGCGGTAATGGACGCCGCCAGACGTTGAGCGACGCGAGCGCCATCAGATTGACGCGCACATCGTTGTACGTATAAACGGTTCCGGGTTCGTGCCTGGCGCGATTGATGACCACGGCGGTGTCGCTCGCGTTGCGAGGAAACCGATCGGCCCAATCGGGTTTGCCCCAGAGCGTGCCCTGCCAGTCGCTCGTCTGCCGGAGTAGATGCTCCCAGGTGATCTTGCGATTGTGGTCGGATTCGAATGGCATCAGCACTTCGCTGGTCATGCCGCGCATCGTGATGATTGGCGCCATATAGCCGCGCACGGGATCCTTGATGTCGCGGATCATCTTGCGATCGTACGCAAGACCTACCGTCGTCGTGACGAAGCTCTTGGTCACGCTGTAGGTGATGTCGACGCGAGCAGGGTCACCCCACTCTGCGACGATGTAGCCGCGCCGCACGATCAGACCAGCCGCGCCACCGCGATCCCGAAACGGACCGGTCGCCTCGCCGAACGGTTCGCGGCCGAACGATTGCTTGTGGTTGGCGAGCAGGTCGCGCGGGGTGGTCGCTTCGCTCGCGAGCGCGAGGACGACCGCGCTGTCGACGGCTTTCGCGGTGAGTCCGACCTGTTCGGGCTTGCGATGTTCCCAGCTGGCGCCCGGTGCGGGAAAGTACGGCGTCTGTGCCGATGTGATGGTTGCCCCGGCGGCAAACGCGATCAGGGCGACTACGCGATGCGAATAGCGATCGAGGGTCGGGAGCATCTGTGCTACCTGATGAGGATGGTGATGACGGCGCGCGGTGGCGCTGCGAACTCGAGGCGATTGCCGATTGCTTCCAGCGTATCGAGCGATGTTTCGTCCAGCCGAGCGAGTCGCGCTTCAGACACCATCGTGTCCAGCGTCCACGCGCCTTGCTGTACTGCTTCGGTCAGGTTCACGCAGCGCAGCACGGTCCACTCGCCGTCCTGGCTCGTGGTGACGGTGGAGCAAGCGAGCCCCGTGCCGTGCAGCATAACACCAAGGATCGGCTCAGGCCGTGAGAGCGCCGACCGAAGCGATGTACCCGTAAGCGGCAGGAGTACGTCATCTGCCGTGCGTTCGATTTCGTCCACCACCGCGTCTGTGCGCGCACCGTGGAGTAAGAGCGCGAGTTCGGCGGCAAACGGACCGTGACATTGCGCTTCGGGTGTGTGTGTCGGCCAGCCGGCGTGGCCTGGCCGTTCAGGAAGATCGTTGCGCGACAACTCGCTCACCGAGCGCACGAGTGTCACGTAGACGACTCCCTTCTCGTCGGCTTCGTACTCGCCAAGTCCGTCCGAATAGACCGTCGCGCCGGCGTTTCCGGAAAAGACCGACACATATCGGTGGAGGGGATCTGTAGCGGGCGGAGTCTCAAAGGCCGCTTCGGCAGGCGTGAGTGTGAGCCGTTCGCGTTGCACCGGTCCGAACATCGCGTCGGCGAAGACGCGTGGTTGCTTCAGCCCCGTTGTGAATCCAAGCCGCAGCCGGTGATCGGAGGCGCCGTTGTCACCGCTGAGATGCACCCGCACGAACGATGCATTCGCGTCCACGATGAGTGTCACGGTGGCGTCGAAACGCTCGCGGCCGGCCGCGAAAGACCAACGCATCTCGATCGCGGCCCGCACCGGACCCTTATGAAGAACTGTCGAGCCGCGAAACCGCGCGACGAGCTTGTCGCCGCGGATGGACGGTGTGTAGAGGTCGCCGATGTCCGTCCGGTTGTCCCAGACGAGGCAGTCGTCGAGTGTGCGATCGCTCGGTGCGTGCGCAATGCGTACATGGCCGTCGTCGTCTACGCTCACGGTCACGATGCCGTTGCTGATGCCACCGGCATCAGCACGCGCCGGATTCGGCAGGAGCTCGCGACGTGACCGCGACTGGTGTGGGAAACAGCGCACGCCGTACGCCGGCACTTCGGGAATCCAGGCGGCTACATCGCATGCCAGTACGATGTCGTCATCCGGATAGTGACGGGGCGCCTCGGTGCGTTCGTGCGCCATCGCCTTGCCGAGCAGTTGCAGCGCTCCGACCCTGCCGAGCCCTGGCAGGGTTGCTTTGACGGTCTCGACCGGGCCGGGCGATGCGTTCGCACCAACCTTCACGTCCGAAGCAAACGCCGTGAGGCGGAGCAGCGCCACGCCGCCGCGCGGGCGCGCCGCGGGGTTTCGTACCACGGCCATCGGCTTCCATCGGTCACGCGCCGCGCGCGCCGCGTCGGGGTTGTGGCCGATCAGGTCGAGCAGTGCGTCACCGCGAAGGCCGACGCCCTGGGTGTCGGCTTCGTCGAGCCGCGCATCCATCGCGCGGGCGACCTCGTCGGTGGAGCAACCGCATACGGTGTCGTGCGGGTGGCAGAGCAGCAGGGAGCGCCACGCGGCACGCAGTAATGCGCTACGGTTTACACCACGCGAACGATATGCGAGCGCCAGCCAGGGCTCTGTGTCACGGGTGAGCAGACGCTCGATGCGTGCGTTGCGGCGCTTTTGGTGAGCGCGTGTCGCGAACGTCCCCTGCAGTGTCCACATAGAGCCGTAGGAGTCGCGCAGCTCGCCCTGAACCGTCGGTAGCGCGCGGGTGGCGGCCCGGGCGATCGCGTCGCGCGCGAATGCGTGGAGCGAGCTGCCCCTCGTATCGTGCGGGAGCGCCGCATTGTGCAGGGCCGCGAGCGCACTGTCGAGGTTCGTCTGCCGCGCATGATGGTCGGCGCCGTTGGGGAGCAATACCACACCGAGCCGTGCGCGCGTGACGAGATCGTCGCGCATCGACGCCCAGCGCTCCCGCGCGGCATTCGCGTCGGCTGGAAGATTCTCGCCGATATCGTACCCTTTGCGCGACAGGTGATAGAGGTACGCCTCCTCTCCACTCGGTGCAGCCCATCGTACCGCATCGTCCGATGGCCAGCGCGAACCGCCGAACCCGCGCGAGAGCACGATGAGCTGGAGCCCGAACCCGGCCGCGAGTGTGGGTAGTGCCGCCGGATGCCCAAACGAATCGGGGCAGTAGAGCACGGGTGGCGCCGCTGCGCCGAGCCGGGAGAGCATCTGCCGGCCCAGCAGAAGGTTGCGCACCAGGGCTTCGGCGCCCGGGATGAGCTCGTCGGCGAGCACGTACCACGGACCTGCTTCTAGGGCGCCGCGCGCCAGCAGTTCCCGGAGTGCGAATTCGCGTTCCGGCTTCACCGCGAGATAGTCCTCGATCACGCTCAGCTGCGCATCAAGCAGGAAACTGGATCCCGCAGCCGGCGGATCGTCGATCAACTCGTCCACAAGCGCGACCAGCATCTGCCGGAACCGCACGGCCGGGAGGTACCACTCGCGGTCCCAATGGGTGTGCGATACGACGTGCACCGTCACCGGTTCGTCGTCTGCCTGCTTCGCGTTTGCCCGCGTATCGTGGTTCACGGTATCTTCTCGCCCGCGTGGAATCTTCAGTCGACCGCCCCCGCCGCACCGTATCGGTCCGCGCGCCAACCAGAATTGATCTGGGTGGCGGATGGACCGACGTGCCGCCGTATTGCCACGAACTCGGCGGATTCGTCTGCAACCTCGCGATCAACCGCTACGCAGTCGCGACGGTACGAGCAGCCGAAACCTACCGCGCCGGAGCGGCCTCGGCATCGCGGCGCGATACGCTGGCGAACCCGCTGATCGACGCAGTCGTGCGCCGATCGGGAGTTGGGGATGTTGAGGTGACCGTCGACAGCGACTTTCCGGTTGGAGCCGGGCTCGGAGGGTCGTCGTCGGCCAGCGCAGCGGTTTTATACGCGCTCGCACGGTGGCGCGGCGTCGAGCCAGTCGCGGCCGACATTGCGGAGGAAGGTCGCCGTATCGAGGTCGAGGAACTTGGTATCGCTGGCGGCAGGCAGGACCACTATGCGGCGACGCACGGTGGTGCGCTGGCGCTCACGTTCACCGAACGCGTGGCCGTGCGGCGTCTCACACTCTCTCACGAAACGCGGAAGGCGTTCGAGTCGCGCGCCTTGCTCATCCACACCGGCGAATCGCGTATCTCTGGTAGCACCGTCAGCGCCGTGCTGAACGCCTACCGGGCGGGCGAACCGCTGGTGCTCGACGCGCTCGCGGCGATGAAATCGTTGGCAGTGTCCATGGCTCAATCATTGGAAGCGGGCGATCTCGATGCGCTCGGCGCGCTCCTCGCGGAGCATTGGATACATCAACGCGCGCTGCACCCGGCGATCACCACCCTGCGGATCGACCGCATTGTGAGCCGGGCGCGCGACGCTGGCGCGGCCGGATGGAAGGCGATGGGCGCGTCGGGCGGTGGCTGTGTACTGGTGCTGGCCGGCACAAACAATGTCGCGGATCTTCGGCGCGAGATTACGCCGCTTGGCGAACTCCTCGACTTCAGGCTTGATACGGGTGGGTTGACCGAACTCTGACCCTTTGGCGCGCTACCGCAGCCACTCGTCGAGGTGTTCCGCCACGAAGGCGTCGTCGGCGAGTTGGGGGTGCAGGGCGACGATCCGATCGATCTCTGCCATCTGGCCCAATGACAACCCTTCGTTGGGGTCGATGCACCAAGTGCCAGCGAGCAATCCCTGGCGGCGCAGCAGTTCGTGGATACCGGCAATGCATCCGGCGAATCCGTGGCGTACGTCGAAGAGTGCGCTGTTTGCGTCGGTGAGCGCGGCCCCTTCGCGCAAAAGCACCTCGGGGACGGATCCGGCCGCTCGTGCTGCTCTCGCCGCCGCGACCAACATGACCGCGCTCCGAGTCCACACCGCCCACTGGCCGAGGAGTCCGCCAACGATCCAGCGTGAACCGCCGCGCACGGCGTACGGCGTCACGAGGTCGTGCAGGATACTGTCGTCGTTGCCGGTGTAGAGGGCGATGTCGTCACGACCTGAATCGGCGACGGCGCGTACCACGTCGAGCGTCTGATAGCGATTGAACGGCGCGATCTTGACGGCGCACACCTGCTCGATTTCTGAGAACACGCGCCAGAAGTCGTAGCTGAGCACGCGACCGCCGACCGCCGGCTGCAGGTAAAACCCGAAGAGCGGCATCACGGCCGCCACCTCACGGCAGTGGGCGATCAACTCGGTATCGGTCGAGTCTTTGAGTGCGCCAAGTGAAAGCAGAGTGCAGTCGTAGCCGAGCGACCGCGCGAGTGCCGCCTCGTGCACGGCCTGTGCCGTCGTGCCGATGGCACCGGCGATTTTGAGGAATGGACGGGGCTCGAGCGCGAGTTTTGTGTCCACGGCTTCCGCCGCCAGCGCGAGCACTGGCTCGTACAGTCCGCGATCGCGAATGGCAAACTGGGTGGTATGTACGCCCACGGCCACGCCGCCGGCACCCGCGTCCACGTAGTACCGCGTGAGCGCGCGCTGACGCCGCTCGTCGAGGGCGCGCGACTCGGTGAGCGCCAGCGGGTGCGCGGGAATCACGCATCCGGCGCGTAGGAGCTGTTGTTTGGCGGTGTCCATCAGAACTTTCCGTCGCGCACGTCGAACCGTGTCGATTTGGCGAGCCGCAACCCGCCGCGTTTCGTCCACGCGGCCGTCCAGTCCAGCATCTGCTCGATCGGTACCTCGGGCTCACCGAGCAGCGATTGCATGAGCGATGCGTCGCTGAGCAGGGCATCGGGCGCTTCGGTGCCCTCGAAGACCGGCTCGCGTTCAAGTCTCACTCCGAGTTGCGTCGCGAGCCAGCGCACGGAGAGGCGCTCCATGCCGGTCACGTTCACCGGGCGGGCCGGCGACGCCGCGTGCGGCAGTAGTTCGATCGCGGCGCGATTGGCATCGCCCTGCCAGATGACGTTCACGTAGCCCATGGCCAGGGAAATTGGTGTGCCGGCCAGCATCTGGCTCGCGAGATCGGCGAGTACGCCGTAGCGCAGGTCAATTGCGTAGTTGAGGCGAGCCAGGGCGACCCGGGCGCCTCGCGGGTTGGCCGCGCCCTCGAAGATCTGCTCGCGTCCGAGGCACGATGCGGCGTACACACCGACCGGCGACGTCGGGTCCGTCTCCTTCGCACCGGCTGACGTCACTGGTAGGAGCGGGTACACATTCCCAGTCGAGAACACCACAATTTGCGACGTCGCATAGCGCTCCGCGCAGATCGCGGGAACCACCACGTTCGTCAGCCAGGTCCGTTCCGGTGCCTCGGTGGTGCCGAACTTCTGGCCTGCCATGAAGATTATGTTCGGCGCATCTGGCAGTTGTCGCACGGCGTCCCGATCGAGCAAGTCGCACGAAATCGTTTCGACGCCGGCCGTCTGCAGCGTTCGCTGCGCGCCGGGTGACGAAAAACGCGACACCGCGATCACCCGTCGCCCGCCCGCGCCGTCGGCCAGTCGCGCGGCGCGCACCGCCATCATCGCGAGGGTTGGGCCCATCTTGCCGCCCGCGCCCAGAATCACAATGTCGCCAGGGCAGGCGGCAACCGCGCCTACGGTCGCGTCGCGCGGGCGCGAGAGCCGCTCGTCGAGCTCCTCTACGTTGCGAGGGGTGCCAGTCGATTTTGACTTGTCACTCGGATGGGTCACGTTGCGTCTGGTTGGCTGGGCCGGGGTCGCTCGCCTTGTCCCTGCTTCGACGTTAACATCTTGCTGATACCTCGGCTCCCGTACCGCACGGGCTGGCCCGACGACCCATCGGAGGATTGATGACCCGCATGCTCCCCGCCGTCCGGAACGCGCTCGCCATATTGGCGCTCGCGGCCTCCTCGCTTGTCGCGCAGACCCTGAATGGATCTGTCGCGACCGAGTTCAATAAGCTCCACTTCCGGTCCATTGGCCCGGCGACGATGTCCGGCCGCATTTCCGATCTCGCCGTCTACGAAGCCAATCCCGCCATCTGGTACGTCGGTACCGCGCATGGCGGCATCTGGAAGACCACGAGCAATGGCGCGCTGATGACGCCATTGGCCCAGGACAAGGGGTTGCTTTCGGTCGGCGACATCGCGGTGTCGCAACTCAATCCCGACGTCGTGTTCGTCGGCATGGGTGAGTCGAACAATCGCCAGAGCGGGTCGTGGGGCGATGGCATGTGGAAGAGCACTGACGGTGGGAAAATCTGGACCCACCTTGGTCTCGCAAACTCCAAGCACATCAACCGCGTCGTCCTGGACCCGAACAACAACGACATTGTCTTCGTCGCGGCCACGGGTGCGCTGTACGGTCCTGGCGGCGACCGCGGGGTGTACAAGTCCACCGACGGCGGCCGTACCTGGCGCAACGTGCTGAAGGTGGATGAGAACACCGGCGCGAACGATCTGGTGATGTCGGCGACCAGTCCGAACATCCTCTACGCCTCGACATATCAGCGCCGGCGCTCTGCCTGTTGCATGAACGGCGGCGGTCCAGGCTCGGCGATCTACAAGTCCATTGATGGTGGCGAGACCTGGGCGCGGCTTTCGGGTCCTGGACTCGCGTCCGGCACGCTCGGCCGCATCGGGCTCGACACCTACCGGCGTGCGGCGAACATCTTGTTTGCCAGCGTCGAAGGTGCAGCCGCCGGTGGTCGGGGTGGCGCCCCGGAGGGCGGCGCTGATCAGCCCGCTTCTGGTCCTGGGACATACCGCTCGGATGACGGCGGTACCACTTGGCGCAAGACGAGCACCAACAACCCGCGCCCGATGTACTTCAGTCAGGTGCGGATCGATCCGAACAACCCCGACCGTATCTATATGGGTGGCGTCGGCCTGCAGATGACGATCGATGGCGGGCGCACCTGGGAGACCGACGCGGCGTTTGTCACGCACGACGACATCCACGCCTTGTGGATCAATCCGAACAACTCCGATCATATGATGATCGGCAATGACGGTGGTATCGCGACGTCGTGGGACGGGGCGAAAACCTGGGTCTTCCTGCCGAACCTCCCCGTTGGCCTGTTCTACCATGTGGCCTTCGACTTGGAGACCCCGTACAACGTGTGCGGTGGCATGCAGGACAACTACAACTGGTGTGGACCGAGCCGATCGCGGCAAACCAGCGGCATCTACAACTACGACTGGTTCCAGATTCAGGGCGGCGACGGCTTTGTTGCGCTTCCCGACCTGCGCGATTCGCGCATCGTGTACACCGAGTCGCAGGACGGCAACGTCACCCGCAAGAACAAGATCACGGGCGAATCCAAGAGCATCCGTCCATCACCCGCGAACGTAATCGGGCACGCGGCCAGTGAGCCGCCGTATCGCTTCCATTGGGACACGCCGCTGATGCATTCGGCCATTGATCCCGGCACGCTCCTTGTCGCGGCCAACAGGGTCTTCAAGTCCACCGATCGTGGCGACTCGTGGGTGGCCATCAGCCCCGACCTCACCACCAACGCTAACCGCGACACGATCGTCACGATGGGCCTGCGTGGCAGTGAGATCACGATCGCACGCAACGACGGCATTCAGTCGTGGCCCACGGTGGTGGCCCTCGCGGATTCGCCGAAACAACCCGGTCTCTACTACGCGGGCACCGACGACGGCAACGTCCAGGTGACGCGCGATGGTGGCAAGACATGGACGAACGTCGCGCGCCTGATGCCGGGCTTCCCGGAAGGCGGCTTCGTCTCGCGCGTGGTGCCGTCGCGCTTCGACGCGGGCACGGCGTACGTGACCGTCGACAATCATCGACTCAATGACTACGGCCCGCACGCCTGGGCGACGAAGGATTTCGGTGCGACGTGGACACGCATCACGAATGGTCTTGCCGGTGAAGTGACTCGCACGCTCATCGAAGACACGCGGAACGCGGACGTCCTTTACATCGGCACCGAGACCGGCATCTACGTCTCGGTCGATCGTGGTCAGTCGTTCCGCCGCCTCAAGGCAAACTTTCCGACGGTCCGCGTGGACGAGCTTGCGATCCACCCGCGTGACAATGCACTTATTGTGGCATCGCATGGTCGCGCACTCTGGATCCTCGACGACCTGTCGCCGATCCAGGAATACGTGGCGGCGAATGCAGCCGACGCCAAGCTCTTCACGCCGAGTCCGGCGCTGCAGTGGAAGCAGATGGACAATCGCAACGAAGAGTTCTGGGGCCACCAGTTCTTCGTCGGTGAGAACCCGCCGCTCGACGCGGTGATCAGCTTCAATCTTAAGAAGAACATCCCCGGCCTCGGACTCCGCATCACGGATGCGAGCGGCCGAACGATTCGCGGACTGAGTATTCCGGCGTCACGCAACCAAGCCGGTATTCAGACGGTTTGTTGGGACCAGCGCGTGGAACCGATCATGGGTGACACGACCGGTGCCGGCGGTGGTGGTGGTCGCGGGGGCCGTGGTAGCGCAGCGCCAGCGGTTCCGGGCATCCCAGTTCCGCTCCCGACGGCCGGCTACCTGCCGGCCAATCCGTGCAGCGCGGCGGCGGAGGACGGCAGCGGCGGATTCGGCTTCTTCACCGGACTTGGCAACGCCGGTCCGCACGTGTTGCCCGGCAACTACAACGTCCAGCTAATTTCGGGTGACGCGGTGCTCGACACCAAGCCGCTCCGTATCGTCGGCGACCCGGCTGTTCGCATGGCTGACGCCGAACGCAAGAAGTACAACGATGTCGCGACAGATTTGCATGAGTTGCAGCGTCGCGCCACGGCGGTTCAGACCACATTGAGCGCGCTCAACCGCCAGATCAGCGATGCCAGTCCGAAGGTGCGCGACGGTTCGGCGATTCCAGCCGACGTGAAGTCGCAGTTCGACGCGTTCAACAAGGAATGGGAAGGCGTTCGCCGGAAGTTTGGAGTGGGCGCGCCAACGGCCCCGGCAGGTCGTGGCGGTGGCGGCGGTCGTGGCGCGGCACCGGATCCCGACAACGTGATCGGGCGAATCGGCGCGGCGAAGTCGAGCGTCGCTGCGTTCTGGGAGAATCCGAGTGCGGCGACCATGCAGCAATACACCGAGGCCAAGGCAATGCTGCCTAAGGCGATCGCGGACGCCAACGCGTTCATCACGAAGGCGAATGCGATGAGCAATACCCTGAAGGCGCACAACGTCACCCTCACCGTGCCGGCGGCGATCAAGTAGGGCTGGCGGTACGTTCGCACCCATCACAGGACTGAAACGATGCGTTTCCCGAAACCCACACTCGTCCTGCCGTTCATGGCGGCAGGCGCCCTCATACTCACCGCCGCGTGGCGAAGCGATCGTGTGGTCGAAGCACGGGCTGGCACTGCCGCGGCACGCGCGTCGGTGGACTCCATCGTCCTGCGTAGCTATCGCTGGCGGTCGATCGGCCCCGATCGTGGCGGCCGTTCGATCGCGGCCAGCGGCGTGCGTGGCCGTCCCCTCGAGGCCTACTTCGGTGCCGTCGGTGGCGGGCTTTGGAAAACCACCGACGCCGGCGTAAACTGGGCGCCGGTTACCGACGGACAGCTGAAGAGCTCCTCCGTTGGCGCGGTCGCCGTGTCCGAGAGCCACCCCGACGTCGTGTACATCGGGATGGGTGAGACCTGCATTCGCGGCAACATCATGGCAGGCGATGGCATCTACAAAAGTACCGACGCCGGCAAGACCTGGACTCCGTCTGGTCTCGCGTCGAGCGAGAACATCTCCCGGATCCGTATTCATCCACTCAACCCGGACATCGTCTTCGTTGCGGCATTCGGCAAGCATAGCGCGCCGAATGCGGACCGTGGCGTGTTCAAAAGCACGGACGGCGGAAAAAACTGGAAGAAGGTGCTCTATCGCGACGACAAAACCGCCGCGATCGACCTCACGATCGACCGCACGAATCCGAACGTGATGTATGCGGCCATGTGGGAAGCATTCCGCAAGGAATACACCATGTCGTCGGGGGGCCCTGGCTCGGGTCTCTTCAAGTCCACCGATGCGGGCGAGACGTGGACCGAGATCACGCGCAATCAGGGACTCCCGGCGGGAATGGTCGGACGCATCGGCGTCTCGATGTCGCCGGTCAATCCGAATCGCATCTACGCACTTGTCGAAAATGAGAATGGCGGGCTCTTTGTCTCGAGCGACGCCGGAAAGACCTGGGTACTCAACACCGCGGACCGCAACGTCCGTCAGCGCGCGTTCTATTACACGCACGTCTTCGCCGACACCAAGAGCGAAGATGTGGTGTACATGGAAAACACGTCGCTCTTCCGCTCGGCTGATGCCGGCAAGACGATGCAGAACGTCTCCGGCGGAACGCACGGCGATTTCCACGATCTCTGGATCGATCCCGACAATGCCGCGCACATGGTCGTCGCCAACGACGGTGGCGGTGCGGTCACCATGAATACCGGGCAGAGTTGGACCGACCAAGACTTCCCGACCTCACAGTGGTACCACGTGATCACCACGGCGCACCTGCCGTACCATGTGTGCGGCTCGCAGCAGGACAACTCCACGCTGTGCGTGCCGAGTAACTGGAACCTCGGCGCCGGCGGCGAGCGCGGCGGTCGTGGTGGTGCGACGCAAGCGGCGAATCGCACGGACGCCGAGATGGCGGCCGGCGCCTCGGCTGTCTCGTATCAGGCCGGCGGTGGAGAGCCAGGGTACATCGCGACGGATCCGAACGATCCCGATCAGTTCTTTTCGGGCACCAACAACGGCGGCTACCTCAACAAGTTCAACCGCCGTACCGGCTATAGTCGTGAAGTGAACCCATATCCCTGGTTCTATTCTGGCGAACCAGCGAGTGAGATTCCCGAGCGCTGGCAGTGGACGTTCCCGATCCTTTTCTCTAAGGCCGACCCGAAACTGCTCTTTACGTCGTCACAGCGCCTCTGGAAGACGACGAACGGTGGCACCAATTGGACCGCAATCAGTGGTGATCTCACGCGCCACGACCCGAAAACGCAGGGCCACTCAGGCGGGCCGATCACGGGCGACATGAACGGTCCCGAAGTGTATGGCGTGATCTTCTCGGTCGGACCGGGGAAGAAGAATGTCAACGTGATCTGGACTGGCTCGGACGACGGCTTTGTCCACGTCACGAAGGACGGCGGCAAGGTGTGGGTCAATGTGACGCCCAAGGACCTGCCAGAGTTTTCACGCATCAGCCAGATCGACGCCTCGTCGTTTGGCGATGGCACGATGTACTTCTCGGCGCGTCGTCCGCTGCTTGACGACAAGTCGCCCTATCTCTACCGCACGCACGATTTCGGCAAGACATGGACCAAGATCGTCACGGGCATTCGCGCCGACGATTGGATGCACGCCATCCGCGAAGATCCCACGCGGAAGGGGCTGCTCTACGCCGCCGCTCAGCACGGCGTCTACATCTCGTACAATGACGGCGACACCTGGGAGTCGCTTTCGCTGAACCTACCGGACGCGCCGGTTGCCGATCTGATTGTCGAAGCCAACGACCTGGTGATCGGCACGCATGGAAGAAGTTTCTACGTACTCGACAACATTGGACCGTTGCGGCAATACAACGCCGCCGTCGCGGCCGCGCCCAACGGATGGCTGTTCGCGCCAGCTAACGCGGTTCGCTCATCGATGCCGGCGAGTTTCGTCTATCTGCTCAAGAAGCCGGCGCGCCGTGTCGTGGTGGATGTGATGGATTCCACGGACAAGGTGATCCGCTCCTTCGCGCCGCCGGAACCTGCCGCGCTGGGTGCCGCGCCGGCTGGTGGCGGTGGCGGCGGACGTGGCGGCGGACGTGGCGGCGGAATCACCGCCGCTCCGCCAAGTCAGGTGGGACTCAACCACTTTTCCTGGGACCTCCGTTATCCCAATGCCGTGAGTTTCCCGGGGATGATCCTCTGGGGCGCGAGCACAGCGGGTCCCGTCGCGCCGCCGGGCGCGTACAAGGTGCGGGTCACGGCTGACGGGTTCACGCAGACGCAGGCGTTTCGCGTGGTGCGCAACCCGAACTTCAAAGATGTGACCGATGCTGACCTGCGCGCGCAGTTCAGCTTCTCACTACAGATCATGGCGAGGGTAAACGAAGCTAATCAGGCGGTTGTCGACGCACGGCGGATCAAGACCGATGCTGCGGACCGGCTGAAGCAGAACGCCGACACGAAGCTCAAGGAAACCGGCGCCAAGCTTACGGCCAATCTGAGCGATGTTGAGGACGACATCTATCAGGTGAAGAATCAGAGCGGACAGGACCCGTTGAACTTCCCGATCCGGATCAACAACCGGATGGCGAACCTCCTCGCGATGGTTCAGCGTGGCGACGGCGCGCCGCTGAGCTCGTGGCCCGCGCTCTTCGACGAGTACAAGAAGGCACTGGCTGTGCAGTCTGGCCGGATGCAGGCCGTGATCACGGCCGATCTCGCGGCGTTCAACGCGGAGCTGCGGCGGCTGGGACTGCCGCCGGTTCCTCCGCCCTGCCCCACGGGGCAGACGTGCAACATCGTTCCGTAGTGTCGGTGTAGCGCGGTTTATCAGGACAGGAGCGATGGCGACCGGCGCGCAGAGACAGACTCTCCGCGCCGGTCGCCATCGCACGTATCAGCCGTGGCCCGATGCCACCACTGCCGATCGCGGAATCGACTTCACACTCGTGGCACCGACATGCCGCATCGCCGTGATGGTCTCGACGCGTATGAGATCGAGCACCTTCTCCACGCCCGGCTGCCCGAACGCCCCCAGCCCCCAGAGATAAGGCCGGCCGATGCCGACAGCGTCGGCACCGAGTGCGAGCGCCTTGACCACATCGGTGCCGCGACGAACCCCGCTGTCAAAGAGCACGGGAACTCGGCTTTTCACCTCGGCGACGATCTCCGGAAGCGTCTCGATCGATGACCGGCCGCCGTCGTCTGCCCGCCCGCCATGATTTGAGACGTAGACGCCGTCGAGTCCGTGTAGGATGGCGAGCGCGGCATCCTCGCGGGTCGCGATGCCTTTCACGATGATCCGCATTTTCACCGTGTCGCGCAGCTTCTTGATGAGTTCCCACGTCACGCTGGGGTACGTGTACGGCAGCATGTCGGGTCCAAGTCCGTCGAACATCGGCTTGCGCTTCATGTCGCCCAGGCCGCCGCCCCGTCCGCCGCCGGCCGACTCGTGGCAGGTCTCGCACTTGCGTGTGTCGGCGCGGCGCCCACGATCGAGTGTAATGCGGTCGCTGCCAGGGTTCAGGTCCGCCGTCAGCACGAGCACAGTCGATCCCGCCGCTTCCACCCGCTTCACCATCTTCTTGCATGCTTCCCAGTCACGCGGTGGGTAGAGCTGGTACCAGACCGGCGCGCCCCGCGCGGCGATCGCATCTTCAATGGAAGTGGTCGCCACCGTGGACAGCATCTGCAGCGTGTTCTTTGCCTTCGCGGCACGCGCGACCGCGACCTCGCCCTCGGCGTGCGCGAGCTTGTTGCTGCCGGTCGGGCAGATGAACACAGGGCTGTCGAACTGCTGTCCGAACAGTGTGATCCCAAGGTCCATCCTTGACACGTCAATGAGCCGGCGCGCGCGGAGTCCGAACCGTTGGAAACCGGTGCGGTTAGCACGCAGTGTGTCCTCGTTGTCCACGCCCGTCGCGACGTAGGCCCAGTGTGCCGGCGGCATCTTGTTTTGTGCGGCCGACTCGAAGTCGAACACTTCAAGCGCTTGGCCCGCCTCAGTAATGAGTGCGTGCTGCAGCTGCGCCGGCGCGGCAAGAATGCGGCGCGCCACCTCGGGAAGGCCTCCGGCGATCGGACTGGCCGCAAGAAATCCAATGAATGCCCGACGATCCCAGTCATGCGATGGCGTTGGTGCGGAATACGACACGACGTCCCTCTCGAAAGGTGTGGTGCGACAACCCATCCGGTGTGCGGTGGAAGTCGGCTCGGCTACACCAGCCGAAGCTGGTAGCAAAGATCGTTGGGGAAGAGCCCGTCGCGATAGTGTGGAATCGGCATGAATCCGAGTCGCTGGTAGAGCGCCTGCGTCGCCGTGAGTTCGGGCGCCGTATCGAGACACATCGTGGAGTAGCCGAGGTAACGCGCCTGATCTACCAGCGCGCACACCAGCAGTTCGCCGACTACTTGCCCGCGGGCTGGTGGTCGCACGTAGAGGCGTTTTATTTCACAGACCCCGGGTTCGTCGAACCCGCAAATACAGCCGCAGCCGATTGCTTCGTCGCCATCTTTCGCGCTCTGAATCAACCCAACGGCCGACCACATGCGACATGGCCGCGTATTCGCGGATGAGTTCGCGGGCGACGTCGACGAGATCCGGTGTGGCAGCGTGGTGGAGTGTGGTCATCCGTGACAACGATTGCCGAGTTACCCAGCTGCGATCGCGAACAACTGTACATCCTGCGTCGCGTCGGGCGCGCGGACCATTCCGCACGGCTCCATCCCCAGCCGGCCGAGTAATGCGACCGACTTCGTGTTATGCAGCGACACGATCGCCGTGACTCGCGAGGCCGCGAGTGTATCGAGCGCATATGCGAGCACAGCCGAAGCCGCATCGAATGCGTAGCCGGTACCGCGGAATGCCGGCAGGAATGCGAACCCGAGATCCATATCGTCCAACCAGTCACGTTGCAGCAGTCCGCAGATACCGATCGGCGTCTGCGTCGCGCGCAGTTCCACGCACCAGAGCCCGAATCCGAGTCGCGCGTACATCGCCATCGGACCGCGCGTGAGGTATCCGCAGGCGTCGTCCACCGTGCGCACGCCACGGTCGCCGATATTGGCGATGAAGTCTGGGTCGTTCAGCAGTTCCCAGATGAACGGTGCGTCGTCGAGCGTGAGTGGGCGCACGATGACCCGGCGCGTCTCGCAGATATTGCTCACCTTGTGGTGCCGCTGGCGTCGCGGTTGGCGGGCACGCTGATGGGCCGTGTCATGCGCACGAATGGTAGCGATACGCCGTCTGGCAACAGGTCGCGGACCGACTCGATTGAATCAAATCCAAGTGCCCCATAAAATGGTACGCCCGGCAGCGTGGACATCAGTTCGAGCGACCGAAACCCTGCCTGTGCCGCCGCGGTCACGCAGTGGGCCAGCAACATCCGACCGAATCCACGTCGTGCATATTGCGGCGCCACGAAGAACGCGCGTATCCGTGCGGCGTCTATTGCTGAGTCGAGTAACTCCGCAGGCGCGCCAATCGGCCTTTGATCGCCGCCGTACAGCGTGCGCCACCGGCTCCATCCCCCGCACGCCACGAGCACGCCATCTGCTTCAATCACGTAGTATGTGCCGTCCGCAATCAGGCTCGAGTCTACGCCAAACACGTAGGTGATGGCCGACTCGGATTCTTGCTCGGTGTAGTACCCGCGCGCGAGCTGCCGTGCCGACTGCGCGATCAGTGTCGTGAGCGTCGGAATGTCTGTCAGGACGGCTGCGCGAATCGCACCGGTCACGCGTTGTGCACCGTTCCGGCTTGTAGTCCTACGGGCACCTTGGCAGGGCGACCGGACACCTCGCCCAATCGATCGCCGGTGCACTGCCCGCACCCCCCCCACCGAATGAATAGATCGGTTGCCGGATGATTTCGAGTTCGCGTCCAGGAATTGGGAAGTGGACGAACGAATTTGCCGCCAGCGTGCCCCAGCCGCGCGCATCCCACATCGCGACCTGTCCGTCCACGCCTGCTCCCTCGATCCGCTTCTCGTACTTGAGCGCGTCCCAGAGACTACCGCATTCGCCCGTGTGCCGCCGCGGCACGCATCCCGCCACGTTCGTCGGTCCGTTGATGTCGATCACCGGCAACTCGCCGTTGGCGACACGGCTCTTGTTGATCAGCGGTATCGCTTCCGCGGCCCGATTGAGTCGGACCAACGCCTCGGCCTTGAGCAGATCAAGTTCCGTGCGCGTGATGGCGACCAGCGGCCCGGACTCGTAGCTGGTGCCCGTTCCGTAACGGTAAAACGCGTAGAACGACGCATTGTACAGTCCACGTGCAGCGGAGTAGAAGCTGATGCGCGAGTCGTAGCCGAAGTACTTCCCCTTAGATCCCACGCCGGTCGGCCCCTGGATGCGCCGGTCCTGCGTGCGAACCTGAAACGCGGTACGAACGTCGACGAGCTGTGCAGCCCAGGTCTTGAACGCGTCGGTGGAGTCGGCTGGCCCGACGAGCCAGCCGTTGCCGCGCATGTAATCGCTGGGGATCACCGTGCGCAGTCGCGCGGCGCGCTGCTTGTACTGGTCCGAGAACACCAGGGGGATCCCGATCGGCGCAAAGTCAGTCGTGATTCCGGCGTCAGCTTCGGTGATGACCGCGGCCCAGTTGACTGCGGCGCGTTCGGCTGCGTTGCGTGCGACGTACGCCGAGAAGCGCGCGATGTATGTGTGCGCGAGCCTCGACAGGTCCTTGTTGGTGTAGGCGAGTCCGGGAATCCAGCCGACGTTCGGAAGCGTGAAGGTGTTTGCGTCGGCGAGCACGATGGACTCGCGCAGCATGGCGATCGCTGCCGCCATTACCTGCGGGTAGGGCGTGTAGGTCGGCGTGGTCAGGGTGTCGACATCGGTCTTCTCGGTCAGGATCACTGCCCTGTCGTACATCAAGGCGAGGTAACCCGTGGAGAGGCCCTGCATGAACTTGCCGAAGGCCTGGGCGCGCTTGGTGTCCGCGCCGTTAGTGCCGATCTTCACGCCGCGATCGATCGCCTGCAGTCCGTCATTCACCTGCGAGATCACCCCATAGAGGGTGAGCCAGGTGCCGGACGAGATGTCAGCTCTCGTATACACCGTCGTATTGTTGTACTGGGCACGCGGCTCGATGGCGTTGTCCTGCTGCCCAAAGTCGACGAACGGTGAACTGAATTCGTAGGCCAGTTGCGACCACATGATGGTGGGCGACGTGCCGTAGACGCGGGGCCACCAGGTCTGGTACGTGGAGGCGATCAGGCTCTCCACGTCGCCCGGGGTGGCGGTTGCACGCAGGCGATCCGGGTTGTTGTTGTTCGGGACGGTCAGATCTAGACACGCCACGAGCGAGATGAGCGGCACGGCCGCGGCAATCGGGCCGACGCGTCGAAATTTTGAAAGACGGGTCATCGGGATTCTCCGGGGGCGCTGGTCAGAACTGGATCTGGAGTACGGCCGTGAAGGTGCGGTACTGCGGATAGTCGTTGCGGTCGACCCGCTGGTTCACGGTGCCGACTTCCGGGTCGTATCCGGAGTACGTCGTCCAGGTGTACAGATTGCGCCCAATGAGCGAGACGGACGCCGCCAGTGCCGATGTACCGGGGATGCGCGAAAACAGCCGCTTGGGGATCTGGTACTGCACGGACACTTCGCGAATCTTCATATAGCTGCCGTTCTCAACGAACCAGTCCGTCGTCGTGTTGCCGTTGTACAGATTCACGTAGTAGTCGATCGGCTTCTTGTCGCCATCCGCCTTGCCGACCTGATCCACGTCTTTGCTGCGCTGGAACTGGTACATGCGCTGCTTGGTTCCGTTGTAGGCGTTACCTCCCAGCTGCGTGTCGAGCAGGCCATAGAAACGCAATCCGCGCCAGTCGATGTTGTTCGTGATGCCGTAGTGGAGGTCGGGATTGCCAGCGCCGATCTTGACGATTGAGTTGAGGCCCGTCGCATCGCGCAGACTAATCGGCATGCCCCAGGGGTACGTCGTGCCGTTGACGAGAATGTTCGTTCCCCACTTGGCGTCTGTGTACTTGCCTCCAGGTCCGACTGCCACGAGGAGTCCGTCGTCGTTGATCGCGAACTGATTGGCGGCAGGCAGCATCGCGGTCGGGAGGTCGCTCGGATTGCGCAGAAACGACGTGCCGTACATCGTCGTGAGGTCTTCGCCGGCGCAGCGGTAGGTGATGCCGGTGCGGAAGCAGCTGCTGTTGAACTCCGAGATGTGATTGCGCGATCGGTCAACCGTCAGACCTGCGCGCCAGGACGTCGTGCCCTTGCGATAAAGTTGGGCTTCGATCGTCGCCTCCATGGTATTGCCCACCACGGTGCCTGCATTCTGCCACTGGGTAGTAAAGCCGAATGCCCCCGCCAGCGGGATCTGCAGCAGCTGGTCGGTGCTTTTCACAGACGCGTAGGACAGCTGCAGCGAATACTTGTTGTCCACGATCACGTCGAGGCCGACTTCCGTCTCGTTCGACGTTTCCGGCTTCAGGAACCGATTGCCGAGCGTGCCTTTCGCGATACTGCCGTTACCGCTCACCGTGTACGTCTCGAACTGGTCGGCGAACGACGGCCGGTTGCCGGCGGTGCCCTGCGACACACGCAACTTGAACTCATTCACATTCTGCCACGGCCACCAGCGTTCCTGGGCCATGCGGTAGGCCATGCTGCCGCGGTAGTAAGTGTGCCACTTCTCGCCCGGTCCGAAGAGCGAGCTGCCGTCCTTGCGAATCAGGCCGTCCACAATGAGCCGGCTGTCGTAGTCCAGCGCGCCGTTGAAGAAGTAGCCCTGTGATTGAATCTGAGAGCTGGACGACGAGCTGTTCTTGACCGTGGCGGCGTTGAGTCGTGGTGTGTCGGCAACCGAGAAGTTCGAGCCGGATGCCGTCGAGGTCTCCGTCTTCTCCTCCTCGATCAACATGCGCACGGTGGAGCGCAGTGTCAGTGGTCCAAACTGCTTGAGCACATTGGCGCTCGCCGACGCGTTGAGGGCGCTCGTCCACTGGTTCGTCAGCTCGAGCAAGCCGGGGGAGATACCGGGCGCTTCCGCGGTTTTGGAACCGCGATCCAGGAACTGCCGGTAGTTCCGGTCGGACCGGTCGTAACTGAGGTCCGCGTCGGTGGTGAGCCACGCCAGCGGTGCGTACCGCACGCCGAGGCTGCCGAGTGTGCGTGTGCGCTGCGTGGTCTGATCGTTTGTTTCGGCAATGTATAGCGGGTTGGGGCGGATACCCACTGGGTCGGGCTGGAAGATGTATTTCGTTCCGTCCGGATCTACCTGCAGCAGGTTTGCGTCGGGCGCCTGGTTGATGAGGTCGAAGAAAGTGTTGTCGTCGAGATCTTCGCGGTTTGAGCGCGAGCTGTAGCCGCTGAGTGCGATCGACAGGTCGGATCGCGGTCGGTGATCGAGGTTGATGCGCGCGTCAGTGCGTCCATATCCGCCGTGTCCGAGAATCACACCATCCTGCTTCTGATTCGACAGCGTGGAGAGCCAGTTGGTCCGTTCCGTGTTCTGCGCCACGGTAAATGCATTCGTGGAGAAGTTGCCGGGATCAAAGAACTGCTGCACCGGATCATAAATCGGATCGATGTATGCGACATCCTGGAATCGCGTCGCAGCGGACCGCGCGATGCGCGCGTCGCGCCCAACCACGGTGCCGGCTGCGTTCACGTACTGGCCCGCCGCGTTGGTCTGATAAAAGTGGTTCTCGGCCCAGTGCAGCTTGCGGCCGAGCGAGTTGCTGCCCATTTCGGAGCGGAATGTGAACCGTGTCGTGCCCACGCCGAGGCCGTTGCCGCGTGAGGTACGGATGTTGATGACGCCGTTGGCCGCGCGCGATCCGTAGAGCGACGCACCGGCGGCACCCTTCACCACTTCGATGCTCTCGATGTCCTGTGAATTGATGTCGGCGCTGGTTCCGGACAGAATCACCCCGTCAACCACAAGGAGCGGCGCACTCGACTTATTGATGCTCGTTGGCGTCCGGATCTGGATGCTGACCGGGTCACCCGGCTGCGCCGGCGCGATCGTCGAGATGCCGGCGATCTTGCCCTGCACCCCTGCGATGGCGTTGATTGGTGGAACCGGGGCGTCGGCGCGCGTTATGCGCGCGACGGTGAACGGCACCTTCGTTCCGGACGTCGGGTCGACAACGCCCGTAACGACCGTTGCCTGCAGGTGCAGTATCGCACCCTCCACGCGGAAGTTGACGATCGTTGCGGCATCGGCCGTGACAACGACTCCGGTCCGCCGAACGGCCGAGTAGCCGATGCGCCGAGTTTCGAGCGTGTAGGTGCCTGGCGGCACGCGGAGGATCGTGTACTTTCCGTCATCGGTCGTCATCATCGCGAGCGAGCTGCCCATGATGGCGACGGTCACCGAACCGATCGGGGCGCCGGCTGCCGAGTCGGTGACAGTGCCCGTGATGCGTCCCTGCTGTGCACGGAGCGTCGTGGTCCCGATCACGAGCAGAAAGAGCGCCGTTGCCAGTGTCCTGGCGGTGTGGCGAAGGTCAGATACGTAGATCATCGCGGTAGGGCCTCTTAAGACATCATGTCATTGGGAACTGCCGGGGGCTTGTGCTCCTGCCACCTTTCGTCCTGCGAACAGGCCTTTTACCGCAGCGACGGCGGTACGCGCGGGCTCGCGATGCGCGGATCCTTCTTCCATTCCTGGTTGTCTTTCCGGAATTCGCTGGACGGTCGGAGGTTCCACGCAAAGAAGGTCCACGTCCGGTCCCACGAGTCGATCTGTTCGGGTGTGTCGTCGCGTTCGGTGCTCGCCTCGTTCACGCGCCGGTTGAACGTGTGTCCGCATCCGCCACCGCCTTGCGGCGGATTGACGTAGATCTTGGTTTCAGCCAGCTCCGGCTTCAGCGCGCGCAGCGTGTACACGAACTGCTGATTTTCGCGGAAGAAGACGTCGCAGTCGTTCGTTGCCACGTGAACGAGCATCGGAACCTTGAGGTTCTCCGCGTGGAAGACTGGTGATCGCTTGATGTACTCCTCGATATTTTCAAACGGCAACCCCTGGATCCCTTCTTCTGCAGCGAAATCGCGTGCGTAACTGGGGCTATGGTCGGAAAGACGGAAGATCAGGTTCGTCACCGGGACCATCGCGACGCCGGCACGGAACGGCTGAGGTTCGCGGAACAGGTTGAGCGCCGTGATGAAACCTCCGTGGCTCCACCCCATCATGCCGAGGCGGTCCATGTCCACATAGTTGAGCGTCTTCAGGAAGTCCACGGAGGCCAGCGCGTCATCCACTTCCTTGCCGCCGTAGTCGATCTTGCGGTGAAAGTCGTTGCCGTAGCCGGTGCTGCCGCGGTAGTTGGGCGTGATGACCACGTATCCGCGCTGGACCGCTTCGCGAACGAAGGGCCACATGCCGAGGCCCCAGTTCGAATGCACGCCGCCGTGTACCCAGACGAGCGCCGCATGCTTCGTCGCCTTCTTGGCAAGCGGCGCGAATAGGTAGGCGGGAATCTCGAGCCCGTCCACTCGGCTCTTGTACGTCACCTTCCGAAACTCTAACACCCCTTTTGCGCGCGCTTCGTACGCACTGTCCGTTTCGATGCGCTGGCGAATCTGGTTGTCGCAGTTCGCGCCGCAGCCGGCGAGGTCGGCCGGTGCCTTGCTCACGAAGAGCGCGCGTGCGCGCGCGGTATCGGTGATGACAACACCTCGACCACCTCCACCTCCACCTCCACCTCCACGGCCTGCGCGGCCGCCGCGGCCGGTGGTGGTGTCCTGCGCGATCAAAGGTGCGGCGACCAGCAGTGCAGCAATGACGAGGCGTTTCATTGAGGTCCTCACGTCGGGTGAAAAGGCGAGAACTAAAGTTACAGCTCTACACACATTCTGCTAAAATTGTTGACCAGTTTCTGGTGCTCGCGAACCCGCGTTTTGACGCGGTCGGCATCAGCCAGCGTCGCCGGCTATCGGCGCGATCGTGCCAGTTCGGCCTCCGCCGCGATGTAACCGAATGCACCCCATTGTCCGCCGGCGATTATTCGCCGCCAGGTCTGCTCCGCCAGCACCGTCCGGCCATTATACCAGTGCCAATTCGCGAGTCCGTACGCGGCCGTGGCATCCGTCACGCTCATCTCACCGCTCGGGCCAACTGAGAGCACGGAATCCGGCGACACCAGTCCGCGGTACATCAACATCAGCTGATGATACCGCATGTTTTCGAGCACCTGCATCGTCGGCGTGAACTGGGCCGCGAGCTGCGCGGCCTCCGCGTTTCGTCCGAGGCGACGCAAAGACATGTACAGCCAGTGCGCGATCGATACGCGCCGATCGTCGTTACGCGAGTCGGTCATCTCGCGCCGGTACACCGGCAGCGCCTTTTCGTAGTCGCCCTTCAGGTAGTACGCGAGCGCGAGATGGTAGCGGATGTTGGAGTGTAGTGTGCCGATCGGCTGGTTGGCCGCGTTCGGCTGCCCGTCGGGCTCGACGATGTCCGGCTTTCTGTCCACCAGCTTCTCCGCGCGCTCCAGATCACGAATCGCATTGTCGAACTCGCGCACGCTGATGTAGCGATGGCCGCGGTGCCGGTAGAGCCACGGGTTGTCGGGATGCAGTTCAGCGCCGCGCGTGTAGATCGCGATCGACTCGCGCAGGCGACCGAGGTAGCCGAACCGTCGCGCGTACCAGATGATCGAATCCACATTCGTCGGGGTGTGATCGTACGCGCGCTTCGCCTCGGCGAGTTGCTGCTCGTACCGCGCGCGCACCGCAGGCGCGATCGGCAGCGTACGCAGCGTGTCTCCGAGCAGTGACATCGCCTCGACACCGGCGGGTCGGGCAGGTGACGCCGGGATCCGTTCGACTCGGATGCGAACGCACGATCCGAATACCACGATCAGCCCGCATCCCACTGCCAACGCCCGCCCTACATGCCTCAGTTCGCCAGTCATATGAAGTAGTCCGCCTGATTCGGGTGCCGATATAGTATGCCCATCTGCTCGCCGTTCGCCATCCACCGCGCCGCCGGATACCCCTCCTCGGCGGCCGGTAGGTTGCAGAACTCGTCTGGATCTTCTTGTAATGAAGAGCGCGTGGTGATGCTAAGTCGTTTACGAACATAGTGTTCTGCGACAACTGCCAGCGCGAATCGGCTTGGCATAGAGGCCGAGCGGAAGAATACACTGTTAGGCCCGCTGCTGGCTGACGCTCAAAGCAGGTATCGCTCGGGGTGACTGAATTGCCAGTTCGGCACCCGTACACGATCATTCCGAACACGTAACAGCATGCCCCATCGAATCCGCGAGAAATGCCACCGTTCGACGTTGTCATCACGCACCTCGAACTTTCCCCAGAAGACTTCAAGCCGAAGCGTTCTGGTCGCGGAGATGTAGCATTTTCGCAGGTCGGCAAGCCAGTTCCTGAACTCAACCGGTTCTTCTACGCGGCGATCGGCGGCCGGTGGTTCTGGCTCGACCGGCGCCCCTGGACGCTTGCCCGATGGGCCGCTCACCTAGCCGACGCCAGCCGGATTGAGACCTGGGTTCTGTCTGCCGGCGGTGTCCCGGCCGGCTACGTGGAGCTCGAACATAAGGACGGCGGAGCGGTCGAAATCGACTACCTCGGTCTGCTCGACGCCTTCATCGGTGAAGGGCTCGGCGCGCACCTCTTGACCTGCGCCGTCGAGCGCGCCATCGCCATGGGCGCCACCAAGGTCCTGCTTAATACCTGTAACCTCGACCACCCCAAGGCTCGTGCCAACTACGAGTCCCGCGGATTCCAGGCCGTCCGAACTGAGGTCAAAACCAAGGAAGTTCCGGCTCAACCGCCAGGCCCTTGGGAAGCCGCGTAAACACCAGTTTGAGCGAAAAAGCGCCACGCGGGACCCGATTGTCTCGAATCGCCCGTTGTTTTTTCGTACATTTTGCGCGTACCGCCATCGCACCGCGCGCCACCATTGGGAGGATTAAATGAAGAGCATTACACTCTCCGTTTTCGGTGTCATCGTCACCGTTTTGGTTGCGCCTGGCAACGCGGGGGCTCTTCCTGCGGTCCCGCAAACGGCCGCCCAAGCGACCGTCACGCCGCAAAACCTCCGCGCTGAGCGCGCCGACGACCCGACCGCGGCTCCTGCGCGCCGCGAAGGCGATGGTCCGTTCACCCGGCTCATCATTCGGGGCGCCACCCTGATCGACGGAACCGGCGGCCCGCCGCGCGGACCGGTGGATATCGTGATCGAGGGCAACAAAATCGTGGATATCGCCGGCGCCGGTACGCCGGGGCTCCCGATGAACGACTCCACGCGCCGTCCGCGGGGCGCCGTGCGTGAAATCCAGGCCGCCGGGAAGTATGTGATTCCCGGATTGGTCGATTTACACGTGCATCAGGGTACCAAACAGAAGGCGCCCGACTCCGAGTACTACAACAAGCTCTGGCTCGCCCACGGCATCACCGCCGTGCGCGGCGTGCCGTTCGCCAGTTTTGACTATTCAATGAACGAAAAGGCGCGCAGCGCAAAAAACGAGATCACCGCGCCACGGTACATCGTTTACCAGCGCCCCGGCAGCGGTTGGGAGAAGGGTCCGGTGCGCACTCCGGAGCAGGCACGCGAATGGGTGCGCTGGCTCGCCCAAAATGGCGGCGATGGACTCAAGGTTGGTGCAGAGCGCCCCGACATCATGGCCGCGCTGCTCGATGAAGCGAAGAAGCTCGGGCTCGGATCGACTGCCCACTTGCAGCAGACCGGCGTCGCGCAGATGAACGCCGACGAAGCGACTCGGCTCGGCCTGCAGACCATCACGCACTTCTATGGACTGTTCGAGGCGATGTACGATCGCAACTCCGTGCAGCCATGGCCTGTCGACATCAACTACAACGACGAACAGAATCGCTTTGGCCAGGTCGCGCGCCAGTGGAATCTCGTCACCCCGCGCGGCGAGAAATGGAACTCGCTGCTCAAGAAGTTCAAAGAGCGCGACGTGACGCTCGACCCGACGATGGTGGCGTACCTCACCGGCCGCGACCTGACGCATCACATGGCAGCGCCTTGGCACCAGAAGTACACGCTCCCGACGCTCTGGGACTACTACACACCGAGCCGTGCGAATCACGGATCGTACTGGTACTACTGGACCACGGCCGACGAAGTCGCGTGGCGCAACTTCTACCGCGTCTGGATGGAGTTTCTCAATGACTACAAGAACATGGGCGGCCGCGTCGTAGCGAGCTCGGACGCGGGATTCATCTACAACACGCCGGGCTTCTCGACGATTCAAGAAATGGAACTGCTCCAGGAAGCCGGATTCCATCCGCTCGAGGTGATTCGCGCGGGCACCTATCACGCCGCCGAGACGCTCGCCAAGAATAAGACGACACCGATGGAGTACGGCAGCGTGCAGATCGGCATGCTCGCCGACCTCGCGGTTGTGGACCAGAACCCGCTCGAGAATCTGAAGGTTCTGTATGGAACGGGCGCGCTCAAGCTCAACGACAAGACGGGCAAGCCAGAGCAGGTGGGCGGGGTGAAGTGGACGATCAAGGACGGTATCGTCTACGACGCAAAGAAACTCCTTGCCGACGTCGCGAAGATGGTGGACGACCAGCGCAAGACGCGTCCCGCGACCGACGCGATCAAACCGATGTAGTCGCGGGCTACGTAGCCGTGATGCGCGGACGCACCACCGTGGTGATCACGCATCGGCTAGCGCTCGCACAACGCGCCGATCGGATCATCGTCCTGCAGGGCGGTCGCATTGCGAAAGAGGGCACGCCAACGGAACTGATGGCGAAGGGCGAGGCGTTCACGGCGCTCTTCGTCATGAGCCCGGACGCCGCGGCCGCGTCGTTAGATTCCCATGCATGAGCCTCTCGCTGCCGCGCGGTATTCGCGTCGCCATTGTCGATAGCGGCATCGCCACCGGGCATCCGCATGTGGGAGAAGTCGGTGAAGGGGTCTCGCTCTTGCCCTGGGCGGAAGACACGCTCGACCGCATCGGGCACGGCACCGCCGTCGCCGGAGCGATTCGCGAGAAGGCGCCGAGCGCGGAGCTCATCCCCGTCAAGGTGTTCGACCGCAATCTCCGCACCGACGGCGTGTCGCTGGCCGCCGCCATCCGTTGGGCCGCTGAGCACGACTGCCAGTTGATCAACCTTTCGCTTGGCACTGCGAACGTCGAGCATCAGGCGCTGCTCGAGTCGGCGGTGGATTTCGCCATCCAAAACGGTTGCATGGTGATCGCGGCATACGAAGCCGAGGGCAAGCGATATTTGCCCGGGTCGTTCGACAGTGTGATTGGCGTGGTCGGGAGCGCTGCGCTCGGACGCGAGCGCCTCGTGATCAAGCCAGCGGCGAAGGGTGGCCTTCGACTCGGCGCGTCTATCTATCCTCGGCCGATTCCCGGTGTGCCGAAAGAAAAGAACCTCCACGGGATTTCATTCGCTGTCGCCAATGTGACGGGCACCCTCGCGCGGTACCTCGCCAACGGTACCACGAAGGACCTCCGAGGTTTCATCAAGCAGCTTCAGGATCAGAACCACAAGGGTTCCTCGCGCCGGAGTGCGCCATGATTTGCATCTGCCGAACATTCGCTGGACTCGCGTTCGTTACGCTCATCGCAAACCCGGCACAGGCGCAGGTGCGCATCATGCTTCCTGCCTGGAACGAGGCGGTGCTGATGGATTCGATGAAGGTGGAGCAGGCCCTGCGCGCCGAACCCGAGGCGGTATACGCCGCCGTCCTCAGGGTGTACGCCGATCTGGAAATTCCGACCGGCAATACCGACAACATCAAGGGCATTATCGGTAGCGAAGTCTTTGAAAAAATCCACCGTTTTGTCGGGGCCACGCTCTCCCGTTCATTCAGTTGTGGCGACTCAGCAAACGGCCCCAACGCCGATTCATATCGTCTGAGCATCGCCGTCGTCACCTGGGTCGCGCCAGGCGCGAATGGGGGCACCACGCTCGCCTCAGCGACGGTCGCGAGCGGCAGGGATGTTGCCGGCGCCTCGCGCGTGCCGCGTCACTGCGCATCGACCGGCGCGATCGAGACGAAGATTGCCGCTGCCGTGGAGCGGTACCTCAAGTAGGCTCGCTCGGCGCGTGAGTTTCCGTGGTGCTCCCGCTACTATTCCGAGTGCCCGCTGACATAAAAACTCACGACCCGACGGCCCGGCCGCACCCCTCGCCCCTGATCGTTCACGGGGCGCTGTTTCTGGTGGGGCTTCTATTTGGCGCGAACTACTTCGTCGCCAAGGTCGCCATGCGCGAGATCACGCCGCCAGCGCTAGTAGCGATCCGTACGCTTGGCGCCGCCGCGATGCTCTTTGCCGCGTCGGCGTTCTGTCGCGGTCGGGCACCGCGAATAAAACTCAGCAAATCCGACTTCGCCCAGCTCTTCGCCTTCAGTTTGCTCGGCGCGTCTATCAACCAGCTCTGTTTCCTCGAAGGGCTCGCGCGCTCAACGGCCACCAACGCCAGCATCATCTTTGTCGCGACACCGGTCGTGACACTTGCGTTCGCCGTGCTGCTCCGCCGTGAACGCGCGTCCTGGCAGGCGATCACGGGGATCGTCCTTGGCCTCATCGGTGCGCTGATCCTGATCGTCCCGCGTGGCGGCGTGGATATCACGACGAACGCCATGACGGGTAACATCCTGCTCTTCCTGGGTGCGGCGTCGTACTCCCTCTACCTCGTGCTCACGCGGCCCATTCTCACCCGGCACGACCCGCTCCGTGTGGTGAGCTGGACCTTTCTGTTTGCCGGGCTGACGATGGTGCCGATCGGGTACAGCGGTCTGAAAGCCGTGTACGCATCGGGACTCAGTCCGGCTACTTGGTGGAGCGTGGCCTACGCCGTCGTCGGCGCGACCGCGCTACCGTACCTGCTCAACAACTGGGCGCTGGTACGGGTGCAGGCCTCGACGGTGGCGATCTACATCCTGGTGCAGCCGCTCGTTGCCAGCGGGTTAGGGCACATCTTCCTTGGCGAACGCCTCGGCGCGAACACCGCGGTCGCGGCGATACTGATCGTTGGGGGTGTTGTGGTCGCCGCATCGAGGCGCACGGCCTGAATAAATCGGCTACAATCTGAACCCAATACCCGTGCAAACGGGTATCTTTCAGCACACACCCGGAGCGTGCACGTGGCAAAGCCGAATTTCAGTTTTCAGAAGCGTCAGCGTGAACAGGCCAAGGCCGCCAAGAAGCAGGACAAGCTCGCGCGTCGCGCGGAGCGGGCCAACGACCCGAACGCGGAGCCCGAGATTCCTGATTTCGACTTCAATGCCCCGGCTGCGCCCGCCGTGGATACCCCGACGGAGCCAGGCACCGAGCTGTAGGTCGCGCCGATCCTGGCGCCGCCGCGCACCCGGCAAATACAATCAGGCCAAAATGAAACCGGGCTCCTTCGCTCTCGCGAAAGGGTCCGGGTCACTGGAGAGCCGAGAACTACTTCTTCGCCGGTGGATGTTCCTTCCACCACCACTGCGGAGGAAGGGCTTTCGCGCGCGGCCACACCTCATTGAGATTGTTGCCGTCATAGAGCCGACCATTTTTCATGACGTACTTGACCGAGTTCGTGTTGCGGATGTCGGTCAACGGATTCTTGTCGAGTACCTGCAGGTCGGCGAGCTTGCCGATTTCGAGCGACCCGAGATCCTTCGCTAGGCCAATCGCGTCGGCGCCGTGGATCGTCGCGGCGCGCAACGTCTCCAAGTTCGTCATCCCGCCAGACTGCATCATCCACAACTCCCAGTGCACGCCGAGCCCTTGCAGTTCGCCGTGCGACCCGAGACCCACGCGTCCACCGGCCTTCACGAACTTCGCCAACTGCTCGGCGAGTCCCCTGTAGATGTACTGGTCGTCACGATTGTACGTGAGCGACTTCCACGAGTCGAGTTCGTCGTGCGGAGTGAAATAGCGGAGCTTCTTGTCTTCATCGACGTTGTAGTGCGTCAGCCAGTAGTTGAGTCCTGTCGGGCCACCGTAGCCAACGACCAGTGTCGGCGTATACGTGATGCCGCTGGTCGCTTGGAGCTGCACGACATCCTTGAACAGCGGGAAGATCGGTATCGCGTGCTCGAGACCGGGATAGCCGTCCTGCATAAGCGTCAGGTTCATGGAGAGGTTCGACCCACCCTCAGTGGTGGCGGTGAGCCCCAGTTCCTTCGCCGCCATGATCACCCACTGCCGCACCTTGCGGTCGCCGGCGAGGTACTGCTTGATGGTCTTCGTGTTGAAGTGGTCAGCGTAGCGGCGCAGAACGTCGCGCGCCTCATCGAGACTCTTGATGTTGTCTGCCCCAAAGATGCCGGGGCCTGTCGAGTACAGCCGCGGCCCGATCAGCGCGCCGGTCTCCATCAGGTCGGTGTAGGTGAGGATGTCGGTGGCCGACGTCTGCGGATCGCGCTGCGTCGTCACGCCATAGGCGAGGTTCGCGAGCAACTGCGTTACCTGATCGCGGTGCACGCCCCAGCCAAACCAGTTGTGCGCGTGGATGTCCACGTACCCCGGAATGATCGTCTTGCCAGCGACGTCAATCACCTTCGCGCCAACAGGCACCTTCACCGAACCACGCACGCCGATCGCTGCGATGCGGTTGTTGGTTACGACGAGGTCGCCCTTCTCGATGATCTTGTCGCCATTCATCGTGACGATGCGCGCGCCGCGTAGCACGACGCTGCCGCTGGGTCTGTCTTTCATCGCGGTGATCGTCACGTCGAACCGAAGCGCCTCGTAGGCCATCAACGGCTTCTTCGTTGTGTCACGGGCCGCGGCCGCACCGCCGCCACCAGCGCCAGCGGCCGGTGGGGCACTCGCGATAGAATCCGCACGCGACACCGAATCCCGAACGACCGCTTCCGCGGCGCCCACATCGTACCGGAACCAGCTGCGACCAATTGAGTAAAAGGCCGTCGCGCCGTCGGCGGACCAGCCGATGAATTCGCCACCCACGCGGGTGAGCCGTCTGGTCGGTACTCCGGCCCCTGACACACCGATCGCCGGCGCCACGCCAACCACCGGCGGTACCGTGATCATGAAAACGTTGTTGTTGGCGAGCACGAGCGCGCGCTTGCCATCTGGTGAGAGCAGCACTTCATCTGGAGATGGCGGTGGCGGCGGCGTTGCCCCCGGCGGCAGCGGCTGTGCCGGCGGCGGCGGGCCCGCGACGCGAGCCACGATTTTCCGGTCGCTGCCGTCGAAGCGCATCGATACGAGACCCTCGTTGCCAGCCCATACATAGAGACGTGCGCTGTCGGGCCCCACGTGTGGCACGCTGCGGCCCTGCTGCGACTGGCCGCTGCCGGCCCATGCGATGCGTACCGCGTCGCCGCCGGCCGCGGGGATCGTCACGTACTCGAGTTCGCCGTTCGCGATATTGCCGAAGTCCTCGAACTGTCGCATCCGGCTGAAACGCGAGCCGCGCACGGCCATCAACCGCGTGCCGTCTTTGGTGTACGCGATCTTGTCGAAGTACGCAGCCGTGCGCGTGAGTCGTTCCGGCGTTCCACCGGCCGCGGCTACTCTATAGATGTTGCCTCCGCCGGTGTCGGTCCACGTCACATACGCGATGTAGCGGCCGTCGGGCGACCAGACGGGCGCGTGTTCCACCATTCCGCCCGCCGTGAGTTTGTGCGGATTCTGGATCTGGCGCATGGCGGTGTCGCCGCCGGCGGGAACGGCACCGAGTTCGCCGACGTAGAGCGCGTCGAGCGCAGTGAATGCGACGAGCCGGCCGTCTGGCGACGGATTTGCGCCGCGAATCTGCGTGACGACGAGCGTCGAGTCATTGATGGGATACTCGAACTTGGCGAGCGCGCCCATCTGTTGATCCACCTGGGCGGTGAACGGGACAGCTGTCACGGTGCCCGAGGGAATGGCCACGCGCCAGATCTTGCCCCCGTAGCTCGTGATGAGTGACCGGGAATCAGGCGTGAACGCCGAGGCGGGGTAGAGGTCGCGATCGTTGACGCCGCCGCCCTGCGAGTTGTCGCGCTGCACATCCATTACGAGCCAGCGTTCCTCGCCAGTGTTCAGGTCGCGGAGCTTGAGCGCTTCGCGCGCGTCGGTGCGTGTGGCGTAGACGAGCCACTGACCGTCCGGGCTCGCGACTGGGCGAAAGGCGCCGTCAGTCTCGTGCGAGCGAACTAGCGTGCGGCCCGTCTCGCGGTCGAACTGCGCGATCTGATACAGCCCGATACGGCGCGCATTGCTGCGGGCTTCGAGTATCTCATTCTCTTCGCGCGCCGAGCTGACGTCGGTGTGCAGCACTGCGGTGGCGAGGGTAGGCGGTGTGCTGCCGCTCACGTTCACCCAGAGGTAGCGTGCATCGCCGCTCGGTGCCGCCCCGTAGTGCGAGGGAGTCGCTGCGGCGCCGGCTGGTGCGGCGCCCTCGGGGCGGAGGCCCGTGAGCTGCACGCCCGAGCCGCCGTTTGTGTTGTACATCCAGAGTTGGCCCGCGCGTCCGGCGATGACGTACTGGCCGTCGGCCGACCAGATCGGCGACACAAAATTAATGCGCTCGCTCTTGGTGATGATATGTGGCTTCGTGCCGTCAGCGTTGGCGATCCAGACGTTCTTGGAGCCATTGCGATCGCTGATGAACACGATCTGCTTGCCGTCCGGCGAGTAGCGCGGCTGCTGGTCCCAGCCCGCGCCGTTCGTGATGCGCGTGGCGGTGCCGCCCGCGACCGGGATCGTGTAGAGGTCGCCGAGTATGTCGAAGGCGATCGTATGGCCATCGGGCGAGACGTCGAGGGAGATCCATGACGCCTCGTCGGTGGAGAATGTCAGTGTGCGAGGCGCGATGAGCGGTAGCGCGCTCGTGCGGGCCGCGGCCTTGATTGCGCTGTCGTTTTGGGCTGGGGTTTGGGCGCTGAGGGGCGCCGCCGCTCCTAGCGCGAGGGCCAGGGTGCGGGCGAGTAGGCGCAGGGGGTTCATCATTGGGCGGGCTCCCATTCCATAGAATGCGTCGCGCGCTGGGGCGCAGAAGTCGAGCTTACGTCGTCAACCGGCTAGTAAAGCGTCGTTACCGATACTCGGCCATCAACTCCTCGAGGGCCTTCGATCCTGGGCAGAGCTCGCTGAACGGCAGGTCCACCAGCGGCGTCTTCACGGTTCGGTTCATCGTGTGCATCTCCGTGGTGCCGCCCTCGTCCAGATAGAGCAACCCGGTTGCGACTTCGCCCTTGTCGATGCACCCCTTCACGTGCGTATACGCGTTGCTGCGGTTGGTCGCGTTGTAATCCGAGTTGGGCTGGCGGAACCGCACAATGCTGCCGTCGTGCATGGTCACCGACGTGAGCCCGCCGGCTACACCGCTTTCGGATGCGATCTCCTTCCGAAGCGGTACGAAGTCGATCGGCGCGACTTCCACCTCGTGCTCGCGCGTGAACTTGTAACTCTTTGAGCTCCCTTCGTGATCGTTGAAGCTCACGCAGGGCGAGATGATATCGATCAGGGCGAATCCGTTGTGCCGGAGGCCGGCCTTCAGGATCGGCACGAGCTGTGTTTTGTCGCCCGAGAACGACCGGGCCACGAAGGTCGCGCCAAGCGTCAGGGCGAGCAGCACGGGATCGATCGGGGCCTGTTGATTGGCCTCGCCGCGCTTGCTCGTACTTCCCACATCGGCACTCGCCGAGAACTGGCCCTTGGTCAGGCC
>SXGR01286096.1_pt1 | contig 86429 bp, 79 predicted proteins | sample 3174711 | NCBI WGS metagenome assembly SXGR01 (sample SAMN11356860, study PRJNA531348) | freshwater metagenome | isolation source: freshwater sample F1-60 | place: China: Fuxian Lake, Yuxi | collected 2017-12-25 | reverse complement strand
GTAGCATGGGTGCCATGTGGGGTCTGCTACACTGGCAGTATGCCGTTTCAGCGGGAATCCAAAGAATGGCCTATCGCACTTCATCTGCTTCTGTTGCTGGTATTTGCCACTGCTATGGTGGGATTGTGGATGATGCCGGTGATATTTACTGGGCTGCCGCTTGGCATTCCTGAATTATCTCTTGCCAAAAAATTTCTTGAAACTGGACTCTTGCCTCTTTCGGCAACCCGCCTGTCACCAATCTTCATCGCATTTTTTGCTCAGCATATTGCCTGGTTGGATTTTTCTGCTTGGTCTCTTGTTGCCGCAGGGGCATTTTCCGCCTCTCTCTTCCCGTGGTGGGGCTCTGTTGTGATGCTCTTTAATCGCCGCATTGCATGGGTGGCGACCGTGATCCTCGCGATGATGCCGATCTACTGGCTGCAGGCGATGATCCTCACGTACTACAGCTTTTCCTTCTTCTTCCTTTTCCTCGCATTCTTTCTTTTCCTTGTACTGCGGCGCTCATCGCTAGCAATGGCCTGCATTGCATCCGGTATAAGTTTTGGCATATGCATTGCCGTTAAAGATACCTTTATCATTTTCCTGCCTTGGTTTACGGTCGCGTACTTCTGGATCTATAGAAAAACGTGGTGCAGAGCCATTGTGCAGATTGCCATTTTCGGTGTTATGACATGCGCCTTTTTCTCTCTTCCTATTGCGGGTCAGGTATTTGCCGGTGAGGCCATGTTTTCCGAAAAGCTCCTCACGCTTTTGCCCATCGATCGCAGTAAGCCCAGTTGGGACCATTTTTATCCTGATGAGTACACGTATGAATTTGATCGTGAATGGTTCGATGCTCAGGCAATAGCGGAGGACCATGACCATGGACTACTTGATCGCTTGCAAAACGAACATCGTCTTGTAAGTTTCGGGCTTGTATCTTCAATTCGGTCATTACGTAATGGCGTGTGGTTTACTCTCGGCACCATTCCAGATTATTTTTTACAAGATTATGTTGGGGGAGTGGTTCTGTGGCTCTTCATTCTTCCGGGTGCATTTGCACTCTACAAACGTGATAAGAGATTACTCTTGTTGATGCTCGGCCTCAGCGCATCAATGACATTTATCATTCGTTTTTTGCTGCACTTTGAGCGAAGTCATCTCATGAATGATGGATGGATATTGGCTTGCCTAGCAGCTATTGGTATTTGCTCTATCGCCGATACGTTAGCTAAGTCCTGGAAGAAAATTCCTACGGGGTTGGTCGTTTGCATTATAACCGTAATGCTTGCTGTGCAGATGTTGCAGGCTAACCGCGTCCAGCTGGCGCGTATGTATGCAAAGACCAGTATCCCTGAGCATCTTGCCATAACGGCAGCCATGGTAGATGCACCTGCAAATGCTGTTATTGCCCTGCCTTCTGGCAAAGGATTTGCACCACTTGTTGACAGGAAGACGCAGGTCTTTCGTCCGGAGACCGTTGCCCGGCTGCTTGAAAAAATGAATTTGCCTACAGCCTTCGCTCACTACCGTGTCACGCATGTTCTTGGGTATGACGTGGAGATAAGTGCACGCATCGCACGCACATCCCCGAAGCTCGTCATGCTTTCCGTTCCGCAAGATGTGGAAAAAAAAATTACCGTAACTCCACTGATGGAGTTTTTGCTCCATATATTCCGGTAGGGACAGTGCTGCAAAGGTGCTGGATTCTCTTAGCACAGAGCTACAAGTGGCATAGCATTGGCACATGCGCGTTTGCGTCATCATGTCCGTGCTCGATACGTTCAAAGGAGGCAATCATCTGCCGCTCCTTGCTGCTCTTCCTGATATTCAATTCACGGTAGTCACCAATCGCGTGAAGACTGGAGCGGGTGATGCACTTCCTCTGAATGTTTCAGTGGAAATCATCCCCGGTCGTCTGGGGTCGTATTACTACGGCATCGCGGACTGGAGGTTTGCCGCACTGACTCTGAAGGAATTTTCACCGCACCATCCATTCTGGAAGCAGTTTGATGTCATTCATCTGAATCAGGTTCTTGGTGCGAGGTTCGCCAAGCTTCAGGCATCGGGAGTCCCTGTTGTGTATGCGGTGCATCATCCTGTGACTGCGGATCGTGCCGTTGCCATCGAGGAGTCTTGCGGTTGGGAATCTTTTTTCTGGAGGATGCGATACGCCTTGCCTGTCATGGCTCAAAAAAAACTGTGCAGCAACATTTCCTGTGTGATGACAGTTTCTTCCACTGTGAGGCAGCGTCTTGTAGCGGATTATGGATGCGATCCGAAAAATATTCACATCGTTCCCAATGGGGTCGATGAGGAGGAGTTCACACTTTCAGATAAGAAGCCTTCCTTCGATGCCATCGCCGTGGGCTCGTTCATCCATCCTCGCAAAGGATTTCCCTATCTTGCCGATGTTTATAGGAAATTGTCAGCAGAAGGAAAGCGCATAGCGGACGTAGGGAGGAGGTCGCAGGCACAGGAAAACATTCTGCGGTCTATTCCCGGAGTAACTGTTTTCGGCTCCGTCAAGCATCAACAACTTGTTGATTTGATGCAGACGAGCAGTGTTCTTGTTTCAACAGCTTTATATGAAGGATTCGGTTTGTCCCTGATTGAAGCGCTCGCTTCCGGGCATCCTGCGTTTGCTTTTGACGGAGGTGCGGTGTCGGAAGTTTTGCGTCCGATTGATCTGGATCTGGTCGTCCCCCTCCGGGATACAAAGGAACTGGCGCGACGCGTCAGTGCATTTCTTGCATCGGATCCTGCAGAACGCACTCGAATCGGGATTGCGTACCGCGAGAGGGTGGTAGGTAACTATTCGCTAACAACTTCTGCAGACGCACTGCGCCGACTGTACGGATCATTGTCTGCACGCAGATTGAAAACCATATGAAGATTCTCGTTACAGGATCGGCAGGAACCATCGCGACACGTGTCATCGAGATGCTGCTTGCTGCGGGCCACACTGTCATAGGTATCGACCGCAAGCGTAATCCGTGGAATGCAGATATTGACGCACTCACGCAGCAGCGCGATCTTCTCTCAGCGGATGCTTTGGACGCTATTCCAGTAACAGACGCGGTCATACACCTTGCAGCGTGGTCCCGGGTGTATGAGCTTGTTGCCGAGCCTTTCAAGGCGGTTGAGAACGTCATCACCACTGCGCGTGTATTGGAGTGGGTACGCTTGCACCACATTCCGCGGTTGGTTTTTGCTTCATCTCGGGAGTGTTATGGTTCTGTGGAGGGTAAACTCTGTACGGAAGGTATGGCTCGTGTGGAGCATAGTGAAAATGCCTATGGTGCCAGTAAGATTTCCTGTGAGGCATTCGTGCATGCGTATCGCCGTAACTTCTCCATTCCCGCTGTCATGCTGCGGTACGCCAACGTCTACGGTGCATATGATATTGCTGATCGCGTAGTTCCTATCTTTATCCAAAAAGCTCGGAATCAGGAAATGCTGCGTTTATTCGGAGAGGGAAAAACACTCGACTTCACCCATATCGACGATGCTGCACGCGGCACCCTTCTTGCGCTTGAGAAGTTCTCCTCTGTGAACGGTGAGACGCTCAATATTGCTTCGGGCGAAGCAACTACGCTCCTGAAGTGCGCGGAAAAGATCGTGAGCACCCTCGGCTCACGTTCAGGGATCGTGATAGATCCGCCGCGCATGGGAGAAGTCCTCCACTTTACTGCCGATATCAGCAGGGCGAAGAAGATGCTGGGGTACGTGCCTCAGGTGCCATTCTCACAAGGTATCGTTCGTGCGGTTGAGTGGTATATGGCATATACATAACCTTGCTTTACGTCGTTTTCTTCCAGCGCATCAGGACATGGAGTGACCGGTCGAACAGCAGGGAGAACGGCCACGGGTAGAGATGCAACTTTTCATTCCAGAGCTCGATGGACATTGCGAGCTTGCTTGCCGCCCGCTTCCATTGCGTACGCTCCCAGTAGTTGTAGGGAAGTACCACTCCATAGCGGAAGTTTCCCACCCAATCCATAAATCGGAGTGTCGCTCCACCAAGTACACCTTCCCTCAGGTGATCTTTCATTACAATGCAGTTGCGTGCCACACGTTTTGCTTCCCGCAGAAGAACCATCGGATCTTTCGTGTGGTGCAAAACATCGACAAGGAGCACGACATCGAACTGCCGGTCGGGAAAGGGGAGGCGCGAACCATCAAATGGCGTCACTGGAATAGCAACATTATCCCGGACAAGAACTTCAACTCCCTCGATAGCGATGTCCGGTCTCTTTCGCAGGATTTCCGCTGCTACACGCCCATCTCCGCATCCGACATCGAGCACAGTCGATTTCTGAGGAATCGCAGAGGAGAGACGGTCGGCCAGAATACGCGTCCGCCTTCCCTCGATTCGCCGTGCATGAAGGTGCTCAATCCACTTCATCTGCGTGAGGTGCCGAGTAGATTTAAAAGAAAGCATGCCATGATGGTTTGTGCGCCGAGAGCGCAGAGGGTGATGCCGGGAACGACGATGCGCATGGTTTTTGCGTAGTCTAGATCGCCGAAGCCGGCGAGCTGCCATCCGCGCAGCGCAACTCCCAACAGAGCGGTGCCAACAAGCGAGAAGAGTAAGCCCAGCATAATGCCTCTTTCGAGCGGAATAAGGCGAAGGCCCGCATCAAGCCGCTTGTCATGCGGCAGAAGCCCCTCGGTAACGGCAAACGCCTTCGCGAGAATCCCGAATTGTATCGACTGGTAGCCGACAAGGATGGTAAGACTCGCAAAGAGCAGCGTGTGCGCATCCGGACGGATACTTCCTATGGTCAGCCGCGGCAATGCGAGGGCGTACCCGAGCATCCCCAGGGCAATGAAGAAAAGTCCCGGCACCAAAAACAGCCACTTCGGACTATAGATCAGAAAAAATCTGAGCGTTCTCCAGCCGTCGTGGAATGTCCTCAGGTGAGGCTTCCGGGTCTTGCGGCCGTCCGGGTGCAGCGTGATCGGCACTTCCGTAATCCGTGCGTTAAAGAGACTGCTCTTGATGACCATTTCCGTCGCAAACTCCATCCCTGTGCATCGCTGATCCAGACGTTCGTAGAGAGATTTTGTAAAACCCCTTAATCCGCAGTAGACGTCATGGATCGGCGCCCTGAACCACCATCTTACCAAAAATGAGAGTCCGGGATTCCCTATCCATCGGTGGAGCCACGGCATCGCTCCGGGCATCACCCTTCCTCCCCCGGAAGGAAGTCTGCATCCGAGAACCAGTTCACTGCCTGCGCGAAGCTTCTCAAGAAAGCGTGGAATTTCGCGGAAGTCGTAACTGTCGTCGGCGTCGCCCATGATGATGAAATGTCCATGCGAACCGGCGATACCTCCTTGTAGGGCCGCTCCGTATCCCTTTTGCGGTACATGCACCACTCGTGCACCTTTTGCCGTTGCGATATCCAATGATCCATCGGTACTCCCGTTATCTGCAACGACGACTTCTCCGGAAATATTATACTCTCTAAACGTGTTCGTGCATTTCTCGATGCAGATCCCGAGAGTCTCCGCCTCATTGAGACAAGGGATCAAGACGGAGATTTCGATGTCCGCCGATTCCGGCGTCCTTTGATGCTCCATAGGTCGATGATACTCAAGAAAAGCTTTCTAGGTACATGTTTTTGGGTCGCGTTGCACCTCGATTGCCGTCAGGTCGCGCACAAATGTTTTCAGGGATGCATCATCGAAACTCAGACTGAGAAGGTAATATTTCCATCCGATGCGAAGATCCGCCAGATCTGTTGTCTTTGTGATCCGGAGCGTGGCAGTGCATGGCGTAAGAGGATAGCCAGCGAGGTGATACCACTCTTTCCAGTGAGGATGAAAGGCCCCGATCTTACTGATGCTTTCAATGTTTTCGTCGGCATACATTCCGATACGTCCTTGCTCACCCCATGCCTTGCGCATCATGCCGCCCCACTCGTAGTAGCGGTAGTGCTCGGTGGTGACCGGCATGCCATCCTCTATAACAAACGTTCCGATAGACTTGAGTTCAGGATGATCCGTGAAGTATGTGATGAGCGAGGAATCTTTCGCCCATCGCGCTTCCCAAAGAGCGTAGTTGGTCCACAGAGCAAGCACACTTCCTGTGTATGCCGTTACCAGGGCACATCTTCTGATGATGATCTGCCACTGTTTTCGGGATGGAATAAGACCTGCAATACCCGTGATCAGGATTCCTACGGGGATAGCCAGCAGCATCCCGTGTCTTGTGGTGTAGCCATGAGCCCGCGGAGCCTTGCCAACGAGGATGTACGGAAGCATTGCAAGGATAAGCAGCAGCATCCCATACCCAAGAAGTAAAAATATCCTGCGATGGTCAGCCGATACATTACTTTTCGTTACTCCCAGAAGACCCGTAAGCGCAGCAGAGATCACGGTACCAAGCCATACCATAGGATGTGATGCGATCATTCTCAAAATTTCCCGCAGCTGCTCCATTAGGCCTTTGCTGATAAAACCGAGTAATGCCGTGCGCCAGACATGCACATCAAAGGTGATGTTGTTATAATACCCGACGCGGGGAAGGAGAGCGGTATCCAGGCACCAGAAGACAATCGGCAGCAGGATGAAATCCGCATGAGATCGTAGGAATTGCACCAGGATATTGCCCAACGGCCTTCCTGCTTCCCATGTTTGCATCAGAACCAAAAGCAAAAATCCGCCGTAAAAGACGAGGAGCGAATGGTGTTGAAAGCTGATGATAAAGAGGATGTGCGCACTGATGCGTGCTGCGATGTGCCGCGTGCCGCGGAGGCGATCTGCTTTGAGTGCTATGAGAGAGCCAGAGAGAAGCAGTGCGATCATGAGCAGGTATACGGATACATTGAAGGCAAATGTCGTTTCCAGAGCGGGGTATACACCTGCGACGATAGCCATCATCATCGACTCTTTGGTACGGCACTTCATCGCACGTGCGATCGAGTACACCAGAAGGGGGATTGCGATGAGTACCAGAAAAGAAAGCACGTTGTGCGCGGTTTCAGGCGAGCTTCCTACACTTCCAATCCACCAGTGCAGGTAGGCAAACCCGGGAAGACCCAGTTCCTTCCAGAGCGTGAAGTGTCCGGCGAAATCTCCATCAATTACAAATTGCCTGAGCACCCAATCATCCCAGTAGATACCTTGCATCAGTAGAATGGGTACATGTGCGATTGCAACAGTAAGCACAATGCCTATCCAGATACTGCCTCTGCAAAGTGCGGTTCGTACGGTCATGCCCATAGCCTACGGGAAGAGATTCCCATGCCAAAATCTGTTTAGTTTTTTCCGTGTTGCGTCTAGAGTCTTTCGGTGCGTAAGCATCCGGATTCCACGATCGGCGGCATCTTCTACATTCTAAAGGGGATCTCCATCCATCCTGCCTATCTTCTGATCCCGATCATTCTTGGCATGGCGTCAGCTGCTTCGGAGGGCATAAGCATCGGCCTGCTTTCTCAGCTCTTGCAAGGATTTCTCATCAAAGATTTCAGCTTTATCCAAGGCGTCCCGATGATTGGACCTACCCTTGCGAAGATGGCCGCATTGCTTGGAAGCAGTAGTGACAAGAATCTCTTTGCCATTCTTCTTAGCATCTTCGTTGTTGCAACAGTTCTGAAAAATATTCTGCGCTACTCCTCGCAGATCAGCATGTCGTACTTTGCGGAGCGCGCTATGCACCACCTGCGCAAGACGGTGTTTGCCAAGTATCTGAGCTTCGGCAAGCTCTATTTCGACCGCACGAGTATCGGCCACCACGCAACTGTTCTTTCCGATTGTATTTCTATGGGCCTGAGTCCTCTTGTGAATTTCCCAAAGTACATGAATGCATTTTTCTCGTTTGTCGTATATCTCGGCATCATGTTCTTCATCTCTTGGGAATTAACGCTCTTTGCGGTCCCCTTTTTCGCAATTCTTCATATTTGTGTGAGTCATATGATCCGGCGCATTCGACATTCTTCAGTACTGGTCACAGAGCGCGGCATGCTTCTTGGTAAAAAGTCTGTTGAGGTGCTTTCCATCCTTCCTCTTGTAAAAGCGTATGGCACAGAAGTTGATGAGCGCAAAAGTTACAGCAAGGTCAGTGATGAGAAGGCGCACATCGACTTCCGTTCAATGTGTGTACAGCAGATGATCCTGCCCCTACAGGAGTTTCTGACGCTGCTTGCTGCTGCCATACTCTTTGCCTTTATGATGTATTTACTAGTGCAGGATAAGAATTTGACAAGCTCTCTTTTTATGATTTATTTCTACATTATTGTTAATGCCTCGAGTAAATTCGGCACGCTCACGGGCTTCCGCGGTTCGCTGGCCAGGGCGAGTGGAGCGCTTCACGAAATTCTGAAAGTGTTTGATCCTTCAGACAAGGAGTTCATACCTGATGGCTCTAGGAAGTTCGATGGTCTGAAGAAGGAAATTGAATTCCGACATTTAACTTTTTCCTATAGCAAAGATCGTAGGATCCTCGATGATATTTCTTTTTCCATTGAGCGTGGAAAGATGACTGCGATTGTAGGTCCTACAGGCTCTGGAAAAACTACACTTATTCATCTTCTGATGCGTCTGTACGATTGCCCTTCTGAGTCGATCTTTATTGATGGTGTTGATATTCGGGAATTTGGCATTCATTCCTTGCTTCAGCACGTTGCTCTCGTGAGTCAGGATTCATTTCTCATTCATGACACGCTGCGCAATAATATTACGTATGGTCTTACAGACATATCTGATCAGGAAGTTGCTGATGCTGTGAAGCGTTCCCGTCTGGATATGTTTGTGAAGGATTTGCCGCAGGGAGTGGATACGCTTATAGGGGACAGGGGTGTGAAGCTTTCGGGCGGTGAAAAACAGCGTGTTTCCATAGCACGTGCCCTTTTGAAAAAGTCTGAGATCCTCATTCTTGATGAGGCTACAAGCTCACTCGATTCTGCGACAGAGCGACTTATCCAGGAGGCTATCGACGAGGCGGTACGAGGACGTACATCCATTGTCATCGCTCATCGTCTGTCTACGATTCAGCATGCGGATGCCATTGTGGTCATCGACAATGGACGTGTAGCGGAACAGGGTACGCTGCAGCAGCTTCTGGTTCACAAGGGCACGTTCCATCATCTCTGGGAGCAGCAGAAATTCCACTGAGTCCTACAAGCTATTCCTTGGATGAATGGCATAATTCATCGTTCTCTTTATCTAAGGTTGCTACTATCGTTCCATGCAAGATTCCTCCAAAATCTCTCTACTGCGTCGATGGTATAGAGTTATGTATCCCTTGTTGCATACAATATGGGAGTACGGAGTTTTGCCGATTGCATTTTTTGGCCTTTGCATCGAGTATCCTATTTTGGTTATTCGTCATATTCGCACAGTAAAGAAAGCAACATATATTTACCCTCTATTTTTTGGGAGCTTTGGCCATCAGGGGGTTGATTTGCACATGCTTGCCATGAGATTTCGCAACAAGAATTTACTTGTACTCTTAAGTGATTATGGCAATTACAATCCGTATATTATCGATTCTTTTGCACCGTATGTTGCAGTCCGCATATTGCGCCATTCTCATTTTGCAGCGTGCACGTGGAAGCGTGTTTTTACCGCAGAGCGGTTACGTACAATCAAGCGTGTATTGTTACACATTATCTGTGCAGTGACAGGGTCACATGCAGTTGTTCTAGAGGAATTTTGTTCTCAACGCGGTGAGCAAGTGACAGGTTCATACATTAATGAATACATTAGCCTACTCCAGCAGCATTCAGATATACATATATCACCCCCAACTGCTGCAGTAGAGCAATTTTGGTCAGCATTGGAAATTCTATCCCCAGGGGCTTCCCATCGCTGGTTTGTATCTCTTTATCTGCGACGTAAGCGGGGGAAATATCCAGATGTACGTGATACGTCACCACTCCCATATCGGGCTTCCATTGAGCGAATTCTGGCAGATGGAGGACTAGTTCTTATTGGTGGTGATTATGATCCTCATGTGCTTTTTCCAGATCTAAGAGGAGTATTTGGTTACAAGGATCTTCCCTGTTCTCGGGAAATTGCGGATGTAGGTATGCTCTCTCAGTGCCAGTTTTTCATTGGCGGACATAGTGGCCCATTAGTTATTGCCACTGCATTCAATGTTCCTGCACTTATTTCCAATAATGCGTTTTTTTATTTATCAGGTTATCGTGAAAACCAACGCGTTCTTTGGAAAAAACTTCGTAGAATGAGCAGTAGGCAAATACTTTCCACACAGGAAACATTCACATTGCCCATTGTTGCGTTCATTGAAAATGAGCCGTTTAAGGCTGCTGGCTTGCAGCACGTTGACAATACAGAACAGGAAATTCTTGCTGCAACCAACGAGATGCTTTTGTTGGTAAATGGGAGTCTTACCTATACCTCTGAGGATGATGTACTCGAGCAGAAATTTCGTCATCTTCTACCACCTAATGCCGTAGCAGCATTGTCTCCATGTAAGCCGGTTCGTTCCTATATTCAAGGACTTCATCTTTCATAATACATTGGATGCAAGCAGCATTCCCACGTATCCTGTCTGCCTATGACTATTAAACGGATCAATCTTCAGCCAAAGGATTCCGGTTTGAAATTCACTACAAATTGGGTTGGAAGGCATATCCCAACTTGGCGTAAATATCTAAAACCATTGTATGGAAAAAAGAATCTTCAATTTCTTGAAATTGGTAGCTGGGAAGGAAGAAGTGCCTGTTGGTTTTTGCAAAATATTCTCACACATCCCACCTCATCTATTACATGTATTGATACATTTTCTGGCAGCCTCGATGAATTAAGGGCTCATCAACATCTTCGCAAGGCGATTCCTACAGTTGAGCAACATTTTGATCATAACATCCGCTTTCTAGGCGCAAGCAAGCGTGTAAGAAAGATTAAGGCAGATTCGCAGAGGGCATTACGCAGTTTGCCCATCAATAGTTTTGATTGTATGTATATTGATGGATCCCATCTTGCCGCTGATGTGCTGACCGATGCGGTACTTTCTTGGGCGTTGCTTAAAACAAAAGGCATCATGATTTTTGATGATTATCGTTGGAAGAGCGTTTTGGCTCCAAGGGATCCCTTTATGAGTCCGAAGCTTGGAATCGATACATTTCGGAAAATATATTGTAGGCAAATGAAGGTTCTTTCGATCGGGACGCAGCTTATTGTGCAAAAATTAGTGTAGCTTACAGAATGGTGCGAACCCGAAATTTCGGGAAATAGTTTCTTTTATTTTGATATTACGCTCATATATTGCCATGCATGCGATTGTCACCGGCGGTGCCGGCTTCATCGGGTCTCATCTTACTGAGCAGTTGCTTGCAGCTGGTCACAGCGTCACGGTGATCGACAATTACTCGACGGGAAGACCGGAAAATCTTGCGCATCTCATAAACAATGATCGATTGAAAGTGGTGAAGGCGGACGTATGTGACAGTGCAACCATTGCGCCGGAGTTCACCGGAGTTGATGCAGTTTTTCATCTTGCAGCGCTCGCCGATATCGTCCCGAGCATTGAAAATCCCGAGGCCTACTTCAGGAGCAACGTCGCTGGGACATTTTCTGTGCTCCAGGCATCCGTCATTGCGGGAGTGAAGCGTTTTGTGTATGCTGCCTCCTCTTCTTGTTACGGGATACCCGATCATTACCCCACACCTGAGAACACGGACATTCGTCCGCAGTATCCATATGCTCTTACCAAGCGCCTTGGAGAGGAGCTGGTGCTACACTGGGGTCAAGTCTACAAGCTCCCCGTTGTCAGTCTGCGTCTCTTCAATGTATACGGACCACGGAGCCGCACGTCCGGAACGTATGGTGCCGTCTTCGGCGTCTTTCTTGCACAGAAAATTGCAGGGAAGCCGTTTACCGTGGTGGGGGATGGCACTCAGATGAGAGATTTCACTTTTGTTACCGATGTCGCGAATGCATTTATACAAGCGGCAATGTCATCTGTAGCCCAGGAGGCGATGAACGTCGGTACGGGAGGCCCCCAGAGTGTCAACCGCCTTGTTGAGTTACTTGGAGGAGAGGTGACCTATATTCCGAAGCGCCCCGGAGAGCCCGACTGTACACATGCGGACACACAAAAGATTCACAGGATTCTCGGTTGGAGTCCTGCAGTGTCCTTTGAGCAGGGAGTTCAGGAAATGCTCAAGAATATAACGTACTGGAAGGATGCTCCGGTGTGGACGCCTGCATCCATCGCCAAAGCGACGGAAGGTTGGTTTACCTATCTCGGCCGATAACCTTGATTTGGAGGTACAAATCTCTGTTTTCCATTCAATCAAAGGGGATTTTTCTCTATTCTTTGCCTCATGGAGGCTAAAAAGGATCCGCCGGCCAAGGTACTCAGCCTCGAGGAGCTCGCCTCTGTTATCGATCAACTGAAAAAGCAGGGGAAAACCGTCGTGCACTGTCATGGCGTTTTTGATCTTCTGCACCCCGGTCACATCCGACATTTTGCTGCAGCAAAGAAAGAGGGGGACGTACTCATCGTCACCATCACGCCGGATCATTTTGTGAACAAAGGGCCGGGAAGGCCGGTGTTTCCGGCAGAGCTGCGTGCCGAGTCTCTTGCGGCACTTGGGGATATAGATTTTGTTGCCATCAACAAGTGGCCCACTGCCGTAGAAGCTATTGGTCTTCTCCAGCCCGATATTTACGTTAAAGATCAGGAGTATCGCGATCCCAAAAAGGACATCACAGGGAAAATCACCGAGGAGTCGGAGGCGGTAAAGCGTGCAGGGGGCCGTATGCACTTTACCGAAGAGCAGACTTTCAGTTCTTCCAGCATCATCAACGAGCATTTGGAGGTGTTTCCGGCTGCAACGAAAAACTACCTGTCAAAATTCCGTTCAGCCCATGCACTTTCAGAGATTCAGCAATTGCTGCACTCATTCTCTGATCTGCATGTTCTTGTTGTGGGGGATGCCATTATCGACGAGTACGTCACGTGTAAGGCCATCGGCATGGCAAGTAAGTCGGTGACGATTAATGCTCGATACCTTGCTGAAGAGGCTTATGCGGGTGGGGCCCTCGCCATCGCCAATCATGTCGCAGGCTTTTGTAAAAATGTTGACCTTCTGACATGCCTTGGAAGTACGGACGACCGCCGTGCATTCATCGAGTCGCATCTCAAGCCCAATGTCAGACCGACATTCATCAAGCGCGACGACGGACCTACGACGGTGAAGCGGCGCTACCTTGATCCGTTCCGCGTGCAGAAGATGTTTGAAGTGACGCACATGGAAGATCGTCCGCTTCCCGCAGATGCTTCGAAGCAGATGCAGCGTCATCTCGATACACTCCTTCAAAAAGCCGACGTAGTGCTCGTTGCAGACTTTGGGCACGGCATGATCGGGCCCGATGCGATCGAGACTCTAGGCAGGAGTAAGGCGTTCCTTGCTCTTAATGTGCAAACCAATAGTGCAAATATGGGCTTCAATCCAGTGACGAAATACTCACGAGCGGATTATGCATGTATCGACGAACGCGAACTGCGCATTGCATACCATGACCGTTTTACGGATGCAGATGATCTCGCTTGTCGCATCCTTTCGGACTTGCATGCTCCCGTTGCAACCATCACGCTCGGACAGCACGGTTCGAAGACGTATACAGGGGGAGAGGGCTGCCCCACACCGGTTTTTTGTACCGAAGTGATCGATACTGTCGGAGCAGGGGATGCATTTTTCTCGCTTGCCTCACTCGCAGCCGCACGTGGCGCATCGACAGATGTTATTGGTTTTCTTGGAAATGCCGCCGGTGCGATTGCCAGCAGGATTCTTGGGAACAAGGAATCCGTTGATCCCATTCCTTTTGCCAAGTTCATTACGACATTACTCAAATAATTCCGATTCCGTTCTCTTCCATGCCTCATCCCGATAAAACATCATTTGCAGCCGCGTATCTTGCCAAAGTATCAGGGGTTATCGGAGCCCTTCCCGTAGCCGATATCACAAAGATGCTTACCATGATTGAGACTGCCATGCAGAAGGGGCAGACCGTGTTTCTTGCGGGAAATGGCGGGTCTGCGGCAACCGCTTCGCACATGGCCAATGATCTTCTGAAGACTGCGGCAAAAAAGCACGGGAAGGCCGTGCGTGTCATAGCTCTCAGTGACAACGTTCCTCTTCTTACAGCGATTGCCAATGATGAAAACTTTACGGAGGTTTTTTCCGGTCAACTCCGTCCCCTGGCCGGTACCGGTGATGTGCTGATCGTGATTTCGGGAAGCGGAAATTCCCCCAACATTCTTCGTGCTCTTGAGACAGCAAAGGATCTCGGCGTTCTCTCGATTGGATTCCTTGGTATGGATGGAGGCAAGGCCAAGGCCATGGTCGACTGCGCCATTGTCGTCCCCTCAGATGATTACGGCCCTATTGAGGACGCACACACCGTACTCAATCATTTGCTGACCGAGTACCTTCGTGATTTGCCATGAGCATGCTGATCACCATTTGCGCGCGCGGCGGATCGAAGGGTATTCCCGGAAAGAACACCAAGAATCTGCACGGCAAACCACTCATTGCCTACACCATTGCGCAGGCGCAGGCATTTGCTGCAAAGCACGATGCAGACATAGCTCTCTCCACGGATGATCTGGAAATCCGTTCCATTGCGGATCGGTGCGGACTGCATACGGACTACCTGCGTCCTGCCGAGCTTGCGACGGATAGCGCCGGCAAAGAAGCGGCCATGCGGCATGCGCTGCAAAACGAAGAACAGCGCAGGGGAAAGCGTTACGATATACTCCTCGATCTTGATGTCACTTCGCCTTTGCGCACTCAGCAGGATTTGCAAGAGGCTCTTGTTATCCTTGAAGCTGATCCTCACGCCTTGAATATTTTTTCCGTAAATCCCGCACACCGCAATCCTTACTTCAATATGGTGGAGCAGGCTGCGGACGGGTATTACCGTCTCTCCAAGATCCCTGCGCAGCCGATCCTCTCCCGCCAGACAGCCCCGAAGGTCTACGATCTCAATGCGTCGTTTTACTTCTTTCGCAGAGCCTTTTTCGATTCGGGGTGCAAAACTCCGTTTTCCGATCGCGCTCTCATTTACGTGATGCCGCACATTTGCTTCGATCTTGATGAGCCGGAGGATTTTCTGTTTCTTGAGTACCTGATGGACAAACAACTTCTCGGATTTGCACTGTAATTCCTTATGAACATTCTCATTCTGGGGCTCGGGTCCATCGGACGCCGCCACGCACGTACGATCCGGTCTATGGATCCAAAGGCATGTCTATACGCTTTGCGGTCAGGCGAAGGCGCTCCTGATGCGGGTGTGACTGATATACATTCCATAAAAGACGCCCCGCACCCTCTCGATCTTGCGATCGTGGCGACTCCCACACACCTGCATGCGGCGTCAGTGCAGCAGGTTGCTGTGCTCAACCCTTTTCTCTTTCTTGAAAAGCCCTTAGCTCTCAGCTTGCAGGATGCATCAATCATCATACAAACGGTCGCCAATGCAGGTATGCGAAGCTACATTGGTTGCCATTTACGCTTTCACCCCTGTCTGCAGTGGGTGCGTGCATCACTCCAAAAATCCCCCCAAAAAATCCAAAGCGTGCATGCAACCTGCAAGTCATGGCTTCCCGATTGGCAACCGGGGCGTGACTACCGCAAGAGCTTCCGCTCCGATCCTTCAAAGAGTGGGGGAGTCCATTTGGAGCTCATCCATGAACTCGATTACCTCATGTGGATCTTTGGTGCACCTTCAGATGCAAAGGCAACCTTGAAACAGGTGCCGGAGCTCGGCATCGCCGTTCCGGCAGTCGCGCACTACGAACTCCGTTACCTGTCCTTCGGTGCTACGATCGATCTCTCCTACGCTTCCCACACAAAGCAGCGAACACTGGAGATCATCTTTGATGACACTCAATGGATCCTTGATCTCCTTGCATTCACCATTTGTGACGGAAGCGGAAACATACTTTTTACATCCAAAAGCACTATTGATGATGTCTACAAAGCCCAGATGCAGCATGTGCTTGATTGTGCCACGAAAGGAGTGGAGTCACAGCACCCTGTGCAGGAGGCATTGGAGACGCTAAGAATAGCGTTGGTATGATGTAATTTGTCATATGAAGCTGTTTTATGGATGTTTGACAAAAATCAGATATTAACTATAATTAGTATATATGACCGCACTTGATAAACTACAGGAGGGCGATTCTCATGAACACGGCAATGAAGCAAGCGAGAGATTAACCATGTTACGCGGTGGTATTGCCGGTGTTGTCCGAGAAGTAACTTCGGATGCCGAGCAGGCACCGAAGCTATCGTACAGAGACCGTATGAAGGCTCACATGAATGAAGTACGTGCGGCTTACAATGTACTCTCTGAAGCGGACCGTGCGACGGAAGGCCTGAAGCTCTTTGATGAGCTTTTTGAGTATTTTCTTACACAGGAAAAGCAGGCTGAAGGGCCGGATGTTTTCACATTGAAGGATTTTCACAATGCCATTGTCCGAGACTTCGATCATCCGGAATTTCATCAGGCGCTCATGGCACATTTTATGGGGCGGGAAATCAAGGAAGGAGTACCCGATGGAGAAGGTTACCGTTCTCTCTCTATGAAAGCTCGCGAGTTTGACGCAAACGGTGTTCGCAGAAGGGGATTCAATATAGCTGAAAAAGGTCAGAAAGATGAAGGTATGGAAATGGTTTCGCAGGCACGAGCAACCTTTGGTGAAGTGTTGCATTTCTGGGAGCATATAGATGATTTGCAATCCCAAGCACGTGTTTTGTATGAGCTCGCACACATCGCCGAGCAAACCCAGGATTATCGTAGTGCTGCAGACGTGCAGACAAAATCCGCCATTGTTGCTACGGAAGGAGAAGATCTCGTTGGTGCGCTTATTGCCACCATCAAGGAATGTGAAGCCTTATTCAGGGGAGACCTAGAGCAGACCGACGTTTTGATCGGGCGCTTGCAATTCTATGCGGAGATGATGAGGGATTTTGCGGCGCAAGGGCACACAACTGCTTCGCAATGGGTGGGGAACGCCCATGCGCACCTTGCTGAGGTGCAGGAAGCAGCGGGAAAGATCGATGAAGCTATTAAATCATGGGGAGTCGTCGCTGCAGATACAGAAGTTCAAGATGCTACTTCTTTACGCCAGCTTAAAGATCGTGCACCCAGAGAGATCAGCCGTCTTACAAAACACTAGACTAAGCCACTTGGTGTCTTAGCTTCCACTTTCTGCTGGGTAGATGTTCCCAAATGTGCGGATCACGGAAACTGTCGACGGTTTTTGTAAACTCATCTTCAGTGACCCCGATGTAATCGAGGAATTCTTTAAAGTATCGTGTGGGAAACTCCCCATCGAAGCGTCGCACAAGAGAAACACCTTCTTCCCGCGTAATTTCGCCGTGGCGGATCTCCTGGGCGGCATCCTGTGTTGCGCGGCCATAACCGAACTTGATGAATGTTGAGTAGTAGAAGAAATCGTCCGTGCGGTCATCGAGACTGTTGTACTTGCTGTAGGTACCTGGTGTGCGCTCCGGAGCAGCTTCAAATCCGCAGTGCTCTGCAGCGTGGTAGTACGCACCCTGCGGGTGCCAGTTGAGGTAGTACCCGAGATAGTGGAACTCCACGCCAAGCTTCTCAATTGCCGAAGGCTCGGCCGGGAAGTACGGATCCAGATCTCCCAACTCGATTCCCTGTTTCAGATACTCTGCGACAGCAGTGCCTCCAAGGTAGATTTCGTCGAGGTTCTTTCCGGTGATGTAGTCGAGACGGAATCCTTCATTCTCTTTCGTATCCGGCGCGAACTTACTCTGGTTGAGACCGACATTTGCCCCGTACTCTCCCGGATTTTCGCCGTAGAACATCAGCGGGATACCGAATTTGACAGCCATTTTCACCGCAAACGTCTTCTGACCGATGATGAAGGGTTGGAACGGATGGAGGAGATTTAAAAAAGCGTTTCGGGTAAGCATCCGGTGTACTTTGCCGTTTGGGGTGAAGAGATAGTTATCGAATCCTCCGCGGTGGATCCAGCTCTGGAAGTTTCTCCACCCGATGTCCGTGTACATATGCGGCGCCCACGTCACTGTGAGCGGATGCATGTCGTACTTGTATTTCAGGATGTGCGATGCGTACGAACCATCCTTCCCGCCGCTTCCGGGGACCAGGCAATCGTAGTGGCCGTCTTTGCTTCGGAACTTTCCCAGGAGTTCGTAGAGCTCTTCTTCCCGCTTCTTCCAGTCGATTGTTCCGTCAAACTTTGCTTTGCAGAAGTTGCAGGCTGCACAGACGCCATGTTCATCAAATTGGATGTAGGAGTGTTTGCGGCGTTCGTGATGGTGATACTCGTTGCACGAAGAGGGGCGCGTGTTGGGCATCACGCATTTAGTGCAGAACTTCACGGTATCGGGAAGGCCGTAGCGTTGGTCGGATAATTTCGACATAAAATTCTCTTTCAAGCATAGCAGCCCCGTCGCCAGAGTGAGATCAAAAACCGTTCGGAATGCTTACTACGCACCTTTGCGCTCGCACCATACCAGCTGGTCCCTGAGAATTGGCCAGATTTTGCAGGGAACGGGGTTTACCGATGTTGACCATGGTTCTGTGAGTACAACACGTCGGTCGGTCACGGTGAATCCTGCCGGGTTAAAGAGTACATTCAGGTCTTCTCTGGGGTAGCCCCCCGGATAGCGGTCGGCGAGGTCTTCGGTGTAGATGCCTTTGCGTGTGACGCGGCAGAGCTCTGCGGCAAATTTCAGTGCAGAGTCGTCTTCAAGAATCTCAAATACGCCGGAGTTGAGGCTGTAGTCGAAGTGCCGATCGGCATAGGGCAACGGCTTCGTCGCATCTCCTACATGGAATTCCATACTGATGCGCGGGTCGCTGGCCTTACAGTGTTTCTTGGCATTTGCGATACGTGTGGGCCCGAGGTCGATTCCTACAATGGTGAGCTGGTGGCCTTTTCCTGTCTTTTTCCAGGTATTTGCGATGTAGTCTGCAAGTGTTTGAGTGAGATCACCATCGCCGCAACCAAGATCCAGGATGCATTTACAGTCTTCTCCGGCGAAGCTCTCCCAATGAAGCGGGATCTGGTACCACGATTTGCGTAATCGAAGATATTCCCATTTCCCCCTCTCAATGGTGCGGTCTGCCGTAGCGAAGTAGTTTTCAAAGTTTTTGCGGCCGATCCAGTCCGCACGCCTCTTCCAATATTCACGATGCGCCTTTCGGTGGGCAGGTCTGAACCACCGGAGGAGCTCTTTCATGTACGAGTAGTCCTGTACCGACGCAAAGGGATCAGTGGTCATAGGCCATTTCTTCAATATTTCCATGTCGGATATGTCTAATGCCATGAAGGGGGGAGAAGCGAGTCGGCCTATTGTAGAGCCATTGAAACAAAATTCTCAATGATCTTTAGTCCCGCATGTGCACTTTTTTCTGGATGGAACTGACATCCGTAGATGTTTTCTTTGTGCAATACTGATGCAAAAGTGCATCCGCCGTATTCCGTTGTGGCAAGAGTATCCGCAGCATTTGCTGGTTTCATGATGAAGCTGTGCACAAAATAGACCATAGAATCTTTCGTCAGACCCTGAAGAATATGAGGGGTTGATGCTTGTTCCATCTTCTGAAGCGTGTTCCATCCGATATGCGGTGTTTTGTAGCCTGCAGCAAGAACGGGAAAATGTTCGACTATTCCCGGGAAGATTCCCAATCCTTCATGCTCTCCGTATTCGAATCCCTTGGAAAGAAGCATCTGTGCTCCGAGACAAATGCCCAGAACCGGTTTTTTTGATGCTGCAAAATTGCGGATGGTTCCTATGAGATTACGCGTGCGCAATCCTTCCATACCTGCAGCAAACGCGCCGACGCCGGGGAGAACGATGGCTCCCGCAGCGGATATTTCTGCCGGAGAATCGGTGAGAATAACATCGTCATGAAAGTGCCGCAGTGCCTTGAGTGCGCTGTGGATATTGCCTACGCCGTAGTTGATGACAGCGATGGTCATATGGCGGTGGGGCGGATAGGGATGCCGGCTTTTGCGAGATCGTTCTTCAGTGAGCCAATCGTCGTTTCATCGTAATGGAGTACGGTTGCCAGCCCAACGGCATCGGCGTGGCTACCGTTGATTGCAGCAATCAGGGAATTTCCGTCGCGCGCACCGCCGTTCACAATAATGGGAACATCGGCAATCGGTGCTATGGCCGCGATCAGCTCTTCGTCATATCCCTTGCGTGTACCTTCATGATCGACCGAAGTAAGCAGAATTTCCCCGATGCCATAGGACAATGCTTCTTTCACCCATTCCATGATATCTCTTCCTGAATGTTCGCGGCCTCCATCCGTATACACTTCCCATCCCTGTCTTTGCGTTCCGTCCGCGAAATGCCAGCGTTTGGCCTCGATAGAAAGCACCAGACATTGTGCGCCAAAGTGATGTGCCGCTTCTCGCAAAAATTCCGGATGCTTCACTGCATAGGAGTTTATGGCGACCTTATCGGCCCCTGCCTCCAGACATTCCTGAATATCATTGAGCGAGGAAATGCCGCCTCCGACAGTCAGAGGGATGAAGAGCTGCTCCGCGACGCTGCGCACAAGGTCAGTATCAATTTTGCGGCGGTAGAGACTGGCGACGATATCCATATACAAGAGTTCGTCCGCACCTTGTTCAAAATACTTCCGGGCGAGATCCGGGGGGGTACCGATGACCCGCAGACCTTCCATATGGATCCCTTTTACAACATTGGGTCCTTTGACATCGAGCCGGGGAATGATGCGGATGGTGCGCATATGATCTGCAACTCGGCACGATTCTACACATTTTCCGTTATTCCCGGCTCTTTTGAAGGCGTATATTTCCTTCGTCTATGATGCATCTTCAGGATTGTCTTCAGCGGGGGAATGTCTACGTGATCGCCGAGGCGGGAGTAAACCACAATGGAGATAGTGCTGTTGCCAGCAAGCTTATTGATGCCGCAGCGGCTTGCGGGGTCGACGCGGTGAAGTTTCAACTTTTTGATCCCACGGAACTTGCGTCGGTACATGCTCCAAAGGCCGAGTATCAGAAACAGGGAAGTACTGGAGGCAGTCAGGTGGAGATGTTGCAGTCTCTGACTTTACCCAAAGAGGCATACATCACTCTTGCAAAGCGTGCGGGGTTACAGGGTATCGATTTCATCGTTACTCCTTTCGATGCCGCTTCTGCACGATTTCTCGTTGAGATTGGCATCGATGCCCTGAAGATTCCTTCAGGGGAGATCACCAATCTTCCTTTTCTGGAGTCTGTCGCTGCACTGCAAAAATTCACCATTATTTCCACGGGCATGTCGATCTTGGAGGAAGTGGAATCTGCAGTTCGGCCGTTCAAATCTGCAAACACCCCGTATGCACTCCTACATTGCGTCAGCAGTTACCCGGCACCATTCGAGCAAATCAACCTCCGTGCCATAGAACTTCTGCGTACACACTTCTCCGTTCCTGTCGGGTACTCAGATCATACGGAAGGAACCGCAGTCGCTCTTGCAGCGGCTGCACTCGGTGCCGGCATTATCGAAAAACATTTTACCCTCGATCGCACGCTTCCCGGTCCTGACCATGCAGCGTCATTGGAACCCGAAGAGCTTGCCCGCATGGTACGTGATATTCGTATCGTCGAGCGTGCACTCGGAAAGAGAGAAAAGCGTTGCCAGCCGTGCGAAGAAAATGTCCGCGATGTCGCACGCAGGAGCCTGATTCTTTCCCGTTCGCTTAAAGCAGGGCAGTCTATCGCCAGGGAGGACATCATCATCCAGAGGCCCGGCACAGGCATTACCCCTTCTGCTCTTTCTTCTGTTATTGGTAAAATCCTGAAGAGGGATCTTCAGGCGGGTGTCATTCTCCAGCATACTGACTTCCAATGAAGCGCATCATTGCAGTCACCGGCACCCGCGCGGATTATGGCATTTACCGTCCTGTTTTTCAGGCAATTGCACAGTCGAAGCAGCTTTCTCTTGAGCTTTTGGTAACAGGAATGCACCTGCTTCCCGAGTTTGGAAGCACCATCGGGGAGATCCGAGAAGATGGTTTTACCATAGCCGCTGAAGTGCCGACAATGACCACGGAAGATACTCCCGGGTCTATGGCTGAGTATGTGGGAAACACAACTGTGGCCTTCGCCAAATTCCTAGCAAAGAAAAAACCGGATATCATTTTTGTCCTTGGAGACAGAGGGGAGCAGCTGGCCGGTGCCATTGCAGCGATGGAACTTCGGATTCCTATCCTGCATCTTCATGGCGGTGAGCAGACCGGTTCCGTCGATGATCCTGTACGCCATGCCATCACCATGATGGCAAGCGTGCACTGTACGACCGCAGAGCAGCACAGCGCCAATGTCTTGCGAATGCGATCAGAGAGCAGGTCGGTGCACACCGTAGGCGCGCCTGCGCTTGATGTGGTGCGTACCCTAAAGCCAATCGATCATGAAACATTGATGAGGAGTGCCGGGTTCGATCCGAAGCTTCCCATTCTTATTTTTCTCCAGCATCCCGACACGCTCGATACAAAGACTCCGAAGGAACAGATCGCTCCAGGACTTAGCACTCTACAGGGGTACTCGGGCAATATCCTGCTCATCGGGAGCAATGCTGATGCCGGTGGCATGCATTTCAATGCCGAGCTTCAGGCATTTGCAAACAAGCGCCGGAATACCGCTTTCAGGATCTCCGTTCCTCATAGGGAATTTTTGTCCTGGCAGCGCATAGCCGCGGTACTTGTAGGCAATAGCAGCAGCGGGATTATCGAAGCGGCCTCGGCACACCTTCCCGTTGTAAATATCGGCGATCGTCAAAAGGGAAGATTGCGCTCCGGCAATGTGATTGATGTCCCCTTTGATGTCGATGCTGTGCGCGGCGCTCTTGTGGAAGCGGTGAGTCCGAAGTTCCGTGAACGTGTAAGTGCAGTGCAGAATGCTTACGGTGATGGACATGCTTCCGAAAAGATCGTACGTCTCTTGGAGAATATGTGAGATGCCCTATCGTGACTCTATACGTAGCAGGTGCCTATGGCCGTTATCTTCGATATATGCAGCTTCTTCGATTGTATTTGTGGTTAGTCCCCGCACCCGTCGGTCAATGTCTGATGCAGACATGCGCTCAAGGTCGATACGTCGGACGGCTTCCAGATCTGACTTGCGGTGCGCGGTTCCTTTTCCTCTCTGCTTCACCTTCGGAAGTGCGTGTCGTTTCAGAAGCGGGATTGCACGACGGAAGATTTTCTGCTCTTCTTTCAGTGCGCGTTGGTAGAGCATATGTGCAGTGTCGTCAGGTTTGACTGCAATACGCTTCTGCAGCGCGATTGGCCCTGTATCCAGCCCCTCATCGATCCAGTGAAGTGTTGCTCCGAATGGTGTTCCATCGATAATTGCCCATGACGGAGTATGCCATCCTCTGTTCCACGGCAAATATGCCGGGTGAAGATTGAGTGTTCCGATGCGCGCGAGCTTCAGTGCTGCCTTAGGGATGATCAGTGGGAAGTGAATCGAAAGGATGTAGTCCGCACCAAGTTTTTTCAGTGATTTCAAGTTTTGCGATTCCGCAAATGTTTTTCCGCGAAAACAGGGTGCATCAGGCAACAATTTCTCCATTTCTTTTGTGCACTCAGCATCGGCTCCGTCCGGTACCAGCAATGCAACGGGCTGTATGCCACTGCGTATGAGGGTCGCAAGGCACGTCAGGCCGATCTGGCGGTTGCCTGCAAAGATGATGCTGGGCATAGACGGGCGAGTGGGCATACCGTAGAGTTTTGCGTGTAGTTTGCCCTGTTTCACGTTCCCAAGCTAATGCAAGCCATCCCTCTTTCTTCGCCGGATATAACGGAAGCTGACATAGAAGCAGTTACTCAAGTGCTTCGGTCTTCGGCGCTTTCTCTCGGACCGAAGCTTCCTGAGTTTGAAAAAGCGTTTGCTGCCTACACAGGAGTGAAGCATGCAGTTGCCGTGAGCAGCGGTACGGCAGCGCTCCATTTGTGCGTGCGTGCTCTTGGGATCGGCGAAGGTGATGAAGTGATCACAACGCCGTTCAGTTTCATCGCTTCCAGCAACTGCATTCTTTTTGAAAGGGCAACACCTGTCTTTATCGATATCGATCCCAAAACACTCTGTATTGATCCGGCTAAAGTGGAGAAGGCGGTCACAAAGAAGACCAAAGCCATTCTCGCAGTAGATGTCTTCGGTGATCTTGCGGATTGGGAGGCATTATCTGCGATAGCAAAAAAGCACAGGCTTTCCCTTATCGAAGACAGTTGTGAATCTCTCGGAACAAAACGTGGCAAGCGCATGGCGGGGTCATTTGCCGATTGTGCGACATTTGCGTTCTACCCGAACAAACAGATGACAACGGGGGAGGGGGGGGTGCTTGTTACCGACAGTAGCGAGATCGCGACGCTCGCATGCGCACTGCGAAATCAGGGTCGAAATGTGCAGGGTGGATGGCTGGCTCATGAGCATCTTGGCTACAACTACCGTCTTAGTGACTTGCAGTGTGCACTCGGAATCTCACAACTTCATCGACTCCCGGCATTCATCCGGCATCGTGCTGAAGTTGCACAGATGTATGCAGAGGCGCTCGCCCCTTTCGCGGATGATGTGCAGATTCCCGTGATGCAGAAAGGCAACGATGTCAGCTGGTTTGTATATGTCATTCGCCTTGCAGAGAGATTTTCCCAGCGGCAGCGTGACGCACTTCTAGCCTACCTGCGTTCCCGGGGGGTGGGATGCCAGAACTACTTTCCGCCAATTCATCTGCAACCGTATTACACCAAGACCTTCGGCTATAAGCCCGGGGATTTCCCCGTTACCGAATCTATTGCCGGACGTACGGTTGCTTTGCCATTTCACAACCATCTAACAAAATCCCAAGTGCTTGAGGTGTGCAGTGCGCTTCAGGAGGGTATCCTCTCTTTGACTTCATAAACTCTATGGCCTCATTTTTTGCAGGAAAGAAGATTCTTGTCACGGGCGGGACCGGCTCCATCGGTTCCACTATTGTACGGCAAATTCTCAAGCTCAAGCCGTCGACAGTCCGCATATACTCGAGAGACGAACACAAACAGTTCGAGCTCCAGCAGTCACTGGGACAGTGTCCGGAGCTGCGCTACCTTCTTGGGGATGTGCGAGATCAGTCGCGGCTCGAGCGTGCCATGGAGGGAGTGGATTACGTCTTTCACGCCGCTGCCTATAAGCACGTTCCGTTTTGTGAATACAATTCATTCGAAGCGGTAAAGACGAATGTGCTCGGTACGCAAAATGTCATCGACGCCGCTCTGCGGCAGGATGTTGCCCGGGTATTACTTGTCAGCACAGACAAAGCTGCCAACCCCAATAGCGTGATGGGCGCCACAAAGCTTCTTGCAGAAAAGATGATGACCTCGGCGATGGAGTCCAAAGGGTCACACAGTACGATTTTCGGAAGCGTGCGCTTTGGTAACGTCCTCGGTTCGCGAGGCTCTGTGGTTCCTCTTATTTGCAATCAGGTCCGAAAGGGTGGTCCTGTGACCATCACGGATCCGCTAATGACGCGATTCTTCATGTCCGTCGAGCAGGCAGTCGAACTCACGTTCCATGCCATGCAACAAATGAAAAATGGCGAACTTTTTGTTCTGAAAATGCCTGCTGTACGTCTTGGAGATCTGGTGGATGTTCTCATCGACGAAGTAGCTCCGCGCTATAAAAAAACTCCTGGCTCTGTTAAGCGTCAGACGATCGGTGTACGGCCAGGAGAGAAAATGCACGAACTTCTGATGACAGGTGAGGAGGCTCAGCATGCAACAGAAACGGAAGCGATGTTCATCGTGCAATCACCCCTTTCCACCGAGGGTGCTCCGCGCAAGATTTCCCAGAGAAATCCCTATAGCTCCGAGTTTGTGCCGCTTCTTAAAAAGACGAAGATCAAGGAGATGCTGACTGGAGTACTTGATGCGCATTAGTTTTAGAGTGGGATAGCGCACATTTCGGTACAGCAAAACCTTTTCTGTGATTACACTGTAGCTATGCTCCGTGCACTCTTCGTGCTCCGTACAAAGGCAGCGGTTCTCGAGAATCTTCCCATTGCTGATGCGCTCAGGCAGTCTGGATGGGATTGTGAGTTTCTCATCGATCCGCAGTATGCCGAGCAGCAGGTTCCCCTGATTATTGAGGCGGGTTTTGCAGCATTTCACCCGTCCGGAGCCCGACTTTCTCTATTGGAGCAAACAGGGAAAAAAAATACCGGAGAATCCTCCGAAGAACTGATTGTGAAGAAGCTGCTGAGGATCGGGAATATACGGGAAATGATTTTCATGACGTTGCCTGCAGTTGTGCGTTTCACACTGCATTATCACTCCCGTGTCAGGCGCATGCGGAATTTTTTACAAACCCGCAAGCCAGCAATTGTTCTCCTTTCAGGAGACCGCCAGCTTGGTTGGGAGCTTGCATGCATCAAGGCAGCCAAGGAATACGGCATTGCCACACTCATAACGCCATATGCAATTCAGTTCGCAGAGGGTATCGCAGTATGTCGTGTGCGTCGCAGTGATTACCGCCAGCGGTTTCTTGTTTGTGGCGTCGTGCGGTCTATTGTTGCCAAATTCTTTCCCGATTGGACGTTTGTCTACAGGGGGCAGCGGATGCTTTACTATCCCGTTTCCGAGTCGCTTGCCGCGCACTTTCTTGGCTTGATGCCTAAAAAACCGTGGACTGTAGGAGGAGGGGATGTAGATTTCATGGCAGTCGAAAGTGCGTACGCGCGGAAGATTTTTCTTGAGGATGGCGTATCAGCGGATCACATGGTGGTTACAGGCAAGCCGTGCAATGACAGCATTGCCATTCCTATGGACACCTCACATGTGAAAGCGATGCGCGATTCGCTGGGCGTATTGCACGGTAATGCAATGCTTCTCTGTTCCATTCCTCAGCTTGCAGAGCACAATCTTCTCTCTTGGGATCAGCATTTGCAGGAAGTGGATTTTCTGCTTTCAACCTTTGCGTCACTTGTGCACACATCCGTTGTATTGAGTCTCCATCCCAAAAGCGATCTGCAACGCTATCAGCCGATTGCGGATAAGTATGGCGCGCGAATCGCAACGCAACGTATTTATCTCTTGCAACCGGCGTGTGATGTTTTCGTTGCCGGGGTCAGCAGCACCGTCACGCAGGCTATCGGTATAGGGAAGCCTGCCGTTGTTATTGATTACTTTGGACTGGATGATCGGCATTATTATGACAGCGCCCCTGGTGTTGTTGTGGTCCGTGATCGAGAAAAGCTGCGCCCCGCACTCGAGGCAATACTTTGCGATCAGTCGTACTACGAAAGCTTGCAAAATGCCCAGCGGGAGCAGGGAGTTTCTTGGGCGATGATGGACGGTCAATGCACCAGACGTATGGTTGAAGTGATCGAAAAGATGGCTCGGAGGCTCTGAGACTGCTTTACGAGTGATTTTTCAGCCAATCGGCGAGACTTCGCGCAATAAAAACGTCTGTTGCGGTGCGGGCTTCGGTGGTTCTGCCTCCAATATGCGGGCTGAGAAGTACGTTGGCATATTTTTTGGCGTGCCGGACGAGAGGATCGTTGCTGCAATGTGTCCCGAACTGCACTTCAGCGGCCAGGACATCCGCAGCGTAACCGGCCAACTCCTTTTTCTTTAGCGCAGCAAGCAGTGCTTTCTCATTAACAATTTTGCCGCGTGCAGTGTTGATGATCACTGCTGTCGGTTTCATCTTGCCGATTTCTTTTGCCCCGATCATGCCTTCGGTCTTTTCGTTCAGATGGACATGAATAGAGACGACATCACTGGTATTTAGAAGTTCCCTCAGCGTTCCCTGGCGGCAAACAGACTTTGGGATTTTGCGCTCATCGAGGCCGATCACCTTCATGCCAAATACTTTTCCGTAGCCTGCCACCATTGTTCCCAGTCTTCCGACGCCGATGATGCCAAGTGTTTTGCCTTTGAGTTCATGACCGCGAAAAGGATGACTCTCCCAGCGCCCGGACCGTACGGCATCGGCTGCAGGAACGATGTGTCGCATGAGGGCAAGCAGCAGGCCCCATGTGTGCTCTGCCGTCGAAGGGATTGTTTTGAGGAAACCCGTGGCACCTTTCAGGCTTAAAACGGCGATACCGTGCTTCCGTGCGTATGCCGCATCGATATGATCCGCGCTTGTGGTGGCCGTGGCGACTACACGGAGATTATTTGCTTCCTGCAGTAACTTTTCATCAAAACGCAGGCCGAGCTGAACAACGCATGCGGTGTATTTGTGGATGATTTTTCGGAGCTGATCCTGAGTAGGCATTGCGTAGTCAACTTCACCGAGCGTTTCGAGGATACTTTTCGCTTCAGGGGCGAACTCTTTGCCGATGGTACAGAGGATACGATGGGGCATAAGCATTTATTTGGATAATTTCTTCATCCAGAACTCCGCAAGTTCCAAATCCACCGGTTCGTTGATATCGATGCTTCGTTCCCGGGGCATTACGTATGCCATGGATTTTTTGCCGAACTGATCCCCCTTCAAAATGAGCTCCGTGCGCGTGAGATAGATGGCACAGTTACGCTTGAAGACTTTCTGGGCTTTGCTGCGGGGAGCGGACTGACCTTGCTCTTCCCCGAGGAACGGAAAAATCTGCCCGTCACGGATCACCTTCAGTTTCTGAGGGGCGAAATCCGGGATTTCTTTCATGCTGAAAACAGAGTCGGCATCTGTTTCTCCGGCAATACGGATGCACGCATCAATATCTTCTCCGGTGCGCAGAGGTGATGTGGGCTGGAGCATCATCACATAATCAAAAGACTTCTTTTCCTGTTCGTTCATCCATCGGATTGCGTGTGCAAGGACATCCAGCGCGCGAGCAGAGTCTGTCGACAGATCCGCTGGGCGTAAAAAAGGAGCTTCGGCCCCGTATTGTCTTGCTACTCCGGCAATATCTTCAGTATCTGTGGAAACGATGCAGTGCGTGAGAAGTTTGCTGCCTTTTACCGCTTCGATCGTGTAAGCAATAAGAGGTTTGCCATGTAACGGTGCGAGATTTTTCTGTGGTATCCCCTTGCTGCCGCTGCGGGCGGTGATGATGCCAAGAACGGAAGGCGTTTTTACCATGTGGAATGCAGAATACTGGAAAATATCAGGGTCGAATATCGGGATAACGGGATATCCGGTTATTTTGGCATTTGGATATCCGTATCTTCCCAGTTATAGACCCATCTACCGTTCGTCTTGCTTGCGAACCGGCCACGGTAATAGTCACGATTGAGCAGTTCCACGTGCGTCAAATCACGTGTTTCGGATCCCAAAATTGCTTCCCAGTCGGGGATCTCCTCTTGTGAAATTCGCAGCTGCTGTTTTTGTGGTAGCTGACTGAACTCCTTTAATTCTCTGAGGTGTGTCGGCGTGATCGAGACCGGGCCATCCTTCGTTTTGTCACTTGTGAGGATTGTGAAATGCCTTTCAATGACATTGGCGCCAAGGGCGATAGCTGCCTTTGTCGCCCTGATGCCGTCACGGGCAACGAGTGTATGGTCGGACCATCCAACAGAATCTGTGAATTGTCGTAGCCACTGCATTCTACGGAAGTTACACATCTCCAGTGTATTGGGGTAACTCGTGACACAGTGGAAGAACGTGAATTCCCTCTGGGCATTTTTGAGCAGCAGCGCAGTCTTTAGAATTTCTTCATCAAATGTTGCACCTGATGAGACATATATATGGTCAAAAGATTCAGCAAGATCCGAAATCAAAGGATAGCTTGCACAATCATAACTTGCGACTTTTACGATGCGCTCTGGCCAGCGAAGGGAAGCGACAAATGGGACACGGTTACGGCTGAAGACCGTCGTCATGGGTAGTACATTGTTTCTTTTGCATTCTTCGATAAAAAACTGGTGATCATCTTCGCTCAGATCAAGCTTTTTCAGACGTTCGTATTCCGCTGTGTACGGTCTCTTGATGATGCGAACCGTTCCATCGGGATCTGTTTTTCCTTCATCAAATTCCGGTCGGTGCGACAGATCTTCGGAGAAGATCGTCTGCATCTTTACTATATCCGCACCGTTTTCCGCTGCCGCCGTGATCATTTCGCCAAGGAGCACGCGGTCGCCGCAGTGGTTTTGGCAGAGTTCGACGATTAATTGGGTCATGTAGCTTGGGTTGGATACCGACAGTATCTACTTTCTTTTGTCAGCCAGACAAAAGAAAGTAGGAAAGAAAAGCTCTTTGAGCGCCAGCCCCCCTCCTCCCGGTCCTGTGTCTCGCTGGAAACGTCTCCAAGGATTCGGCGTTTCCAACTCGACTTGCTGAGGCAAAAGCAGGGTCTTCCCCTTCACCCCCCGTGGCGCGCGGGGCCCCTCCGGAGCTTTTGTTTATGACCTGGAGAAACATTCCTCCACCTTTTTTGCAGAAAGTACTGTTCCGTCGAGCGTTCCATATTTTTTCATCAGATCAGTTCGGAGAGTTTTCATTTTCGTTTTCTGTCTTTCTCCTTCTTTCAGTAATTCTTCGAGCGATTGCCCGCGATACACAGTTCCAATTCCCAGAGACTCAATGCACTGATTGTTGAAGTAGATCTCCGGATCGTCTTTTGGATCCCATGGCGCTGCAATGAAGGGGGTTTCTGTCAGGAGTGAAAGCCATACAGAGCTCCAGCCGCTTCTTGCGAAGTGCAGCTTGATCGCCGGATTGCCGATAACATCAGGTAAAGCTTTTTCGGCTTCTCTTAGGGCTCCGGGATTATTGGAGTAGATGGTCATTCCCAACTTCTTTGCATCAGTAAAGAGTCGCTCCAGACCGGGAATGCCTGTAACGGTGACGTAGATTCCTAGAGCAATGGGTTGTCTTGAAGGAGAAGGTTGGGCGATGGTTGGCGGCACCCATTCAGTATTCTGGATGCAGGATTCAACATCACCAGTGAATGAAAATGTGCCTGGATCAGTGAGGAAGCACTTTTTAAATGATTGTTCGATGGATTGAAACTTGGGGATTGCCCGATTGAGGACTTCTTCAGGAATGTCTATCTCCGGATTGTCCTTGGCTTGCGTAAGAATATCACTCTGCCAGCCGAAGGTGAGTGCAAATGATGGTGCAAGTCCGATGCTTACTCGCGGTGAGCGGTGCAATTCCAAAACAATATTGTCACCGTATGTGTTTTTCAAATACTTTTGGATCTCTTTGGATTGGCCATCAACGCTTTCCACCCATCGTTCCAGATATGTTGCATACGATTCTTGTCCGTAGAAAAGCGGCGCAAGAAGCTTGCCATATGCCTTATCGAGAATGACGTCGTGCATGCGAGTGCCCAAAGCCTCTTCCATGATCAATCGCTGTTTATTGCCGTAGACAAGCGGGACAACAATCCGGTTCCTGGATTTTCCCAGTTGTCCCAGAAGATCCGCTACAGCCAGAGCCCATTCTGTTGTTCGCAGATACGGCCCGGTGCCGTAGGCGAAGCTGGTGAGAATGACAGGGGAGCGTGCGGCGCTCATAGCGTTACGTATTGGATACCCTCAATGCTCGCAATTTTCTCCGGAGAATAGAGCCCCCATGGATCAAACAGGAATCCCGGACGTCGCATCGAAGACGCGAGCGCATGGATATCCATTTCGGGAAATTTCGGATGATTGGTAAGCACCAGTACGCAGTCCGCATCTTTAAAGCCCTGTTCGAGAGACGTTACAACATTCGCCTTGAGGGATTGCAGTTCTTTACGATCCGCAAGAGGGTCATATATGCGGATGGATTTGTACTTCTTCTGGAGCTTTTTCAGGATGTCGACCGATGTGGAGAAGCGGATATCCGATGTTTCAGGTTTACCCTTAAAAGCCATTCCAAGAAGAAAGATATTCATTTTTTTACCCTTTTCCTCTGCGCGCGCGAAGCGATCTACCAGAGATGCGACGAAGTCTACCATGCTTTCATTGATCTCGCGCGAGAGCCTGGGAAGTCTTGGCACTACGGATTTTTTTGATGATGCAACGAGCAGCCAAGGATCTTTCACTAGGCACATGCCCCCAACTCCCGGGCTTGGAAGGGGGATCGGGTTTCTGGGGTACCCGTCATTGGCTGCGCGGATCACTTTGCGCGCGGAGATTCCATGTTCTTTGGAGAGTTGCGCGAATTCATTTGCGAAAGCAAAAGAGAGATCGCGGAAGGCATTATTCAGAAGTTTCACCGATTCCGCCTCTTCGAGTGTGTCTACAGCAACAATCGTCGGAGCGAAGATGCGGAAGAATTGTGCTGCAGCTTCAAAACTTTCGCGACTAAAGCCGCCGATGATTTGTGGAAGAGACTTCAGTTCCTCAAGTGCCTTTCCTTCGATTGTCCGTTCTGGAGCGAAGGCAATCAGAAAATCCTCGCCGGCCTTGAGCCCGGATACCTTTTCCAGCATCGGGATCACGACGGATCTCGTTACGCCGATGGGAACCGTGGAGCGCAAAATGATGAGATCATGACGCTTCAGTACCCTGCCGATTTCGTGCGCTGCATCGGCAATGTACGTAGTGATGGCCTTGCCGTCCGGTCCGACGGGAGTGCCTACACAAAGGACGTAGATATCACTTTCATTCTGCGTGAATCTCTCCTTAACAAGGAGTCCCTTGCCGATGTGTTTGTGAAGTAGCGGCTCCAGTCCTTTTTCAAAAAAATGAGGGATTCCTTTCTTGAGCATGCCGAGAGTTTTGCGGTTCACGTCGATGCCCACAACCTGGATGCCAAACTCAGCGAGAGTGAGGGCAAGCGTGAGTCCGACGTATCCAAGCCCCACAACCGCCGCCGTTTTCACATGTACTTCACTGTGGCGCCAAAGTTCGAGAGGGGTGATCACGTCTACTACCTGTCCCTTTTCATCCACTGCGATGACGTGGTGAAACTTGTGCTCTGCAGCCTTGCGCTTTTTTATCTCGCGGTGCAGCTCTCGGAGCATGGTGCCAGCAGAGGGTGTCCAGCGGATGGTAAGCGGGCCTTTCACCATAATGGCTTCAATAGGTGTGCCCAAATCTATTCCTTTTAAGATCGCACGCCGGATGTCTCCGTCTGTGGCGATGCCTTTGAGTACTTTGCCTTCAGCAATGAGTGCGATGCCTCCGGGCGCAGGAGGTGATGCATGGGGTGCCCGTTCAATTTTTTGCATGACAGAACGGATCGACTGCCCGGGCCTTACAAGAAGTGGTCGTACACGAGGGTGCACGGTTCAAGTCTAAAGGCAAAAACAGCAATACTAAAGGTTTCGGACATTCAATTTTCGTTTTTTTCGATGAGGACGTAGGCTCTGTCCATGCATAGGCTGCAGAAGTATTGGCGTTTGCTTTGCAAAGAATATGCCCACCTCTCCGAGTGGGCGGGCTTCCGATTGCGCTTCGGCTTTCTGGCGAAGGCATATGAATCCACGCCTGGCGGCAAACGTGCTCTTTTTGTCAGTCTTACGCACCACCCTGTTTATGCCCTTATTGAAGGCATGCTGCTGTTGGCCTTGCGTATGCGCGGGGTACAGCCTGTTGTGCTTACCTATAGTTCTGCCCGATGGTCGATACTTACTTTTAAGGTTTTTGGTATTCGTAATTTTCTTTTCTTCGATGCCGATCTCCATGCTGTGGCAACTCCGGATGACGACCGGAAATTTGACCAGCTTTTTTCAGGAAAGCCGACCTTTAAGCAGCTTCTGGATTTTTCTCTCGATGGATGCGAAACCGGTGCGCATGCACTCTCGACCGTCGTGCGTAAGCTGCGCACCGGCGGAGGAGAACTTGGAGACAGTAAAACATTGCAAACCATACGGTCTGCATTTCTCGAGTCTCTGCGCGCCAGTCGTGCGGCTGCCAAGCTCTTTGCACGCGAGCGGTTTGATCATGTGCTTTTCCATGAAAAGGGGTACAGCCCCTTCGGCGAGATCTTCGACCAGTCTCTCAAAAATGGCTTTGATACCGTGCAGTACTACTTCGGACAACTCCCGAACTCCATTGTGCTCAAGCGTTACACGATAGCCAATCGTCGTGAGCACCCGTTCTCTCTCTCGTCTGTAACATGGAAGGCAATTTTGCAGGAGCCCTGGAACAAGCTGGAAGAGGATGCGTTCCGCTCCGACCTGAAGCGCAGCTACGAAGAGGGAACGTGGTTTGGCAGGAAGTTCCTGCTCAAGGACAAGAAGCTCAAAGCCCCCGATGAAGTCCGGGCGCAGCTTCATCTGGATACGACAAAAAAGACCGCAGTGATCTACTCCCACATCCTCTGGGATGCCACGTTCTTTTACGGAGAAAATCTCTTCGATGACTATGAGCAGTGGCTCATCGAAACTGTGAAGATCGCCTGTAAAAACTCTGCCGTGAACTGGATCATCAAGTTGCATCCCGACTACGTCTGGAAAATGAAAGATATGCCACCAGGTACTGATCCCCGTGATATTACTGCGCTTAAGGATTCCATCGGCGCCCTTCCCCCACACGTACAGATTGTGATGCCGGATATTGATATCACTACATATTCCTTTTTTGCAGTGACGGATTACTGCATCACTGTGCGCGGAACGATCGGCATAGAAGCCCCATGCTTCGGGATTCCCGTGTTCACTGCGGGTACTGGCCGATACTCAGGATTGGGCTTCACCAATGATTCACAGACTAAAGAGGAGTACCTGGAGAAAATGATGCATATTCAGGATTTCCCTCGACTGACACCTGAGCAGACCAGTCTCGGACTGTGTCATGCGTATACGCTCTTTGAGCGCCGACTGTGGAGGCATACAAGCTTTTCCACTGATCGTACGAAACTCAAAGGCGGTGCCCTCGATCACCATGTGCACATCAATGTGCAGTCCCCCGAAGAATTGCAACATTCTGAGGATCTTCAGAAATTCAGTGAGTGGTTACTTGGCAGCAAGGATGAGGATTTCCTTGTGTGATTATTTCGAGCATTCCCGTACAAACCTGAGGAAATCTTCCAGATCCCCCCACATGCCGTACTTCTCCACCTCACGACTGTGTCCGTAGAGATGGAAAAATTCCTGTTTCGTATTTTTGGCATGGATATACAAAGACTTTGCCAGTGCTACCCAGGACATCATCGCACTGTATGGCGTGCCGATTGAGCGTAACTTTCGATACCGCGAACGTAGTGGTCCTAGTGGGTCGAGAGCTTTCCAGAGTGGATGAAATCGCATGCGCATGGGGAACGGAGCGATTTGCAAACTTACCGGCTGCAGGAAAGGGTCTACCGCTGAAAATGCCAGATCTTCTGTAGTTCGAGCTTCGGTGAAGCCAGCCTCTTTCACTGCATTCTTCACAGCATTGTTTACTGCGCCATAGGGGTAACAAAAAGCTGTGCATGGCTTGCCTGTTTCATCTTCTACCCACTGCTTGCTCTCAGAAATTTCACGCTCCGCATCTGCTGCAGCAATCTCCGTGAGATTTGGGTGCGTCATGCTATGCGCACCAATGCGGTGTCGCCCACTGAGAGATGCTATTTGTTCCCTCGAAAGCATCTGTGCCCCGTGTTGGGCATGAGGGCAGATGTAAAAGGTCCCTTGCAGGCCATAGCGGTCGAGGAGATCTGCTATGCGCAGGTCCAATGTGTAGCCATCATCCCAGGATGTAAGAAAGTGCACGCCTAAAGTGTATGAGTAATTCGTATAGAAGGTATAGATGTAGTGCACTTTTCTCTCTACTCTTTTTGCATGCCCGTTCTCCTTCTTGATCGCGATGGCGTACTTGTTGCCCGCAGAACATATGATTATGAGCCTAAGCATATGGTTCCCTTGCCGGGCAGTATCACTGGGCTTCAGCGTTTTGGTGATGCTGGATATCGTTTCTTTGTGCTTTCCAACCAGTCGGGAGTCGGTCGGGGTTTGCAAACGCAGGAGAGCGTTGTTGCCTGCAATGAAGCATTGAAGGCGGTATTTCAGGAGCATGGAGTTATGATTACAGAATGTTTGTTTTGTCCTCATACAGAAGATATGCACTGCCCTTGCAGAAAGCCTAAAACAGGAATGTGGGAAGAGCTCAGGGCACGCTATGGACTTACCGCCGAAGAGTGCTTGATGGTTGGCGATCGTCCTGCGGATATTGCTTTGGGCAATGCGATTGGGTGTCCGACAGCGTTGATTGGCGTTACAACAGAGGAATGTCCTGAGCAAACGTATAGAGCGTTAGATCTTCTTCATCTGGTAGAGCAGGTATTATCTTGATGATATTAGGCTGTATACTTTGTAAATTTCCTCGGCCATGTGTTGGATATCATGTCGCTTCGCCCATGCCCTACAGTGCTCAGAAGAGATTTTCTTCTTGTCGAGGATCCAGTGAAGCCTCTCTGCAATACCTTGTGCATCTGCGGGGTCTACAGTGTAGCCACTCTCGGCATCTGCTATGGCTTCTGCTGCGCCACTGGAATTCGGTCCGATGACAGGAACTCCCCAGGCGTTTGCTTCGATGTAGACAAGACCAAATCCTTCAAATGTATCCTCAGACGTTAGTGATGGCATGAGAAATACATCGGCATTCGCGTACAGATCATTGAGCGTTTGATCACTCACCCTTCCAGGAAAAGAAACATCATTTTGCATGTTCAATTGAGCAATTAGAGCTTGCAATGCTTCGCCGTAGGAGGAGTGCCCTTTAGCAGATCCTGCAATGGTGAAGTGGAATGGAGCATTGTATATCTCTTTATACAGTGCACATCCACGAACTGCCTCCATCACCCCTTTGGATCCCTTTACCCCACCTACAAACAGAATCTGATGGACTGGATTATCTCCTCTTATTTCTTTTACTGAACGTATGGGAATGCCGTTGCTGATGATCTGCGTTTTTTCGATGAATGCATCATGGAGTGCTTTATCGTTCCTTACTTCCTTTGCTACTGCATCACGTGTGTATGTACTAACGGCAATGCACTTTGGCAAGCACTGGAGCATACGTCTTGCGAGCCATTTTGAAGCCCACCATCGCAGTGGTCGGATGCCATAGTTACCATGGATCGTAAGTACAGATATTTTTTTCAGTCGCTTCGATAGCAGGGAAACTACGAGTGCATACGGCTCGACCGTAAAATGAATGATATCGATTTGATGGTTGTGCGCGGCACGTTCAATTGTTTTCCATACTGAAAAAAGTACAAACGGCCGTGTCATCATTTGGAGTGGCTTAGGTAGTGTTGCTATATCTCCGCCTTGCCCAGAGGGCGTGCATGTAACAACCGTATGCCCTTTTCGTACAAGTTCCTCTAGTAGGTTTTTTGTGTAACGACTCCATCCATACGTGCCGTCTAATCCATCGCAAACAAGCAGAATACGCACAAAGGCACTCTAGCAGTATTTTGCGGGTATGCATTGCAAAGACTGTGAAATTTAACTCTTCAGTGCCCCCTCCGCTCTTCGTCTGTATGATGGATGTATGGGAATCCTTGACCGTATTGGGATTACACGAAAAATGACCAGGCCTCACCTACAGGCATTTTTGCAGAAGTATGCCTCATCACAAAACACGCTGGATATTGGTTGTGGATCACGAGAGTACGCTCAACTTTTTCCACAATGCACAACTCTGGAGATCGCCCCGCGACCAGGCGTTCCTGTAGATATTGTCGGTGATGTACATAACTTGCATATGATTGCAGATTGCACATATGACATTGTACTTTGCACGGAAGTACTTGAGCATTTGCACACCCCTGCTTTGGCAATTTCGGAAATGTATCGCGTCCTGAAGCCCGGAGGACTCCTCCTTCTATCTACGCGCTTTATTTTTCCGTTGCATGATGTCCCCGGAGATTACTTTCGCTTTACCAAGTATGGGCTACGTCATTTGCTGCAGCGGTTTACTATTCTGGAGCTGACTGAGGAGGTGGGTACTGTGCGCACGCTCGCGGTGCTCTTTCAGCGCGTGGGTTTTCAGTGTGAAACGTGGGGCTTACGACCATTGAAGTTGTTGTGGTTTGTGCATGCGTGGATTCTTTATTGGTCTTCATTTCTCATTACCAAGGAATTTGGTGATATCCGTCATAAGCAAGAAGATCACTGTATTCTGGCGTCGGGTTACTATGTGGCAGCACGGAAGCCTTGCGTGGGCATTCTTTGAAAATCCGGACATTTTAAGGACGCCTTCGGTTTCTTCCAGGTCAAAGAGGGGATAAGCTTAGACTTCGTGGCTACCAAGACAGTTCTCATCACCGGCATTACCGGCCAAGATGGCTCATATCTTGCAGAATTGCTTCTGAAAAAAGGGTATGCAGTTCACGGCGTTGTTCGCAGGGCATCCACATTCAATCGCGGTCGCATCGATCATCTTTTTTCCGATATGTGGCATCCGGATGCCAAGATTTACCTGCACTATGGTGATCTTGGCGACAGCAACTCCCTTCTACGGATTCTAAACGAAGTAAAGCCCGACGAAATCTATAACCTTGCTGCGCAAAGCCATGTCGGTGTGAGCTTTGATATGCCAGAATACACGGGGGACATTACAGCACTTGGAACGACGCGGTTACTGGAGGCACTGCGTACCAGTAAGATCCCGGCGAAGTTTTACCAGGCAAGTAGCTCCGAACTGTATGGGAAAACAACCACCCCCATACAGAACGAGGAAACACCATTTTATCCACGTAGTCCTTATGGATGTGCGAAGGCCTATGCGTACTATCTCACAAAAAACTACCGCGAGAGTTATGGTATGTATGCGGTGAATGGCATTCTTTTCAATCACGAATCACCACGCCGAGGAGAAAATTTTGTTACAAGAAAGATAACTCTGAGTCTTGCAAAGATCCTTGCAGGCAAGCAGGAGCGTTTGTATCTTGGCAATCTCGAGGCAAGGCGAGACTGGGGATATGCTCCGGAGTTTGTTGAAGGTATGTGGCTGATGTTGCAGCAGTCAGAGCCCGAGGATTACGTTCTTGCAACGGGTCGCACAGCTTCTGTACGTGAGTTTTTGGAACTGTGCATGAAGCACTTGAATATGTCTTATGAAAGAAGGGGATCAGGAAAGGATGAAGTGTATTTGGATACAAAAACAGGAAAGACAATTGTTTCCTTGGATCCTCTCTATCATCGTCCGGCTGAGGTGGACTTTCTTCTCGGTGATCCCTCAAAAGCGAAGAGAAAATTGGGATGGGAGCCGAAGATTACTCTTGAGGATCTGGCGAAGATTATGCTGGAGGCGGACTGCAAGGATCATTTAACAATCTATTAATCACACAGAGATAAAATTCACAATATAGATCCACAACGCTTTTTTTCCAGGACACCCATTTCATTGTTCGTCCAAAATACACCGAGTGGTGTCGGGCTCCCGAGCCAGGAAGATTCACAATGATGGTATCTTAGTAGTATTCCCCATTTTTCTAACAGATGTACGTTATTGAGATAAGCCATAAATGCTGTTGGGGGAATGGTGAACACACCCCGGCCGGCTTTCAGTATCTGCTCTGCGAGAGGATCATCGTACGTTTCCGTAACCACAACAGAGCCTATGGGCAATGATCCATTGAGTATTCGCACTTGGGACGAAGCTTCTGTCAGATTCCAAGATAGGAAACCAGGAGAGGTGGCTGCTTGAAGTGCCATGAAAAATACACATAAATAAACAATCCATTTGTGGTGTTTGTAATGCTGCACGATATTCCCTGCAATAAGCGCTGCGCAAATCTCTGCAAAGAGTGGGCCTCTACCGAACCAGTCTCCTGATGGAGCACTGGTGAAGGTGAGTAGCAGCCAGCTCGCAAAGATCCCAACGACATATGTTGTTATTTCCGGTTTGATGATGCCTCGGTACGTTAGCCAAGCGAAGAGTGGCGCGAGAATGATGACTGGCGTGAGAATAGGCCCTACATTGATCAGCAAAATGAGTATGCTTGCCAAGGGTTTCCAAAAAGCTTCAGGGAAAATAGTTGTATTGATGACATCGAGTGTTGGTCTGATGAACCACCAGTGCGGTGCTGAAAAGTAGAATGTGGATGCTAAACGGGGAAAGAGGTTTGGAGTTTGTGGTCCAATAATACATACGATGCTTGCAAGGGCACACATGCTCACGCGCAGATGATTTATCATCGGCGCTCTCAACAGATGTGGCAGCCCAATACACACTAAAAGGAGGCCTGCCGCCAGAGCCCATATACTGGGAATGCCAGCGAATGTGAATGCGAGTGCCATGCATATGACAAATACTTTGCCGTCAGTCTGGTTGCCATTTCCTTGGATGTATCTTTGGAGATGCTTGAGACCTAAAATACCAATCATTGTTCCAAACAAGTAGTGCGTTCCTGCATGGAGTGTAGATGGCAGGCTTTGAACCTGTTGGCTTACAAATGCTGCCCCATCCCAAAATTTGGGGATCCAGAGTAGCCCCACAAAAGTGATGAACGCACTGCTCCAGATGAACCATGCTTTGCTGGATTCTTCGTCAGAACAGATTAGCCAAAGAACAGCGTAAGACATTGCGATTGCACCCAGAGTGATGACCAATAGAGGGATAGATGGCAATGACCATCCATTTGTTGCCAGGTACAGCAATGAACCAGTTTCAAAGAGATAGAAAGGATATGCGACAGGAATGCTGTAGTTGAATGGATATGCCGGTTTTAAAAAGTTATTGGCGAGTGCGCTGATAAATAAAATACTGCGCTCTTCATCGTGATGAGATCGGGGGCCTCCAACGAGGTATCCTAACTTTGCGCTTGCAATCGCAATACTAGTGAAGATGGGAATACAAAGTGTTCCCCAGAGACTTCTCCTATAGCGCCATGTATACAACATTCCTCTTCGCACAATCCATGCCCCCCATAGAGCTGCAAGTATTCCTGTAAAAATCGATACAACGTGAATGAGTGTTATCCATCCAGTCAGTCCTAGCCAGGCTGCCAATATTGGCAATATCCCGAATCCTAGTACCATACGATATCCATGATTTCCTCTGAACTCCGGAAGGAAAAGTCTTATTATTATGTGCCCAACAACGTCACATGCGCCAATAAGGAGCATGGTCTGATATCCAAAAAAAGACAATCCTGCGATCCATGCACTCATTCTAGCATCGTAGATCAGAAGAGCATCTGAACCAAATTTTCTATTTCATTATGCAATGAGCTATTCGCATTCTCTTCTGCATTTACTGGAGATGATTCATACTTCTCTTCGATGCGTAGAAGAACAGCAATCATCGGAAGCATAACCGCATTGATTCTCGTTCAATCCCTTTTTCTTGCTGGCTACGCCGTTATTCTCCTACGTACCGAGATTGCCCGTGATCCCGATGCAGTTGCCTCCCGCCAGCTCTCGCCATTTCTGGAATTCGGCCGCACTGTCGATCGTGCGATCAGCTTTTTCCTCCGTGCTCCTCAGCCAAGTCGCACTCTTCCCAAAATGGACATCACCATTGTGCCATCAGATTGGGATCGTCTTCAGGAGAGCCTGCCCAAGGAGGGGGGTATCTATGATCCCGAACACATTCCCTGGGTAGCTGCGAAGCTTTTTTCAGAGGGCCGGGCTTGGGACATCCATCTTCGTATTCTCGGAGAGTTGGAAGCTGACTGGTCGCGCTCAATGCAGTCTCTGGAAATCCGTTTTCCGGAGGGTGATCCGTATCACAGCATTCAACATCTACATCTTCTGCTTCCGGATGCGCATGCATGGCTAAACGATATTCTTCTTATGCACAGGAGCCGGGCACTGGGGTTGGTGCATCCTGATATAGACATGATTCAAGCAAGCATAAACGGGCGAGGTCCGATGGTGTATCTCTCTCAAGAGGTATGGAGCTCTGCGATGGCTCAGCGGCAGGGGAGAGGAGGATCTGCGGTCCTGTATGGCGTCTCGCCAGATGCCGCCGATGCTCTCCCTGCTACAAATGATCCTGCGTACTGGCAACAGGATGGTCCGGCAGATACCCGCGCTCCGGCGGATGCACTAACACTTCTTTTGGAGCTTTCCCGTCCCGGCGCAGACAGTGATCCGGAGTACTTGAGCAAGCTTGGACAGGTGATCGACATCGATCGTCTGGCTGCTTACATCGCTTTGCGACTTTCCATGGGAAATCCCGAGGGGTCAGCGCGCGAATTGCAATTACTCTATCGCAGTGACACAGGACGTTTTGAGCCGGTTGTATGGCATATGGATTTGAGTGATCCACGTTCCATTCTCGCTCCATCCAGCATTCCTTTGATCGATACTGCCGCACGCGTACCTTCTATCCGGAGTAAGGCTCAAACAATTCTGCATGAGATGCGTGCGGATGCCTCAAAGGAGGAGCAGTTCGTATCGCAGCTGTACAAGGATATCGAAGCACCACTCTTTGCTGACAGGTGGAAATTGTCCAGTAATCGTATGGTACGTTCTGCGCTGACTTCCCAAATAGATCTTATTTCACATATCCTCTCAGAAATTTATAACCAGATAGAGTCCGCAGAAGTACTCATCGACCAGCGCGTTATTGCGCAAAGTACAGATCTCCTTCTTGCTCTCGATGTGAGTGCGCGTGGTCCGGTTGCTGCGGAACTCCTTGGCATTCAATTTCCTCCGCGGTTTGGTGAATATGTATCGAAAGGATTGATCCGGCTTCTACGCGATATGGGAGACAGCGTACTTGGCCCCAATGATTTACCTGTTTCCTTCACGGTATCCGGTAGCACTGTATTTCTTAAGGAAGGGCAGGAGCGTTTGCTCTGGCCGGGAAATCCGGCAATCACTCCCGAAGGAAGCCTGCTGCGTCCGCCGCATCGCCGTCATAGATTCTACCTTGTGCGTGATCCCACAGTACCCACACTTACGATCGATGCCCTGCCTCTTCCGGTGATCATCGGTAATGCAATTACTAAGGGGAGCGGTTCCATCCTTGGTGTCGCCCTCATAGACGAGACTGCGTCCTTTGGTTCGCTGGTTCCGCGCATCGATCGCACAACATTCCTGAAGCGCAATCCTGTCTTCAAAGCCCGTGGAGGAAGTGGCATAGTGCTGACGGGAAGTCCTGTGATCAATGGTGTTGTGCTTATTCCTCCAGATATTTCGTTGATCGTGGATGCGGGAACGAGGATGCGCATGGGAAGTGGTGCATCGCTTGTGGCGTTTGGTCCGGTTTCGATGATAGGAAGTATTGATGCGCCTATACGCATCGAGCCCGAACGATCGGGCGGAGCATGGGGAACAGTTGCTATTGTCGATGCACCGGAGCCTAGTGATATCCGGTTTGTTCGAGTAGAAGGCGGCAGAGGCGCCACAGTCGGCTCTCGTGTCTTTCCTGCCTCTCTCGTTTTTGCGGGGAGTCCGGGGAGTATCACACAGGTAGAGATCCGGAATGCCGAGGGGCCGGTAGCTTTGGCTCTTTCTCGTGTATTTGCAGATATCCGTGATACGACGGTTACTGGCAGTTATCACAGTGGTATCAAGATCGAAAGTGCACTTGCGGGTCGTCTAGAAAATGTGACGGTTTCCAGCTCTTCAGGTGCTGCGATAACACTGCTGGGGTCCCCCGTTGTTCTTCGTAATATCATTGTGGATGGTAGTGCTTCGGCGTGTCTCCACATTGCAGATCGTGCAGCACCGCTCATCGAACACTCACGGCTACAGAATTGCGTAGTAGGAATTCAGACGATGAATGGAGGACATGCTATTGCAAAGCATGTGACGCTGGTGGGAAATGGCATCGGATTTTCTGCGCAGGGCGGTGTGCCTGCGTTTGGCGCAGGATCTATCGTTGCAAACGATACGGTGTTCATTGATAACGCTCAGAATATTCTGGAAGGAAGTGGGGGGGTGGTGGCGGTGGAATGATGGTTTTGTAGAGACGAAGCGCAATTGTTTCTTTGTTGTGTCTTCCACCTTTGTCCGGCGACAAAGGTGGAGCCAAAACACCCGGCGCGCCAACACCTCTCCGCCCGGCCCTGGGTCTCGCTGGAAACGCCTACAAGGATTCGGCGCTTCCATCTCAACAGCGCTGCGGCGCAGAGCAGGGCCTTCCTCTTCACCCCCCGTGGCGCGCCACCCCTCCACCTCGCTTACAGTGCCATATATTTTCTTCCTGCCTTTGTTATTGGCTCTCCATCCAACATCGATTTCAGGTCATAGATCAATCCTCCATTCTTCGTCGCGCCGATCAATCCTTCAGTTCCCACTGCTAGATATTCTTTATGTGGAACCAAAAGAACCACAGCGTCATAGGGGCCACTTTCCAGAGTGCCGGATGTCCAGCCATGGCGCTCGATCACTGAGGGCTGCATGTATGGATCGTGCACCATCACGGTGTGACCGTGTTTCGTGAGTGCGGCGATCACATTGCCAGATTTACTGTTACGAGTATCGGGAACATCTTCTTTGAATGTCGTACCAAGGACGAGAATCGATGTGCCCTTCCCTCCGAGTGTCGCGTGAATTTGATCTGCAACGAACTGTGCAACAGCTTCATTGACAGCTCGTCCTGCGGTGATCACCTGCGTATCCATTCCGAGCGTCTTTGCCTTTTCCACAAGGTAGTACGGGTCTACACCGATGCAGTGTCCGCCGACGAGACCTGGAGTGAAGCGCAGGAAGTTCCATTTTGTGGATGCAGCATCCAGGACATCTTTACTGGCGATCCCGAGCTTGCCGCAGAACATCGCGATCTCATTGATGTAGGCGATATTCAGATCGCGCTGTGCATTCTCAATCGCCTTCGCCATCTCCGCTACTTTGATATTCGGAGCCTTGTGGATTCCTGCTTCCACAACAGAGCCGTAAAGAGCGGCAAGTGTCTCCAGTACTTCCGGTGTCTGTCCCGATATCACTTTCACAATCGTCTGCAGTCGGTGCTTTTTATCCCCCGGATTGATGCGTTCTGGACTGTAGCCGAGAAAAAAATCTTTGCCGCAGACCATGCCTGAGGCTTGCTCAAGAATAGGTCCGCAGATTTCTTCCGTGGTTCCTGGCCATACCGTGGACTCGAACACCACAATCGCACCTTTTTTCATATTCTCTCCTACGGCCTTGGAACCTGCGCGCAGGATTGTAATATCGGGTTTATTGGCATCATCTACAGGTGTCGGTAATGCGACAATGATGATGTCGGCTTCAGTCATGCAATTGCCCTCCGATGCGAAGCGTATGGTTACCTCCTGTAACTCTTTTGTGCCGAGTTCTTTGGTGCGGTCGTGCCCTGCGTTGAGCTCACTGATGCGTCCTGCATCAATGTCGTACCCAATTGTTGTATATCCATTCTTCGCAAAACCATGTGCCAGCGGGAGGCCGACGTAGCCGAGTCCTACAATGCAGACGGTCGGGAGAGATTTCACAGCACTCAGTGTACGGGAGTGCGGGAAGGGATGAAAAGGCGGGAGGGTGAGAATCCTCTATGTTTTTTGCGTTTCCGCCTCTTCCTGCCTACAGTTCCCCTATGCGTCATCTTGTCTTTGGTCGTGCCAATAGTCCTCATATTCAGTTCTTCCGCTACTTTATTGTGGGAGGGAGTGCTGCTGTGATGGATCTGGCGTTCTTCACGGTGATGGTGACGATGTTTCATGTGCATTATGCCCTCGCTGCTTTTGTGGGCTACATGCTCGGGCTCGCATGGAACCATTTCCTGAGTGTGGTATGGGTCTTTGATACAAGTAAGCATCAGCGTTCAAAGGAAATCGCCATTGTCTTCGGGATCGCCATTGGTGGTTTACTCTGGACGTGGTTACTTCTTTATCTGATGATTGATCTAGTGGGTATCCACGAAGTGATGGCCAAAATGATCTCGCAGGTGATTGTGCTCGCATGGAACTTTGGGATGCGGAAGGTGTATGTTTTTCATTAACGGCGAAAAGTATGAAGTATTGGGTATGAAGTACTAGGTATGCAAAGCACTGATTTGGGATACTTAATACCTCATACTTCATACATAATGCTCACACATGCCTCCGAAGATTGCCATTATCGCCGGCGCAGGCCCTGCAGGACTCACTGCCGCTTACGAACTTCTGAAAAGAACGGATATTCATCCGATAGTTCTGGAATCCACGCAAGCCATCGGTGGCATCGCGCAGACATTCAACTACAAAGGAAACCGTATCGATATCGGCGGGCATCGGTTTTTCTCGAAAAGCAAACGCGTGATGGATTGGTGGTTCAATATTTTGCCGGTACAGGGGCACCCTGCCGCGGATACTGCGGAAAAAGGACATGAGATCGATTATGCAGCGGAGGTGATTGTGGAGTTTCTCTGTAAGGAATGTGCTTCGGGTAGTGATGCATTGTGTGTGACAAAGCCCGCGCCGGATCCGGAAAAAGAGGATCAGGTGATGCTGCAGCGTCCTCGCTTGAGCCGCATCTACTTCCGCAGAAATTTCTTTCCTTATCCCATTGGCATCACGCTGACGGTTGCCCGGAGACTTGGCATCATAAATACCTGCCTCATCGGTTTTAGCTATATCAAAGCACATCTCTTTCCCCTCAAAGATGAATCTTTTCTCGATGCCTTCTTCGTGAACCGCTTCGGTCGTAGACTCTACGAAACTTTCTTCCGCGATTACACGGAAAAAGTCTGGGGCGTGCCGTGTAGCCAGATTCGTGCGGACTGGGGAGCACAGCGCATCAAGGGTCTTTCTCTCAAGCGAGCAGTGTTTCATGCGATAAAAGATCTACTCACGTCGGATTTTGCGAAGGCTCAGGCAGAGCGAGAAACCAGTTTGATCACGCGGTTCTTCTACCCAAAGTTTGGCCCTGGTCAGATGTGGGAAACGGTTACTGATCAGGTTCGTGCTTGTGGAGGAGAAGTACGGATGGGGAAGAGAGTAGTGGGGCTGAAGTGGAAAGAGGAGAGTGGAAAGAAAAAAGTACAATCTGTCACTATTGAGAACGTTGAAACCGGAGAAACCGAGGAGGTGCTCTGTGATTACTTCTTTTCTACCATGCCTGTGCGGCACCTGATTGGCATGATGCACCCAAAGCCGGATGATCGGGTCTGTGAAGTTGCGGAAGGACTGATCTATCGTGATTTTCTCACAGTCGGATTACTGCTTAAGCAATTGCATGTTCAAGAAAAGGGTAGGAAGCCTGCTCAGGATGTGCCGGATAACTGGATCTACGTCCAAGACGGAGGCGTGCATGTAGGACGCATCCAAATCTTCAATAACTGGAGCCCGTACATGGTTGCAGATCGCAAGAATTCCGTCTGGATTGGTCTCGAATATTTCGTGAACGAAGGAGACAAGCTCTGGGTGATGCCGGACAAAGAATTGATAACGTTAGGCATCGCTGAGATGGAGAAGATCGGCTTTGCGCGCAAGGAAGATATTCTCGATGCATGTGTGCTACGCATGCCGAAGGCCTACCCGGCCTATTTCGGCAGCTATAACCAACTAGATATTGTACGGGATTTTACCGTGCAATTCTCCAATCTCTTTCTCATTGGTCGTAACGGTATGCATCGCTACAACAATCAGGATCACAGCATGCTTACGGCGATGACTGCGGTGGATAACATCGTCGCGGGCATGACCAATCATCAGAATATCTGGGATGTGAACGTAGAGCCCACGTACCACGAGGAGAAGGCGCAGTCGGAGGTGGACAGTGAGGCGAGGAAGCGGGCTGCCTAAGTCTCATTCTCACACCGATTGGCCGTGGTGTTCCATCGGCAACCGATGTTCACTTGGCATCGCATTGCGCGCTCCTCTGCGGGGTAACCAGACATGGTTCCCAGGAACGTACATGTGCCCGTTCTCTGGTGGTCGATGCGGCACATCTGATCTGCTTGATCATATTTACAGAAGAAGTTGCCATGCCTTTCTTCGGTACAGCTGAACGGTTGCCGGAAATGAAATTGGCAAGTATTGGCGTTGAGCACTGTGACGCATTTTGGCTGGATGTTTCCGGCATAATCACGGTCAAATTTTGCATCCCAGCGACAGCGGGTATTGATATTTGCACGCAGCACTTCCGTGCAGTTCACTTGCGTGCGGATTCCTTCGCAGGTGAGTTTTTCTGAGCAGTACCGGCGTCCGAGATACAATTGTCCACTCCGTTCTTTGCCGTATCTGCAGAGATCGTTTCCGGTGCACTGAGTCACACTCGGGATACCGATACAGCGATCCTGATATGTTGCCGAAGCACATGACGATCCGTTCCAGATACAGAGTTTGCCGTCGGGCCCCATGTTGCCGCAGGATTGCTGGTTGCGCTGAGCACATGCAGTCGTGAATTCCTGTAGCCAGATCTGATTCATATCGTCGGTACACCGCGTAGTGGTCGTTGTATTCGGATCCCACCTGCAGGGTCGTTGGTTGGAGGGGATTCTCCTGCCGTTGATACCGGTTTTCGGACATGTATCCTGATTTGCGTATTCACTGCATTGTCGCTTGGGTACGCAACCCAGTGCTGCATCCCATCTTGCGTTGTCTGGTTGTGGCGGGTGTGGAGCAATACCCAGACAGCGTTCACGCGTCATGGTTTCAAACCGGCATGCAGAGTCACAACCATCATTCGAGACAGTATTGCCGTCATCACATTGCTCCACGCCGGTGCGGGCTGAGCCATCGCCACATCGCGCATTGCGGCAGGTGCGCGTGCATGCATCACGAGTGTCGGTATTGCCGTCATCACACTCTTCTCCTGCCTGTAGGAATCCATCGTTGCAGGCAGCGTTTCGGCATTGGGTTGTGCACGCATCAGTATTAACGGTATTGCCGTCATCACACTGCTCCACCCCGCTATAGGCTAGTCCATCTCCGCACCGCGCTCTCTGGCAGGCGATGCAACTGTCGTTGGAAAGCGCATTGCCGTCATCGCAGGCTTCTCCTGTTTGCAATAAGGCATCGCCACATCCGGATACAGCACAGACGTTTCCGAATGCGTCGTAGTCCAGACCCGATCCTCCTGCAAAGAGCTGCAGACGTTCCGTAGTCGTGAGTGTCCGTTTCCAGAGACTGACGGAGTCCACAAATCCTGCAAATTGCCTTCCTTCCGCAGTTCCGATTTTAAACGGTTGATTTGACGCTCCTATGCCGCTGTTCCACGCAGCCGTTGTCGCTGTGCCCCACTGCAGATCCGATCGTCCTGTTTGGATGCCGATCGTTTGTGTCGCGGGATCCATCCATACGGTAATCAGGCTGTAAAGATAGGTTCCATTCATAGGGGTGACCGGCGTGGAAACTTCCATGCGTTGTCTGCCGTTCATTACCGTGAAGATAAAGTGGGTGCTGGTTACCTTCAGATTCCATTGTCCCGGCTTTTCTGCGATGCCACGGAAGGAATTTTGTGCATTGGGCCATAGCGTTGGGTACACCCAGATACTGAAAGTAAAGCCATGCTGCGTCGTATCGTCGACGGAGAGCGATGGAGATTCCGACATCAGACGTTCTCCATTGAAACTTGCCTCCAGCCCGACTGCCTGACCGATTCTCCCTGGGCCCGGGGTGATGCCCGTAGCATCAAAGGTCTCTTCTGTGAGAGGTGAATTTCCGTGACTGTCTGCATGTGTGCGGCTTATCACTTTGTCGAGCCGCCAGTGGCTGACGAGGCGGTTGAGCAAGCATGCCCCTTGCGGCTGTGCAGTACATACGCTCGGCAATCCGCTGCAGGTGAATCCAAATTCCAGTATGCATGCGTTCGAGCATCCATCGCCGCCTGTGAAGTTTCCATCATCACATGTTTCTCCCACATTTAACGTTCGATTCCCGCACATCCGCACGCAAGTGCTGCGTTGTTCGCCGGCGCAGCTGAATCCTGCTTCTACAGCGCACAGTGCAGAGCATCCGTCGCCTGCAACGATATTTTCATCATCACACTGTTCGGAAGGTCGCTTGATACCGTCGCCACATACCGCCGTGCGGCATGCATTCGTACAGGTATCGGTGTTTACAGTATTCCCATCATCACACTGCTCCACGCCCGTTCTGATGAGTGCATCACCGCATATGGCGTTGCGGCAGGTTGCGGTACATGCGTCTGTCGCTGTCGTATTGCCGTCATCACACTGCTCCTCACCTTGCCGGATGCCATTGCCACATACAGGTGTCCGGCAAGTATTGCTGCATCCGTCGGTATCCACTGTGTTGCCGTCATCACACTGCTCGCTGGCCTGCACGATGCCGTCGACACAGGCAGGGGCTCTGCATGTATTGGTACAAGCATCGGTGTTGATCTGATTTCCGTCATCACACTGTTCATTGCTTTGTACTACGCCGTCACCACATCCTGCTGCGAGCGGTTCGCAGGGGTTGCGGATGAAATCAGGGCAACCATCACCACGTATATAGGTTGTGCCGGAGCAATAGCATGCACAATTATTGCCGATCGAACATGTCCACTGACTGCTGCAGCATTTTGCAGAAGTACCCTGGATACATGCGGGGGAATTACCTGTGCAGGACGCATTGGATCTGCATGCATTGGAACATGCATCCGAATTTACCGTATTGCCGTCGTCACATTGTTCCCCATCATCTATGCGGCCATTGCCACAGAGAGATTGGGGCGTACCCAATTCCGTTGACGAGATAAAGTTTGTGAAAGAACCGTCATTGATCAGCCAAATACGCCCTCGAAACGAGAGTGTCTGATGATCGCGCATGGGTGTGGTGCAGGGGGAGGTATGCGATTTGCTCCAACGTTTGCCATCCAGAGATGTATATATTGCTTTGAAGCAGTTGGGCGCTTGTATGGTTGCTTGTGGATCCGGTGCATTACCGATCGCTACCAGGCGCTCTCCGTGGGCAATCATATTTCCCGGATAGAGTGCATATGTCTGTGTCTTGAGGACGCCCGGCAATGTACTTTCTGCAGCTACTCCTCTTCCTCCTGTCGTGGAGCTTTGGACGTAGCGTCCACTAGAGATAGTCCACACTTTCCCAAGGAATACTGCTGGTAGCGTGGAGTAGTTGCTGTCTACCTGCGCCCACTCAGCAGTCGCATTTTCCAGTGAATAGATTCTTGCTCCGGCGATGAAAAGTTTTCCCTGAAACACATATGTTCCACTCTTGTAGAAACCGGAGTTTGCCGGAAATGCTGGGCCTTCGGTCCACGTGATGCCGTCAGCTGAGTAGATGCTCCTGCGGATATTGCAACCAGCTTGTCCTCCGCAGGTCGTGCCTCCCATCACCCAGAGCTTTCCATTCCACTCTATTGCAGAAGCGGCATACACCGCATAAGGAAGCGTTCCTACCTGTGTCCATGTTGTGCCATCGGCGCTGGCAAAGACCTTATTCGAAACGCCAGAGGTCTGTATACCGCCAATAATCCACATTTTTCCAAGCGCAACCGCAGAAGCAAATTCTTTCACTCCTGTTGGCGCTTTTGTTTCCGTTCGCCAGCTGATGGTAGGTGCAGCCGGTGGGTTTTCGTTGCGGCATATACTGTTGCATCCGTCGCCGTCTGCAAGATTTCTATCTTCGCATTCCTCAGCGTCTGCCAGCCGACCGTCTCCGCAGATAATGGTGAATCGACATTCGTTTGTGCATGCATCGGTATTGTCTGCATTCCCGTCATCACACTCTTCGGAATTTTGGCGCGTGCCGTCTCCACATCGTGGAAGTGTCTGGCCCATAACTGAGCTACGTATGATGCCTGCTGATGCAAGTGCGATGATGCCAAGAGCGACCATGCTGGCATTCCGTTTATTGCGAGTATGCATACCGGAGAGGGAAGTGGATGTCTGTCTTTCGTGTGCAGTTTTCCTATAATTATAGCATAGATCTTACAATTTGACCATTCTGTGATTTGGCGGATATCTCCTTACGTCTGAGGAGACAATTTGTCTTTTTTTAAAGCGGAAACTATAGACTGAGCAGATTTCATCGCCGCCCTTGCAGCTGCCTCCCAGTGAGCACACTCCGCAATAGTCAACTTTTTATCGGCAGCGATCCTGAGCATGAGCTCAGCAGCGTTTGTGTGTACTACGGCGTTTTGCTCCATGCTCACTTTACGCATCAGCCTACGCAGTCCTCCCCATATCTCTTCTCCTTTGGAGGCATTGAGCTCTAAGAGCTCAGGCAGCAATCGGGATGCCTGCTCCGGAGATCGCATGTATCCGCCAAGGCGGGACACTCGCTGTATGAAGTTTTCCAATCCGGTATGTGTACCGAGGATGCTTTGCCATCGGCCCTGCAGATTGGGGATTGCGGCCATTGCCATCATACGATTAGGGATCTCGACCTCGAAGTGCCACTCACGATTTTTTCCGCAAAGAGGTCGATGTTCCATTTCCTCAAATGGGTCTTTAGTACCGTGCACCACCGAAGCGAGACGGGCATTCAGTAGTTGTTTGAGAATCCCCAAGTACACACCTCGCTTCGCATCACCATTGCCGTTTGCCTTATCAATTCTTTGTAATAAAGCTTCGAGTGTCGCTGTATATTCGTAGCCCTGCAACTTGTGAGATCGTAGCAACTGGTCAAGATTCATGGCTGTTGTTTCGGCATCTGCAAATGTGGATAGCCATAGATCCGGGTCGATGCCATTTTCCACATAAGCAGTTGTGTCATCTTTGCCGCGGTCAGCGCGTAGTTGCATATCCTCAAGCGAGGGAACTACAGGCGCCCTCTTTTTCCCGTAGATGATGGGAGAATGCATCGTGTGCTCCCCCAGAAAAATTTCCACCGATTGTGGTCTACTAGGCTTAAGCGGCTTCATGTTTATAAAAGCAGTCATTGGGAATCTAGGCGTTAGTGTGGATCTCCATTTTTCAGATGGAGCGAATATCCGACGTATCTCGCGTGGCTTTTTGGATCGCAGACATGGCTTCTGATCATCACCCCGGCTTTTTTGCAGGTCTTGCATTGCCTTCCAGCTGAGGGGATGCGCTTCTACTGAAAATTGTTCTTTGAATTCCTGAAGTTGCTCAATGGATGTCACATGATCCATTGCGTGATAGTCCTCGCTTGCCCCACGAAAGAGGCGATGTGCTTGCACCCGTATTCTCTCGGCAAGATCATCCAAAAAAATTTCTGACGTGCAGATGGCAAGCTCTTGGGATAGGGAAAATAGATTTTTATGATGATGCACAATTTTTTCAACCTGGTTCCCTCCATCATTTTTTCTGCCTTGAGGAGGATTTTGATCATTTCGAAACAGAACTTTTTGTGCATGATCCATTGCCTCTGCTTCTATGTCACGTGTACGTGATAGCTCCCTATGTTTATCGATCCATGGAGCAATAAATCCATGGAGAGCCAGCAGTTGCTCTTCAAAGTAGGACCGTATTCCTCTTCGCCATTCTACTATCCAGGCATGCACAAGGTTGCCTGATGTGTTTGGCGGTTCTTGTGTGGGCAGCTCAGGAAGATCGGGGATCAATTTCCGAAAATCTTCCACAATCGGATTGTTGATCATAAGTAGAGTATTCTATTTTATATTGTATATATGTCAATGATGTGTTTTAAGGCTTATGTATTTGCTTTATACCACTCCACCGCCTTTTTCACACCATCTACAAACGGCGTTTTAGGATCGTAGCCAAAAACCTTCTTCGCCTTCGAAATATCGGCAACGTAGCGGATCACTTCGCCCGTCCGCGATTCTCCAAGTTCGATCTTCGACTGCGATCCTGTAAGCTCGATGATCATCTCCGCAAGTTTGAGAATGGTATTCCCTTCGCCGAAGGCCAGGTTGTACGTGTCATTTTTTACGGCATCGAATTTTTCCAGAGCTTTGATGACACCCGAGACCGCATCGTCGATGTAGGTGAAGTCGAGACACTTGGCCTTGCCGAAGATTTTCAGCGTCTCATTTTTCCGTGCCTGTCGTATGAATAAGGGGACAACACGGATGGAGTCATCGTAGGCACCATACACATTGCTGAAGCGGATGATCACATGATCAATCCCGTAGCAACGCGTATAGGCATGTACAAGCGCTTCTCCGCCGACCTTGCTTGCGGTATAGGGGCTTTCACAATTCTCCACGCGTACGAGATCCTCGGTGAGGTGATCCACCTGAAGATTGCCGTACCCTTCGCGGGAGCCGGCGAAGAATATTTTCTTTGTGCCATTTTGCCGTGCTAATTCCAGAACATTGAACAGTGTTATGAAGTTATCCAGCGCGCGCGGAGGATCCTCGACAAGCTCGTAGACGCGGGCATTTGCACCGAGATGAATGATTACATCAGCTTTCAGCTTGGAGCTTTCAGCCTTCAGCTTTTGTGCATCGCGAAGGTCGATGATGTGCGTAAGTGCATTGACCGCCGGATTCCATTTGTTTGGCACCCAGTCGACGCCAATCACCTCATATCCCTTTTGGAGGAGGGTTTCGCAGAGACGGGTGCCGATAGTGCCGGAGGAACCGGTGACGAGGATGCGCATAAGTGAACGAGTTTATGAGTGTACTCATGTATGAGTATACGATTTACCCTAGTACACTAATACACTAGTACACCAGTACACCACTCTAATGCTCTCTCTTATTCTTCCGACCTACAATGAGGCAGAGAACATCCCCGATCTTCTTCCGAAGATTCGCAGTATTCTCAAAAATACTCCTCACGAGATCATCATCGTCGACGACGATTCCCCGGACGAAACATGGAGAATAGCGCAGAAGATTGCGCATGATCTTGGGGATGTCCACGTCATCCGCCGCATCGGACGTCGGGGTCTTTCCTCGGCGGTTATCGAAGGATTCCTTTCTGCAAAAGGTGACGTTCTTGCAGTCATGGATGCCGATGGTCAGCACGACATGGGATTACTTTCTACATTGCATGCAGAAGTGGCAGAACATGGTGGTGTTGCCATCGGTTCGCGGTATGTTTCTGGCGGGAGTGTAGGGGAGTGGGACGAGCGGCGGTACATGCTCAGTCGCATCGCGACCCGCATGGCCATCGGGCTATGCGCAGTGAAGGTCAATGATCCCATGAGCGGGTTTTTTGCCATTGAACGATCGGTATTCGAAGAAATCCATCCGCGTCTCAACCCGAAGGGATTTAAAATTCTTCTCGATCTTCTCGTACATGCGCGAAAAGGAACAGTGGTGAAGGAACTCCCTTTCGCATTTGGTATCCGCACGCATGGAGAGAGCAAGCTTTCGCGGCGCGTGCAGTTGGAGTTTCTGGAGTACCTCTACGATGTAACACTCGGTCACATCATTCCACTCACATTTGTGAAGTACTGCATTGTCGGATTGTTTGGCGTGGGAGTACATCTCACTGCGTACATGACATTCTCCGCACTTCTTGCACATGGTGCGAATCTTTCTCTGATGGGATTTTCCTTAGCACTCCTAGGAGCTATAGAAACAGCAATTCTTTTCAATTTCTGGCTCAATAATCTCTGGACCTTTGCACATGCGCGACTGAAGGGGCTCGGCATCATCTGCGGATTTGCAAAGTACAATTTTGCATGTGCATTCGGCGCGCTCGCCAATTACGCCGTGAGTACGTTTCTCTTTTCCCGTGGATGGGCGGAGATTGGAAGTGTCATCATCGGTGCGTGTACAGGCATCGTATGGAACTACACGATGAGTAGAGCGTTTGCGTGGAAGAATGCATAGTGTGAAAAATAAATTATTTCATCGATTATTGACATAATTATATTATTTTGCTAAAATTATAATAATTCCCCCCATGACAATGGACAACGATACAACGCCAGAACAAATCCCCACAGGCAGTTCACCACCTTCGCAACCTTCTTCTGAATTAGAACGACAAAAAATTCTGAACGCAGCGCGTGGCGGATTGATGGACACCCTTCCTCCAATAATGCAGGCTCCAATTGCTCCTGGCTCTCTTGCTAAGTGGTCCACTACGCCGGCAGAGGAGAAAGTGCAGTCAGAGCCTGTAGATGCAGATCAAGCGAATGAAAAATTAAGAATTGAGAATTAAGAATAAACAATGGACAATCTTCCCATGAACAAGTTGTTGTGGGGTTGCTTTTGGATCGCATGCGCAGTCATTGCGGTGGCGATCGCCACCCGTCTCTGGGCAATGCGTCTTCTTGCAGATTCCTACGTGCGGCAGCGCACGCAGATTGCATTGGAAACAGTTGCGGATCGTGAAGGGTGGTTTATCTCCGATATCACCATCCGCGCAGTCGAGCGCGATACTGTTGTTGTCCGTCATCGCCTACATGTACGGGGACAAGATCCCGTACGTTGCTACAGCATTCCACTGCAGACACTTGAGCTCCTTCCCTGCGGTATCTGATGTTGCTGCGCATCCTCATGTTCGGCTTACTCGAAGGATTTGCCGTGCTTCTTGCAGAGCTTCACAGGTATCTCGGCGTGCATACCGATGAAGCGAAGTACCTCATGAATATTCCCTATCCACATCCTCCGCTCATGCGATGGATATTGGAAATGACCGACGGGTGGCAGCATCAGGAGATTTTTTGGCGCATCGTCTTTGCGTCGCTTCTCACGCAGGGGACGTGGTTGGTGTGGGATATGTCTCGCAAATTACACAAGGATCAGCGCATCACGCTCTGTGGTCTCTGGCTCTTTTCCGGCGCGATGCTTCTGCAGGCGGGGACACTCTTCATGCCGACGATCACTGCGGTGGAGACACTCTTTCTCTGCTGGATGCTGACACGTCAGGAGCTTCTGAAGAAGTGGAGTTCACTCATTGCCCTTCTTTGGCTGGAGATGCTCTTTGTTGCATACCAAGGCATTCTGTTTGCCCCCCTCATCTTTGTCGCATTGTGTCGTGCAGATATGGCACCCTGGAAGAGATGGGCTGCATTCATCGTGCCAATTATTTTACTGATTTTCTATACACCAACCAATCCACTAACAATTGCTGCAACAGGGTCTGTAAGCGGCATGAGTGCAGGACTTCCCATCGAGGAATCCGTTACCCGCGTCCTCAAGCTCTGGGTGATCGGTGGAAGTATGGCTCTCAGTGTGCTCGGTCTCTACGGCATGGTACGGAGCAAGGATTATCCCCTTGTCCTCACTCTCATGCTCGTCACGGCATATATCTTTGTGGGATTTCGCAGCTACTACGCAATTCTCTTTACACCACTACTCATTGCAGGGCTTCTCAGTGCCCCAAGGCTCCTGAAGTCTTCTGCGTTCCTTCTCGCGCTGCAGATCATCGCAGGGACGGCAATATTTCTCTATGTGCCATTTCCAGTGCTTTCGGGTGCGCGGGCGATTGGTGATGCTCTGCGCATCGCCGGTGTGCGAGGAGAGATTCTTATCGACGGGAGCTTTGGTCATGAGTGGCAGTACCTGATGCCGGGGCCTGTAAAGCGCTACCGTCCGGAGTTTATAAAAGCTGCTTCGGCGATCGTGTGCCTGGAGAAGTGCAGCGGGATGGATGAAAAGACGTGGCAAAAATTGCCTAACATAAAAGAGGAAGTGTGGGTGCGGAGATGATTTCTACAAACCGAAATATTCCCTATACCAAGCCACAAACCTCGGTACCCCCTCGGAGATTCTCGTTTTGGGATCGTACCCAAGAGCTTTACGAGCTTTAGTGATGTCCGCAGAAGTCGCAACGACGTCGCCTGCCTGCATCGGCAAAAATTCTTTCTTTCCTTCTTTGCCGCAGGCCTTTTCCACTGCGCCGATGTAGTCCATAAGTTCTTCAGTTTTGCCTCCGCCGAGGTTATAGATCTCGTACGGATCATTACGATCCAGTGCGGCAATGATTCCCGATACGATATCGTCGATGTACGTAAAGTCGCGCTGCATTTTTCCGTGACCGAAGACGGGGAGAGTCTCTCCTTTGAGGACTTTGTCCGTAAAGAGGAAGAGCGCCATATCGGGCCGTCCCCATGGGCCATAAACCGTGAAGAATCGCAGTCCCGTGCAGGAGATTCCATACATCTTGTGGTACAGATACGCCTGTAACTCATTGGCTTTCTTCGTAAAGCCGTAGATGGAAATAGGGTTATCTGTCCGGTGTGCTTCGGAAAACGGATGTTCTTTATTGTCTCCATATACAGCGCTCGTTGAAGCGTATGTCATGCCACCGATGCTCCTTTTGCGGCACTCCTCTATGACCATATTGAACCCATTGATATTGTCTCTGAGAAAGATCTCCGGATGGTCGATGCTGTGGCGCACTCCAGCTTGGGCAGCGAGGTGACACACGCGGGTTTCTTGGGTTGATTGAGTTTGTTGAGTGAGGAGGCTGAAGGCTGTATCCAAATCTTTCAAGTTGGTGATGTCGCCGCGGACGAGCGTGAATCCTTTGCGCTTCTCAAGAATCTCATTGCGCCTGATCTTCAGCGTTGGATCGTAGTATTCGTTGAAGTTGTCCAAGCCAATGACTTCATCGCCGCGGTCGAGGAGCGCAGATGCGACAGAGAATCCGATGAATCCGGCGGAACCGGTAACGAGGATGCGCATGGTTCGAGCTTATCGCTTTCAACTCGCCGCTTCTAGAGAGATCTCAAGGTTTGCGTCAGACTCATCATTAGCCGAAAATCGCTTAAATGCACGGCAGCACTGATTTTCATTGCGGACGGCCTTACATGCGTGGTGTCGGACATTGAGAATATGGCAAATCACTGGCCAGCAGGGGTTACCCATGTGCATTCCATGTTTATAGAGTAGTTCCGGATCATTTCCGAGAATGAGAAGAGCCCCCTCCTCTTCCGTAGACCATCGCATTTTTTGAGGCATCGGTTCTGTGGGTATAAGTTTTTTGCCCAGTTCAGGATATTTTTCTGCTGGCTCGACACGAAATGCAAGGCCACCATTACTCGCCCCTACTTTTCTATTATTTTTTCTTACTTCTTCAAGATGTTCTATTGAGAGAACATTACGTGCTACATGTGCAATGATCATCTGTGCCAATTTCGGGTTACTCTCTACTTCATCGGGAATCAATATTCGTGCAATCTCCATAAAGGTCAGGCGTTGCTCTGCGATCATTCCGAGAATAGTCTCGCTATCGAGACTTTCACTACGATCAGCAGCCTCTCTGCACATAGCCCCAGCAGCTCGCTTCCTGTTATACGTTAATGGGAATTTCATATGATATTTATGTCATTGCATTAAAAATAGTCAATTATTATCGTGAGCACTTCAATTTCCTGTAGATGGCTACTTAACTCCAATTCCCCAATACGTCAGCCCGGCCTCCCGAGCTTCGGATGGTTCATAGACATTGCGACCATCGAAAAGATCTTTTCCACGCATGGCCTCTTTGAGCTTCTTCAGATCGACTCCGCGGAAGAGATCCCACTCTGTCATGAGGACAATGGCATCCGCTTCCTTAGCAGCTTCCATATGCGATGCGGCGTACGTGACGCGCTTTTTGAGGATAGGCTTTGCTTTTTCCAGTGACACCGGATCGTAGACGGTGACTTTATGGCCTGCGCGTGTGAGCATGGGGATAAGATCCAGACTTGGTGCATCGCGTAGATCGTCTGTCTTGGGTTTAAACGACAGCCCCCAGATGGCGACGTTTGCATTGGGGGGAAGTGCTCCGAGAATCTTTTTAAAGAAGCGCTGGCGCTGACGGTTGTTCATGTCGTGCGTCGCTTTTACAAGCGGGAGTGGCACGCCGGTTTCCTTGGAGAGGGCGATGAGTGCTTTTACATCTTTGGGAAAGCAGCTTCCGCCGTACCCTACGCCTGCATGCAGAAAGCGCGGACCAATGCGGTCATCGAGGCCCATTCCTGCCGCAATTTCACGGACGGAGCCGCCCGTAGTTTCGCAGAGCTCGGAGATCATGTTGATGAACGAGATCTTGGCTGCAAGAAACGCATTGCTTGCGTACTTCACGATCTCCGCGGACTCACGACTCATGACGAGGAGCGGTTTTCCCACGCGTGTAAGAGGCTGGTAGAGCTCTTCCATCACCTGCTTCGCACGCGCATCGCCGTTGATGCCGACGATGATGCGGTCGGGCTGCATGGTGTCGTGCACTGCACAACCCTCACGGAGAAATTCCGGATTGCTGATGACGGGAATCTGATAGGGAACCTCCCTGCGCTTCAGAATGGCATTGATGGAGTCCTCGCACTTGCGGCCGGTACCCACGGGCACCGTCGATTTGTTGACGAAGATCAGGTCACCGACTGCATGCTCGGCGACGGATTCCGATACGGTGAATACTGCTCGGAGATCAGCCGAGAAGTCGGCATTCGGGGGGGTGGCTACCGCCGAGAAAACGACTTGCGCGGAGGGAATTGCTTCGGAAAGTTCTGTAGTAAAGGAGAGGCGGCCGCTTGCGAGGTTACGCTGGATGAGTTCTTCAAGCTCCGGCTCATAGATGGGAGATTTACCGCCTTTAAGCATGCGGACTTTTGCTTCGTCGATATCCACCCCCACCACTTCGTGTCCGAGTTCCGCGAAGCACGCAGAGGAGACGAGGCCGACGTATCCGGTACCAACGATGGCAATCTTCATTGTATGAGCAGTGTAGCGTGTTCAAGTCTTTCCCCAAAGAATAAGCTATCAGCTTTTAGCTTTCAGCTTTCAGAAGCTATAAGCTAATGCTTGAAAGCTATGTCTCGCATTCTTATCACCGGCTCCATCGCCTACGATGTTCTGCTCAGTTATGACGGATCCTTTGCCGATGCTTTAAAAGGGCAAGCACTTGATCAGCTTTCCGTAAGCTTCTTCTCTCCGCATTTTCGAAGGCATCATGGCGGAACAGGGACAAATATCGCATGGAATCTCCGGCTTCTTGGAGGAGATCCGCTTCTTGTGGGAACAGTTGGCACCGATGGCGGCAGTTACTGTGCACTCCTTGAAGAGCGCGGGATTTCCACGAAGTACATTGAGCAGAGAAAGGATTCTGTGACCGCAACGGCGATCATCGGTACGGATAACGGCGAGAGACAGGTTGCCTTTTTCCATCCCGGTGCGGATGCACTCGGATCGTGGCCTGCTTCGGGCAATGTCAATCTTCAGGATGATCGTGAAGATGTTGCATGGGCAGTGGTTGGCCCCAGAAATCCAGTTCTCATGATGGAGGCAGTGCGTTGGTGCGGATCTCAGGGCATTTCTTTACTCTTTGACCCCGGCCAGCTCATCATCGGATTGAGTGTCGACGAGCTGCGTTCATCTATAACGATGAGTCGTGGTGTGATCTGCAATGAATATGAGTGGGGTATTCTTTCAGAGCGAACGGGGATGCAGACGAAAGATGTGCTGAAGACTGCCGAATTCCTGATCGTCACCCTTGGCGATAAAGGTGTTGCATTGCATACGAAAAAAGGAACGGAAGAAATTCCCGCGTGCAGCGCAGATACTGTGGTGAATCCGACAGGAGCCGGCGATGCATTCCGAGCAGGATTACTTTTTGGATTGGAAAAGAAATGGGATCGTACGGATTGCTGTCGACTTGGAGCTGCGATGGGATCCAAAGTTGTAGAGATCGAGGGTACGCAATTGGATTCACTGGATTTGGAAGAGGTGTGGGAACAGGTGCGAATGACCTATGGAAAAGAATTGTCGAAGTAAAAGAGGAATAGAACGGAGCAAAAATTCTTCTTCGACTTTTTCTTTCTTTTCGTCTTCTTCACCTTCTTTATCTTCGCTATTCTGCTCACATGTCACACGTCAAAGACCCTTCACTTGCCGCTCAAGGAAAGCTCAATCTCGAAATCGCCGAAAAGCGGATGGGCGCCCTTATGCAGCTTCGCGAGCGCTTCGCCAAGGAGCAGCCGTTTGCGGGCCTTACTATCGGCATGGCGCTTCACGTTACGAAAGAGACAGGAATTCTTGTGCGCACACTTCGAGATGGTGGCGCAAAAGTCGCGATTACAGGATGCAATCCTCTCAGTACCCAAGATGACGTCGCTGCGGCACTCGCCGAAGAGAAAGATGTGCTTGTGTGGGCCTACAAGGGAGAGAGTACGGAGGATTACTACAAGTTTCTTACAGCAGTCATTGAAACCGAGCCGGATATCACTATCGATGACGGCTGCGATCTCGTAACAGAGATTCACACCAAGCATCCACATCTCCTCGGCAAGCTCCTTGGCGGCTGTGAAGAGACAACCACAGGCATCATCCGCCTCCACAGTATGGTGCGCGACGGAGCACTGAAGATTCCGATGGTTGCCGTGAATGACAATAAGACCAAGCATCTCTTCGACAACTACTACGGTACGGGCCAGTCGACATTTGATGGCATTCTTCGTTCGACCAATCTGCTGATCGCCGGAAAAACCGTGGTTGTCGTTGGTTACGGAAGCTGCGGTAAAGGCATTGCTATGCGGGCAAAGGGTATGGGGGCGCAGGTCATCGTTACGGAAGTCGATCCATTCTGCGCGCTACAGGCTGCTATGGACGGTCACCGCGTTCTTCCTATGCATGAAGCTGCATCACTCGGGGATCTCTTTGTCACGGTCACTGGCAATGTCCATGTTCTACGTGCAGAGCACTTTGAGTGTATGAAGGACGGTACGGTCATCTCCAATTCCGGACACTTCGATTGTGAGATCGATCTAAAGGCACTCGAAAAAATTGCCCGCCGCAAGAGGCGCGTGCGTCATTACCTTGACGAGTACATGCTCAAAGATGGTCGCATTGTGTACGTCGCTGGAGAGGGGAGACTTGTGAACCTTGCATCCGCAGAGGGGCACCCGAGCGAAGTGATGAGTATGAGCTTCATGGGTCAGGCGCTTGCATGCGAGTACCTTGTGAAAAACAGGGGCAACCTCAAGCCTGAGGTCATCACGCTTCCGGAGGAGATCGATCAGCAGATCTCTGCGATGCAGCTTGGAGTAATGGGTATGGAGATCGATACACTCACTGCCGAACAGGAGGCTTATCTCAAAAGCTGGAAGGAGGGGACATAGGAATTGAGAATTGAGAATGAAGAATGAAAAATTGCCCAGATAGATACTGAGAATCTCTGCGAGATGGCTTGTATGGGGAGGGTCTTCTCCATAAAGTTCCGCCTTATGTCACGTCTTGAAGATCTACAATGGGTTCAGCAGGAGACCACAAAAATTCAACCTCGTGCGTGCGGATGCGTACACGAACTGATTTCTGCTTCAACGGGCGTGGATCAATTCTGTCCGCTATCCATTCGTGAGAGTAATGCGTTGTGTCAGCATCGTAGCGATGCTCGCAAAGCCGATCTCACTTTACTTGTTGGAGAGGCTGCAAGGCTCAATATCATTTCTCCAACAGAAGAAAGAACCTTTTTGCGTTTTGCGCAGGATATGCATCGTGCTGTTCTCGAGATTGATGATCGTGCATTGGGCACATCAGAAGAACTTGCGGATGCAGGAGAGCTCATTGGCATTACTGATTTTACCAATCATTGGTTGGCTCAAGAGGTTCGCGACAGACAGCGTGGTCATGCAGAGGAAATTCAGGAAGTACTCAGCATCATTCGTGAGCGTGCTATTGCTGCTATAAATAGTCTTAAGGGCGCGGAGATGGCTGTTGCTCTCACTGCCTAACTCCTGTTTTATCTGCGAACAGAAATACAGCTTCTCTTGTGTTTTAAGCCATGAAATAGCTGTACAACTATGTACCGTTGCAGCGGTACAATGGTATTGACAGACAGGCGATATTCCCTATACTGCTTGCACGATGAATCTTCATCCATTCTTCTTTCCGGTTCGTTACATTCGCTGCATGAAGCAGACGGAAGGGATTGTTTAAAGAGTATTCCGGAGAGCGTAGTTATCCCTTCCCCCCTTGGAAGGTTCATTAGGCAGTGCTCATTCACATCATCGCATGTAGAAAACGATCTACCTTTCTCTGCCGGGGCTTGGATTGCTCTGGACACCTCTGTTCTGCGTTCGCAGGATGGATGCCGCCGCTGTGCGGTGTTTGCCTCTGGTATTGAGGCGAGTAGTGTTGAAGGGTGGAAGCGTCAGTTTCATTTCTTTGGAGGATGACCACCATGGTCGACCGGTTTTTGGTTGGAGAATTGGAGTTTCCGGTTGCGCGTCGGGCGATTCGTCGCCGTCGGACGGCAAACATGCATGATCGCCGCATGGCGATAACGTCAATTGTTGGGGAACGGACGTCGGTCCTTTCCCGCAAGCGGCGTCGCCGGAAAAACAGCAATGCTCTGAAGTCGGAGCTGGGCTCCAATCATCGCCTGGCGGTGCGTTTGATGCGCCGCTACATCCATGGCGCGGTTTAAGCCGCGTCGCTGACGTCAATGTCGGGTGCTAGCACTTCGCAAGCACCTAACGTTCTGACCCCGTCCACTTGGACGGGGTCAGAATTTCTTTATTTTCAAAGGCAGATCGTTTTTTACTTCCCCTTAATTTTTATGTCAGAACTTTCTTCCAGTGGCTCAGATGCACCTGTGAATTATGCAGATGTCGCGCCAGTAGAGCAGAGGTTTGTCACCGCAAAAGGGACACGACCTATCGATCACTCAACTGGCGAAGCTATACGGCAACCTTGCGAGCATCAGATAGTTTCTAACCCAGAAGGGAAATTCGTCTTGGATCTTGCTGCTGAGGCCCGGGCCGCACTTGCTCTAAAATTTGCCGCAAAAGGTCGTACAGGGAGCAAGCGGAAATAACGGTTGGCTCTTCCTAATTTTCAGAGTGAAAGTGTGATATTCAGAATGCAAATTCTCCGATGCCTGTTAGAATTGATGATAAGGAGAGGTCGCATAGTGGCCTAGTGCGCACGCTTGGAAAGCGTGTAGACCTGAAAGGGTCTCGGGGGTTCGAATCCCCCCCTCTCCGCCATAGGTGAATTCGTGCTGAGTCGGAGTCCGCAGGACGCACGACAAAGCCGAAGATCCTGTGTCCTCGCAGCCGCAGCGGAGAGGACAAGTCAGCATCCAGCATAGAACTGTGGTAGTAGATTTCTCAATGACAGCAAAATCTGTCCCGTTACCGGAACAGATTTATCGATGATTGTCCGAATGCTATTTCTTCGATCCACATCCCGAGCAGCACAGGAGCTTACTCAAGAATGCGATGTTGATCGCAAAGGCGATCAACGCAAGGGAAGCACCGCTCCCACCGAAGCTCATGCCCCGGTTCGTCATCACGGTGTTGACGATGCCCATCATCGCCGCAAGCGACGTGAGGAGCAGAAGGAAAATGACGACGCCGCGAAGCACGGCGCAGGGATCGATAGCGCTCGGAGCGCTTTTCTTTTTGAGAATTGGCATAGTGGAGATAAACGTAGCGACTATTGGGATACTGTGCAATTGGCGTGATCAGGTATTCAGTATTCAGTATGCAGTATGCAGCTTCACGTGCAGGATGGTTCCATACTTAATACTTAATACCTCATACTTCTTCCGCTACGCTATGTACCATGAAGATCTCCCTGCACTGGCTATCGGAGTACGTTACTTTTTCCGAGAATGATCCCGAGAAGATCGCTGCGGCGATTACGGGAAGCATTGGTGAAGTGGATGATCTTGAGGTGCAAGGGGCGCTTCTTCAGAACTGCTGTGTCGGAAAAGTGTGTAATCTTCGCAAACACCCGAATGCAGACAAGTTGAGCCTTTGTGATGTGGAAACAGACAAGGGCATGAAGAAGATCGTTTGTGGTGGTACCAATCTCCGTGATGGGATGCTCGTCGCATTTGCGCACGTCGGTGCAAGGGTGCGGTGGCATGGAACGGAGATGGTGACACTGGAACCTGTGAAAATTCGCGGAGAGCAGAGCGAAGGCATGATTTGTGCGGCTGAAGAATTGGATCTTGCTGACATGTTTCCACCGAGGAAAGAAGATGGAGAGAGGCCGGTAGTAGAATTCAGAATGAAGAATGAAGAATTAAGAATTGGCTCTCCTTTGAGAGAAGTATTGGGATTGGATGATGTAATTTTTCACATCGATAATCATGCAATTACGCACAGGGCTGATCTTTTCTCGCACATCGGCTTTGCTCGTGAGTGCGTGGCCATAGGCATTGCCAAATGGAAAAAGAAACCGGAGTTCAAGAGTCCGAAGTACGCAAAATACGCATTGCCATTCAAGTTTCATGTCGAGGAGAAGAAGCTTATGCCCCGGTATTGCGCCTGCAGTATTGAAGTGGAATCCCTCGGCGAGACTCCGGATTGGATGAAAAAGCGACTCGCTGCTGTTGGGTGGAGGTCGGTCAATCTTCCTGTGGATATCACGAACTATGTTGCTTCTGAAGTGGGTGTGCCTCTCCACAGCTTCGATATGGATGATCTTTCCGGTGACGTGCATATGCGCAAAGCCGCGGAAGGGGAGCAGATGCAGACGCTCGATGGAAAAACATGGAAGCTACCTGCGGGCGCGCTCATATTGAGCGATGATCACGGAATCTTTGATCTTCTTGGTATCATGGGAGGACTACGCAGTTCCACCAAGAGCACGACACGCAAGATCTATCTCCACGCAGCATCCCTCGATCCAGTTTCCATCCGTTCGACGGTGATTGCTACGGGGCATCGTACAGACGCGGCAACTGTCTATGAAAAGAGCGTCCCCCACATTACAGCCGAGCAGGGGTTTTTGCGTGCGGCGCAATTATTTCTCGAGCTTATGCCGGGTGCACGCATAGCATCGAAGTTGGAATCTATGGGTGATAACGGTGCTGCTAAGCCCATTGAATTCTCTGCTGCGTACTGCGAAAAGAAGCTTGGTGTTGCGATTCCTGAAAAGACGATATGCACGATTCTGGAAGATCTTGGTTGTACTGTAAAAAAGGCAAAAGCATCGATGATGGTCACTCCTCCGCTTTGGAGGCTTAAGGATCTCAAAGGCTCACACGATCTCATTGAAGAGATCGGACGTGTGTACGGTTACAACAAGATTCCTGTTGTCGCTGCGGAGGGTTCCCTCACTCCGCCCGCCCGTGATCAGCGCTTGCATATCATTCGTGATGCGTTTGCCGCCCTCGGTTACTATGAACTGCTGCCCCTGTCTCTTGTGGGTCCAGAACTTCTCAAAAAATGCCGCATGGATCCCTCTGCATGCGTGAAGATCGGAAACCCTCTTGGAGAAGAAGTCAGCCTGATGCAGCCCTGTGTTGTTCCACGTCTTTTAGAGCAGGCCGAGCAGAATATGCTGCTGGTAGATGATGTACTGAAGACGTTCCATGCCGGAGCGATATTTGCTTCCGATGGATCCCAAACGAATGCGCTTGGAGTCCTGAGAGCAAGTCGTATAGATACTAGTGCCGCAAACGATCCCTTTCTTGTTCTTAAGCGTGACATCTGTGATGTCCTGAGCCGTGCGGGATATAGTCTGCAGCTGCGATTGCCGGAAAGCGTGCCGGTTGCTGCGCACTCGGGACGGGTAGCGAGTGTGGTGATCGATGGGCAGGCCGTGGGGATGCTCTATGAAGTACATCCTTCTGTGCGCAGTGCATTTGGCCTACCGCATCGTGCGACGGCCTTTACGCTCAATCTGGATGCCCTTTTGAAGATTGCTCCGTGTAAGCGCTACGCAGAGGCTCTTGCGCAGTATCCGGCGATCACCTATGACGTCACCATGACATTGACCAAGGAAAAGGCACTGGAGGCCATCCTCAAAAAGATGCGTACATCCTCAGCTTTGCTTGAGTCTGTTGAGGTCGCAGATATCTATGCAGGAAAGCCATTAACTCCTGCACAGTACAACGTCACGGTGCGGTGCACGTACCGAAGTCCGGAAAGGACGCTTACTGAAGAGGAGGTGAAGGGCGAACATGCGAAGGTATTGGGTATTCAGTATTAGGTATTCAGTATGCAGTATGCAGTATGCAGTATGCAGTATGTAGCTTCGCGTGCAGGATTGCTTCATACCTCATACTCAATACTGAATACTGTATACTCGTCATCCATGTCCATCGTTACCAAAACCGGCGACAAGGGAATGACCGGGCTCTTCGGAGGGAAGCGTGTGTCCAAGGCGGATGCACGATTGCATGCCTATGGCACTGTTGATGAACTCAATGCTGTGCTGGGCATTGTTCTTTCTGAAGAAGATTTGCCCGTGAAACTTCGTCATGAATTGCGTTCCACTCAGCGATTATTGTTTACAGTCGGTGCGGACCTTGCGACTCCATTGGAGAGTAAAGCAGTGATCCAGCGTATTGTTCCCGCACATACTGCAGAGATTGAGGAGTGGATTGCTGCACTTGAAAGCGTCCTTCCCTCGCTCACACGATTCATTTTGCCTAGCGGGAGCAAGGTTGGATCACAGCTGCACCATGCGCGTACCATTTGCCGCAGGGCAGAGCGCTGGGTGGTGGAGCTTGCACATTCCGATCAGGTGAATGTAGAGGTGCAGGTTTATCTAAATAGATTAGGAGATTATTTATTTCTGGCGGCACGCGAAGCCAACCGCCACAGTGGAGCCAGGGAAGAGGAGGTGTGAATTAGACGGCGGGTGCTTGTGGCAATCCCAGCACCATCCAAAAATTCAGTACAAACAGCGCAGCAAAAATCGCCAATAGCGGGATCGCGATGGTGACAATCTTTCCCCATGATGCCTTGTCCCCTTTATGTACTGTTCGGTAGAAGCTTGTCCCGCCGTACAGTACGCCAAAGAGTGCCAGAGGGAGATCTGCAACCTGCATCCACCAAGCAGGCCACAGGCCGCCGATGGAGTTCCTCAAAAGGAGGTACCCCAGAAAAAAGCTTCCAGCGAGGAGGTAGAAGAGCGAGCCGGTGAAGCGCTGGAGGAAGTGGGACATGGGTAAAAGTGTAACACGTACATCATTGTGTGTGCCCCAAAACCGAGCGCATCCATTCTTGGGTGCGCGTTTATCTCATGGAAACAATGCGCGGCCAGGAATGGCCACGCTGGTAGATTTATCTCTTATTTCCACTTCTTCATATTCACCACCAACCTCTTTCTACCCTGCGCACGGCGGCGATTGAGCACTTTACGCCCATTCGCGGTCTTACTCCTTCGGAGGAAGCCGTGCCTGCGGACACGCCGACGCCAGCGCAATTTCGCTAACATGCTGGCGTAGAGTAGCGAAAAAATGGAAAATGGAAAGTGAAAAGTCCAAAATCAGCGTTTATTTCTCCTCCTTTACCGTCATGCATCACCTTGATCGCCTTGCTTCCGGATTACCTGTTCTTACCGCCCAAACCGACGGTACAGCTTCTGTTACCGTTCTTGTATTCGCCGGTGCAGGCTCTCGCTATGAGACCAAGAAGGATACCGGCATAGGGCATTTCCTTGAGCATATGTTTTTTAAGGGGGGCAAGAAGTACCGCAATACCAAGGAAGTATCTGTTGCCATCGACAGCATCGGCGGGGATTTCAACGCCTTTACCGGTAAGGAGTACGCAGGGTACTACGTGAAGGTTGCCGCGGAGCATGCTGATCTTGCGTGCGATGTGCTCAGCGACATGCTCAAGCATGCAACGTTTCCTCAAGAGGAGATCGAAAAGGAGCGGGGAGTGATCATTGAAGAGGCGCGTATGTACGAAGATACCCCGATGTACAGGGCCGGCTGGGATTTTGAGCTCCTGCTCTACGGCGATTGTCCGCTGGGATGGGACACGATCGGTACAGAGGAAGTGATTCGTTCTGTAACGCAGAAAGATTTTCAGAAGCACAAAGATGCACTCTATACACCCGATAATCTTGTCGTGACCTTTGGTGGCCGCATCGACCCTGCGCAGGCGATGAAGTTTTCCAAGCAGTACTTCGCGGATATCGGTGGAACAAAAGCACAGGAGTTCGCTGCCCATACGAAATTTGGCGAGAAGCGGGTGTGGTTGCGTACCAAAAAAACAGAGCAGTCACATCTTGTGATTGGTGTTCCCGGTGTTTCTTCACTCCATGAAGATCACTTTGCCCATAAACTCCTTGCCATCATTCTCGGCGGCAATATGAGCTCGCGCATGTTCCTCAACATTCGCGAGGCCAAGGGGCTCTGCTATTACATCGCTACAGAAACTGACAGCTATATGGATGCAGGCTCACTTTCCACACGTGCCGGTGTTGATCAGTCGCGTCTCCATGAAGCTATTTCCCTGATTATGCATGAGTACGCAGTGTGCCGGGAAAAGGGCATCGATGAAGATGAGCTCATGCGCGCAAAGGAGTATCTCAAAGGGAAGATCACTTTGAGTCTGGAAGACAGCGAGGAGCTGGCACACTTCTACGGCAAGCAGCAGCTTCTCTACCCCAAAGTGCAATCTATTGCAGACTACTTCGCTGCCATCAATGCCGTCACGAAAGAGCAGGTTGACCGTCTTGCAGTGCGATTACTTACCCCAGAGGCAATGAGACTTGTCGTGATTGGCAGTGAAACAGATGAATCTGCATTACAGAAACTTCTCCAAGCATCATGATCAACCGATTCATTACAGTGGCTATAGTCAGCTCTCTCTTCGTACTTGGCATGACGACAGCACAGGCAGCCCGCAATATCCAACCCCCTGAAGAGGTGGTAAAAAGCATAGAGCGCACCTGCAGAAGTCTTGATGATAAGGATAAGGAGCGCTGCATTTTTCGTGAAGAGCAAAAATGGTGGGAGAGTTTGCAGCTGACAAAGCTCCCCAAGAAGCATCAGGAGTTTCTTGATGAACAGGACTTTGGGAAAGGCCATCTGCGTGAGCGCATCAAAGCCGAGAGGCGTACGAATTTTCGTAAGAAGGTAGGAGAGCGCAAGACGTATAGGCAGATACGTCCTACGGACGATCTCAATACCCAGCGGAAGGATTACCTCAATGATTTGAAGATGATGCGACTTGAGTGTCAGCTGAAGCCTAAGGGTCGCCAGCGTGCCCTTTGCATCGATCAGGTGGGGAACTGGGGTCGCAAGCAAATGCTCAAGGACACGCCTTCGCGCAGGTACCCCGCATCTTAATCATCTTTTCCTTTGCTTAAGGCAAAATCCTCTGTCAGATTGTCCGTACATTTTTTCCTCAACTATGCAGCGCACCCTCATTCTTCTGAAGCCCGACGCCGTTGAAAAGGCCTTCTGTGGCAAAGTCATCGACCGCTTTGAGCGCGCCGGTTTCCGCATCCGCGGATGCAAGATGATCCAGCTGACCCCTGCAGTTCTTCGTGAGCACTATGCGCATATCGCCGCAAAACCTTTTTATCCTGAGGTGGAGAAGTTCATGGGATCACTTCCTGTGATTGCACTGGTACTCGAAGCAGATGATGTGATCGCCAAGATGCGCGACATGCTCGGCGTTACCGATAGTCGCAAAGCTGCCCCCGGTACGATTCGTGCGGAGCTGGGAGTGGATCAGATGATCAATGTCGCCCACGCAAGCGACAGCCCAGAGGCTGCGGATGCGGAGGTGAAGAGGTTCTTTGGAGAAGAGGAGCTGTTCCAATATTAGGATTACAGAAATAGGGAAGTACGGAAGTAAGGACATTCCTTATTTCCCCATTCCTGTATTTCTTTAATCCTTCTTCGTCACATCCTCCCCATCCAGAAGCCACTCCAGCGCGGCATCCAGCTGCGGGTCACGCTTCTTTTCACGGTCCTCGCGCGTACGATCGATATCGATATCCGGGATGATGCCCTCTGATCCGAGATCCCTGCCACTTGGCGTGAGCCACTTTGCCGTCGTGATGCGGATACTGCTTCCTCCGGGGAGATCAAATACCTCTTGTACAGTACCTTTGCCAAAACTCTTCTTCCCAATGATCGTTGCACGCTTGTGGTCCTGTAGCGCCCCAGCGAAGATCTCCGATGCCGATGCAGATCCTTCATTGATGAGCACGGCAACAGGCAAATCCGGTGCCAGCACATGGCCGGAGACATAATGCTGAACAGGCTCGCCCGAACGACGCTGTACAGAAACCACTTTGCCTTCTTTGAGGAAGTACGAGGAAAGCTCGACTGCTCCTTCCAGGTAACCACCTCCGTTGTAGCGGACATCGAAGACAAGCGCTTCAATATCCTCTCCTTCAAAGGATTCCAGCGCGCGCCGTACTTCGTCGACGGAATCGTCGCCGAACTGGTTGAGAGCAATATAACCCACAGATCCTGTTGCTGTTTTCTTCACTTCAAATTCCATGCTTGGAACCTTGATCTCGTCGCGCACAATCTCGATATCCAGAAGTTCATCCTCACCTGATCGTAGAATCGACAAGCGCACACTTGTTCCTTTCGGTCCGCGGATCTGCTCGACTACTTTTGCGAGTGTCTGACCTTCCACTTCCTTGCCATTCACTTTGACGATGATGTCTTCCGGCTGGAGACCTGCTTCAGATGCCGGAGATCCTTTTAACGGAGCGACCACCACCACATCACCTTCCCGCAAGGTCAGTTCTGCGCCGATGCCTTCCAGTTTTCCCTGGAGGGACTCATGGAACTCCTCATTTTCCGACGGCGTCATAAAGACCGTATAGGGATCGCCGAGTGCAGCAACAAGACCACCGACGGCTCCATAGAGCATTTCCTGTGTTTTGAGGCGTTCCGGCGTGATGTAGTTTTTCTGCAGCAATCTCCATACCCCCCACATAATCGCCGGATTTACATTCTTTTCCGGGTCATCCATAAGTGCGCCGCTTCCCGATTGCCCCGTATAGAGGATGCGGAGATTCTCCTCGAGTTCGCGTACGCCACGTTGCTCCATAGCTACTCCGATCTGCCACCCCAAAACGAGTGTGAGGAGAGGAAGAAAGACAACGGTAAATATGCGGAGAATGCGCGACATCAGTTTCAGTGTATCGTATTCTTTCCGCGATGACACTCCGATCTATTACGCCGGATATGCGCGTGCTCGACATCGTCACGCTCGTGCCGCAGGCGGCTGCAGTTATGGCGCAGTGGGGACTACATTGCAGCGGTTGTAGTATGGGAGGGCAGGAATCTCTTGCTGAAGGGTGCAGGGCACATGGACTTACAGAGGAGGATGTCACACTCTTACTTCAGGACATTGAGGATGCAAAAAATACGATGCCAGCCAGACCTCAGGAGTTGCATATTTCCCCTGCCGCCGCACGCGCTATTTATGCGCTTGCACAAGAGGAAGGGAAGTTGGAGGAACATTCTCCATGGATTTCTACAGGCGGTCTTGCGGTTGTTTTGGATGATGCAGGAGGTTTCTGTATGGAATTTGTTGATCATCCGCAGGAAGGGGACAAGGTCTTTATACAGCCAGAGGTGCCCGAGATCCGGTTTTTTGCATCCATCCTCACGCTTGGCCGTATCGGTGGGGCGACGGTAGATATGCGGGAGGGGAGATTCAAACTCGATTTACCAGAGGACGGATGCGCCTGCTCTCCCAGTAGTTGTGCGTGCGAGAGAAACGAGAATAGTGAAAAGAGAAAAGAATAAGATGCGCTATCATTCCTCATGAATCTTTTCTCTATTCCCTATTCCCTTCTTCCTGTGATCCGTCTCCCCGCATCTCTCGAGCGCAAACTGCAGGAACTCTTTCCGAAGGTGCGGGAGCGCGAAAAATTTGTTGCTGGACTTGTGGAAAAAGAGCTTGGAGGTCAGCGCAGCTTCTCTGAGGATGCCCCGGTTGCGGTAGGAGGCACACTCCATCTTTTTACTGATGGAGGATCTAGGGGCAACCCCGGTCAGGCGGCTATCGCCTGCGTGCTTATCGATCCTGCCAGTGGCACTGTTGTTCGCGAGCACTACGAACGCATTGGCATCGAAACGAATAATGTTGCGGAGTACAGGGCGCTCATTGAGGGATTAAAAATCGCACGTTTGTACCATCCCAATCAATTGCACTGTCATCTGGATTCCGAGCTTATTGTGAAGCAGCTTTCTGGTGAGTACGCCGTGCGGATGGCAACGCTACAGCCACTGTTTCAGGAAATCCGTTCCCTCAGCGAAGAGTTCCACTCCATAGCCTTTAAGCATATCCCACGTGAAGACAATCATCATGCAGACCGGCTGGTGAACAAGGCACTCGACGAGCATCCTTCGCCGCATTATGAAAAACCATAAAAAGCTTTCAGCTATTAGCTTTCAGCTTTCAGCTTTTGCGCTCCTTGTTTATGCGCCCGTGGCTTCTGCTGCCGCTACAACTGAACTGACGCTGCGCTATCAGCATCATATTTTTACCCTTCGTGCCGCGCAGGTGAATTCCTGGAGGACATTGCGTGAGGAATGGAGATACGATGGGCATGCATTCCGTGCTCCGCAGGAGCTGCGGACGGAGAGTGATGAACAAAGGGATCTGCCTGCGGGCGTGCTGCGAACACGCATGGAAGGGTGGGACAGGGAAGCGATAGCAACGACTCTACGGACCAATGTTGCAGCTATTCTCGATCGGCCTGCCGGTCAGGTAGTTATTCATCGTGCAGCGGATGGAGTGGTTACGTTTGATGGTATAGGTTTACCAGGACGGATACTGGATATTCCTGCATCCGCGGTGCTCATTGTCGCTGCGCTTGATGCTGGGGTAACGGATATCACCCTGCCAGTACGCGAGACGCAGCCGATCATGGATATTGTGGATCCGGCACTGCAGGCACTTGGCATCACTGAGGTTGTGACGGTCGGCGAGTCGGAGTTTGCAAAATCTCCGGCACCCAGACGCCATAACATTGCTGTGGGGCTGAAGCGTTTTAACGGGCATATCATTCCCCGAGGGGAAACATTTTCGTTCAATGCCGTTCTCGGGCCCGTGAATGCTGCGACAGGGTATAAGAAAGAATTGGTCATTCTCGGTGAGCGCACGCTACCTGATTATGGCGGGGGGCTCTGCCAGGTGAGTACGACGGCCTACCGTGGGGCATGGGAGTATGGGCTTCCCATTACCGATCGGCGCAACCATAGCTTTGCCGTGCGCTACTACGGACCGCAGGGCACGGACGCCACGGTGTATCCGCCAAACACGGATTTGCAGTTTACCAACGACACACCGGGGGCACTTCTCCTGCAAACGCATGTAGACGGAGATAAAGCGTACTTCATCTACTACGGTACGCGTGATGGCCGAAGTAGCGACGTGTACGGCCCCTACACATGGGACCCAAAATCCCCGCCTGCCGATCGCAGCGAATACACGGCAGATATCCCCCCTGGAACGACGCGCAAAGTTGGTGATGCCGTACCAGGGATGCGTGCGGCGTGGTTTCGGGTGCACGATGTAGTCACAGCAAGTGGTACGACGCTGGAGTCTATCGATTCGGTGTACTCCATCTATGAAGCCCGTCCACTCTTTACACAAATCGGCGTACCTGTCGGATCACCATTGCTGGGCAATATCCCTGCCGATGGGGGAACTTCATCTGTGGCCTCCTCTCGCTCAAGGTCCAGTGCGGCGAGGAGTTCCCTAAGACCCGCTCGGCGCAGGAATTAGATCGTGCAGCATTGCATATGCAACTAGGCGAGCATGGTCATCATGCGATGGATGCCCGGAACCCTTTGCTTTCTACTCGTATGATTGCTGAGAAGTGTTTCACATAGCGAGACCAGTGCGCGCTCGGTTCCCATAGAGAGCACGGAAGCTTCTTGGCAATTTCCTTCAATCCAGCATGCGATACAGCTTTTTTCCGGCATGGAGAATGCAGCAAAGTGCGGCATATCCGTACTGGGCATATGCCCGAGGAGATGGAGTATGCGTAGGGTATACGGGAGAGGGGATGACACATTGCCCTGTAGCCCTTCTACAACACAATCAAAGAGTTCTGGTGCACTTTCTCCTTCTTCCAGAAGGATGAGCAGAAGCTCGATGATTTCGGACGCCATGAGAAATCGGGGCAATGTTGCTGCTGAGATGGCGTTTGCCTGCTGTCTTGCACCGGTGATTGCATATCCATTATTCCATTCGCGGATTTCCACTTGGACCCGTTGAAAGGGGAGGAGCGCTCCTCCGAGTTTGCTTCCGGGTCTTCTAGCCGCACTGGCGCGGGCTGCAATGCGACCGCGATCGCGCGTGAAGAGAATGCAAAACCGGTCCGCTTCCCCTACGTTGTAGGTAGCCAGCACAATGGCATCGACGGAGAACGAGCGGGACATGGCAGGAATTATTGTAGAGACCTATTCATAGTACGTCTCTACCAGTTTATGTCATCGCGATCCGCGGCGAGTGGATGCGACCAGAAAGCCCGAGCCAGGTGCCGATCGTGGCAAGGCAGGGGATGAGGAGGAGCTCAATGAGTAGTGCCATCGGGATAAAGCTCCACAGGAGCTGCCGTACGGCAATCCAGAGTTCATGTAGTACTCCTGAGGACGCAAGAGCGGGAAGGAGCAGAGGAGCGCTTGCGGCGATGGCTGTAGCAAGAGCAATACTGACGACTGCGGCGATGCTCATGAGTATGCTGGCTTCGGCAATAAACGGAAGAAGGATGGTTGCTGTCTGCGCACCTGCGAGCCGCTCTACAAGTACCTCTTCACTTCTGGCGATAGCTCTGGTTTTTGCAAGGGTGATCACGGTAGCCAGCAGAGTCGCCGCGCCGATACACAGGACAAAGAGCGCGAGTGAGCGCATACCTTCCGTGAGCTTCAGCAGACTGCCGATATACTCGCGCTCCGCATTGGCCTCGGAGAGGAAGGAAGGGTCGATCATCTCCTGCCACGTACTTCCTTCCAGTACGTTCATCAGTGATCGGTACTGGTGCAGGGAGGAAAGCGTAATGGTTACGGAATCGTGAAAGGGATTCCGGAGTCCGTACTCTTCCAAAAATCCGATGAGCTCCGGGTCCGATGCCCGCGCGCGGTCGTATACCTGTTCCTTGGTGACAAATGTGGCGCGTGCAACAAAAGGAAGCTCCTGCAGACTTATAATGAAATTGCTGACATCCGCGTCCGATACGCCATCTTGGAGTTCCAGCTGTACAGCTGTTCGCTCCTGTAGCATCCGCTCGGCTCCCATGGCGACTGCTAGACCGAGCCCCAGAATCTGCAGGAGTATGAAGATGCCGATGAATGTACCCAAGCTTCCTCCCCAATCGCGTTCCGTACGCAGTGTCGTAGCGCCGCGTCGGATTCCACGCTGCAGGAGGATGCGCCATCCCGGCTCAAGATGCAGCATGGAGAGCAGTATAGTCTCGGATGTGGATTTGGAGCTAGTTCGATATCGGGATAACGGGGTATCGGAATACCTGACGATATCCGGTTACCCCGATACTCGGTATCCGCATATTCGAATTATTTTCGTAGTTCCTCCATCGTCTTTTCCAGGCGATCCATTGCCTTCATACATTCTTTTGCGCGCTCGTTACTGGGATCCAAGTCCAGTGATCGCTGGAAGAGTCCTCGTGCCTTTCGCAGATTTTTCAGTTCCAGATAGGCCACACCCAGATCGCAAAGCGTGAGAGGGTTTTCCATTTCCAGATTTAGCGCGCGTTCGAGTGTTACAATGCCCTGTGCACGTTCGCCAGTACGAAAGAGGGCCCACCCGAGACAGCGAAGGATCTCGGGATTGTTGGATTTCAGCGCATTGGACTTTTTCAAATGTACAAGTGCCTCGGTCCATTGCTCTTTTTGGGAAGCAAGGAACCCCAGGATGTAATGCGCAGTGTAGCTTTCTCTATCAAGGGCGATTGCTTCGTTGGCTGCCGCTTCGGCACGCGCCAAATGTTCCAGGCTCAGCTCATTGTCTGCCACCTCTTCCAAAGCGGCGACATTTTCTGGGTCTTCCACGAGCAAATCCTCCAGAATTTCCAGCGCGTCGGTGTGTTTGCCGTTCAATTTCAATTGCTCCGCACGCTCCAGGCGTTCCATCACATCGGCGGGAGGTTGCGTCTGCGGCTGCATCACTTCCTATTCTACAACTCTCTGTGCATGGAGAAACAGGAAAAAGGGTGAAAAAAATCTGAGCTTCTCGCTCATATCTTATAACTCACCGTTACAGACTTCCTGCATACATAAAGTAGAGCGTGAGGCCCACAATGAACTTGGCAAAGAGCACGATGGCCATACCCACAAGAGAACCGATCATCATCCCCTTGCCGTTACTCTTCAGATCTTCTTTACCGAAAGATCCGATGATGTACATGAGTGCACCGGTGATAAACACCGCAGCGGTGACTGCAAGGATAGAGGAGTAGAGCACGCCGAGGATATTGGTGAACATGGTGCCAAAATCATGGCTACAACCATCGACATTCCAGCCTCCAAGTCGAGTAAGATTGCCAGCCCCTGCGGGGCTTGGATTATATACAGGTGTAACCCCTGGTGTGCATGATGATGCGGAGCCTGAGGATGCGGAGCCTGAGGATGCCATACAGATTCAGTAAAGCACATATTTGGTGTTCCTGCACGTTGCGGGTCTGCTGCACCACTCTTACACTACTACTCTCATGTTCTCTTCCGGTTTTCAGTCGAGCAGGGTGGGCAAGCGTTCTGGTTCTCAGAGCAGTATTCGCAAGGGTATGCGGAAATCTTTGCATACATGGTTACAGGAAATGTTGACGTACGTTCGAGGAATAATAAAGAACGCTCCCAAAGGTGATCGAGCATGGCGGTCGATTGTACTGCGCGTATCAGCCATTCTCGGTGCGTGCATGGCACTGTATTTCGGAGTGCTCTTTATTACTCTTCCGGATGTTTCCGATCCACGTCTCCTCCTTTCATCTCCGGCTGAGAGCAGTATCATCACCGATCGCAACGGTACGGAGCTCTATCGTCTGTTTGCGGAGCAAGATCGGACATATGTGGAAGGTGAGGCTATCCCCGAGTACTTGCGACAGGCGTTTGTTGCCATCGAAGATGAGCGTTTCTATGACCGCGGGTGCATCGATGTGCAGGCAGTTGCGAGAGCCGTCATCGGATTTGGACGTTCTGGTGGAGCTTCTACAATCACCCGCCAGCTTGCCCGCAATGCTCTCAATCTTAAGCGGGATATGGTCGTCACCAGAAAACTTAAAGAGTTTTTACTTGGATGCCGGCTGGAACAGATTTACGACAAAGAGAAGCTGCTTGAGTTGTACCTGAACTGGATTCCGTTCGGCTCAAGCGTGTTTGGTGTAGAGCAGGCTTCGCAAAGATTCTTTGGGGTTTCCGCTACAAAGCTTTCGCTCGCGCAGTCAGCGGTTCTTGCCTCCCTTCCCCAGCGCCCAACGTACTTCAGTCCCTATGGGGCGCACGTACGTACGGCAGTAACGAAGGAGGTTGCGGACGAAGTGTCTGCCGGTCTTTTACGCAGCGCCTCATCCATTCCTGATGAAGCGATCACCATAGGACTTCTTGGGTCGCAGATCGGCACTGGTTCGCTGAAGCTTTATCTTGGAGGCCGTACCGATCAGGTGCTCCGCAAAATGCAGGATCTGGGGTTCATTACCGAGCAGCAGCGCCTGCAGTCGGTGAGTGATACGGAAACCGTTACGTTCCAGCCTTCGCGTGAGAAGATCCGCGCTCCGCACTTCGTACTGTGGGTGAAAGAGCAGGTTGCGGACATTCTTGGATCCATTGAAGCTGGATACCTTGAGCATGGAGGGCTCAGTGTGGAAACAACACTCGATTGGACGGCGCAAGAAGCAGCAGAGAATGTTGTGGCCTTTCACAAGGAGGATGTTGCGAAGCGTTTTGAGGCACGCAATATTGCTGCGCTTGTCGCAGATCCCCGCACAGGAGACATTCTCGCGTACATCGGCAATACGGAGTACAGCGAGGATATCGACGGAGGGCAGATCGACATGGTGCGTGCAGCGAGGCAGCCCGGCTCCAGCTTCAAGCCATTTGTGTATGCGGCCGCATTTCTCAATGGCTTCAATCCTGCGACAGTGATTGCCGATGTCCCTACGAAAATTGGCGAGGATGAACCGCAGAATTTTGATGGTCTGTTTCAGGGGATGGTGACGGTGCGCCGCGCGCTTGCGGGGTCCAGAAACGTTCCAGCTGCCAAAGCATTCTTCCTGGCGGGTGGGGAAGAGGTCATCTTGGCACTTGCTGAGGATATGGGCATGCAGTCTCCCAAGCGACGCAGGCAGGAGCTTTCTGCAGATGCGGGAAAGCCCTTCGAATACGGATGGCCATTGGCTCTTGGCGCTGCGGAAACGCCGCTTCTCGAGATGACACAGGGATACGGAGTATTTGCCGCAGGAGGAGTGCTGCATCCGCTTCATGCGATACGAAAGATTACCGATCGCAACGGCAATATTCTCTATGAATGGAAAGAGCCAGAAGCTCTGGAAGTACTTGATCCGCGTGCTGCGTACCAGATCACCTCGGTGCTCAGTGATGTTGCAGCGCGCCCCAATGAGTACTGGCAGAGTGTACTTTCCATTCCCGGGTATCCGACCGCGGCAAAGACTGGAACTAGTAACAAGTGCCTGAAGCGTGATGACAAAGGCGTCTGCATGGACCGCAAGCCAGACAATCTCTGGACACTGGGGTATACACCGAATCTTGTTGCCGGCGTGTGGGTGGGCAACGCCGATAGCTCGCCGCTTGAAGTGAAGGCGGAGTCCCTGAGTATTGCTGCCCCAATATGGAAAGACATTCTCACACGCGCTCATAAGGGCATAGAAAAGCCTGTAACGACATTCCCTGTTCCTGAGGGGGTCGTCCAGCCGCAGGTTTCGGTGCTCTCCGGCGAGCTTCCCACAGAATGCACACCGATCGAACTTCGTCGTGCCGATGTATTTTTTGCTGAGCATGCTCCGAAGATTCCCGATCCTGCATGTGTCAGCGTTTCCATTGATAAGGTCACCGGACTTCTTGCATCTGCATCTTGTCCGAAGGAGGCGCAGGAGCAGGGGAGCTTCCTTGTTCTACAAAGCATCCTTCCTGAGCGTTTCCCAGACTGGCAAAAATCTCTCGATGCATGGGGGGTAAAACAGATGGAGCTCTACCGCGCGACGCCTGATCACTCAGGTTCCCTGCTTCCACTTCCCGTTGCACCTACTGAGGAATGCGACATTGCTCTTACTCCAGGGAGGCTCAAAAAACCCGAGCTTCGTGTGCTCTACCCAAAGGAAGACGGCATCGCGACATACCCGTCGTTCAAGCCCTCCATCGATTCTACGGTTGGCTCCACAGTTCGTGAGGTTGAATACATCGTTGACGGGAAGTCTGTAGAGACCGTCACCAGCGCTCCGTGGGATCCGCCACTGCGTATTCCGCGGTCCATCAAAGAGGATGGCAATCACAAACTCGAAGTCCGTCTCACGGACGAGTATTACAATGTTGCAACACGGTCGATCCATTTCCGTTTTGCGAAAGATGATACGGGGCCAAGCGTACGGCTTACGTCTCCCAGCGACGGGGCAAGTATTCCTTCCGGAAGTGATCTTGTTCTTTCTGCAGAAGCTTCGGATGACGGCGGCATCAAGGTAGTCCAGTTCTTTCTCAACGAACGTCTGCTCAGCAACGACGCTGCTGAGCCATATTCTTTGAAGTATCCGAGTACACTTAATCCCGGAACATATATGTTATCGGTGAAGGCAACGGACTTTGCAGGGAACAGTGCGGAGGACAGGGTGGAGGTGAATGTCACCCCATAATCCCATCCGCAATCTCCGCATTCGTGTGCACTTCTGACACATCATCCTCTTCCTCGATAAGCTCGATAAATTTCTGCAGTTGTTCGGCAGCCGCCTTATCTGCGATGTTGATCTTCTGGCTTGGAACATAGCCCAGACCGGCTGTGAGGATTTCATTGCTGGCGTTCTTCAAGAGATCCCGTACAGGGATCCAATGCGCGGGATCGGTAGTGACGTCGATTGTTTCTCCGGATGTATCGATGTCTTCGGCTCCGGCATCAATTAACTGTAACTCCAGTGCGTCAGACCATTGCATCTTCTTCGCAATCACGATTCCCTTACGCGCAAAGATCCACTGCACAGACCCGAGCTCTGTCCATCGTCCGCCGTTTTTCTCGATCTTTGATCGGACATTACTGATCGTACGATTTTTGTTGTCTGTCAGACATTCGATGAGACATGCGACCCCGCTCGGTCCCATGGCGGCATAGAGCACTTCGGCCATTGCTTCGCCCTGCAGAGCGCCCGTGCCCTTTTTTACCGCACGTTCGATATTGGCATTGGGCACACTGTCGATCTTTGCATTCTCAATGGCATTCTTCAGTGCGTTATTACTGAAGGGATCTCCGCCGCCCGTGCGAGCGGCCATTTCGATCAGGCGCGCATGGCGTGTGTAGACTTTGCCGCGGCGAGCATCCTGGGCACCTTTGCGAATACGGATGTTGGCCCATTTACTATGTCCGGACATAGGAATTGAGAATGAAAAGTGGAGAATGAAAAATTTCGCAAAGCGACTACCTGAGCATTCTCCGGTTTCTCTGTACAATTTTCAATTACTTCCTATCGGGTTCCGTCTGCGGACTTCGCCGTGATTAGGAAAGGAAACTATTTCCTATACGCCAGCATTCCCATAAACCTTGCCCGTTCGATGGCCTGGCGGAGCATTTTCTGGTGCTGGAGACAGACTCCCGTAAGGAAGCGCTTGCGGACAGAGCCGAAGTAATCGACGTGAGGCTTCAAGGTCGGGTAATCCTTCCAGTCGATGTAGACAGTTTCCTTCTCGCAGAAGTGGCACTCCTTGGAGTGTAGATCTGGACGCTTGGTTTGGGATTTGGCGTTGCGCATTAGATGCCGAGGGAATCATTGGAAATAATCTGATCAAGCTTCTTGCCCACTTCTTCCTTACTCATGGTTTCGGGGGCAGCCTCCGTCTTGGCACGCTCCGTGCGCTTTACCTGACGCTTGGCTTTCTCGGCGACACGTTCCTGAATCTCCGCTTCGCGCTCGCGCTTGGTCTTCTCGCTGGCACTCTCTCGTTCCTTCAGCCACTGTTCGTACCCTTCGGAGAAACGGACGATCTTGTAGCCCTTCGGAGGCTTTACAACCATGTGGCGAAGCACGCCGGGGACGATGCGCAGTGCGGTGTCTATCTCTCTCAGCTTTGCAGGATCGATTTCCTGATGATAGACGATGAAGTTCCCTTCATTGTGCCCCTCGATAGTGTAGGCAAGTCCGCGTGCACCCCAGACATCTTTGCTGACTTCCCTCGCACCGGCTTCTTTGAAAATAACCTCAATTTCCTTTACGGCTTGCTGCTGCTCCTTTTGGCCCATGGGGTACGGAAGAAGCACAACAAACTCGTAGATGCGGACATCAATCTCGTTTTCTGTATCTGGTGATGTGGAGGCAATTGGATTCATGAGCGACTCGTGGGTAGAACCCTGCGGCCAAAGGGCCGAAGGGAAATCGCGGGGAAACTGTAGGGGGAGAGAGAAGGGGTGGTCAAGTAGTTCTAAAGAGAAAACAGGGAACTTGTGATTACATCCCCTCTCCAAATCTCAATGTTTTGAAAAAGTGCTCAACGCCACGTTCAAATTCTTCATTTCCCAGAGCCTGTTTCCAGAAAATCCACCCAAACTTCGGGAAAAAGTAATATGCCCCTCCTGTACCACCTTTGCTTACCGTGCCATCCGGTTCCGTCGCAAATAATCGGATCTGGGCTTCTCCACCTCCAATGAAAGCTGTTTTCCATTCCTTCGTGAACTGCTGCTCATCGGGATTGTCCTTGATGTTTGCGATGAACGCAGTGACATCATCAGGTGACATTCGATAGATATCCACCTGTTCCCAGTTGATATCGCCAAAGGCAATACCACGCTGAGAGAAGCTGAACATGGTGTATTTTGTATCGATCCATCCCTGTCCTTGTGGGGGGAGCGGTGCCGGTCCCACATCTCCCAGATAGGCAGTGCTCCATGTCTCGGGCACCTCACCACTCATGAATGCCGTTTTATATCCCGGAGTTATGGATGATTGCTGATCTGATGGGGCAGGAGGATTTGCCGGAGCAGGGATCTTTGCTACGCATGCCGTAGTGAGGATGGCCAGTAAGGAGATCAGGAAGATGCGCATATGTTTATAAATGGAGGAAATGTTGAGCCGCTGCGCCGCCGGAGCGGCATCGATCGCAGATAGTCTCTTTAGGGGGGCGTTCTGCTGTAGAATTATTCTGGAGCCGCTGACGAGAGTTGAACTCGTGACCCTTCCCTTACCATGGGAATGCTCTACCCCTGAGCTACAGCGGCAACCGGCTTACAAGCATATTGCGGAGTTTCGCATTGTGATAATGGACCGTGACCACTCCGTATGCACTTTTCTTCCGGTATGTTCCCATGGAACCGGATTTGCTGACAATCACCTTTTTGTGAAATTGCCCTCTTTTCACGCGAAGTGTACGAATCCAGTACTGAAGGGCACATGCCGGATCCATATCACTGAAGATTTGCAATCCGAAACGAAAGTCCTCAACGCGCACACAAAAGAACCGCACCAAAAATTTCATGAATGTCCTGAGGAGTTCAGGGTCTGTATTTCCCAGGCGTACGCTGGTCTTACAACTCTTGGTGCCCTCTCCCCAATAGAGCCCAAGACCCAAGCCATACAGGATGTGCTCTTCTTGCGTGCGAGGTGGTGACCACACAAAGGGATCGCCATCGGGGTTATGTTGCAGATAAGCAGCGTCACTTCGTGAACGAGAGGGGATGCCGAACTTTTGCATCCAATATTGGACGCTGTGTATCGAGCACTTCATGCGCTTTGCGATCTCTGACATGGAAAGCCTCTTTCGTATGTAGAGATCTTCCAGTTGTTGTTTCGTGAAGCGTCTCATGGAATAGCATTATACTAATATGTTTATGCTATTCCATAAATGGGTTGAGCTTCCATCAAAAATTCGATGAATCTTTATCAACTAGCCTGAGATCGTATCTGATCATACCCGTGCATCAGTTTAAAATGCCTTTTGAGCATGGCGAAATCCAAATCATATAATTGTGGAGAACGTTCGCAGATTGTTTTTGCTTCCAGATACTTCTCAGTTAATTCAGGAGTCTGATCAGAATGTTCATCTGTTGCCCTTTTTGCATCATCTTTGATTTCCGAGAGATTCTCCAGTGCTATGGAGATATCTATTTTTATGGACGGATCATTGGCATAGAAATGTTCTTCGTAGTGCCCTTTGCATTCGTGTGTTATCCCGCCAATGTGATCAGGCTTGTCATCCTGCACCGTAAAGGAAAAACTGCGACGATTCCCCGGTTCAGCGATTTCCCGGCGATTGATAATCTGCGATGGAGAAAATGTGCGTACATATCCTACGAGTCTCTCTTTTGGGGTTCCTTTGTTTGTAGTCATCAGAGAGGTTGGATCAAGGATTTTTATGGAACCATCGTTGAGTTCATGCAGAACAATATAGTGTCCTGTCCTCAGCACAGTGTGTACATGTTGTATGCCCACTTCCTGTAGGGCAGTTTGCAGGAGTGCGCTACCCAGAGTGCAGTTGTATCCTTTCTTATGGAATGTCTTCAGCAGAGCGGGTAACTCGAGCATCCATGTTCCATCATCCTGGGAATTTTGTGCAATGAGATGGCAGATTGCCTCGTCGAGTGGTTCTTCGGTCGGATTGCGCGTTCGTTCGCTGCACAGATCGATAACTTTTTGCTGCAAGCCGGATTGTTCATAGTACCGCTCCAGATGACGCTGAAATCGTTGCTGTAACTCTTCGATAAGATCCGAATGATTCATCGTCAACATGTCGCGTGTTATCGGATCATCCATCAGAAATGTCTGTGCTGCATGCAGCAGCATCTTCGTTGCATTCGGTAAACTATCGATTTGTTCCGAAGTTGCCTTTGTAGTTTTGTCACGATTATGCGAGGTGTTCTTTGCCATGTGCTGGGTAGGTTCCGGATCAGCTTGTTCCATCAAAGCATTATAGCGCAAAAGGTCTTATAGAGGAATCGTACCCAGGCATTTTTAGGCTGCAGATCCGGCTGTCTCCGTCCAATTCTGTAATTCTTTGCCAGAATGTTTCCGGATAGCATTCTTCACCGTATGCAGCCCCAGCAGTGCGCATTTGGTGCGCCTAGGGCCGATGGGAACTCCCAGAAGCTCATACATATTCTGTGGATTCAAAGATTCAACTTCGCCAAAGGTTTTCCCAGCCAGTTCTTCACTCAGCATCGACATCGCTGCCTGAGAAATAGCACAACCGGTGCCGTCCCAGGAGATCGACACGATGCAATCATTCTCCATCGTAAAATGAACGGTAACCGTGTCGCCGCAACTGAGATTTTCTTCCATATGAGAAATAGATAATTCTTCATTCTTCATTCTTAATTCTCCATTTTTATTCCGTGGATGCCGGTAATGATCGAGAACGTTCTCGGCGTAGACATCCATAGTTAGGGGTGTAATTTTTTCTGTGCTTCCACGATTGCCTGCGCGCACGCATCAATTTCCTCTTTTGTTGTATAGATTCCAACTGAGAGGCGGGTGGATGCAGGGATTCCCAATCTCTTATGGAGCGGCATGCAGCAGTGGTGACCGGCACGAAGCGCAATTCCTTTCCGTCCGAGAATTTCGGTGAGATCGTGAGGGTGGATGTCTTCGAGAGTGAAAGAGAGGCAGCCGTGAACAGGGTTTGCTGGTTTGCTGGTTTGCTCGTTGCCGGTTCGTCCAAGGATATGGAGGCCAGGGATTTGTTCCAGATGCTGAATTGTATATTGCAAAAGCGATTCTTCATGAGCTTGAATTTCCTGAAACCTGCAACCCGCCACAGTTTCTTCCAGCCACTTCATCGCCGCAGCCAGTCCCACCGCCTGCGCAATCGGTGGTGTGCCTGCTTCAAACTTCGCTGGCAGATCTGCCGGAGTAAATCCTTCCATGGTGACAGTACGAATCATCATGCCACCGCCGAGGAAAGGGGGCATAGACTGCAGGAGTTTTCTCTTGCCGTAGAGCACGCCTATGCCGGTAGGTGCATAGAGTTTATGCCCTGAGAATGCGAGGAAGTCGCAATCCAAAGATTGCACGTCGAGGGGCATATGCGCGATGGCCTGCGCTGCATCGAGCAGTACAAGCGCGCCGGCTTTGTGTGCGAGAGAAATGATT